>OLNU01001275.1_pt1 | contig 19200 bp, 18 predicted proteins | sample 1672241 | NCBI WGS metagenome assembly OLNU01 (sample SAMEA3136663, study PRJEB25190) | human gut metagenome | biome: human gut; feature: human-associated habitat; material: faeces | place: Austria | collected 2013 | reverse complement strand
GCACTTGACTTTTAATCAAGTTGTCCGGGGTTCGAATCCCCGCACGCTCATGAAAATGAATGGTATAAATCAATATGATTTGTATCATTTTTTTGTATAGAAATTTAATTAATTAAATATACACTTTGACAAATATTATCCATTCTGCTATAATACGAAACTATAGTGCAAAAATTATCCACTTTTGTACAAATATGAAGGAGGTATTTAGAAGATGTGTGGAATTGTAGGATATATCGGAACACAGCAGGCAGCTCCAATCTTATTAGATGGTTTGTCTAAGTTGGAATATAGAGGCTATGATTCAGCCGGAATTGCTATTTATAATGGGACATCCATTGATATGGTCAAATCCAAAGGAAGACTCAAGGTATTAAATGAATTGACGCATGACGGTGAAACAATAAAAGGAACGATAGGTATCGGGCATACAAGATGGGCAACCCATGGATCACCTTCAGATGTGAATGCGCATCCGCATTTTAATAAAGATAAAAGTATTGTTGTTGTACATAATGGTATTATCGAGAATTACTTAAAATTAAGAAAAAAATTGGAAAAGCACGGTTACGAATTTGTATCGGAAACGGATACAGAGGTTATTGCTCATTTATTAGATTATTATTATCATGGAAATCCGTTACAGGCAATCACAAAAGTAATGCATAGAATGGAAGGATCTTATGCGCTCGGAATTATTTTCAAAGAACATCCGGAAGAATTGTATGCAGTCCGCAAAGACAGTCCGCTCATTGTAGGAGAAACAAAAGACGGAAATATCATCGCTTCTGACGTACCGGCAGTATTAAAATACACAAGAGATGTTATTTTTATTGAAAATGAAGAGATTGTACGTATGACCGAAGATTCTATGGAGTTTTTCAATGTTGATGAAGAAGCTTTAGAGAAAGAAGCGGTACACATTGACTGGGATGTAAATGCGGCTGAGAAAGGTGGATTTGAACATTTCATGTTAAAAGAAATGTATGAGCAGCCAAAAGCAATCACCGATACATTTGCACCAAGAATAAGAGACGGGAAAATCGTGATTGAAGAACTGGGGATGACGGACGAAGAGATTAAGGCTATTAAGAAAATTATGATTGTGGCGTGTGGTTCTGCTTATCATACAGGGGTTACAAGCAAATACGTTTTTGAAGGACTGGCGAGAATTCCGGTAGAGGTTGACGTGGCGTCAGAATTTCGTTACAGAGATCCGATTTTGGAGGAAGGAACACTTGTCGTTGTAATTAGTCAATCCGGTGAGACGGCAGATACACTTGCAGCACTTCGTGAGTCTAAGAAAAGAGGTGCGAAGGTTCTCGGTATTGTAAATGTAGTTGGAAGTTCCATTGCAAGAGAAGCAGATAATGTGATGTATACATGGGCAGGACCGGAGATTGCAGTAGCTACAACGAAAGCATATTCTGCACAGCTGATTGCTCTTTATCTTCTTGCAATGAAATTCGGCAATGTGAGAGGAACTGTAAATGATACTCAGCTACAGGACATGATCGAGGATTTGAAAGCGCTTCCGGCACAAGTAGAAATGCTTTTGAACAATAAGGAAAAGATTCAAAGGTTTGCCAATCGGTATCTTGCTGCGAAGGATGTATTTTTTATTGGAAGAGGAATTGATTATGCAATTTCTATGGAAGGATCATTGAAATTAAAAGAGATTTCTTACATACATTCAGAAGCATACGCAGCCGGAGAATTAAAGCATGGAACAATCTCGCTGATTGAAGAGGGCACATTGGTTGCATCTGTTTTAACACAGAAAGATCTGTATAAGAAGATGATCAGCAATATGGTGGAGGTAGGAACAAGAGGAGCCTTCGTTCTTGCGGTTACATGTGAGGATAATACGGAAGTGGAAAAAGCTGCGGATTACGTTGTATATATACCTGAGACAAACAAATATTTCACGAATTCTCTGGCAATTATTCCGCTCCAACTGTTTGGATACTATATTGCGGTCGGAAGGGGCTGCGATGTGGATAAACCGAGAAATCTTGCAAAATCTGTTACCGTTGAGTAGAAATCTGTGGCAGAAATATTTCAATCAGGGAGAGTTTTTAAGAAAAATACTCTTCCTGATTTCCCATAATATGTAAAAATGTTGACTATTTCAGGTGTTTGATATTTTTTTTGTTGAAATCTATCAATAACTATGTTATTATTCTAACAAAGAAAGTAGATTGTTGACAATCTACAATCATAAAAACAGTCATTTAGGAGAAAAAGAAAATGGACAATTCAAAAAAGGTGACCTGGTATAGCCTTGCATTTATCGCATTTTCAGGCGTATGGGGATTCGGAAATGTGGCAAATGGGTTTATGTACTTTAATGGTACACAGGTAATCTTCAGTTGGGTACTGATGTTTGCGCTGTATTTTGTGCCGTATGCATTGATGGTAGGAGAACTTGGTTCTGCATTCAAGACATCCGGTGGTGGTGTAAGTTCTTGGATCAACAATACAATCGGACCAAAACTTGCTTATTATGCAGGATGGACATATTGGGCATGCCACATTACATACATTGCAAGTAAGGGAAGCGGCGGATTAAAAGCGCTTAGCTGGGCAGTATTCCGTAATGCAGAGACATATGATACTTTCCCGACACATTATGTACAATTAGCAACATTGGCAGTATTTTTATTCTTCTGTTGGGTAGCAAGCCGCGGTTTGAATCCGTTAAAGAAACTTGCATCTATTGCAGGAACAAGTATGTTTATTATGTCAATTCTGTATATTATTATGATGATTGCTGCACCGGCAATTAATCCGGATGGAGGATATGTAACTCTTGACTTCAGCTTAAAAAATATGGTTCCGCAGTTTAACTTTACTTATTTGACTTCTTTATCTATTCTTGTATTTGCAGTGGGTGGTGTGGAAAAGATTTCCCCATATGTTAATAAAGTAAAAGATCCGTCTAAAGGATTTCCGAAGGGTGTTATTGCGATGGCAATCATGGTCGTTGTATGTGCGATCCTCGGAACCGTTGCAATGGGTATGATGTTTGATCCGGCTGTGATCAATGCAGATCCGGATACATTTAACTCTTATGTAGCAAATGGCGCTTATTGGACATTCCAGAAACTTGGAAATTATTATGGTATCGGAGATACACTGTTAGTATTATATGCGCTTTGCAATATGATCGGTCAGTTTGCTGTGCTTGTTGTCAGCATTGATGCTCCGCTTCGTATGCTGTTAGACAATGAACAGTCTAAAGAATTTGTTCCAAGTGCATTGTTAAAACAGAACAAATACGGCGCTTACAAAAATGGTATCAAACTGGTTATCGTATTATCAGGAAGTATTATCCTTATCCAGTCATTCGTACCGGGAGCGGCAGCTGTTCTTGCACAGCTTACAAAACTGAATTCCGTATGTATGCCACTTCGTTACTTATGGGTATTTGTAGCATATCTTGCACTTCGTAAAGCATATGACAAGATTCCAGCAGAATACCGCTTTACTAAGAATCAGGCAGTTGCGAAGATTTTTGGCGCATGGTGCTTTATTTTGACAGCGGCATGTTGTCTGTTTGGTATGTATTCTGACGATATCTTTACAATGGCATTAAATATCATTACTCCGATCGTATTGACAGCACTTGGTGTGATTATGCCATTCCTTGCAAAGAGAGAACGTGCAAAAAAAGGAGCTTAAATTATGAGCAGAGAATTATCTAGGGAATTACTGACGTTTTTACACAAAAGCCCGTCTTCTTTTCATGCAGTTTATAATCTTGGACAGATGCTGAAAGAAGATGGATATGTAGAACTTTTCGAGAAGGATGTATGGGATATCAAGCCGGAAGGAAAGTATTTCGTAAAACGGAATGATACCAGCATTATTGCATTTCATATAGGAAAAGATCTTTCAGAATATAGTTTTAATATTGCAGCGTCCCACAGTGATTTCCCAACATTCAAGATCAAGGAGAAAGCAGGTCTTGATGTAAAAGGAAAATATATCCAGTTAAATACAGAAGGCTATGGCGGAATGCTTTGTTCGACATGGTTCGACAGACCTCTTTCTGTAGCAGGAAGAGTGATGGTGAAAGTAGGAGACCATCTGGAAATCCGTCTTTTGAATGTAGACAGAGATCTGATCATGATTCCAAGCCTGGCGATTCATATGAATCGTCAGGTAAATGATGGATACGCCTATAATAAGCAGGTAGATATGCTGCCGCTTTTTGGTGCAGATGGTGTATCAAAGGAAGATTTTGACCAGTTGATCGCAGATGAACTTGGCGTATCGAAAGACGATATTTACGGAAAAGATCTTTATCTTTATAATCGTCAGGAAGGAATTATATGGGGAGCAAGAGAAGAGTTTATCTCATCTCCTCATTTAGATGATATGCAGTGTGCATTTGCAACGCTAAAAGGTTTTCTTAAAGGATATCATGAAAAATCTGTCAATGTGTACGCTTGTTTTGATAATGAAGAAGTAGGTTCTGTGACAAAGCAGGGCGCCGGTTCCACATTCTTGTATGACGTACTTCGCAGAATTAATTCGGGACTTGGAAAGACAGAAGAGGATTACTACCGAGCAGTTTCTGAGAGCTTTATGGTAAGTGCAGATAACGCACATGCGGTTCATCCGAATCATCCGCAGAAGACGGACGTAGAGAACTGTGTTTACATGAATGAAGGCATTGTGATTAAATCACATGCCGGACAGAAATATACAAGTGATGCGGTGAGTATTGCCATTTTCAGAAATATTTGTAAACAGGCAGGTGTGCCGGTACAGTTTTTTGCAAACCGTTCGGATGAAGCAGGCGGAAGTACTTTAGGAAATATTTCTTCTGCACAGGTGTCATTAAATGCAGTTGATATCGGGCTTCCACAGCTTGCAATGCACTCGGCTTATGAAACAGCAGGTATCAAAGATACAGAGTATATGGTACAGGCGATGAAAACGTTCTTTGAAAGCCATATTTGTATGGAAAACGGACAAATAATTTGGTCATAAACGTTCCTTTCCCTGTGTCAATATGATAAAATATTTCTGCTGGAAGATGGATAGAGAAAAAGGACAGAGAAATGAGTAAATTAAGGTATCAAACGTTAAGGGAAAATGTAGCGAAGGTTATTCGTGAAAAGATTTTAAATAAAGAGTTAAAGCCTGGAATGAGGATCATAGAGCAGAACTTATCGGACGAACTTGAAGTGAGCAGAGGTCCGATCAGAGAAGCTTTGCGTCAATTGGAACAGGAAGGTGTTGTTGAATACACAAGAAATGTAGGCTGTTCTGTCAAAGAGATTACGATAAAAGACCTCTATGAAATCTATCTTCTTAGGTCAACCTATGAAATACTGGCTGTGAAGCTTTGCGGCGGTCAGTTTGAGCAGGAAGATATCGAAAGAATGGAAGAAGTTCTGGAGCATATGAAGGAACTTAAAAATTATGAAGAGGTCGTAATGTGTGACAATGTACTTCATTCCATATTTGTGGAGAAGGGAGACTTTCAGCGGATTAAAAAAGTATGGTCTGATCTGGATTACGGAAGTATTGTCAGCTGTTATATTACCGGCTTTGATGAGCAAAAAACGGTAGAGCGTCAGTATGAATTTCATAAGAAATTAGTTGAAGCATGTAAGACAAGAGACGTAGAAATCATTTGTGAAGAACTTAGAAATCATTATATGAATTCCGTGAGATATTTTATGGAAGCAGAAGGACTTCCGGAAGATAGTTTTAACGTAGAAGGGCATTTTTTCGCAAAATAGCAGGTATGGAAAATCAAAAACTTTTATAAAATCATAGGGAAAACCTTGACACAAAGATAAAATCACGTTATTCTTTTGAAATATAAAAGGGAGTAACTTGCGCCAGATGTAACAATTATCCGGCGTTTACGATGTCGTCAATACGATGAACATTCATCCGTATCGTAATGAAATGGTGAGACTTTTATTGCATAGTAAAGTGTGCAATAGGAGTCTCTTTTTTTGATTCCATTTCCTACGATGTGAAAGCATGTTGATAACCGCAGAAAATGGGTACACTAAGAGAGAACCTTATTGCAGGAAAGTGAGGTAAATCATGTTAACAAGTGAACAGGCAAAACAAAATCAAGAAAAATATGGTTTTAATGAACTGGTGGAGGGGAAGAAGAAAAGCATTCCACAAATATTTTTAGAGCAATTTAAAGATTTCCTTGTAATCATTTTAATTTTCGCAGCAGTGATTTCAGGATTCTTAGGTGATGCAGAAAGTGCAATCGTCATTTTCGTTGTTATTACGATCAATGCGATTCTTGGCACTGTTCAGACTGTGAAGGCGGAGCAGTCGCTGAAGAGTTTAAAACAGCTGTCTGCACCGGAAGCGAAGGTGCGCCGAGACGGTGTCGTAATTCAGATTCCTTCCAGAGAAGTAACCATCGGTGACGAAGTGATCATTGAAGCAGGAGATTGCATTCCGGCAGACGGAAAACTTCTCACTGTGGCAAGTCTTAAAGTGGACGAAAGTGCATTGACCGGAGAGAGCTTATCTGTAGAAAAATCTCTGGATGAGGTGCCGGAGGGCGCAGCGCTCGGTGATCAGACAAACCGCGTATTTTCAGGAAGCTTTGCTACTTACGGAAGAGCAACCTGTGAAGTTACAGAGATTGGAATGGAGACGGAAGTCGGCAAGATTGCGAAGCTTCTGAAGACAACCTCAGAGAAACGGACACCGCTTCAAATCAATCTGGATGATTTCGGAAGAAAATTGTCGATCATCATTTTAGTATTCTGCGGTATTCTCTTTGGAATTAATGTATTTCGCGGAGATTCTATTGTAAATGCATTCTTATTTGCAGTTGCTCTTGCAGTTGCTGCAATTCCGGAGGCGTTGAGTTCGATTGTCACGATTGTTCTCTCTTTCGGTACACAGAAAATGGCAAAAGAGCATGCAATCATTCGGAAATTGCAGGCAGTAGAGGGACTTGGAAGTGTATCTATCATTTGTTCCGATAAAACGGGAACGTTGACTCAGAATAAGATGACGGTGGAAGATTATTACGTAGATGGCAGCAGAATTCCGGCAGACAAGATTGATCCGGAGCAGGAAAATCAGAGAAAGCTTCTAAGATTCAGTATTTTATGTAATGACTCTACAAACACAGACGGAAAAGAAATCGGTGACCCAACAGAGACTGCACTTATCAATCTTGGAAGTAAGCTTGGTTTTGATGCTATTGATATAAGAAATCGCTATCATAGAGAGTCTGAGATTCCATTTGACAGTGATAGAAAATTGATGTCTACTGCACATACAATGAATCAAAAATATACAATGGTAGTAAAAGGCGCTGTAGATGTGCTGCTCACACGTATGAGCCACATTTGTATCGGCTCTGAGATCCGCAAGATCACAGACGAGGATCGACAGACGATTGAAAAACAGAATCTGGAATTTTCACGGGATGGACTTCGTGTGCTTGCATTTGCGTATAAGGAAATGGGTGAAGAAAGAGAATTGACATTGGAAGACGAAGATCAGCTTACTTTCTTAGGGCTGATCGCAATGATGGACCCGCCGAGAGAAGAATCCAAGGCAGCAGTCGCAGACTGTATCCGTGCCGGCGTAAAGCCAATCATGATTACCGGAGATCACAAGATCACGGCAGCAGCAATTGCAAAGAGAATTGGTATTTTGAAAGATGAATCCGAAGCCTGTGAAGGCGCAGTGATTGAAAATATGTCTGATGAAGAATTGAGAGATTTTGTAGAAGGAATCTCTGTTTACGCCAGAGTTTCACCGGAACATAAGATCCGTATTGTCCGTGCATGGCAGGATAAGGGAAATATTGTATCGATGACAGGAGACGGTGTCAATGATGCTCCGGCTCTTAAGCAGGCAGATATCGGAGTTGCCATGGGAATTACAGGAAGTGAAGTGTCTAAGGATGCGGCAGCTATGGTTCTTACAGATGATAACTTTGCTACCATTATTAAAGCTGTGGAAAATGGACGTAATATTTACCAGAATATTAAGAATTCCATTCAGTTCCTGTTATCCGGAAACTTTGGTGCGATCTTGGCGGTATTATATGCGTCAATTGCTGGTTTGCCGGTTCCGTTTGCTCCGGTACACCTGTTGTTCATTAACTTGTTGACAGACAGTCTGCCGGCAATTGCACTTGGTCTGGAACCGCATACGAAAGATGTGATGAATGAAAAGCCTCGCCCGATGAATGAGTCGATTTTGACAAAACCGTTTTTAATGAGTATTGGAACCGAAGGTCTTGTAATCGGAATTATGACAATGACTGCATTTATGATCGGATATGGACAGAGCGGAAGCCTGCTTGCAAGTACGATGGCATTCGGAACACTTTGCATGAGCAGACTGGTGCATGGATTTAACTGTAAGGCAGCAAAGCCGGTTATTTTTACAAAGAGATTCTTTAATAATATTTATCTGATCGGAGCATTTTTGATTGGTTTCGCATTGATTACAGCGGTGATGACAATTCCTGCATTGCAGGGAATGTTTAAAGTTGTTACACTGAATATGAGTCAGTTGTTAACGGTGTACGGATTGGCACTTTTGAACCTTCCGGTAATACAACTTTTAAAGTGGATCAGAAATAAAGTAAATTGTAAGTAAAGCGAATCAGAGAGTGAGGTGCACATGGAATTAAATCAGGAAAACATTCGGAAAATTAAAGAAATCATATTGTTTACAGCGGTTATTATTGTCTGTCTTTGGAAATATGAGACCGTGTTAGACATATTGTTTTTTGTGTTGAATATTCTGACGCCATTTATTTTGGGAGGTGCTATTGCCTTTGTACTGAATGTTCCTATGAATTTTGTACAGCGGCACCTCTTTGATGAAGAAAGAATCAAAAAGAGTAAAGTATTACAGAAGATGGCAAGACCGGTGAGTATGATTCTTGTACTTATTGCTGTTTTCGGTATTGTTGCAATCGTTATGTTTATTTTGATTCCTCAGCTTGGAGAGACCTTTGCAAATCTGGGAAGAAGTATTCAGGCTTTTATTCCGCAGCTTCAAGAGTGGGCAGCTCGTCTCTTTAATGACAACAAAGAAATTATGGACACGGTTAATAATCTGGAATTTGACTGGAATAAGATTATGGATACCGGAATTAATTTCTTTAAGAGCGGTGCAGGAAGTGTTGTGGATTCTACGATCACAGCGGCAAAAAGTATTGTAAGCGGTCTTACAACGTTCTTTATTGCATTCGTATTTGCGATTTATATTTTACTGCAGAAGGAGAAACTTGGAGTACAGGCTAAGAAAGTATTGTTTGCCTTTGTGCGTCGTGGAAGAGCGGAGGCGACGGTAGAAGTATTGTCTCTTACTTATAATACATTTTCAAGTTTTCTCACCGGACAATGTGTAGAGGCTGTCATTTTAGGAAGTATGTTTGCAGTGTCGATGACAATTTTGAAGCTCCCGTATGTGCTTCTTGTTGGAATGCTGATTGCATTTACGGCGTTGATTCCAATCTTCGGAGCCTTCATAGGGTGTGGAGTGGGAGCATTTCTGATTTTTATGGTGGACCCGATGAAAGCCTTAATCTTCGTTGTACTGTTTCTTGTGTTGCAGCAGATTGAAGGAAATCTTATTTATCCGCATGTAGTTGGCAATTCGGTGGGACTCCCATCCATCTGGGTACTGGCAGCAGTCAGTATCGGTGGAAGTCTGATGGGCGTTGTGGGAATGTTGATCTTCATCCCAATTGTGTCTGTAGTATATGCACTGTTTCGGGAAATCGTATATTTGAAGTTGAAGAAGAATCAGATTGATCCGAAGGAATTGGAAAATATGTAATAATAAAAGGAAAATAGATAAAAAGTGGACGCATTCTTAAGAAAGTGTCCACTTTTTATCTATTAATTGTCTTTTTTATATATTGCGTTGTAAATTTGTTCAAGATTATAGTCGGGAGCGAAGTTTTTTGCTACAGCACAGAGGTGTCGGATAGTATCCGCATCTTCCTCCAGTTCTTCAGCGATCGTTTCGGGAGTTTTATCTTTGCGGAGTTTTTTGGTGAGTTGTTCTAGTAATTTGAATTTGCTGCCTTCTTCACGGCCTTCTTCCCGTTCATAATATTTTTCTTCCCATGCCTGCATATATTTCACTCCAATTTCTTCGTTGGACTTAACCTTTTGCACACGCTGATGGATTCGTTTGATGCGATCACTGGTTGAATGTTCAGCTACTTGATTTGTAGTATTTTCCAGATAGTGCAGAAATTCGACAAGTTCCGGCGATACTTCTTCAGGATTTGTACCACGGGTATTTAAGAAAATTTTAGTAGCACCATCATTTAGTCCGCATTCAGGTCGTTCTTCACATTTATAATTGAAAGTATAACGATACAATCCTAATCCGAATGGGTCAAATGGTGTGATGATAATGATAAATGATCGATTCAGAATGTTATAATTGGGAATACCGGGCTCCAGTAAGCTGGTGTCAATCATTGCCTGATAGTAACGGCTTCTTTTAGCTAAATCAGTCTGACGTTTTTTCTGCATCTCTGTGTTGTAAATGCTTTTATCCTCGTCCATTGAACAAACATCCATACGGATAGAACGAATGGCGGGTGAGACTCGGAGTTCTTTCTCGGTTTCATTTTGTGTAAGCAGTGGAACAGTATGCCCAAAGATGATGCTGAGAGCATCTTGATGTGCCTGAGGGTCTTCCATTACTTCATCAAATAAAAAGCGGTCAGTGAGGTTTAAGTCACTTAACGGTATTAAATTTTGTTTCATATGTTTCTCCTTTGATTTTATCATAAAGTTTTTTTAGTGCATAGATAAAATTAGGAAAATACAGTCATAGGCATCACTCCTGTACATTTAATGAATCAAACATTGGAATCTTCGATGAAAACATCTTGAAATTATAGATTAATAGAATATTTGAATTGTAAAATATAGTAACACAGGAATGAAAGGAAGACAAGAGAATAAGATAATCAAGAAGGGAAAGGATAAATCAAGTGATAAATCAGAGCAATTCAAAGGAAATGGGAAATGTGAAGTAATATGTGAGAAAAACAAAAAACCACTGGATTTTTAAAATCAGTGATTTTTTGTTGGAAAATGATATATATCGTTTGTGAAGGTATATAAAGTAAAAAGAAAATGATTAATCAGCAGACACTATGTACAGTATTTTAATATGGAATGATTTTATTTTTGCCAATACTTTTATTAGTGAAACGTCAGCTAAAACGGTAGCAATGGGACTGAAAGACTACGTGGGCGCATTTGGCAACGTGGATTGGGGTTCTACATTTGCGGCAATTGCAATATCAATTCTTCCACCGCTGATTATTTACTTTGCATTGAATAAATGGGTAACAGCCGGTATGACAATGGGTGCGACGAAAGGATAAAATATAATGAAAGAACAGAATGACGGAAAACTTGTTTTTCCGGGAAATGCAGGAATGCTGCCATATTTGACCCATGGAAAGAGCAGAGCAATTAATGCGGAAAATAGAAACGGTGAAAAAGGGAAAGGGGGCATGGAAGCAAGCCCTCTTGGAAAATCAAGAAAAGGTAGTCCGTGTTTAAAGGATATCCAACCGGGGGAAGAGGTTGTTCTGGGAGCGATTCATGGACCTGGAGTCATTCATCATATATGGGTAACAACAGATAACAAAACAGCAGAAGGAGATGGCTTTGTTTTACGGGATTTGGTGATTCGCATATATTGGGATGAAGAAAAAGAACCTTCTGTAGAAGTTCTGCTGGGCGATTTCTTCTGTTGTGGTTTCGGAAAAGAATGTATTATTAATTCAGATCTTGTTACAGTAGTGCCATCAAGAGGAATGAACTCTTATATACAGATGCCATTTAAGAAAAAAGCATTAGTGACTCTGGAAAATCAGCATGTGAATGCAATTCCTGCTTTTTTTTATCAGATTGATTATACTTTATATGACTATCTTCCTGAAAATACAACATATTTTCATGCACAATGGAGAAGACAGGCATTAACGGAAATAGGAAAAGATTATGTAATTATAGATGGAATAAAAGGAAAATATCATTTTTTCTTTCAGTACAATCCATACTATGGCTTTTGGGATTGTATGCACTGGGGACATGCGGTAAGTGATGACATGATTCATTGGGAATATCTTCCTCTTGCACTGGCTCCTTCTGAAAATTATGATAATCATCCGCGAGGAGGATGTTTTTCAGGAAGTGCCATTGAACATGGTGGAAAATTATTTTTAATGTTTACAGGAACTGCCAATAATGGAGAGGGATTTGAACAGACTCAGTGTATTGCTTACAGTGAAGATGGGATTCATTTTGAAAAATATGAAGGAAATCCGGTTTTGACAGCGCCGGAAGGAATCCCGACAGATTTCTTCAGAGATCCTAAGATATGGAAGCATGAAGATACTTATTATATGGTATGTGGTGCAAGCAGAAACCATAAAGCGCGGGCTCTTCTGTATCGTTCTAAAGATATGTTTCATTGGGAATTCTTTAATGTTCTTGCAGAGAGCCGCGGAGAGTGGGGCTATATGTGGGAATGTCCGGATTTCTATCCGCTCGGTGATAAATATGTTTTGATGTTCTCTCCGATGAGGGTAGGTGACCGTACGGTTGTGTATCTGGTAGGTGATTTTGACTATCAAACCGGAAAATTTGATTACCATGTAAACGGCGAAATTGACTGGGGCTTTGATTATTATGCACCACAGTCCTTTGAGGCACCGGACGGACGCAGAATTATCGTAGGATGGGCAAATGCGTGGGATTGGATGCCGTTTTGGAAGGACTGGGGTCCGACTTATCAGGAAGGCTGGTGTGGTTTTTATAATATACCAAGAGAAGTCCGCTTAATGGAAAATAATACGTTACAGTTTATACCGGTGAAAGAAATGGAGTCTATCCGACAGGAAGTGTGGAAACAGGAGCAGATGCTTGTAGGTGAAGACAGACTGTGAAAGCAGGAGATGGAATTTCTTATGAATGGAAATTTAAAGTTGATCTCGAACAGACAGATGCAACAGCATTGAAAATTATCATGCGAAGCGGTGAAGGAAAAGAGACGGTATGCACGCTTGATTTTACAGAAAGTAAAATGTTTGTAGACCGCAATCAGTCGGATGGCTGGAGTAAGGGGATATCTGAAAGTATTTTATATCTTCAGGACAAAAAAGAATTAGATATACATATCTTTTCCGATCAGAGCTCCGTAGAGATTTTCTCCGATCAGTATCGCAATAATCATTCATTGAATATATATGCAGGTAACGAACAAAACGAGACTTATGTATGTGCGCTCGGTGGAAAAGTAGTTCTCAAAGATATGGAAACATATGGATTAGGAGAATGTTACCGATAAGGAGAAGAGTTATGCAGAAGCATTATGATGTGACAGCGTTGGGAGAATTGTTAATTGATTTTACAGTAAATGGAGTGAGTGAGCAGGGAAATACACTTTTGGAAGCGAATCCCGGTGGCGCGCCCTGTAATGTGCTTGCGATGTTACAGAAATTGGGGAAGCGTACCGCTTTTATCGGGAAAATTGGAAAAGATCAATTTGGCAGATTGTTGAAGGAAACCATTGAGTCGGCAGGGATTGACTCAGAAATCTGGTAATGGACGAAGAGGTAAACACAACACTTGCTTTTGTTCACACAGATAAAGATGGTGACAGAGATTTTTCATTTCGGAACCTTGTCTTTTACGCATGAAGAAGTAAAAGAGGCAACAAAATTTGCAGTAAAATGTGCGAAAGAAGCAGGAATACATATTTCCTTTGATCCAAACTTGCGAGAACCTCTGTGGAAAGATCTGGAGGATGCAAAGAAAGCAATGGCTTACGGTTTTCAAAATTGTGACATATTGAAAATTGCAGATAATGAATTACAGTTTTTTACCGGAGAAGAAGATTTTGATTAAGCGGTATCTATTCTTCAGGAGAACTATAAGATTCCGCTGATCTGTGTGACGCTTGGAAAAGATGAAAGTCGTGCTTACTATAAAGGAAAGAGAGTAGCTGCAAAACCATTTCTTCAAGATGCAACGATTGAAACAACAGGAGCCGGAGATACATTTACAAGGGTGTATGTTGAATTTTGTTCTCGAAAAAGGGTTGGATGATCTGACAGAAAGTGATCTGGCAGAAATGTTAATATTTGCGAATGCGGGAGCATCCCTGATCACAACAAGAAGAGGCGCGTTGAAGGTTATGCCTGAAAAAGAAGAAATAGAAAAAATTATACAGGGATGTTGTGGTTCATAGGAACCACAATGTCCCTAATTTTTTAACATTTTTTTGAATTGAGTTTACCGGATAACGTATATGAAGAGAATCTAAAAAAGTTAAACTTATGAAAAAGGCTTGATTTTTTCAAGGAAAATCAAGATAATAAAAAGTGAGGTGGGACGGATTTTGGGAGAATTAGACGGTATGGGCTGTTTTCAATCTGGGGTTTATAGGAATAGGTACAGGACCTATGGAAGTTTTTATGATACCATTTATTCTGACACGATGTACCCGAATGATTTAAGGCCAAAAGAGAATCATGGATATAGGACAAAGTATAGAGGTTAAATAGTTTTTAAAGAAGCGTTTTTAGGCAGGTGAATGATAACCTGCCTATTATTTTCTGGAAAAATCAAAAAAATAAATTATTTAGAGAAAAGTTGTAACGAAAGCAGATTTTCTCCGACTAACCTATGAAGAAGGAGGTGAGCAGTTCTGGATTACGAGAAATTATATCATTCATACTACATGCAGGTCTATTCGTATGTGATGACAATTATGAGAAATCAGTCAATGGCTGAAGAAATTACGCAGAATACTTTTTTTAAAGCGATGACAGCAAAGAAAAAGTTCGAAGGAAGATCAAATGAATTGTCGTGGTTGTGTGGGATCGCGAAACATCTGGCAATGGATGAACACCGGAAAAATGCGAAAAGCTGTGAATTCGATGAATCTGTAGAAAGAGCAGGAGGAATATCTGCTGATCCGGAATCGGAAATGGAAGATAAAGATACAGCGCTGCAAATTCATCTTATACTTCATGAACTGCAAGAACCCTACAAAGAAGTATTTCAGTTAAGAGTTTTTGGTGAATTGTCATTTTCACAGATCGGACTTATCTTTGGAAAAACCGAAAACTGGGCAAGAGTTACTTATCATAGGGCGAGAATTAAAATTCAAGAAAGGATGGGGAAAAATGAATAAGCATAGTTATGATAAATGTGAGATTGTTCAAGATCTTCTCCCGCTGTATTATGATGATGCGTGCAGTACCGTCAGCAGGCAGCTGGTCGAAGAACATTTGAAAACATGTCAAAAATGTCAGAGAACTTATGAAGAATTACAAGATACTACGATTGATACAATGATCCAAAAGGAATCGGAAGGCGTGTTAGAGCGTCATGCAAAAAAGGAAAAAAATACCGCATACAAAGCCGGAGTTGTGATTGCACTACTGCTTATAATTCCTGTTGTAATTACTTTTTGGGTGTCTGTAAGCAGCGGCGGTGGATTGGGAGTATTTTGGGTGTTGACCGCATCTATGCTTCTGGCGGGGGCATTGACCGTTGTTCCGCTGACATCCGGAAAAAATAAACTATTGAGAAGTATTTTGATTGGAATTTTCGCTTTATTACTTATCATGTATTTTGTCGATCGCATGAATGGCGGCGGAGAATTTATTTTCTGGTCTGTACCAACGATTTTCGGATTGTCTGTCGTATTTTTCCCAATCATCATGAGAAAGATAAAGCTTCCGGTGGCACTGTCTGATAAAAAAGCGCTCATTACGATGATTTGGGATACGATGTGGCTCTATCTTACCATTTATGTAATCTGCAATCGGTCCGGAGATGTGGAAGGAATGCGCGTCGGTTTTATCGTTTCAACGGTTATGATGAGCGGTGTGTGGATTGTTTTCCTAATTATACGGCATCTGAAAACAAATGGATGGATCAAGGCAGGAATCGTGACAGCAGTTACCGGTATATGGTTTGCGTTCGCAAATGATGTATGCGTCTTTTTCACAGAACATAAAAAGCAGCTGACAATCAGTTTTACAGATTTTTCGGATTGGGAAAATGTGTCTTGTGTGAATGCAAATATTTACATGATAGTTTTGATTATTTGCAGTATTGCAAGTGCGTTATTCATTATAAAGGGCTGTTTAAAGAGAAAAAATGAAAAGTGACTCCATCACAGAACTTAATACCTTCTCCGTGATATATTCTAAAAAGCGATTTTTGGAGGATAGTCATGGAGACGAAAATGAAAAAGAAGCGCAGAGCTATTGTAAATGAGGATGATTGTGTTGCATGCGGGTGCTGTGTGAAGGTGTGTCCGCGAAATGCCATTGAAGTTTGGAAAGGAATCTATTTGCATGGCTTGGGCTTCTTTGTTTCTTTATTCCATTGAAGAGTAAATGGTTCCCGCTATGGTTTTTTGATTTTCTTCTTCCTTATGTTTTTCCAGATGCTTTGGAACACAGGACTCGTGTTTGCAGGTGCGAAAGACCTTGGTCAGGTGGTAACACTTCTGTGGACGTTTAAGCTTCCGTGGCACTGGGCATATCATGGAACGGTATTTCATCAGGGAGTTGCACAATTTGCATTCGGTTTCTATAGTGTGATGCTCACATCAACGGTTCTGGGACTTGGCACAATGGTATTGTTCAAACCTCGGAGTTGGTGCGTATATTGTCCGATGGGAACCATGACACAGCTCATATGTAAGGCGAAAAATCGGGGAAAAGAAGAATAATAAATAATGAATAGCGAATAGCGAATAGTGAATAATCCGTCAGGGATGTGGTTTTTTGAAAAACTGCATTCCTGATTTATTTTTTAGCTGGCATTTTTATAACCCACCTGTGGAATTAAAATAAAGTCATCAAAAAGATAGGTGTTCGCAGAAACGGAGGAATTGATGATGAAAGGATTTCATACAGGAGAAGGATATATGGGACTGGTAGACGGAAGATATGTGTTATTTGCAAGTGAATCAGATTATTATGATTATATGGAAGCGTAAAAGGAGGGGAAATCATGAGTAAGATTTATTTCACGTTGACAGGAACAAAACATTATTATGGACAAGATTTTCTGAAGAAAGGTATGAAGATCTACTTAGAGAAAGAACGGGATAATGAATACGATAAGGAAGCAATCAAGGTAACTTGTGAAGGACTTGGGAAAATTGGATATATAGCAAACAGTTCTTACACAGTAATCGGTGATTCCATGAGCGCTGGAAGAATCTATGACAAGATGGGAGATACTGCAAAAGCAAAAGTAGTGCTGGTCACTGATTGTGGAATTATTTGTCGGTTGAGCAAGAAGAGCCTTTTAGAGAGCGAATAGAATTCCAAGAAATAGTATGGTATTTTTTCGGGACATTTTACACGGAAAAATACCATATCTTCGTCTTATCTATGGTATACTGAGATAAAATATTATGCAAAACGCATTTTAATAAAAGCGGAGGACAGACAAGATGGCAGAAATGGGAAATAGCAAAGATTTGATTAGTGTATTATGGAGCGGAGCAGATATTTTGCGATCAAAAATGGATGCAAATGAGTATAAAGATTACCTCTTAGGTATTGTGTTTTATAAATATCTTTCAGATTCTTTTTTGATTAAAGTGTATGATTTACTTTATGATGAAAAACCGGCTACGCTGAAAATAGCATTAGAAGCCTATAAAGAAGCACTGGAAGATGAAAGCGCGGAAGAGTTAAAAGAACAACTTATAGAAGAGTGTCATTATATTATGGAACCAGAGCTTACCTATACCTCTTTTGCGGAAGCAGCGAGAAATAACTCTTTTAACAGAGAACAATTACAAAAAGGATTTAACAATATTGAACAAAGTGACCCTATTTTTGCGGATTTATTTACAGATATTGATTTGTATTCAAATCGCTTAGGTACAGGAGATCAGAAACAGAGTGACACTGTTGCAAGTCTTATAAAAGAAATAGACAAAGCCGATTTATTAAATTCAGATGCAGAAATACTAGGGAATGCTTATGAATACTTAATCGGGCAGTTTGCTTCAGAAACTGGAAAGAAGGCAGGAGAATTCTATACACCACAGGCTGTATCAAAAATTTTGACCAGAATTGCAATTTCCGGACAGGAAAATAAAAAAGGACTCTCGGTCTATGATCCTTGTATGGGCTCAGGTTCTCTTTTGTTAAACGCAAAGAAATATGCTGCGGAACCGGGATATATCAAATATTATGGACAGGAATTGAACACCTCGACTTATAATTTAGCAAGAATGAATATGTTCCTGCATGGCATTGTGGCGGATAATCAAAAGCTTAGAAATGGTGATACTTTAGACGCAGATTGGCCTACAGGAGAAGAAACTGATTTTAACATGGTTCTTATGAATCCACCTTATTCTGCAAAATGGAGCGCAGCAGCAGGTTTTCTGCAGGATGAACGTTTTAGCGATTATGGTGTATTGGCGCCAAAATCAAAAGCGGATTATGCATTTCTCCTACATGGTTTGTATCATTTAAAAAATAATGGAACAATGGCAATCGTTCTTCCTCATGGAGTTTTATTCAGAGGAGCTGCCGAAGGAAAAATAAGAGAAAAGCTATTACGTTCTGGTAATATCTACGCTGTGATTGGTCTTCCGGCAAATTTATTTTATAATACATCCATTCCGACCTGTATTATTGTTTTAAAAAAGCATAGAGATGGACGAGATGTTCTTTTTATTGATGTGTCCAAAAAATTTAATAAAGGAAAAAAACAAAATGAGATGACGGACGCTCATATCGAAGAAGTTATTGAACTTTACAGTAAAAGAGAAACTGTGGAGAAAGAAACGTTCTTGGCAAGTTTCGAAGATATTGAGAAAAACGATTTCAATCTTAATATTCCTCGGTATGTTGATAATTTTGAAAAAGAAGAAGAGATTGATCTCAATGAACTGTTAACAGATATGAAGAAAACGGATGAAGAATTAGGACAGGTTCATGAAGAGTTTTTATCTCTTTTGAAAGAATTGACATCCTCGGATGCAGCTATTATGTCTTCGTTGAATGATTTGATAGGAAAGATGGAGGGATAATGGATATGGCAAAACCTAAAATTAGATTTAAAGGATACCAAGAAGATTGGGAACAGCGTAAGTTCTCCGATTTCACGTGGAATGCTGGAAAAAGAAACA
>OLNU01001274.1_pt1 | contig 19212 bp, 18 predicted proteins | sample 1672241 | NCBI WGS metagenome assembly OLNU01 (sample SAMEA3136663, study PRJEB25190) | human gut metagenome | biome: human gut; feature: human-associated habitat; material: faeces | place: Austria | collected 2013 | reverse complement strand
ACCGGCACCTCCTGGGGGACTATCGGCATCATGGCCCCTATCGTGGTGTCCGTGTTCAACTACGACGTGGAGCCAGTGCTGTGTACCATCGGTCTGGCGGCGGCCTGCTCCGGCGGCGTTATGGGCGACCACTGCTCGCCCATTTCCGACACCACCATCATGGCCTCGGCGGGCGCTCACTGCTTCCACCTGAACCATGTGTTCACCCAGTTGCCTTATGCCCTCACCGCCTCCGGTGTGGCCTTCGTCAGCTTCATCATCGCAGGACTCGTGCAGTCGGTGTGGCTGTGTCTGGCCATTGCCGTGGCGCTGATGATCGGCACACTGCTGGTGATCCGGGCCATTGTGTCCCGCCGTCACGCAGGTATCTTCCAGGAGATGGCACAGGCCAGCCAGCAGCTGCTGCACCGCTGACACCGTCTCGTCCGTGGCCGACAAAAAACAGGGAAGCGCACAGCGCTTCCTTGTTTTATTATGCTGTTGGGGAAAAATTACGGGCGGATGACCTTACCGGCGGAGGTCATGGTCTCCACGATGTCATACATATTGGTGACAGAGCCAACGGCCAGCTTGTCGGTGAGACCGTAGTAGTTCAGGCAGGTGCCGCAGGTGCGGATCTCCACACCCTGTGCCTCCATGTTCTTCAGGTCCTCGATGGAGACGGAACCCTCGGTGGTGACCTTGGCGCCGCCGTTATAGAACAGGATGGTGCGGGGCAGACGCTCCTGCTGGCTCAGGGCGTAGAGAAAGCCCTTCATCAGCGTGGCACCCAGCGTATCGTCACCGGAGCCAAGGCAGTTGGTTCCGATGGCCACCACGGTGTTGTCCCGGTTATCCGGGGCGCAGGCGGCCTCCTCCGGAGCGGTGCCGGACACGGCGGCGGGGTCGTCCACCGTCAGGGTCACCACGAATAGCTTCTCCTCCCGCTTCTCGGCGCTGAACTTCAGGCCCTTGCCGGTGGCCAGACGGTTCAGATTCTGCACGGCGGTCTCGTTGTCCACATGGACCTCCACCGTACCGGCCTCGGTCATGCCGGACAGGGCGTGGATGGTTTTCGTGACGGGAATGGGGCAGGCGTCGCCCACGGCGTTGACTAAAATTTTGCTCATGTGATGTTACCTCCTATCAAGCTGCCCGCTGGGGGCAGGATCCTTTGTTCTGGGATCATTATACCGCCCCGATAGGGGCAGGTAAAACGGCAAAAAACGATGATGGCCGGCATTTCATAGGGAAATGCGATGCATCAGTCCGTTACCGGCACAGATGGCAGGCTACCCGGTGGCCGCCGCCCATGTCGCAGAGCTCCGGCTTCTCCGCCCGGCAGCGGTCTGTGGCGTAGGGGCAGCGCCCGGCGAACCGGCAGCCGGGAGGCGGGTCCACGGGACTGGGGACCTGTCCTTGCAGCACGCTGCGGGGACGGGCCCGCTCCACCTTGGGATCGGGAATGGGGATGGCGGCGATGAGGGCCTTGGTGTAGGGGTGCAGGGGGTGGGTGTACAGCTCCTGCGCCGTACTCTCCTCCACCACCTCCCCCAGATACATCACCAGAATACGGTCTGACAGGTGCCGCACCATGGACAGGTCATGGGAGATCAGCAGATAGGTCAGGGACTTCTGTTCCCGCAGGTCCAGCAGCAGATTGACGATCTGGGCCTGAATGGACACATCCAGCGCCGAAATGGGCTCGTCGCACAGCAGCAGCCGGGGCTCCACCGCCAGCGCACGGGCGATGCCGATGCGCTGGCGCATACCGCCGGAGAACTCGTAGGGATAGCGGTCGATGCCGGAGGGGTTCAGACCCACCTGCTCCATCAGGGCCTGCACCTTCTCCCGGCGCTCTGCCGGGCCGGTGTACAGGTGGTGGATGTCCATTCCTTCGGCAATGAGGTCAATGACCTTGTTTTTGGGGTCCAGTGAGGCGTAGGGGTCCTGAAAGACCGTCTGCACCTGACAGCAGAAGGCACGGCGCTTGGCACCACGCATCTGGTGGACGTCCTCCCCACGGTACAGGGAGACGCCGTCGGTTTTGCTGTACAGGCCGATGGCGGTACGGCCACAGGTGGTCTTGCCGCAGCCGGACTCACCCACGATGCCGAGAATTTCTCCCTCCTGCACGGAGAAGCTCACGTCATCTACCGCCCGCAGCACCTTGCGGCCCCCGGCGGGAAAGTATTTTTTCAGGTGCTCCACCTGAAGGATGGGCTGACTCATGCCGTCACCTCCTGTTCTGCGTGGTGGCAGGCCACCAGATGGCCATCGCCCAGATCCCGCAGATCCGGCATCTCCCGGCGGCACTGCTCCGTGGCGTGGGGGCAGCGGGGGGCGAAGGGGCAGCCCGGCTCCGGTGCGATCAGTTCCGGGGGCGTCCCCTCGATGGTGTAGAGCCGTCCGCCGCCCATTTCGTCCAGACGGGGAGAGGCCTTTTGCAGACCCTTGGTGTAGGGATGGGCGGGCTGATAGAAAATTTCATCGGTGGTGCCGGTCTCCATGACGCATCCGGCGTAGAGGATGACGATGCGCTGGGCCAGTCCCGCCACCACACCCATGTCATGGGTGATGAGCAGCACCGTGGTGCCGCTGCGTTCCTTCATCTGGCGGATCAGGTCCAGGATCTGGGCCTGAATGGTCACGTCCAGCGCTGTGGTGGGCTCGTCGGCAATCAGCAGTTCCGGCTGACAGGCCAGAGCAGAGGCGATCATCACCCGCTGGCGCATACCACCGGAGAACTCGTGGGGATACCGGCGCAAGGCCGTCTCCGGGTCGGAGATGCCTACCAGTGCCAGCATCTCTGCCGCCTTCTCCAGAGCCTCCTTGCGGCCGATCTTCTGATGAAAACGGTAGCACTCAGCGATCTGATGGCCGATCTGCATGGTGGGGTTCAGGGAGGTCATGGCGTCCTGAAAGATCATGGCGGCCTCCCGGCCCCGATAGCTTTGCCACTGTTTTTTGCCGTAATCGAGGATGTTCTCCCCGTGGCAGAGGATCTGACTGCCGGGCTGACAGCGTCCGCCGGTGACCTCCGTCAGGCCCATGAGGGAGCGGGCTGTCACGGATTTGCCGCAGCCGGATTCCCCCACCAGCGCCACGCACTCGCCCTGATCCATGTAGAAGCTGACGCCCCGCACTGCTTCCACCACGCCACGGCGGGTGGGAAAGTGGATACGGAGGTCACGGATATCATATTGATGCATGGCTTACCTCCCAGAATTGGGGCTGAAGCGGCGGCGGAAGCCGTTGCCCAGCACATTGAAGCACAGAACGGTCAGCAGGATGCACACGCCCGGATAGACCGCCAGTGAGGGGTGGGTGAGAATGTAGGTCTGGGCGCCCTCCAGCATACCGCCCCAGGAAGGGTTGGGGATGGAGATGCCGAAGCCCAGATAGCTCAGGGATGACTCCGTCAGGATGGCGGAGGCGATGCTGTTGGTGGAGGCCACCAGCACCGGGGAAAAGACGTTGCGGGCAAAGTGCCGGGTGATGACCCAGCTCTTCCGGGCGCCCAGCCCCTCGGAGGCCAGAATGAAGTCCCGCTCCCGCAGACTCAGCACCTCCGCCCGGACGATGCGGGCCACGCCCATCCACGAGAACAGGCCAATGGTCACCACCAGCGTCCGGATGCCGGCGTTCATGTAGATGTTCAGAGTGATGATAATGAGGAAGCTGGGTACCGACATGAGGATGTCCACGATACGCATCATGAAGCCGTCTACCAGCTTGCCGGAGGAGCCGCTGACGATGCCGTACACCGTACCGAACACAATGGAGATGAGCATGGACAGAAAGCCCACCAGCAGGGAGACCCGTCCGCCGTAGAGCAGGCGGGTGAAGGTGTCCCGGCCGAAGTTATCTGTTCCCAGCAGGTGCTGGGCGGAGGGAGGCAGGAACTTCTGCCCGGTCTCCACGGCAATGGGATCGTAGGGGGACAGGGTGGCCAGCAGGGTGGCCAGAATAATGATCAGCAGCACGCCGCCGCTGAGGACCATAGAGAGGGGCAGCTTATGATTCTTTTTCATCGCTTGTCACCTCGCATGGCCTTGATGCGGGGATCGGCCAGACAGTAGCACAGATCCGCCAGCAGATTTCCGCCCACCAGCAGCAGGCACGAGAGCATGGTGGTTCCCATGATCATGTTGTAATCACGGGAGTAGATGGCGCTCATGCCAGTGGTACCCAGCCCCGGCCAGCCGAAGATGGTCTCCACGATGTAGGCACCGGACACCAGACTGCCCAGATTCATGCCCACCAGTGTGATGACCGGCAGCAGGCAGTTCTTCAGCACATGGCGCAGCAGGATATAGACCCGGCTGGCACCCTTGGAGATGGCGAAGAGCACGTAGTCCTCCGACAGCTGCTGGATGGTGGCGGCCCGGACGTACCGGGCGTAGATGGAGATCTTTCCGATGCTCAGCACCAGCACCGGCATGATGGCGTGGCGGGACAGATCCCAGAAGGTGTGTACGCCGGTGGTCCGCATCCCGGAGCTGGGCAGCCAGCCCAGATTCAGGGAGAACAGGATGATGAGCATGATGGCAAACCAGAAGGAGGGAATGGAGATGGCGACATAGTGCAGGCCGTTGGTGATGCGGTCGAACCATGAGTTTTCAAAGTAGCCCGCCAGCATTCCCAGTGGGATAGATACCAGCAGGGAAAAGACGATGGAGGCGGCCATGAGCCCCACGGTAGCCGGGAGCTTGGCCTTGATGAGGGGCCACACGCCGGTGTGGCTGCTGGTGGAGACGCCGAAGTCCCCTTGGAGGACCTTCCCCAGCCACCGGCCATACTGCACGATGACCGGATCGTTGTAGCCCAGCTCCGTTTTCAGCTGCTCGTACTCCTCGTCGGTCATCTCCAGCGTCCGGTACTGGGCGGCGGGGTCGCCGGGGGCCAGAAACACCAGCGCAAAGGAAAAGACGGATACCAGCAGGATCACCGGCAGGGCCAGCGCCAGTCTGGTCAGAAAGTATTTTTTCATGTGTTCTCCTCATACCGCCGTGAGAGTGCAATTGCGTGGAGACTTGCTCCACGCAATTGCACTCTCAGCGGCGGAGTTAGCCGATGAAGTAGATCTGGGTCAGGTCAGTGAGACGGTCGCTGGCCTCGAAGCCGCCGATGTTCTTCTGGGCGGCGCAGACATAGTTGGTATCCAGCACGGGCACGCAGGACCAGCAGTCTTTCAGGGCCTGCAGAGCCTGATTCATGATGTCCTGACGGACAGCGGGATCCATCTCACGGTCCAGCTGCTTCCACAGGTTATCCACCTCGTCGGTGGTGTACATATTGGCACCGGAGCGGGTGTGGGCGAACAGACCCACGAAGCCGCTGGGGTCGTCCAGCATACCATTGCCCATGAGAGCAATGTCATAGGAATCGGTGGCATAGAAGTAGGACTTGAAGTAGGCGGCGGTCTCCATGGAGTCGATCTGGGCGTTAAGACCCGCAGCGTCCAGCTGGCTCTTGATCATAGTGGCCAGCTCCTCCTGACCCACACGGGCGGAGTTGTAGATGATCTTGATGGTCTTGTCCTTCAGACCGGTCTGCTCGATGAGCTGGGCGGCCTTGTCCAGATCCTGCTTGTAGTTGGTGATCTCAGGGTTATAGAACATGGAAACGGTGGACAGGATGCTGGTGGCGGTACGGCACAGGGCCTCGTCGCCGTAGGTGCCGTACACCAGAGCGTCCAGATCCAGCGCATAGATCACGGCCTGACGGGCCTCCATGGTGGACATGGCCTCGCTGTTGGGGTTGATCTCCATGAAGGTGATGCGGCCGTCGGGGTAGGACACCACCTGATACTCGTCGTTATCCTTATAGTTGGCCAGCGTCTCGGCGTTGCTGATGGTGAAGATGGAGAGCTCCTTATTGCGGAAGGCGATCTCCTGGGTGCTGGCGTCGGAGACGCAACGAACCTCGAAGCCATCGATATGGGCAGCCGTGCGGTAGTAGTTGGGATTCTTCAGGCACACCAGCTTCTCGCCCACGTTGAAGCTATCTACCACGAAAGCGCCGCTGGTGGCAATGTTGGCGTTCTGCTCACAGGTCAGTACCTCAGTGGCGGGTACCCCCTCGAAGCAGTGGGCGGGCAGGACATACAGGGCGCCCAGAGCCTTCTTGAACAGGTTGGAGGCCCGGCCGACCTTGAACACGATGACGGTATCGCTCTGCTTTTCATAGGTGCAGAACTCGCCGTCCACCTTGTAGGCGGCAGCGGTGCTGGGAGCCACCTCGGGAACAGTCAGCGTATCCAGAGTGAACACGATGTCGTCGGTGGTGATCTTCTCACCGTCGCTCCAGAAGATATCGTCCCGCAGGGTCAGGGTGTAGGTGGTACCGTCCTCGCTGATGTCCACACTCTTCGCCAGACGATAGTCCAGAGAGCCATCGGTGTTGGACTTCCACATGGGATCGTACAGATTCTGGAACACCTGCTTGCCCAGGTCTGTGGAGCTGTTGTTGTACCAGTTCAGGGAGGTGATGGGCTCCTCGATGGCGTAGACAAAGGTACCGCCCTCAATGGGCTTACCTTGGGTGTCACCCGTTCCGTCACCCTGCTTGCCGCAGGCCGCAAGGCTCAGCAGCATCAGTGCGGAGAGAACGAGGCAAATGACTTTGGAAAGCTTCTTCATGTCTTTTCTCCTCTTGTGCTTTTAATGGTTATTTGGTATGTATAGAAGCCCGTTGCCGGGAGATCTATCAGATGAACACGTATTCCTTCAGACGATCCATGGCGATGATGACCTTCTCCATGGGCAGGGCCAGATTCATGCGGATGTGGTGCGCCCCGTGGAAGGGGCGGCCGTCCTGCCACACAACACCCACCTCGTACCCGGCCTTTTTTACCTCATCCAGCGTGCGGCCGCTGCACCGACAGTACTCCTCGCAGTCCAGAAACAGCATATAGGTACCCTCCGGCTGCTGCACGCTGACCCCCGGCAGATTCTTGCGGATAAACTTGCAGGCGTACTTGACGTTCTCCGTCAGTACCTCCCGCAGCTCATCCACCCACTGGCTGCCCTCGTCGCTGTAAGCGCCGATGAGGGCGTGCATGGACAACACGTTCATGCTGTTGTAGTGGCTGAGGCTGCTCTCCTTCTTCATCCGTTTGTGGAGAGCTTCGTTATACACGATGTGATAGCTGCCGATGAGCCCCGCCAAATTGAAGGTCTTGGAGGGGGCGTACAGGGCCACGGTGCGCTGTCGGGCGTCGTCGGACACGGATTGCAGGGGGATATGCTGATGGCCACGAAGGGTCAGGTCCGACCAGATCTCGTCGGAGATCACCGTTACGTTCAGTCGTCGGGCCATGTCCATGAAGTGCTCCAGCTCTTCCTGCTCCCACACACGTCCCGTGGGATTGTGGGGGGAGCAGAATACCACCGCACGGATGTCATTGCGCTTGATCTTAGTCTCCATGTCGAAGAAGTCCATGCGCTGCACGCCGTAGCGGTCCGGCTTCAGGGGGCTGGTGATGACGTGATAGCCGCCGTTTTCAATGGAACGGGTGAAGCCGATGTAGGTGGGGGAGTGGACCAGCACATTGTCGCCTCTGGCGCATACGGCGGCCAAGGCACTCATGAGCCCGCCCAGTACGCCGTTTTCGTAGCCGATGTGCTCCTTCTCCAGCCCGGTGACGCCGTTGCGGCGCTGCTGCCAGCGGATAATGGAGTCAAAGTACTCATCGCTGGTCATAAAGTAGCCGAACAGAGGGTGCTCCAGCCGCTTCCGGATGGCCTCCGTCACGGCGGGGGCCGTGGCGAAGTTCATATCTGCTACCCACATGGGGATGGCGTCGAAGCCCTCGTTGGGCTGGAACACCGGAATCTTCTCCACGGCGTCCACCGCCATGGCGTCTCTCCCACGGCGGTCATAGATGGTGGTAAAGTCGAATTTCATATGCCGCTCCGCCTCATAGCATTTCTACGAAGGCGGCCATGCGGGTCTGGATCTGGCCTACGTCAGACTGAGAGTAGTCGGTCTCCACCACGGTGTAGGGGATGCCCTTCTTCTCCTTCACCAGCTTGCCCACCAGCGCCGTCTCCACGTTGTAGGTGTGGCAGGCCTGCAGGATGATATCCACCACGCCGTCCACATGGAACTCGTCAATGAGCTTATCCAGCATGGCCAACCGGTTGGGGTTGGGGGACATGCAGGAGCAGCCGATGCCCAGATACCGCCGGGCCAGAGCGTCGTAGACGTCGGGATTCTCCTCGTCGGTGAGGAGCATGGATTTCAGGCCGCTGCAATTCTCGAAGGCCACCACCACGGCGCCGGCATCCTCGATGGCCCGGATGACCTTCAGGGCTGCGCCGCCGGAGGGGGAGCCCGTCACCAGGATACGGGGCTTCTTGCCCTCGTTCTTGCCGGCGGCGTACTCCGCCTCGATCTGGTCCGCCAGATCGTTGATGCGGGCAGGCAGGGACTCCACGTCCATGTTGAAGCCGCTGCCGTAGGCGGTGTTGACGATGTTCAGACCGCTGACGGGGGCGGGATCATTGGCCATGAGATACTGCAGCCGCAGCAGGGACTTGGTGATCTCGTTGTTCAGGTGGATCTCGTGGCGGATGGCCTCCTCGGTGATGGTGGTCTCGAAGCGCCGCTCCAGCTCCTCCTTGAACCGAATGATCTCCCGGCGGTACATGGCGATACCCTCCTCGGACTGCCGGTTGGGCAGCTCGATGACGTAGACGGGCTTGAAATCCGCCAGCATCTCATACATCTTCTTCTTGCCGTCGCAGGTGGTCTCGCCCACCACCAGATCGGAGAAGTAGAAGAAGGGACACTTGTCCGTCTTGGCGAAGCCGTAGCTGGACTTGATGAGGGGACACAGGTTCCGGGGCAGATCCTTCTCGGCGTCGGGGATGGTCTCATCCGACACGGAACACAGGCCCACCACCGCAGCGCCCATGGCACGGGGCAGCTCCTTGGGGAGGTAGGTGCAGAAGGCACCCACCACAGGTACGCCCTGCTCCTTCAGCTTCTTGATGGCCAGAAAGGAGTTTCTCCGCTGATCGGCAAACTCTTCAAAAATTTCCGGCAGATCCTTTTTCAGTTCAACCATATGCTTGATCCTTTCTTTTCACATATATCCTGACCGGTTGGAGCCGGTCCTGTTCATTTACCGATTGATCCGCTTCCAGCCCAGCACCGCAGCGCCGATGGCGCCGTTATACTGGCACAGGGGATGGGCAGTGACGCTCTCTACGTCTAGATACCGGGCCAGCACCTCCCGCACCACCTGCGACTGGGCCAGTCCGCCGGAGAAGAACACCTTGGGGTGCTCCGGGGCCAGCTTCTGGGCAAAAATAGCGGTGCGGCGGCAGATGGAGTAGATGCACCCCAGAGCGATGCTGCCGGGAGGCGTCTCCTGTGCCAGCAGACCGATGATCTCGCTCTCGGCAAACACGGCGCACATACTGTTGATGGTCACCGGCTCCGCCCCCTCCACAAAGGTATCGATGGAGGCGATGTCGCTGCCTACCCGGCTCATGGTCATTTCCAGAAACCGGCCCGTTCCGGCGGCGCACTTGTCATTCATCAGGAAGTCCTTTACCTGCCCGCCGACGGGATCCAGCAGGATCACCTTGCTGTCCTGCCCGCCGATGTCGATGACCGTGTCGCAGCCGGGGCAGAGAAAAGCGGCCCCGGCCCCGTGGCAGGTGATCTCCGTAATGGACTTGTCCGCCTCCGGCAGCAGCGCCCGGCCATAGCCGGTGGCCACCACAAAGGCGGTGTCGGGGGTCCTCAGTTCCTCATAGAGCCGATGGATGACCCGGCCGGGGGTGGAGCCGCTGGGCTCCATCCGAAAGTCCACGATCTCCTGTCCGTCAAACAGCACCGCCTTGGTCATGGCGGAGCCGGAATCGATTCCCATAGTGAGCAATTTTGCCTGCCTCCTGCTGTGCCTTGACGGCACGATATCTTCAAAGCTTCGGAATAACCGTCCTGATCGCATGGTTCACCCACTGGCAGCGATCTGCCGAAGCACTTTGCAACAGAGATTCTACCATCAGCCTCCACCAGTGGCAAATAGCGATTTCAGGAGATAAGGCCGTTCTATCGGTATTTTCGATTCAAATAATGTATACATAATTGTAATAAAATAAAACGGGCGAAAAACGCTGCGCCGCAGAAAGAATATGGAGGGGGAGGCGGGAGACGGGGGAGAACGCAAGAAAGCCCACGGCGCAACCGTGGGCTTTCTTGCGTACCATTTATTTTTCTGCCTGCGTCTCGCAGTAGATGCAGCGATAGACCCGCTTTTCCCGGTCGGTGAGCACGAACTCCTGGGGCAGCTCCTGCTCCACGGAGGTGATGCACCGGGGATTCTTGCAGCGCAGCACGCCACGGATGCGCTCCGGCAGCTTCAGGGTGCGCTTTTCCACCAGCTGGCCGTCCCGGATACTGTTGACGGTGATGCTGGGGTCCACGTAGCCGATGAGATCCCAGTCCAGTTCCATCTCACGGTCGATCTTGATGATGTCCTTGCGGCCCAGCTTGCCACTGGTGACATTTTTTAGAATGGCCACGGTGCAGTCCAGCTTGTCCAGCCCCAGAATGCGATACAGCTCCATGGCCTTTCCGGCGGAGATATGGTCGATGACGATGCCGTTCTGAATGGAATCAATAATCATGGTGATGCCCTCCCTTTCAAGCGATGTTCAACAGCTTCAGAATCAGCGCCATGCGGATGTACTTGCCGTACTGCACCTGCTTGAAGTAGCAGGCACGGGGGTCCTCATCCACCGCCACGGAGATCTCATTGACACGGGGCAGGGGATGCAGGATCCGCAGGTCCGGCTTGGCGTTTTTCAGCTTCTCCGGGGTGAGGATGTAGCTGTCCTTCAGGCGCAGGTAGTCCTCCTCGTTGAAAAACCGCTCCCGCTGGACACGGGTCATATAGAGGATATCCAGCTCCGGCATCACCTCATCCAGAGAGGTAGACTGGATGTAGGGGATGTTCCTGCTCTTGATGTACTGCTCCTTGACGTAGCGGGGCAGCTTCAGCTCCTCCGGGGAAATCAGCACGAAGCGGATGCCGGTATAGCGGCTCATGGCGGCCACCAGAGAGTGGACGGTGCGGCCGAATTTCAGGTCGCCGCACAGGCCAATGGTCAGGTCGTCGAAGCGGCCCTTCTCCCGGTGGATGGTCAGCAGATCCGTCAAGGTCTGGGTGGGGTGGTTGTGGCCACCGTCTCCGGCGTTGATGATGGGTACCAGCGAGTGGCGGGAGGCCACCAGCGGAGCGCCCTCCTTGGGGTGGCGCATGGCGATGATATCGCTGTAACAGCTGACGGTGCGGATGGTGTCGGACACGCTCTCGCCCTTGGCGGCGGAGGAGCTGCTGGCGGAGGAGAAGCCCAGCACCTGCCCGCCCAGACTCAGCATGGCGCTCTCAAAGCTGAGACGGGTGCGGGTAGAGGGCTCGAAGAACAGGGTGGCCAGTATTTTGCCGTCACACTTGTGGGCATAGGCGGCGGGATGGTCGATGATGTCGCAGGCGGTGTTCACCAGCTCCATGATCTCCTCCGGGGACAGCTGCAAAATGTCAATGAGATGGTTCATACGGTTCATTCTCCTTTTCTGATCCAGTTTTCGTCGGAAGGGTCATCCCGGAAGGCCAGCAGCCGGGCCACGTCTCCCTGCGTGATGTATCCCTGCTGGACGCCCACCTGAGCGATGGTGTCCAGATCGGTGAGGCTGACGCACTTGACACCGGCCTCTGCCAGCCGCTGGCGGCCCTTGGCCATGCCGTAGGTGAAGATGCTGATGACGCCCAGCACCTCCGCTCCGGCGGCCCGCAGGGCGGCCACGGTGTCCAGCACACTGCCGCCGGTGGAGATCAGGTCCTCGATGACCACCACCTTCTCGCCGGGGGTCAGCTTGCCCTCGATCTGGTTCTTGCGGCCGTGGTCCTTACTGCCGGAGCGGACGTAGCCCATAGGCAGGCCCAGCAGGTGGGCGGCGATGGCGGCGTGGGCGATACCGGCGGTGGCGGTGCCCATAAGCACCTGCGCCTCCGGGTACTCCCGGCGGACGGTGTCGGCAATGGCCTGCTCCACTTCGTTCCGGGCCTCCGGAGCGGTGAGGATCAGGCGGTTGTCGCAGTAGATGGGGCTTTTGATGCCGCTGGCCCAGACAAAGGGCTCGTCGGGCCGCAGAAACACCGCTCCGATGGAGAGCAGGTGCCGGGCAATGTGGGTGCGGATGTTGTCCATAAGTTCCTCCTATTCCTGCAGCAGAAGCTGCTTGAGCTCGTGAAGATCGGCGGCCAGATAGTCGGCTCCGGCGTTTTCCAGTTCCTCCCGGCCGCCGTAGCCGTAGAGAACGCCGATGGCGGGCAGACCGTTTTCATGGGCGCCGGCGACGTCGAAGCGGCGGTCGCCCACCATGACGGCGGGGCCGTCCGTGCCGCTGCGGCGCAGGGCATCGGCCACCACGCTGCCCTTCCGGGCGCTGGCCCGGTCCTCCCTCTGTGCGCCGCAGATGCGGTGGAAGTAAGCGGCCAGACCGAAGTGCTCCATGATGCGCAGGGCGAATTCCTCCGGCTTGGAGGTGGCGATGACCAGCTTCTGCCCGGCCTTTTGCAGGCTTTCCAGAAATTCTGCCATGCCCTGGTAGGGGATGTTCTCCGCCCAGCCCTGCCGGGAGAAGTACACTCGGAAATCCCGGATGGCCCGATCCGTCTGCGTCTCCGTCAGGCCGAACAGCTCCGGGAAACTCTCGTGGAGGGGCGGGCCGATGAAAGGGGTGAGGGTATCTGGGTCAGCGATGATGCCCTGCTGCCGCAGGGCGTAGGCCACGGCGCAGGTGATGCCCTCCTTGGGGTCCGTCACCGTGCCGTCTAAGTCGAAAAGTACCGTGTTCCAGCGCATCAGTCCACAAACTCCCTCACGCAGCGGCGATAGGCAGCCACGGGGTTCTCCGCCTGCGTGATGGGGCGGCCCACCACGATGTAGTCAGAGCCCAGTTCACGGGCCTTGGCGGGGGTAGTGACCCGCTTCTGATCTCCGGCATCCCCTCCGGCGAACCGTACACCGGGGGTCACCGTCAGAAAGCTGGCCCCGCAGCGCCGATGGATGGCTCCGGCCTCCAGCGGGGAACAGACCACACCGTCCAGCCCTGCCGCAGCGGCGTTGGAGGCATAGCTAAGCACCACCTCCTCCAGCGGGGCGTGGATCAGAAGCTCCCGCTCCATGCGTTCCTGATCGGTGGAGGTCAACTGGGTGACGGCGATGAGCAGAGGGCGGGTTCCGTCAGGGCGGGTGAGGCCCTCCAGAGCGGCGGTCATCATGGCGGCGGTACCGGCGGCGTGGAGGTTGATGATGTCCACATCCAGCGCCGACAGGGCGGCCATGGCCTTTTTCACCGTGTTGGGGATGTCGTGGAGCTTCAGATCCAGAAAGATGCGGTGGCCCCGGCGGCGGATCTCCCGGACGATGGCGGGACCCTCGGCGTAAAACAACTCCATGCCCACCTTGACGAAGGGCTTCTCCTCTGTGAAGCGGTCCAGAAAAGCCAGTGTTTTCTCCCGGCTGTCGAAGTCCAGTGCAATGATAACGTCTTTACCCATGATGTGCTCCTCCTATGATATCCGTAAGCTGCTGAATGCCGTACCGCTCCATGGCGGCAGGCAGGTCCTGTATGATTTTCCGGCAGGCGCAGGGTTCCACCAGATTGGCGGCTCCCACGCCCACGGCGGTGGCCCCGGCCAGCATCAGCTCCAGCACGTCCTCGGCGGTGCTGACGCCGCCCATGCCCACGATGGGAATGTCCACGGCCTCGTAGACCTGATACACCATCCGCACTGCCAGCGGGAAAATGCCGGGGCCGGACATTCCGCCGGTGCCGTTGGCCAGCAGGGGACGGCGGCGCTTCAGATCGATCCGCATCCCCGGCAGAGTATTGATAAGGCTGACACCGTCGGCCCCGGCCTCCTGACAGGCCCGTGCCACGGCGGAGATATCCGCCGCAGCCGGGGAGAGCTTCATGATGACCGGCTTTTTCGTCACGTCACGGACGGCCCGTGTGACGGCAGCTGCCGTCTGGGGCTCGGCTCCGAAGGCGGCTCCGCCGCCGTGGACGTTGGGGCAGGAGATGTTCACCTCCAGCCAGCCCACCTGATCCTCACCGTCCAGCTGTCGGCAGACCTGAGCGTATTCCTCTACGGAAAAGCCGCTGACGTTGGCCATCACCGGCTTGTGAAAGACCTCCCGCAGACGGGGCAGCTCCTCCCGGATGACGGCCTCCACACCGGGGTTTTGCAGCCCCACGGAGTTCAGCAGGCCCCCGGCGTACTCAGCGATGCGGGGGGTGGGGTTTCCGTACCGGGGGGTGAGCGTCGTCCCCTTGAAGGAGAAGGTCCCCAGACAGTTGATGTCGTAGAGTTGGGCGAACTCGTATCCATAGCCGAAGGTGCCGCTGGCGGGGATGATGGGATTCTCCAGCGGCAGGCCGCAGAGGGTGACGGCGGTATTTACCATACGATCTCCTCCCTTCGCAGGACGGGGCCGTCCTTGCAGATGCGCTTGTGGCCGTACTTGGTGCGGCAGGTGCAGCCCATGCAGGCACCGAAGCCGCAGCCCATGCGCTCTTCAAAGCTGAACTGCCCATCGGTGCGGCAGCGCTGCCACACGGCGTGGAGCATGGCCTCCGGCCCGCAGGTATAGAGGTGGGTGTAATCCACGGTGTCCATGCCATCGGTGACGAGGCCGCAGGTCCCGGCGCTGCCGTCGGCGGTGAGGAGGCGGACGGTGACGCCCAGCGCATGCAGCTCCTCCGCCAGAAAAATATCTGACGCCCGGTTGTAGCCCAGCACCGCCGTGACCTGACGATGCTCCGCCGTCAGACGGCGGGCCAGTCCGTACAGGGGCGGGATGCCGACACCGCCGCCCACCAGCAGGGGGCGCTCCCCGGCGCGAGATGTGTCGTAGCCGTTGCCCAGCCCTGTCAGTACATCCAGCTCCGTTCCGGCGGGGAGATGGGTCATGGCCGCCGTGCCGTGGCCCAGCACCTTATAGATAAGGGTGGCGGCACCGGGCTCCCAGTCGCAGACGGAGATGGGGCGGCGCAGGTAGAAGCCGGAGAGCTTCAGATTTACGAACTGACCGGGGGCCGTGATGGCCTCCGTGTCGCCGGTGAGACGTAGGCGGTAGGTGTCCGGCGTCAGGGGCGTATTTTCCGTAATGATCCATGTGACCTGCTTCATGTGCGGTCCTCCTTGGAAAAGAGATCACCGTCCTGCCAGACGAGGCGGCCGTTGCAGACCGTCAGCAGACAGCGGGCCTGTACCGGCCAGCCGGTGAAGGGGGTGGCCTTCCCCTGAGAGAGGAAGGCCGCCGGGTCGATGGGATACGAAGCCGACAGGTCAAAGACCGTGAAATCGGCGTGGGGGCCGTCTATCTCCCCCTGCGGGAGGCCGAAGCGGCGGCAGGGAGCATCGTGGAGCAGCTCCATCAGACGGGGGAAGGAGAGCAGGCCCGGCTTTACCAGATAGGTATACAGCAGGGGGAAGGCGGTCTCCAGCCCCACGATGCCCATGGCGCTCTTCTCCAGCCCGCGGGACTTCTCCTCGGTGCTGTGGGGGGCGTGATCGGTGGCGATCATGTCGATGGTGCCGTCGGCCAGCCCCTCCAGCAGGGCCTCCCGATCGGCGGGACTGCGGAGAGGGGGATTCATCTTGAAGCGGCCGTCCTCCTGCAGCATGGTTTCGTCCATCAGCAGATAGTGGGGGGCCGTCTCGCAGGTGACGTCCAGCCCCTCCGCCTTGGCCCGGCGGATCAGGGCCACGCTCTCCTTGGTGGAGATGTGGCAGACGTGGTAGCCGCAGCCGGTCTGGCGCACCAGCTCCAAATCCCGCCGGATCTGCCCCCACTCGCTTTCGGAGCAGATGCCCCGGTGGCCGTGGGTGCGGGCGTAAGCCCCGTCGTGGATGTAGCCCCCGTGGAGGAGGGAATTGTCCTCGCAGTGGGCCACGATGAGCTTATGAAGCCCCTTGGCGGTCTCCATGGCAAGGCGCATCTGCGCCTCGCTCTGCACACCTCGCCCGTCGTCGGAGAAGGCCGCCACATAGGGGGCCATGGCCGCCATGTCCGACAGCTCCTCCCCCAGCTGGCCACGGGTGATGGAGCCATAGGGCAGCACCCGGATGGCGGCATCCCGGCGGATCAGGGCCAGCTGCTGCTCCAGATGGGGCAGGCTGTCCGGCACCGGGTCCAGATTGGGCATGGCACACACCGTGGTGTATCCGCCGTGGGCGGCGGCTTGGGTGCCGCTGGACATGGTCTCCTTATAAGAAAAACCCGGCTCACGAAGATGTACGTGTACATCAACGAAACCGGGACATATCACAAAAGAAGAGGCGGGAATATGAACGGGAGAAACACTGGTGCCGTGATGGATTTCAAAAGAGAAAACAGCATCCCCACGGGTGAGAACACCTCGGCGGAATATCTGGGCATCCTGAAAAACGACGGTCACGGTCATCACCTCCGCATGGCAAATTTTTCTTAGATTATCACACAGCGGGCCGCTTGTCAAGACGGGCCGCCACGATTTTTGTCACATTTTTCGTTGCGTTTTGACCGGGGATATGATACCATGCAGAAAAAACCACAGCGGCGCAGTGCTGTGCCGGGAAGGAGCCTTTATGAAAAAAACGCCCAAACCCAGAGATACGGTCCGGCGGCTGAAGGAGACCATTCACAAGCAGCCGGCGGTGTTCGCCGTATATGTGGCCCTGCGGTTGATCGTGCTGGCGGAGCTGGTAATGTCCATCATCCGGGGCGAATATGAAAGCGCCTTCATCTGTCTGCTGGTGCTGGCGCTGTTCATCCTGCCGTTTTTCATTCAGCAGAACTTCGGTATCCAACTGCCGTCGGTGCTGGAGATCATTATCCTGCTGTTCATTTTCGCAGCGGAGATACTGGGGGAGCTGGAGTGTTACTTCATCACCTACCCCAACTGGGACTCCATGCTCCACACCACCACGGGCTTCCTCTGTGCCGCCACGGGCTTTGCCCTTATCGACATCCTGAACCGCAACAGCCGCATCAAGTTCCAGCTGTCGCCGGTATATGTGGCGCTGGCGGCCTTCTGTTTCTCCATGACCGTGGGGGTGCTGTGGGAGTTTTTCGAGTTCGGCATGGACCGGGTGTTCCATCTGGATATGCAGAAGGACACCGTGGTGCAGAGCATTACCTCCGTGATGCTGGACCCCACCAACAGCAACACCCCCATCACCATCGACGGCATCCACTCGGTGGCCGTCAACGGCACGGAGCTGGGCTTTGACGGGTATCTGGATATCGGGCTGTACGATACCATGGAGGATCTGTTCGTCAACTTCATCGGTGCCGTGACCTTCAGCGTCATCGGCTACTTCTACATCAAGCACCGGGGCAAGGGAAAGCTGGCGCAGGCATTTATTCCCACCCTGTCGGAGGACGAGGACAAGGAGGCATCGCTGCCGGAGGGAGACCCCGGAGCGCCGCCGGAATCGGAATAACGACAAAGAGGCAGGCACTTTTGTGCCTGCCTCTTTTGCTATAAGGGGTCAATCGTCCTGCTCCATATCGTATTCCAGCACAGAGCCGGTATAGGCATCGATGACATATTCGTACTCCATGCCATCCGCCTTGAATTCCACCTCGTATACCCAGCGGCCATCCTCGTCATCCAGCTCCACATCCATGTCGTAGGCCCGACTCTCTGACACACCGGCGTGGGTCAGGGCAGCGGCCTTGGCTGCGGCGTGGCCGATCTGCCCGGTGGGCTGGGCACTGCCGGTGGGCTGGGCATCATCGTCGTCATCGTCGTAGTCATCATCATGGTCATCGTGGTCATCCACATCGTCGTGACCGTCCGGCTCCACATAGGAGGTGAGCACAGCGCCGGTATAGGCATCGATGCGATACTCGTACTCCGTACCGCTGCGGTCCTCCAGCTCCACCTCGTAGTGGGCGGGAACCTCGTCCAGCTCAGCGTCCACCTCCTGCTTGGTCAGCTGGTCGGCGGACTGCCCGCAGGTGAGCAGAGCGATCTCCAGTGCTCGCTCCATGCCGATGGGCATGGCAGGAGCGCCGGTCTCGGCCAGATCCTTCAGCTCACCGATGGAGAGCCTGGACAGCTCCTCAAAGGACAGACTGTTGTTCAGGGCGAGGATACGGTTCACCAGCGCCGCCTTGCCGGTGGAGATGTGGTGGTCCCTGGCCTGCTTCTCCAGAGACGTGTCCTGCGTGACCGTCTGGGTCAATACGGAGGCCTGAGAGGCGCTGTCCCGCAGGATGTCGTCCACGGCGGCGGAGAGGTCCTGCTGCAGTCGGTGAGCCCGGCTCTGATCCCGATCCTCTACGGAGATCATGATGGCGGAGGAGATGCTCTCCAGATAGCCGTTGCGGACCAGACTGCCGACGATGGCGTTTACTGCCACATCCAGCTTGGCCCCCTTCAGATCCTCGCCGTCGCCCATATCCGCCAGAATGGCATGGGCGTCGTCGTTCATAGGCACGCAGGCCAGAACCTTTTCATTTTGGTTGACCCGCAGCTCGATGCTGGGGTTGACGTCGATGGAGACCACGGAGGCCACAGCATTGGCCTGCCGCAGAAACAGTCCGCCGCCGCACAGCAGCAGAAGGGCCAGACAGGCCGCCATCGCCATCCATTTTTTCAGGGAGTGAGGTTTTGTTTTCATGGGGATTTCCGTTCCTTTCCGCTTCTCACAGCGGGAGAGAACGCCGTCCACGTCATGGGGGGCTGTTTTTTCCAGCGCTTGTGCAAGGCACTGTTCCAGCTTTTCATTTGTCATGGGCGTTATCTCCTTCCAGATCAGCACGCATTTTTCGGATTGCTCGGTGATACTTCGACAGGACGGTGGGGAGGGGCAGCTCCAGCAGAGCGGCGATCTCCCGGTGCCGCAGGCCTGTCAGCGCGTGGAGGGTGACGATCTGCCGCTCTTCGTCGCTCAGGGCGGAGAGCACGGCCTCCAGCATCATCCGGTCCTCATGGGTCACGGCGGGATTGTCCGCCAGACGGTCCTGCCAGTCCTCCTGAACCAGGGGTTCCGTCCGCCCGTGCTCCCGCAGGCGGCTGATGGCCAGATTCCGGGTGATGGTCAGCACCCAGGCCATAGGCTTGCCCTGCCTGCGGTATCCGCCGGCAGCGTTCCACACCTGCAAACAGGCGTCGTGGAGAATATCCTCTGCGTCGTGGGCGTTTTTG
>OLNU01001251.1_pt1 | contig 19577 bp, 33 predicted proteins | sample 1672241 | NCBI WGS metagenome assembly OLNU01 (sample SAMEA3136663, study PRJEB25190) | human gut metagenome | biome: human gut; feature: human-associated habitat; material: faeces | place: Austria | collected 2013 | reverse complement strand
GTCGGAAGGGGCGGGGGCTAAACGGACGCAGTATTACTGTCCGTTCTTAACGCCCGCGCCCTCTGCTCCGTTTTAAAATTCGGGAGTTCCCCCGAACCCCCGATACCGGAAACAGAAGTCTGTAGGGGCCGGGCATGCCCGGCCCTCCACCTTGCCATTACCGCCCATGTATCTTTTGCCCCGTAGGGAGGGGTCTTGACCCCTCCGCAGCCTCCCGCCGCCGCGCTCTCGCCCCAACAAAAAAATCGCCCCCATCCGGTTGCGGCTCCGGATGGGGGCTTGGGGTATCGGTTTGTGTGAGGAGGAATCATGTTCCAGAATTACGGTTGCGGCTCCGTAACCCTGTGCCTATATACTACCGGATAACTGCTAAAAAACTATGTTTTTCCTATGAACAATTTGTAAATTACCGCGCAGCCGGGCCAAACGTCCCGGCTGCGCCTTTTTTGTTTGCATTTGGAAACGATGCAAAGGAAGCTGGCGGGAGTGATGTAATTGCAGAGAGGTAGGGACCGGGCATGCCCGGCCCCTGCGGTGCAGCAAAATAAAAACGGGCAGTCACCCATTTTGAGTGACTGCCCGTTTGGCTTACATTCAGATAACGTTATGCTCCTTCAGCAGCTTCTCCACTTCGGTGCCCTCGATCTTCTTGAGGGCCTCCTTCATGGCGAGCTTGCCGACGAGAGGCATCTCCATATCGGTGATCTTGCGTCCGTCGCGGAGCTTGACCGTGGCATCCAGCAGGCAGCGGATGTCGTAGACGCTGCCCCAGACCTCGGGCACGCCGCGGTCCACGTTCAGCAGGGTGTAGACGGCCTCCATGCCGGTGCGGATGGAATACTCGGTCGTGAAGATCGTGTCGCGGGCGGTCTCGGCAAACTGGCCCAGGAACGCGAAGTTGACAGCGCCCTCGGGCACGATGTCGGGGCGGTCACCCGCAGCGCGCGGCATAAAGAACGCATCAATATACGGCATCATGCAGGGCACGGTGTTGGCGCTGTTCGCGGCCATGTCCTCGATCTGATCCTCGGGCACGCCCAGGTGGTACAGCCACTCCATGCAGATCTCCTTGCCGGTGCAGTCGCGCATGGGCTTCTTGATATAGTTGCCGGGCTTGTCGGTGAACAGGCTGTAGACCCAGACGCAGAGCTGATCCTTGGGCTGGTCGCGGAACTGCTGCTGACGGTTCAGCGTCCAGCTCAGCAGCCAGTTGGAGTCGGTGACCGTGACAATGCCGCCGGTGACGACCTTGCCGCTGAACGGGTCGCGCTTGCAGATCTTCTTGATATAGGGCACGATGCGCTGGTCAAGCGTCGTGACGGTGGCGCTCATCCAGTTGGACAGCTCGGGGTCATAGCAGAACTTGTCGGGGTGGCCGAAGCTCGGGTCCTGCGCGGCGATCTTGCGCCACAGGTCCCAGCCGCCGCCCTCCTTGATTTCGGGCTTGAACTCGGCGGGGGTGTCCTGGCTGCCCAAGGTGGAGTTCTCGACGCAGCCGCCGTTCGTGATAAAGACGAGGTCGTTCTCGGTCAGGTCGATGGAGCTCTCCTGACCGTCGTGCAGGATGTCGATGCGGGTCGCCTGTTTCTTGCTGCCCGCGCAGTCGAACGCGATGTTCGTGACCTTTGTATCGTAGTGGAACTGCACGCCGAAGCCCTCGAGGTACTTGACCATGGGCAGGATCATCGACTCGTACTGGTTGTAGCGGGTGAAGCGCAGCGCCGTAAAGTCGGGCAGACCGCCGATGTGGTGAATGTAGCGCTGCAGATAGCGCTTCATCTCCAGTGCGCTGTGCCAGTTCTCAAAAGCGAACATCGTGCGCCAGTACATCCAGAAGTTGGAGTTCAGCACCTCATCGTCAAAGAAGTCGGTGATCTTCTTGTCGTACAGACCCTCGTCGGGGGTCATAAAGAGGCGCATGATCTCCATGGCGGCCTTGTCGGACAGGCCGAACTTGCCGTCGGTGTGGGCGTCCTCGCCGCGGTTGTGGGTGGCGCGGCAGAGGCTGTAGTTGGGGTCGGCCTTGTTCAGCCAGTAGTACTCATCCAGAACGGTGTGGTTCTCGTCCTCAATGGACGGGATGGAACGGAACAGATCCCACATACACTCAAAGTGGTTGTCCATCTCGCGCCCGCCGCGCATGACGTAGCCGAGGTTCTCGTAGTGGTAGCCGTCGCAGGCACCGCCCGGGATGGGGTCTTTCTCGAGAATGTGGACGTGCTCGCCCTTCATCTGGGCATCGCGGACGAGATAGCACGCCGCAGACAGCGCCGCCAGGCCGGAGCCGACGATGTAGGCAGATTTGCCGTCCACATTGGCGGGCTTTTGGGGGGTGGCAAAGGCTTCATAGTTACCGGCGGAATAATACATAAGAGTACCTCCTGTGATGATAAGGCCGCGTGCTTGTTGGGGAGCGGCCTGTGATTTACTTGGTATGTCTGTAGTATACCCGGCGGGCGGAGCGGTTACAATCAGCAAAAAATTCCTTTTGATAAGAATTTTATCAAAGAGGACGGATTGTATAGATTGTGGCGATTTTGTGAATGGGAGAGGAAAAGGCCCCCTTGTCAAAGGGGGCTGTCCGCGTGAGCGGACTGGGGGATTCCGACGGGCCGCCCGGGAGGATGGCGCTGCCCGAATGCGGCCCGGAATCCCTCCGGCCTCGCAGGCTCGGCCACCTGTTCCCCCTCTGGCGCTACGCGCCACCTCCCCCGGCGCGGGGGAGTCTGTCTTTGACAAGGGAGGCTTTTACCGTTACTTATCGATCCGGCACGCCTCCAGCCCCTTTGTAATATCCCCGTGGATAAGGGTCGATACCCGCTCGATGAGGGCGGCGGGGTCGTCCTTCATGCCGGTGCGCACCCATTCCAGCGTCAGGCCGACGAAGGCGTACTTGTAAAAATTCGCGATGAACTCCTTGTCCTCGGGGCGCACGGTCATCCCGGCAGCCTTCTCCTCGACGACGCCGATCATCAAATCGTAGGTCAGGCGGTAGAGGTAGTTCTCGATATGCTCGCGGCTGATGGAATGATAAACTTTGGTGACAAAGACCTTGTCCTTCTGCACGGCCTGCAGGATCTGCAAAAAGCCCTGCTGCCAGGTGTCGTAGGTCTTTTGCCCGGCCAGCGCACGGGTCGCGCTCTCGATGTAGGCCCACTCGACCAGATCGTAGATGTCCTTGAAATGGTAGTAGAACGTCATGCGGTTCACGCCGCAGTGTTCGGTCAGGTCGGTCACGGTGATTTTGTCCAGCGGCTTTTCGGCCAGCAGGTCTTTTAAGGATGCGACCAGCGCGCGCTTTGTCATTTGGGACATGGGTGCGTTCTCCTTATTATAAGCGTTACGGCGGATGTGGGGCGTCGGGGACGCCGCTCCCCCTGCAACCGTAGGGGCGGATTCCATATCCGCCCGTGGCCGTTTGCGGCAATATCATTATTATAAAAGAAGATTATGAATTTTTAAACCCCTGCACCCGTTCCCATAGCGTCACGACCCGCTTGCGGGCCGTGCAAGAAAAAATTGCGGAAAGGGCGAAACTGTGGTATAAAAAGGATAATAAATCTGGTAAGGAAGTGTTCCCCATGCCCGAAATGCTTGATATTGTCGATGAAAACGGCGTCCCCACCGGTCAGAGCGTGCCGCGCACGACGGCCCATGCCGAGGGACTGCGCCACCGCACCAGCCATGTCTGGATCGTGCGGCACAAAAACGGCAGGGTGCAGGTGCTTTTGCAGATGCGCTGTGCCGCCAAGGATTCCTACCCCGGCTGCTACGATATTTCCTCTGCCGGGCACATCCCGGCGGGCGCGGAGTTCGTCGGCTCGGCCCTGCGGGAACTGCGCGAGGAGCTGGGCGTGACCGCCGCCCCCGCCGACCTGCACGAATGCGGCCTGCGGCGGTTCCGCTTTGAGGCTGAATTCCACGGTAAACCGTTCAAAGACAATCAGGTCAGCAAGGTGTTCTGCCTCTGGCTGGACCGCGAGGCCGAGGACTTTGCCGTGCAGAAGTCGGAGATCGACTATGTAAAATGGTTCGATCTGGACGAGGCCGTTGCCGCCGTGGAGCAGGGCACGATCCCCAACTGCATCTTCCCGGAGGAGCTGGGGATGGTGAAGAAGTTTGTGGGGCAGACCGAGGGCGGCTGCTGACGCTGACTGCGGCGGGGTGAGGGCACCCCGCCCTACGTACAGCATTTAGGTGGGATTGTAGGGCGGCCTGCCCTCAGGCCGCCGCGGACGTGTGCGGCGGAACGAACAGCCCGGGTGGAGCGGCTTCCCCCGAGGGGCTGCGCCCGCAGGCGCGTGTCGGAGTGCAACCGCCGCAGGCGGCTCTTGGCGCGAAGACTGAAGCTGTCAGCGGCCCCGCCCGCTGACTGATGAGGGTGAGACTTGTCTCTGCTGCCCGTTTATGGTTTGCCGCCCGGAAACCTGCCCCTCATCCGGCCTGCGGGCCACCTTCCCCCAAGGGGGAAGGCAGGGGGGCTTTCCCGCCAGTACCACCCGTGTTGCGAAAACTGCCGAGATATTAGAATAAGTGCGAAAGAAGTTGAAAAACTTCTTCCGCGCTTATTTTTTTTACCCAAAAACAGCAAGGAGGGAGGACGACACCATGAAGTATAAACATTTGAGTTACAGTGACCGCCAAGAAATGGAGAAGCTCTACCTCCAAGGTTGGCACATGAACGACATTGCCGCAAAGCTGGGCGTTAGTTTGGCGACGGTCTACCACGAGCGGGCGCGAGGTGACACCGGGCAGATGGACGCGAACGGGCGCGGCGGTTACAGCGCTGAACTGGCACAGAGCAAAATCTACGCCCGGCGGCAGGAGTTGCAGGAGCGGCATTAAAGGAGGAAGTCAAAAGTGGAAGTGCGGTACATTGAGATCAAGACCAGCCCGGAGGGGCAGACCATTAAAGCCTATACCCCGGCGCAGTACAAAAAGGAAATGACCCGGCGGAAAAATGCCGCTGCCCGCGCCCGGAAGCTGACCCGCTTGCAGGAGCGCGTCGGTGCCGTGCTTGCCATGCTGGGGTTCCTTATGCTGCTGGGCGCTGGCGGTATGTGCGAGATCGGGCAGATCATCGGTTACGGCTTGGCCGGGCTGTTCCTGTTCGTTTTCGGCGTATGGCTTGCCCACGGGTTTTACGGGCAGGCCGACAAAGCGGAGTGGGCGCGTGAATCCTTATAAGGACATGACCCTTGCCGCCCGGCGGGCGCGGGAAAGCCGCTGGAACGCCAAGACCTGCGCACGGGTGGTTCACCCGCGATTTGGTGAAGTGATCGTGCCGCACACCTCCAACTATGCCGCCATGCTGAACGCGGCGGAGTATTGGGGCTGCGACTGGTTGGAGATCATCGACGATGTGAAAGTTTGGGCAGTTGGGCCGGACGCTGTGCCGGTGAAAATGCCACGCCACGAAAGGAACAGAAGATGAACGGCGCACTTTTGAGCAGCAAGAAGATGGACTACTGCACACCGCAAGGCTTTTTCGATACCCTGAACGCGGAGTTTCATTTTACTTTGGACGCAGCGGCCACGGAAAAAAGCGCAAAATGCAAGCAGTTCTACACCCCGGAAACGGACGGCTTGACACCCCCGTGGAATATCGGGGGGGCAGCGTGTTTTGCAACCCGCCGTATGGCCGGGCGCTTGGGGCGTGGGTACGCAAAGCCTATGAGGAGGCACAGGCCGGAACAACGGTGGTTCTGCTGATACCGGCAAGAACAGACACGGCCTATTTCCATGACTACATATACGGGAAACGGAGCCGATTTTCAGCAAGACGCTGTTCTGATTTACAGGCAATGGAGGTGCTGGGTATGCGGAGCGAAACGGTAAAGCATATCGTCAAATATTACGGGGGAATCCCGGAGGCTATCAAGCTGCTTAAACGGGAGCGTGACGCGCTGGAAGATGAATATAACGGCTTGGGCGGCCTTGCTATGGACGGTATGCCGCATAGTTCGGCACCCGGCAACCCAACCGAGGCGCTGGCTGTGCGCGTGATCGAAAACGGCGTGAAGAACCGCCTGCAGGAGATCGGCGTTCAGGTGGAAGTCTTGGAGGGCGACGCGGCCAACATCCGGGGCGCACTGGACGCGGTGAACGGTAAGTACAAGTCGGTCATAATCATGCGGCTGATTCGTGGGTACAGTTGGACAAAAATTTCCGGCAAGCTGGGTGTGCCGGACAGCACGGCGCGGAATTGGCACGGCAGAGCTGTGGAACGGCTGGGCGAGGTGCTGGAAGAAGTGCCGATGGTGGACGAGTTGGCCGAGCGGGCCACGCGCGCGCGTACATAAAATGCGCCGGGAAAAATCCCGTAAAAAACGCCAATGCCCCGGCGGGATTTTTTGCGTGTAAAAACCTCTCTTTTGGAGCGGGAAACACAGCGGGAAAACTGGCCGAAAAAGTGTTTTGGTCAAAAGATTTCACCCGGCGGGCGGAACCTTTTCCGCTGATCGGGAAAAGCTGCCGGAAAAACAATTTGCGAATAGGAGGAATGAGGCGTGAAAGCGGAGCAGGATTTTAAGCTGGTTTGCACCGGCGGGCCGTATGGTGACTGCTGCTGTTCGTATGCTGTGGAGCTGCGCGGAGAATGGACGGTGCAGGAGTTTGTAAAAGCCGTTTTGGAAAGAAACCCGTGCGAATGGGGCTTTTTCTACATCCAAAGGGACGGGCAAAAGTGGTACGAGGCGCAGGTGAAGATTGAGTATCAATACGGAAACCTGAAAAGCACTGTGCCGGAGAAAATCGCCCGCAAGAAAATCAAGCGTGTACACAGCAACGGCGGGTGGTCATTGATGGACTACTGGATAGAAACATAAAGGCCCGGCGGGTAGCTGGGTAAAGGAGGCGCGTTTTTGTGAAAAGTCTTGTAAGCCGGGTGCTTGCCCGGCGTGTTGTGGCAGAAGTTGAACAGATATGCGGCTTGAAAATGCCGTTGGAGAGTACAAGGCAGCTTGTGGAGCAACAGAACTGGCGAAAAATCGCGTATATTACGGCAGACTGCTTTGTGGTGCGCCCGCTGCGGCGCTGGATGAAACGGAGAAATGAAAAGTGAAACTGTGTGACAGGTGCAGGGTGCCCGGTTGCCTGCTGGACTATGGCGGCAAGGCTTGCCAAGAGGCACGAAAGAAGTATTGCCCGGATGTGGTTTTTACCCATGCGGACAAAATTAGAGAAATGGACGACGAGGCGCTGGCATTTATCATCATGTGCCCGCGTGACGACGGCAATAAATGCAAAAACTGCGGCGATGTGATAACCTGCATAGCGTGCTGCTTGGATTGGCTGCGGGAATCGGCGGAGGGGTAAGCATGGCGCAGATCGTGACGGCGCAGTTTGTGGGGCAGACCTCTTGCGGGTTTGTTCGTGAGAAATACTATGAAATCGAGATCAGCGCCGGGCGGAGCGGGTGTTTGTGTGTGCGGGATGTGCAAGGGCAAGGCTTTTGCCCGTATTCCACGCTGGCCGCCCTGCGGAAAAACTGGAAGATCATCAACAACGAAAAAACGCCCGGCGGTGAACCGGGCAGAAATGAGGCAGGATATGAACGAGGATATTTTGACCCACGGTGAAACCATGAGCGAGGAGCGGCTTTTGGAGGGGTTGCGTAAAACCCCCGAACTGAAACGGCGCTTGGTCATGCGCGTGGCGGCGGATTTGCTGGAAAGCGAGGCGTTTTTGGAGGCGTACCCGCATTTGGAAAACGAGGAACAAATAAAAACGGCGCTTACCCGGCTTTTGCACAAGAACAAGGTAAGCACCATTGATGGGCGGCGTATGGCCGCAGAACTGGCGGAAAGTTACGAGGGAATGTATTCCCATTCGGACAGATCGGAGGGGCCAGCGTCGGGGCATGAATCCCATTCGTCACAGCCTGTTACATGACAAAAAACATTGTCGGCTTCTGCCTGCGGCGTGTCGCAAGCCTCCCAAACTGTTTCGTTATGGCACAGGCCGAAAGTGCCGTCAGGCTGGCGCACGATCTTCAAAATGCCGATTGGTGAGCGATAAATCCACATAATAGCTAAACCTCCAAAATTGTTTTGTGCAATGCCTATAATACAGCGATTTTAGGCAAAAAACAACAGGAAAACACCCCCGGCGGGCCGTGTGGCCTTGGCTGGGGGTGTTGCTGTTTGCGCAGGTTTTGTGATCGTGGCGGGCGGTTTTGTGCCCGGGGCGGGCGGTTTTGTGCCCGGGGCGGGGTTATTTGTGATCGTCGGGGCCTGTTTCGTGATCGGCGGGCGGGTTGCCGGTCAAGGACGGCGGCAGGCCGTTTTCATCCAGCGGGCCGGTGTATTCTGTGAGGTCAATCAAGGTAACTTCCGGCGGCGGGGGTATGAGCTTATAATACTTGCCGTTTTCGTAGTGCAGATCGGTCACGCCGTCATACCACGCAATATCCCCGTGTTGGGCTTGGGCGGCCTCCATGCTTTGCTGTGCCTGCGCTTGGCTTTTCGTGCCTGTACCAGTGCGGCGGCCTTGTCCACGGCGGCGCGGTATTCTTCCGTAGCGCTGCCGGGGCGGTAGTCGCTCATAGAATTAACATCGTTCGCACGGCGGGCGGTTTGTTCGTTGATTTCGTAGTATTGCATTTTGTGTGCCTCCTGTTTTGTGTTTTGGGTAATGGGAACGGGCCGATTTACAACTGGCCCGGCGTGGCGTTGTGCCGCTGGGGGCTGCCGTGTGGTCTTATGCCCGGCGGCGGTGCCCATTGCGCAGGGCTGGCGGGGCTTGTTTTTGTGGTGATAAGCTGCCCGTAAACCGTGCCGGGGCCGCCCGGCGGCGGGTACAATCTGTTTTGTGGGGAGGTGTACCGGCTCCCGTTGGACTTATGCCAGCACCCCGGCGGGCTGGCGGCCATTGTTGGCGATGGGTGCGCGTTGTGAGTTCGTGCCGGGCTTGTGATCGTGTTTGTTACCCATGAGCGCCCACCCCTTGCAGGGTGGCCGGGCTTGCACCGGCGGCGCGTTATGCGTCGGCCTTGCGGGTCAATCAAGGCAAGTTTCGCGCTTGATTTTGTACTGCGCCTTGATTTTGTCATAGGCGCGGAGCGTGACCATGTAGGTGCCATGTTCTGCGTCGTAGGTAATGCCGCGCCCGTGGAGCGGGGGCAGGCCGTCACGCAGGGGGCGCAGAAAGTAGTGCTTGCCATAGTAGGCAAGATCGGCGGCGTAGTCGCAGCCCGTGGGGGCCTGCTGCATTTCGTAGCAGTAGGAATACTCGCCGGGGGCGGTGGCCTGCACGGCGGGGGCCTTGGCGGCCTCCAATGCGTCATAATCGGGGGCGTAGCCGTAAACCTCGCCGGTGCTGGGGTCGTAGCGGGAAACGGAAAAATCCGGGATGAAAAGCGCCGTGTTTGTGCCGATCTGCTGGGAGTAGCCACCGGGAACCGGGGCAAAGGTGCCGGGAATTTTGCGTTCTGTTGCTGCCATTGTGAAAGCCTCCTGTTTTGTGCTGTGTTTTGTGTGGGCGGTTTTGTGTACCCATGAGCGCCCGCCCCATGTGGGACGGCTGGGCTTGCACCAGCGGCGGCGGGAGCCGTCGGCCTTGCGGGTCGTGTGGGTCAGTCGGAGATACAAAGCATATAGCCGCGCTTGGCGCAGATGATCGAAAGCCGGTTAAACTCCATGTAGCGGCGGAGGGCGTCAGGGTTGCGGGTGTCGGCCAGTTCTGCCCGGTGGCGCTGCATATATCGGCGCTGCGTGGCAAGCTCTTTTTGTGCTTGACGGTCAGACAGACGGAAAAGTGTGTAAGTGGTCATAGTGTGCGGCCTCCTGTTTTGTGTTGTGTGTGGGTGATCTTGTACCCATGAGCGCCCGCCCCGTGTGGGGGCGGCTGGGCTTGCACCAGCGGCGGCGGGTGCCGTCGGCCTTGCGGGTTGCGTGGGTTAGAACATGGAAATTTGCTCACATTCGGCGGCGGGCTGTGCAGGGGCGGGAGCTGCGGCGGCCTGCTGCGCTGCCTTGCGGGCCTTGCGTTCGTCGGCCAGCTTTTTGTTATAGGCGGCGATCTCCTCCGGGGTCTTGGCCTTGGGGGCGTCGTCCTGCCCGGCGGGCTTGACCTGATCGCGGGTGAACAAGTGCGCCTTGGCCATGTAGTAATGCGGGTCGGGGGCGTCGGCGTCGGGGCCGTTCTGCCCGGCTTTGGCGGCCTCTGCGCGGGCGGCCTTGGCGGCCTTGCCGGGGCGCTCGGTGTACTTCCACAGATCGCAGGTAATGGCGGCGTGTTCGCCGCGCTTGACGGAGTAGCCCGCCTTTTTCCACTCTGCAAAAGTGTGAATGGGCAAGCAGCCCTTGGCGGCCACGATGGCCTGCGCCTCTGCCTTGGTGTAAATGCCGTGTGCGATTGCCTGATTGATGATGATTTCGTTGTTAGTCATGGTGGAAACCTCCAAAATATTTTTTATTAGATCGGCCCGGCGGGCTTGCAGCGGGCCGGATGTTTTGATAAAATGGGGGTAGCCGCTGACAGGAGCGGCCACCCTTGCGAGGGGTGAAAAGGGTTCAGCGCTTTTGCCGGGGCTGAACCCCTTTTTTATTTCCCTGCGCTTGCGGTGGGCGGTGTCGTGCCTGCAATGTATTTCAGGCAGTCAAGCACCTGCGCCGGTGTCATGCCTTGCGCCCGGAGCCAATCGGCCAGCCGGTCAAGCTCTTTTGCTGTCGTGTCGTTCATGGTGTCCTTTCTCCTCCTGTCCGGGTATTCAGCTTGCGGCGTTCGGCTGTGTGCCGTGTCGCTTGCTGTGTCTGCATGGTAGCACGGTTGAATGCCGTTTGTCAAGCATTCAACCGTGCTTTCTGCGTTTTGCACAATTCGGCACGGTTGAATGTTGTGCAAATTGCACAGTTGAATGCCGGACGGCAATGTGCTATATTATTTATAATTAAAACAACAAGGGGGTATTATATGCCAATATCAGAGGCAAAGAAACGAAATAACGCGAATTATACGGCGAAATGCGATTATATAAACATTCGCCCACTAAAGCCGGAGGGGGCAAAGATCAGAGCCGCCGCCGAAAATGCCGGGCAAAGTCTGCAAGGATATATTTTGCAGGCAATCCGGGAACGCATGGAGCGCGACGGCCTGCCCATCGACCAGCCCGCCACCGATGAAGAAAAATAAAACAGATCAGCACAAAAGCCCCTGCAAGCTCACCGCCTGCAAGGGCTTTTCTTTTTCCCACTATTCACACCACACCACCAGCCAGCAGGCCGCCCACCACCAGCAGCACCGGGCAGCAGCTCACCAGCCAGCACCACACCACCGCCACACCAGCACCAGCCCCAACACCGACAGCCAGCACACCGCACACACCCAAACACACAACACCCGGCGGAACACCAGCGGCCAGCACCGCCGCCCGGCAGGCCGCCGCGCCGACGATCACCAGCGGAACGCCCGCCCGCGCCGCCTGCGCAGTTACTAAACGCCCGCGCACTATACCGCCCGCGCGGTAATTACTAAACGCGCCTGTACGCACCCGCGCCCGCCCGTGCGCGGTAGGTACTGCGCGCGCGTACATTTAGCTTTGCGGGTTCGAGAGCGCAAAAGTTGGGTAGGTATGAGGGCGTTTTTTCACTTCCCCTTGGGCCGGGCGGAAAAAGTAAAGGGGGGTCAAAAAAATAAAATTGGGCAGAAATGAGGGCCGGGGCGCGGGCTTGGTGGCAGGCACGGGAGAGCCGGAGGCGGCGCAGGAGAGGGAGAGCCGGAGGCGGCGCAGGAGAGGGAAAGCCGGAGCGGTGCAGAAACGGGAAAGCCGGGGTGGTGCTGCCCGGCGCGGCGCGGTGGAGGGCAAAAAAATAAAGGCAAGCACATTTTTGTGCAAGCCTTTTTCAATCCTGCATATCGCCGGTGAGCCATTCAATGGTCACGCCGAGAACGCGGGCAAATATGACAAGTTCATAATCAGTTACAAAGCGCAGGCCGGTTTCTATGCGGCTGATCGCCTCGCGCCCTATGCCAAGACCGGCCACTTGGAGTTTGGCGGCAAGTGCGTCTTGCGAGAGGCGCTGCGCGGTGCGGGCTTGGTGGATTCTATCGCCGGAGATATTGGCCTTGCCCTCGTATGTATAAATCTTCAAACCTTTTCACCTCGCTTTACTTGACAATAGCATTTTTTACGCTTAATCTTGTAATAAAGATTTACAAAACATAAAAAAGCATAGAAAAAAGTAAAAATGATTTACAAATGAAGCGGAGGCCGGGCAATATGAAAAAGCAGCAGGAACGGAGAAGCGGGCGGAAATGGCGAGTTGCATTGGTGGCGGCGGCGCTGGGCTTGGCACTGGCCGGGTGCAGCGCGAGTGCAGCCAGCAGCCACGAACACGAATGGGAGGCGGCGACCTGCGAAACGCCGCGCGTGTGCAAGACCTGCGGGGAAACCGATGGTGAACCGCTGGGCCATACTTGGCAGGAGGCCACCTGCCTTGCCCCAAAGACCTGTACCGTGTGCGGAAAAACGGAGGGGCGGAAATCGGAAGATCATGTGTGGGGTGAGGCCACCTGCACGGAGCGGGAAAAGTGTGTGCTTTGCGGCCGGGAAAATTTGCACAGTGAACCGCTGGGGCATGACTGGATTGCACCGACATTGGAGGCACCCTATACCTGCGCCCGGTGCGGTGAACAGCAAGGAGAGCCGCTGCAACTAAGCTCGTTTAACCGGGGCCGCTATAACAAGTGGAAAGAAAACCCGACAAAAGAGCAGTATGTTGGCATGAGCGGCTATGTTGCAGTTACACACTGTTCCTATGTGTACTCGACGAAAGACAACCCCTATGAAAACAACTGGCTTGCAGCGCCGTGGTATGCAACGACCTACGAAAAAGACAAGCAGTTTTTCAACCCGGTTGGAACGGTAGAACATAAAACGCCGGTCACTGTAATTGAACAGGAATTGACAGGCGGCGAATACGGAAAAGATTTTAGCGGTTATCTGTTGGTGGAACGGGTAGACAATGGAGAGCAGTTTTATATTTCCGTGACGGACTTTGTAACGGAACCGTATTGGGAAACCACGAGTGCAACAGAGGTGGGCTATACAAACCCGTGCCTTGCTGTGTACCACCAGTGCAGCGACTACTACCCGGTAGACCGCAACGGGAAAAAATACAATGCGGCGGACGGTGAAGTGGTAATGATATTCGGTGCTACAAACTGGGGTGGCATAGACAGAGAAACAAACCAAGTAGATGTTCTTGGGGCAAATGGTCGGGGGTTCTTCAACGCGGAGGATTTGACGGTGATCTACTAAGCACCGGGCACAGAAAAAATATTTTTTGAAAGTTAGCAACTTTGACAGGTTTTGTGTGGTATATTAGTAGCATGAAAATATAAAGGCTCGTGGCGGGAACGCTGCGGGCCTTTTGTTTTGGGCCTGCCCGGCGGGGCGGGCTTTACTTTTTGGAGGTGTAGAATGCCGAAGCGGAGCGAGAAGCGCGACACCGCCAAGGCTGAATATATCGCCAAGAAGAAAAAGGGCGAGGGAGTAAGCCTGCGGGCGCTGGCCGGGGAGCTGGGTGTGAGTTACCAAACCCTGCGCAACTGGAAAGCGGCGGACAAGTGGGAAGAAGCGTTACCCAAGAAAAAGCGCGGCGGGCAGCCGGGCAACCAAAACAGTAAGGGCAAGCGCAATGCAGCAGGCAGCCACGACGGTGCGCCGCCCGGCAATAAGAACGCAGAGAAAGACGGAGCGTACAGCACCGTCTTTTTTGATATGCTTTCTGCCGAAGAATTGAAGATCACCGAGAGTGTGCCGCTGGGCGGGCGTGAGGCGCTGGAACATGAAATGAAGATTTTGAAGTTCCGCGAACACAAGATACTGGCAAAAATTGCCGAGTATGAGAGCCAGCCGGAGGACGCGCTGTTTGTGAGCAGCCTTTTGGATATGCGCACCCCCGGCGGGCGGGGCAAGGACAAAAAAGACGGTGCCAACCAAACCATGGGTATGTACAGCAAGGACAGCGCCTTTAGCCGGGTGCTGAAATTGCAGGAAGCGCTATACAAGGTGCAGGGCCGCATTGCCAAGATTGCGGACAGCCTGCGGGCCTTGGAGGAGAGCGACAGGCGCATGGCGCTGGAAAAGCAGCGGCTTGAAATTTTGCGCATGAGAGCCACCGGCGCGGTGGATGTGCCCGACCCCGACGGGACGGCGACAGATGATCTTGACGCGCCTTTGGAGGAGGACACGGAGGAATGACACTGTACACCAGCAAGGTTATTGCCCAGTGGTTATGCCTGACCGAACGCCGGGTGCGGCAGTTACGCGACGAGGGCGTGATTGTGGAGGCAAGACCGGGGCTGTATGAGCTGCAACCCACCGTGGCCCGGTACATCAAGTATTTGGGCGGAGCGGGAAAAGAAAGTCTGAACACCGAGCGCATGAAGCTGACCGCCGAAAAGCGGAAAGCAGCGGAAATGGACAACGACCTGCGCCGGGGCGATTTGCACAGTACGCAGGATATTGAGAAAGGCATACAGACCATGTGCCTGAATATCCGCAGCCGGTTTTTGGCTATGCCTGCCAAGCTATCGCCTACGCTGGCGGCTATGGACGGAAACCAAGCCGCTATTTTTGACGAAATGAAAAAGGCTATCGACGAAACGCTGGAAGAATTGAGCGACTACCGCGTGGCCTTTGCTGTGGAGGACACTGCCGATGAAAGGACAGAAGAAAAATAAAGACCCCTGCGCGGGGTGCGTGTGGAGAATTTGGACAGGCGACGAAAGAGGTCTGTGCTTTTTCCCGGATTGCAGGCGAAAGGAGTACGACAGACTGTGGGGTAGCAAAAAAGCAAAAGCTGCTGGAAATACCGCAGGCGACAATGGAAATGCTGGCGCGGTGTGTGGCAACGCTGAAACCGCCCCCGGAGCTGACACTATCCCAATGACGAGCCTGACAGTGCGTATCAATTCCGGCGGCGGTGATGTGTTTGCTGCACAGACCATTGGCAATTTGCTGGAACAGCACACCGCGCAGGTAACGGCCCGCATTGACGGGCTGTGTGCCAGCGCCGCCACGATCATTGCCTGCCACTGCGACAAGGTGGTGGCAGCCAATGACAGCACCTACATGATACACCCGGTACGGATGGGCATTTTTGATTTTGCCGACGCCGTGACCCTGCAGCAGTACATTGGTGCGCTGAATACCATACGCGAAAACATCCTGAACCTGTACACCAAAAAGACGGGCCGGGAAAAGGACGAAGTGGCCGCGTGGATGGACGCTACAAGCTGGTGGACGGGCGAGGAGGCCAAGACCAACGGCTTTGTGGACGAGCTGGTGGACGACGGGGAGAAAACCGTTGTGGAGAACCGGGGCGGCCTGCTGTTTGTGAACAGCGTAAACATGAACCTGCCTTTTGATAAGGCACCCAAATTTGTACAGAACAGCGTGGCAGCAGCCCCCGCCGCCAGCGGTTTTGTAAATACACCGACCCCGGCGGAGCAGCCGGGAAACAACAGCCATAAGGAGGATACGAACATGGCAAACGAGATCAAGACCGCGGACGAGCTGCGCGGCGCTTACCCCGCGCTGGTTGACCAGATCGAACAGGCGGCGGCGCTGCGGGCTACCAATGCGGAGCGGCAGCGTATCCGCGACATTGAGGAAATGGCCCTGCCCGGCAGTGAGCAGATCACAAACGAGGCCAAGTACGATAAGCCCATGAGTGCCAGCGACTACGCCAAGGCCGCCATGAAGAACGCCAAGGAGCAGGGCGCGGCTTGGCTGAACACCATGCAGCAGGGCGCGAACGCCAGCGGCGTGAACAGCGTGGGCAGTGCCCCCGCCCCCACCGGCGGTGAGAAGCCCGACGAGTTTATGGACGCAATCAAGGGCCTTGGCAAGAAGCGGTAAGGGAGGATAAGACTATGAGCATGGATTTGGCGAAAAAGACCTATTCCACCACGCCCGACTATTTTATTGCGGGCACTACGGTGGGCATTGTGACCGCCGCCAAGGAGGCGGACGGAGCCGTGGCCGCGCACAACCTTGTGCTGCTGGACGGTGGCAAGGTAAAGCCCCTTGCCGCCGTGGACGGCACCCACGCGCTGAATGTGACCGGCCTGTACGGCATTGCCGCAGAGGACGCCGCCAGCGGCGAGGACGCGGTGGTTTACCTGACGGGTGAATTTTTCGCGGATGGGCTGGCCCTGCCTGACGGCGTTGCCGCCGCCGACATTGAAGTTGCCCTGCGCAACATCGGTATCTTTTTGAAGTAAGGAGGAGCAACCAACATGGCAAACGAAGTAAATATTTATACCCCGCGCTATCTTGCGGAGGTCGTAAGACAGGCACCGCCTGTGCATACCTTTTTCCGTGACACTTTCTTTACCAATGTGAAGAAGTCTACCACCGAGCGCGTGGATATTGACCTTGTGAAAGGTGATCGCCGCATGGCGGCCTTTGTCCACCCGCGTGTTGGCGGCAAGGTGCTGAAAGCCAGCGGCTACAAGACCGAGAGCTACAAGCCACCGCTGGTGAACCCCTGCGACATTACCACCGCTGACCGCTACATGACCCGTATGCCCGGCGAAGATCTGTACAGCGGTGAAACCCCTGCCCAGCGCAGCGCACAGCAGTTGATGGAGGAGTACAGCCGCCTGAACGACGCCACCACCCGCCGCGAGGAGTGGATGGCCGTGCAGGCCATTGTGACCGGGCAAGTTCCCGTTGTTGGCGAGGGCGTGAATGAGATCATCGACTTTGGCTTTACCAACACCGAAACCCTGACCGGTACCGCCCAGTGGGGCAAGAGCGCCGCCAAGATCAGCGACAACTTGGAGGACTGGGCCGACAAGGTGCTGACCAACGGCTTTGCCAATGTGGACATGGCAATCATGGGCAAAACCGCGCTGCGCAATTTCCTTGCGGACGAGAAGATCAGCAAAATGCTGGACAACCGCCGCGTGGAAATGGGCCTTATTCACCCGCGCGACCTGCCCAACGGCGTGAAGTATGTGGGCCACCTGAACAGCCCCAACATCGACATTTACACCTACGCCGAGGTGTACTTGGACGATTGGACTGACCCCGCCGCCCCCAAGACCCTGCCCCTTGTGCCGGAGAACAAGGTTGTGCTGATCGCCAGCCACCCCGACTACATGATGGCTTATGGTGCCTGCACCTACATTGAGGATAGCACCCAGCAGTGGGTCACGGCACAGACTGACCGCCTGCTGCGCAGCTTTGTGAAGCACCAGCCTGACCGCCGTATGCTGGAATTGCAGGCCCGCCCGCTGCCCATCCCCGACAAGGTGGACAGTTGGTTTGTTGCCACCGTTTGTTGATATGCACCCCCCTGCCCGGTGACGGGCGGGGGCTTTTTACTGTGGAGGTGAGAGCGTGGCACTGTTTGAACTAAAGCAGGATACAGGGAGCGGGGCGGCAGCACCGTGGGCACCGCCCACATTCAAGGACTGCGTGGCGGCGGATATTGACGCGGCCTTTTTTGAGGAAAACGAACACGCAGACCGCCACACCGTTGACGGTAAAGATGTGCTGATCGTTTTAGAGGACGACGATTTGCGCGAACATTCGGCGCATTGGGAGGCCGGGGCAAAGCAGAACTTTGACACCGGCCTATACACGGCGCACACCATCCTGTATATCCGGGTGGAGGACTACGGGCCGAAGCCGAAGATTGGCAAGCAACTGGTGCTTGACAAGGGCACCAAGAGCCAGCGCACCTACACGATCAACCTTTGCCAAGAGGAAAGCGGCGTGTACCGTATGACGATGGAGAGGACACGGCAGTGAGCAATGTTACTTACAGCGCCGGGAACCTGACCATTACCGTTGCGGGGCTGGACACGGTAGAGCAGGCGCTTGGCGACCTGAAACGCAAGACCCCGGCGGCGGCAAAAGTGGCAATCAACGCCACGGCGCGGCAGGCGCGAAAGCTGATGGTTGCCAAGGCAAAGACCCGTTACGCCGTGAATGCCGCAGGCAGGCGGCACCTGAAAGACCTTGTACAGCGCAAGAAAGCCAGCAACAGCAGTTTGCTGGCAGAACTTCATGTCGCCAGTATGCGCAACGACCTTGGTTATTTTAAGACCAGCCCGGCGGTGCCGACGCACTTTACAAGTACGGGTTGCCGGAGGAGTTCTTTACCGGGCTGCCGCTGTACGAAGTGCTGAAAATTAAAAACGCCGTGAACGACGCGGGTTTTTTCGAGTAAAGGGCGGCGCGAAAGCATTACGCAAGGCCGCCATACGCCTTGCTGCTGTGACGCGGACAGGCGTTGATTTTTACCTGAATTTGCCGACCCGTGAGTTCGCCAAGCTGAACGACGAGGTGGCGGAGGAATGGCGACGAGCAAAACATTAGAGCTTAGTATCAAGATTGCGGGCCGGATGGACAAAAGCCTGACGGCGGCGATCAACGGTACACAAAGCAAAATTGGCAGTTTAACCAAGAGCATAAGCAACATTGGCACCGTCGGCCTTGCCACTATGGGCGCGGTTGCCACCGCCGCAGCGGTGGGCATTGCGGGCTGCACCAAGGAGGCACACCCGCGCCCTACTGACCCTGACCGAGCGCAAGACACGGAAAGAAATCATTATAGCGATACCAAACCGCAAGGCTGAAACGGTGGTCAAGGCGCTGGACGCACTGGAACGGAAACTTGGTGCCCGGCGGTTTAGGGCAATCTTCAAAAGCATTACCTTTGACAACGGCACCGAGTTTGCGGCGGCGGAGGAGCTGGAACGCTCTTGTATCAACAAGCACCTGCCCCGGACGAAAGTGTATTTCTGCCACCCGTATTCCTCTTGGGAGCGAGGCACCAACGAGAATACCAACGGCATGATTCGGCGGCGGTTTCCCAAGGGAACGAACTTTGCGGCGGTGACGAACGCGCAGATTGTGCAGGCCGAAAACTGGATAAATAATTATCCGCGGAAGATATTGGGGTACAAGTCAAGCGAGATCGTATTTAGGGAGTGCCTGCGGGAACTGGGCATTGCGGCATGATGGGTAGATAAAGAGAGCAAAATATAGATAAATCGTTGAAAAAGGCGTGATGTGTTATAGTCGGTGCAATAGAATAGGGGTTATAACAGGCTGCCAACAAAAGAGTGAATGTTGACGGCTTTGTTGTGGTGCGATAAAATGTACAAAAATATAAGCAAAAAGTTGTTGCATTTGACTATTGAATTTTTCCGTGTTGCGAAAACTGCAATTTTGTGTTGCTCATTGCCGGAAGCTGTGCTATAATACCCGTATCGGTGCTGTGTATACATACATGCCTGCATATTTTTGCAGGCACGGGCAGCATAAGTGTATAACTATTCGTCAACCTGCCCAAAACAACCGCGAAAATGGAGAATCCTTTGGCAGTTTTACCGCTTGCAAAATGTATAAAAGAGCGTATAATATACAGCAATGAATGAATAAATATTCAAGACAAACGGCAAGCAACATACCCCGCGCGTCTTGGTAAAGAAACAGAGAGGGGAGCTCATCATGAAAAAGGATAAGAAAGACATCAAAAAGGTAGTTCTGGCGTACTCCGGCGGTCTGGACACCTCCATCATCATTCCCTGGCTGAAGGAAAACTACAACA
>OLNU01001246.1_pt1 | contig 19624 bp, 16 predicted proteins | sample 1672241 | NCBI WGS metagenome assembly OLNU01 (sample SAMEA3136663, study PRJEB25190) | human gut metagenome | biome: human gut; feature: human-associated habitat; material: faeces | place: Austria | collected 2013 | reverse complement strand
TGGCTTCGTTTTTTATTGTAGCAGAATAATAGTCAAATGAAAAGCTGTCAAAATTCTCTTTTTCGAGAATTTCATTCAGATTGGACTGTGCATAAAGCAGTTCGATCTCAGCTTTTTTAAAACAGGTGCATTTTCGGCTGCCGATATAGCCGGTATCCTGACAGTCAGGGCAGGTGTAAGGCATCTCCAGATAGTCTCCGGGAAAGCCGTTTGCAACAAGAAGGGTGATCCGTTCATCGGAAAGCTCCTGGATGGCTGCCTTCAGATCCGAAGTTCCCTTTTCTTCGCCGTTTAAAAGGCGACGGACTTTGTCAGCACTTAAAGTTGCCACCTCGTCATCAATCTCTTTCAGACGGGGGATCTTTCCGTAGGCTTCGGCTGTGTGCTCCTCCAGAATACGGTGGTTCTGTGCCTGCCGGCGGCTGTATTCTCTCATTATAGTATCATATTGAAAATTCTGTAAAGGCATAAAGCGCTCCTTCCAGGTTCTGTTACTGATTATTTAAAAGACGTTTCTCATATTCCGCAAAATCATAATCACGCTGGTGGAAATTATTGAAGCGGTTGCTATTCTGAGGCTGAGTCTGGGGCTGCTTCTTCCTGGAAACGGATTTCTCAAGCTGGCGTTTTTTGTGTGCGGCATCCAGAAGCCGGATATCCTCCAGCGTATGTACGTTTTTCTTTTTCCAGCCGGAGAGGATCTTATCTGCATATTGGAAACTGGGCTGTCCGGTGGAAAGGACAGTACGGCTACAGGCTTCCTGGATCAGCTCCAGATCAAAACCGTAGGTCTTGCGCCAGGTATCAATGTAAGTGATCTCGTTATCAACAGGATTGCGGCCGCTGATCCCCATAGCCTTCAGGATCGTGTAATAATCCTTGGAAAAACGGGAGCTGGCATCCCGGGCCATCTCGACGGTGGTGATGCCGTCTTTTGCCCAGGCGAGTGCAACAGTTTCAATATAACGCATACTCTTGCGGCCTCTGGAAACACAGTATTCCACCAGATATTCGATGAGATCCGCAGACATATGGAGTTCATCATAGAAAAAAAGGATCTTCTGCATTTCTGTAGGCGTCAGTGTTTTGGTCAGATACTGCTCTGTGATATAGAGAAGCTGACTGATCTCTTCGTTTTGCTTAAGTTCTCTGATCCGGTCAGGAGTGAGACTGAGAATGTAATCAGCGGAGCTTGGGACTCCCGGATCCGTGTTCCCGGAAACGGAAGCAGAATTGCCGGAACCGGTGAAAGTATCCACGGAAGCGCTGCTCTCTCTATGACCGGTATCCGCAAAGGGTTCCAGCAAAGTGATCCCGGAAAGCTTCTGATCTGCAGTATAGGTTAATGCGATCAGTTTCTCACCTTCCCAGTATTTCAGCGCACGGGAAATATCTCTTTCCGTGCAGAAAAGGCTGTCTGCCATATGCTCCAGGCTGAAAGAAGAAGGAGCGGCAGATACCATCCGGAGAAGGTAGATATATACCTTTACGAACTCCCCGTTGGCACGAGGCATGAAATTGTCAATAAAGCGATTGGAAAGAATCGTTACCTCCAGTTCAGAGGAATTCTGAAGTGAAATCAGGCTCATGATCAGCAGCTCCCTTTCTAAAATACAGCAGATATTTCAGGTGATATCCCAAAGTCCGCCATGCTAAAAAGGATTATAGCACAACCGCTTTTACTTGAGAATAGTCTATTTTCACAGAAGTTGTGCACTAATTTCCATGTGGAAAATGTGGATAGTGTGGAAAACTTTGAGGATAACATTATCAGCAACTAACAAAAACCTTAATTTTGTAAGAAAAATGCGGTATTTGTTGAATTTGGCTGTTGAATTATGTCAAGTAGGTTATACACAAAAAAATCCACATGCCAGGCACGTCTGAAATGTGCATAAGCATGTGGATAATGTGGATAATTATTTTCCGAGAAGGTGTTCTCCAATATTTACAACGTCTCCGGCGCCCATAGTTATCAACAAATCACCATGTGCACAACTTTTTAAGAGGAAGCTCTCGATCTCATCAAAAGTCGGGAAATATTCGCAGGGGGTTCCAAGTTCCTGGATCTGTTTCTGGAGATCCTGGGAAGAAATACCAAGATTGTCTGTTTCACGTGCGGCATAAATATCAGCCAGTACAACATGATCGGCCAGAGTCAGCGCTTTTGCAAATTCCGGAAGAAGAGCTTTGGTACGTGTGTAGGTATGAGGCTGGAATACACACCATACCTTCTGATGCGGATAATTCTTTGCAGCATGAAGGGTTGCCTCGATCTCGGTTGGATGATGTGCGTAATCATCAATGATGGTAATACCGCCGATCTCACCTTTATACTGGAAACGACGGTCTGTACCGGTAAAGCTTCCGAGACCTTTGACGATCACATCATTCGGAAGGTCCAGAAGGCGTCCTACGGCAATGGCGGCCAGTGCATTGGATACGTTGTGGATACCCGGTACACGCAGATAATAGCTGCCGATCTTTTTGCCACGGAAGAGAACGGAGAAGGAAGGATGTCCGTATTTATCCCAGGTAATGTCTGCTGCGGTGTAATCGGCATCGTGCTCCAGACCATAGGTAAGAACATTGCATGGAAGCTCCCGGGTGATCGTCTCATACTCCGGTGTGTCGGCGTTGATGATCAGAGTGCCGTCAGCAGGGAGAAGCTCTGCAAATTTCCGGAAGGAATGGCGGATGTCATCGATGTCCTTGAAGAAATCCAGATGATCGGCATCCATGTTCAGGATCACACTGATCTTAGGGAAGAAGCTTAAAAAGCTGTTGGTGTATTCGCATGCCTCTGTGATAAAGGTCTCAGAATTTCCAACGCGGATGTTTCCGTGGATAGCAGGAAGGATTCCGCCAACACTGATGGTAGGATCACAGTCACCCTCAAGAAGGATATGGGAAACCATGGAAGTAGTAGTGGTTTTTCCGTGGGTTCCGGAAATTGCGATCGGTGTATCGTAGTTCCGCATGATCTGTCCCAGAAGCTCTGCGCGGGTGAGCATTGGAAGCCCTTTTTCTTTCGCACAGGCAAATTCCGGGTTGTCCGGGTGGATCGCTGCTGTATAGACAACCACATCTACATCATCCTTGATGTTGGAAGCGCGCTGTCCGTAATAGATCACAGCGCCACGTTCTTCCAGTGTGCGGGTCAGCGGGCTGGATTTGGCATCGGAACCGGAAATCCGGAAATTTTCTTCCAGAAGGATCTCGGCAAGGCCGCTCATGCTGATGCCTCCGATCCCGATGAAATGAATATGGAGCGGTTTATGAAAGTCTATCTGATACATAATAATCTCCTTATATATATGTTATTTTCGTAGCTCTTTTGTCTGTTTTATTATAACGCCAACAGAAACAATTGAAAAGTGGTTCTTTTGGCTAAAAAAGCGGTTTTTTCCGGAATATAAAAGTAACCAGAAAATAACATCGAAAAATGTTGAAAATTACCAGAGAAATGAAAAAAATGATGAGTCTTACCAATTTATAATATACAATAGCGATAAAAAAAGTAAAATACAGCTAAAATAATTGTAAAAAATGTTCACTAATACAGTGAAGTATGCTATAATGGAATAATCATAACATACAAGAGGTGATCGCATGATTAAGAAAGAGATGATTGCCATGCTCTTGGCCGGTGGGCAAGGCAGCAGGTTAGGAGTTTTGACAGAAAAGGTTGCAAAGCCGGCAGTCGCTTTTGGTGGTAAATATCGTATCATCGATTTTCCACTGAGCAATTGTATTAACTCGGGAATTGACACGGTGGGTGTGCTGACACAGTACCAGCCTCTCCGCCTGAATACACATATCGGTATCGGTATTCCGTGGGATCTTGACCGCAATGAAGGCGGTGTCACAGTCCTTCCTCCGTATGAGAAGAGCACAAGCAGTGAATGGTACACAGGAACTGCCAATGCGATCTATCAGAATCTGGCTTATATGGAGCAGTATAACCCGGATTATGTACTGATCCTTTCCGGTGACCATATCTATAAGATGGATTACGAAGTGATGCTGGATTTCCACAAGGCGAACAAGGCAGATATTACGATCGCGTGTATGCCGGTTCCCATTGAGGAAGCCAGCCGTTTTGGTATTATGGTTACTGATGAGAGCAGCCGTATTACTGAGTTTGAGGAGAAGCCGGAGCATCCAAGCAGCAATCTTGCATCCATGGGTATCTATATTTTCTCATGGCCGGTTCTGAAGGAAGCACTGATCGCCCTGAAGGATCAGAATGGCTGTGACTTCGGTAAACATATCCTTCCGTACTGTAAAGAGAAGGGGCAGCGCCTTTTTGCTTATGAGTACAACGGCTACTGGAAAGATGTAGGAACTCTTGGTTCTTACTGGGAAGCAAATATGGAGCTGATCGATATCATTCCGGAGTTTAATCTTTATGAGGAATTCTGGAGGATCTACACCAAGGGAGATGTGATCCCGCCACAGTATATTTCCGCAGATGCAGTTGTGGACAAGTGTATCATCGGTGAGGGAACAGAAATCTATGGTGAAGTACATAATTCAGTGATCGGTCCGAATGTTATCATCGGCAAGGGCAGTGTGATCCGTGATTCTATTATCATGAAGAATACAGCAGTTGGTGAGAACGTTGTTATGGATAAAGCCATCGTGGCAGAAGATGTTGTCATCGGAAATAATGTTGTGATCGGATGCGGCGAGGAGGTACCGAATGTTCTGAAACCGGCTGTATATTCCTTTGGACTTGTGGCTATCGGCGAAAACAGCGTGATTCCGGACAGTGTCAAAATCGGTAAGAATACCGCTATCGCCGGTGTTACAACAAAAGAAGACTACCCTGACGGAGAACTGGCAGCCGGCCAGGTAATTGCAGCAAAGGACGGTGGGAAAGAATGAGAGCGATAGGTATTATTTTGGCAGGCGGTAATAATAACCGCATGAGAGAATTATCAAACAAAAGAGCAATCGCGGCAATGCCTATTGCAGGAAGTTACCGCGCGATCGACTTTGCCCTCAGCAACATGGCAAATTCACATATCCAGAAGGTTGCTGTGCTGACACAGTATAATGCCCGTTCCCTTAATGAGCATTTAAGTTCATCCAAATGGTGGGATTTCGGAAGAAAACAGGGAGGACTTTATGTCTTTACTCCAACCATTACCAGAGATAACAGCTTATGGTATCAGGGTACTGCAGATGCGATCTATCAGAACCTGAGCTTTTTAAAGAACAGTCATGAACCCTATGCGGTGATCGCTTCCGGCGATGGAATCTACAAGCTGGATTACAATAAAATCCTGGAGTATCATATCGCAAAGCGGGCAGATGTTACCGTTGTATGTACTACATGCAAGGATCAGAGCCAGGTTGAGAGATTTGGTGTTCTTCGCATGAATGAGGACTGTCGGATCGAGGAATTTGAGGAGAAACCGATCGTTTCCTCCTATAATACGGTATCTACTGGTATCTATGTCATCCGAAGAAGGCAGCTGATCGAACTGATCGAGCGTGCTGCCCAGGAAGGAAGGCATGATTTTGTAAATGATATTCTTATCCGTTACAAAAATCTGAAGAGGATTTACGGATATAAGATCGATAACTACTGGAATAATATCTCTACTGCAGAGGCTTATTATCAGACAAATATGGATTTCCTGAAACCGGAGATCCGGAACTATTTCTTCAAACAGGAGCCGGCGATCAAAACCAAGATCGCAGATGTACCTCCTGCTAAGTACAATCCGGGTGCAACTGTGAAGAACAGTCTGGTGTCCAGCGGATGTATCATCAACGGAACCGTGGAGAATTCTGTTCTGTTCCGTGATGTATTTGTAGGAAATAACTGTGTGATCAAAAACTCTGTGATCCTTAATGACGTATATCTTGGAGATAATACGCATATTGAGAATTGCATTGTTGAGAGCCGGGATACCATCCGGGCGAATTCATATTACTGCGGCGAAGAAGGAGAAGTGAAGATCGTCGTAGAGAAAAACGAACGCTACGTATTATAAATGCGGAAGATCAGTTTTCCGCAGATACGGTTAGCGAAATGAAAGGGGCAAGTAGCAATGAATATTACAGATGTACGTGTGAGGAAGGTAGCAAAAGAAGGGAAAATGAAGGCCGTTGTGTCTGTCACAATAGATGATGAGTTTGTGGTACATGACATCAAGGTGATCGAAGGTGAGAAGGGGCTGTTCATCGCAATGCCAAGCCGTAAGGCAAGCGACGGTGAATATCGTGACATCGCACATCCGATCAATTCAGCAACAAGAGAGCAGATCCAGACGATCATCCTGGACAAGTATCAGGAAGTAATGGCTGAGGAAGCTGAGAATGAGGTTCTTATGGAGGCTGCGGAGTAAGAGAAGTAGCTTCAGGGGGGATTACATCAGAGAAGTATTCTCGTAGCTGATGATCTTTGGATTGAAACAGCATAGAATAAAAACTGCCGTTTTACAGATAAATCTGTGAGAGGGCAGTTTTTTTATGCTCCGGAAAACAAAAAAACGCTTTTCAGTTCATAAAAATTTAAATTATTACGTATTTGTTACAGAAATAAAATAAAATTATTGCTTTTTATGAAAAATGTGTTATACTAGAATCCATGAAAGGACGAAAGGTGTTTATATGAAGAATAGAAAAGTTTTCACATTACTGCTTACAGGTATGCTGACCCTTTCCATGGGAAGCACCGTATATGCATCAGGTACAGACGCTGCGATCGCAGAGGCACAGGCGGAGAAACAGGCCGCTGAGGAGGGTCTTGCGCAGGTACAGAGCAGCATCGGCACACTGGAGAGCAAGAAGCAGGAGCTGGAGAGCTATCTGGCTGATTTAAACGCACAGTATGAGGATCTTACCAACAGCATTTCTGAGCTTAGTATCCAGGCTGCTGAGAAGGAAGATGAATTAAATAAAGTAAAAAAAGAACTGAAAAAAGCAAAGAAAGCTTCTGCAGATCAGTATGAATCCATGAAGCTTCGAATCGCATATATGTATGAAAATGCCGGAACTTCCGCACTGGAGACACTGCTTTCTTCCGAAAGCCTTGCAGAATTCCTCAATCGCGCGGAGAATGCGATACAGATTTCTACATACGACAGAGACATGCTGGATAAATATGTGAGTCTTCAGAAGAATATCCAGGAGAATGAGAAAAAGGTTGAGACGGAGTCCGCAGAGATCGATGATCTGATGACGGAGCGTGCAGCTAAACAGCAGGAAGTGCAGTCCATGGCTTCCAGCACAAGCGATGATATTAACTCTTATGTAAACCAGATCAGCGCCAGCCAGGAAGAGGCTCAGCAGCTGATGGCAGATATCAGTAATGCAGACAGCAGTATTACCGCTCTGGTACAGCAGGCAGAGGCGGAGAAGGCTGCAGAAGAGAAAGCTAAGGCTGAAGCGGCAGCAGAGGCTGAGAGACAGGCAGCAGAAGCGGCAGCCCAGGAAGAAGCCGATCAGGATAACGAGGACAGTGAAGAGGCTGATTCTGACGATGATTATGGCTATGATCCGGAGGAGGATACAACCGAGTCTTCCAGTAGCTCTACAAGTACAGACATTGTTGTAGAGGAGGAAGAGGAAGCGGATGATGTACAGTCCGGAAGTTCCGAAGATGTTTCCGAGGACAGCTCCCAGGAGGAGGTTTCTGAGGAGGTTTCCAATGATGAGACAGCTTCCGAGGAGACGGAAGATGCCTCTGCGGATACGTCCGATTCCGGTTCTTCCAGTCAGGGAACATATCTTGGAAACTTTACACTGACCGCATACTGCAACTGTGCACAGTGCTGCGGTACAGCCGGCAATCTTACAGCCAGCGGAACAGTTCCGACAGCAGGACGTACCGTTGCTATGGCAGGTGTTCCGTTTGGGACCAAGCTTCTGATCAACGGCACTGTTTATACGGTAGAGGATCTGGGAACTCCTTACGGACATGTGGATATCTATTGTGGAAGCCATTCTGAGGCATTAAGCTTCGGACTTCAGTCTGCAGATGTATATCAGGTGGGCTGATCCGGGAAAATCCAGAGGAGAATATTTAAGAGAAATACAGCGCTGCAGGATCGTATGCTGATCCTTGCAGCGCTGCTTTTGTATGCATGACGCAGATATGTGTTTCGTGAAGTGTAGTGTGTGGAAATTCACAAATTTCCTGCAATCCGGAGATTTTACAGATACGGCGTACCCGGGATCTCCGGATAGGTTCCCATACCGATGAGAAGCTCAAGGCCTGTCTGACGGCCTTCCAGTACAGCAGCTTTTACAGCACTGGCATCACCGGAGATGGCGATGATCACTTCATTGGAATGACTGGTACCGATATTCGGAGTCATATATTGTGTAATGGATACTGCTGCGGATTTCACGGCATTATCTGCCATCACAAGACCGATAGCAGCCGGAGAACCTGCCATGAAACCAAATGCTTCACCCAGAGGTGTGCCGAAGGCTTTATGGATAGCAGGACCTGCACTTGCGGAAAAAGCAAACTCCAGGTGGCCGGATTCGCTGATGTAGACCTCACCTGCATATTTGTTAGTCAGTTCCAGAGCCAGAGAAATGGCGTGACGCACGTCGGATACATCATTTCCGCCAAGGACGATATAGTTTCCGTGACCACCCCAGCCCTTGGTGTCTCTTGGAAGTTCAATGGAAAGGACTTCTGTATTTGTGGCTTTTACTGCATCGTCAATAGCTGTGATCTGGCCGGCAGCGCCTGTTCGGGAACTGAAAAGCCCCAGACAGTGGTATTGGGTACCTACGTTCATCTTTTTAAGCAGAGAATCATCAACTCCGGAGATCACGAGTCCGATTGTGTCAAGGACTGCGGTCCCTACAAATTCAGTACGTGTGCAGTTGGTGCTGATGTTATGAATATCGTGTATATCCATGTGGAAAAATCCCCCTTTTTGCTGAAAACTCATTGGTTTCAGTATAGCATCAGAGAGGGGAATTTGAAAGTGAAAATTGACAATATCATTTGTAAATGGCAGGTTTACATAGTAGTAAACGGCATTGTAAAATGTAAACTTAAAAAATAAAATTAAGTTGACATTCAAATCCTGCTGTGTTAAATTGTTAACAGCGAAAGAGCGGATATCATTTATAAAGGACAGGAATGATCTTCCGACAGGAAAAGCAGAAAAGGAAAGAAAGGATACAGATTATTATGACAACAGTGGCAGCAGGCAGAAGCAAGACGTATGATCTTGTTTACATTGCAGTTTTTGCAGTAGTGATGGCAGTTTGCTCATGGATTTCCATTCCGGCACAGGTACCGTTTACTCTGCAGACATTTGGAGTATTTATGGCAGTTGGTGTGCTTGGAGGAAAAAGAGGAACTCTGGCAGTTCTGGTTTACGTTCTTCTTGGAGCAGTAGGAGTTCCGGTTTTTGCAGGATTTTCCGGAGGCATTGGAGCTCTTCTCGGAAATGCAGGTGGATATATCATTGGATTTATCTTTTCCGCACTTGTTATGTGGGCAATTGAGCACGTTTTTGGCAGAAAGCCGGTTGTTCAGATCATTTCCATGATCGTTGGACTGATCGTATGCTATGCCTTTGGAACCGCATGGTTTATGTTTGCCTACACAAGAAGCACAGGTCCGGTAGGCCTTATGGCAGTTCTTGGCTGGTGTGTGTTCCCGTTTATCATTCCGGATCTTATCAAGATCGCACTGGCTTATGTTTTATCAGGAAAGGTACGTAAATATGCAAGATAAAAGCAGTGCTACGGCATATGCTTCTGATGAGGGCACAGAGGAAATAGTCATTCCTCTGCGCCCTCATCATGGTATGTGCCTGGCGTATTTTAAGGGGGAAGGCTACAGTAACGGTTTTACTGCACATATGGCCGAGATGCTGAAGATTTTTCTGGAGGGAAAGAAAATAAGGCTTCATGTGGATACGGATGAGATCTGCTCTGCCTGTCCGAATAATCTGGGCGGACATTGCGAAGCCGGAGATAAAGTGGCAGAGTATGACAATGCCGTGCTGGAAAAATGTGGACTGAAGGCCGGACAGACATTGCACTTCAGCGAATTTACAAAAAAAGTCCAGGAAAAAATCCTTGCGATGGATAAACGTAAGGAAATCTGTGGAAACTGCCAGTGGAACAGTATCTGCGAAGAACAGAAGAGCCGCTGGGCATAAAAGAAAGCAAAAATATAGAAATATAAAAAAGTATATGATCTGAGAATGCCGGAGGAAATGGCAATGGCTGTTGCATTTCCTGAAATGATGTCTTGGAATATATACTTTTTTTGTTTGAAATATTAGATAATAATATAAATATTTTGAAAACAATTTTTAGTTGAGAAAAAAACAACAATAACCGCGAGGCTTTTTTGCCAGATATGTATAGACAAATAATTTAAGCATTGATAAAATGACGATATGTTAGTTTAGACAAACTAAAGCGTGCTTGACAGAGCACTTCTGCGGAAACTGACATATGTTGAATATTCTGCAGAAGAAATTTCAATTAACCAGAGCAGCTGTAAGGTCATGATCTGGTATAAAGTCGTGTAATATAAAAGACAAAGAGGAGGACAGGTATGCATAAGTGGAAGCTTTTTAAGAAGTCAGCTGCACTCGTTCTGAGCTCAGCGGTGATCGCGTCAGGAGTGCCGGTAACGGCAATGGCGTCTGAGGCGGAAGTTTTTAGTGACGTGTCGGAAGAAACACAAGGAGAGACAGCACAGGAAGAAGGAGAGAACGAGAATCAGGAGTCTGTTTCCCAGGGCCAGCCGGAAGTTGGTGAAGCTGATATCCAGTCGGAAGAGCCGGAAGAAAGTGATGCAGAAGCTATTCAGGAAGAAGTAGCAGAAATTTCAGCAGAAGAGATTCAACAGGAAGAGGAGCCGCAGATCCAGGATGATACAGAAGAGGTATTCGGTGATGGAGAAGCATTTATGGCAGAAGCAGGCGAGGTTCTTCAGGATGCTTCTGAGATCACTGTTGCAGGAGTGAAATATCTCTGGTCCATGCAGCCGGCAGAGGGATATACACAGATAGGAACAACAGGCGTTTATGTAAAAGTAGCAGACGGGCAGACAGCTCTGAGCGGAAAGCTGTACGGAACGACAACCTTAAGTTATTCGGAATTTTATGCCGGGGATACCACTCAGGAGAGTTATGACGCTATCACTTCGGCAACAACGAGTAAAAATCAGATTTTTGCTAATGAGGACAGCACAGAGGTGACCTCTTCCGGATATCAGATCCAGGGTGTGAAGAATGTAAGTGTTGCAGTGGACGCGGAAACCTATGTAGATGCACAGGCGCTGAAAGCTGCTTCCAAGCTTCCGAGAGAGGGTGTCTATACAGAGGCAGCAGATATTACGCTGAATGAAGCACCGTCACAGGAAACAGGATAGTATAAAACTCTGAATACAGACGGAACATACAGTGCAACAAAATTCGATGTAAAAGCAACGGTCACAGATGCATCCGCCCAGATCCAGGCACCGTCGATCTGGGGTGATTACATGCTGGTGGTAAAAGAAGCCGGCACAAAATATCTCCGCAATTCCAGACAGGGTGATTTTGCTGTAGGCGGAAATACACTGGGAGTGATCCTTGAAACTGCCAGTGGTAAGAAGGTAGGACTTCGTCATACCTATGAAATCTGGGTACAGCCCTACGAACTTGCGTTTTCAGCAGGATCCGGGCTTATCGGGGAAAAAATTTCAAAGGTGACTTATATTACTCCGGACGGCTCCTATGTATATGAGTTCGGAGACAAAGCTCCTCTTGTAAAAAAACAGCCTGAAGCAGGAATGAAGGTACAGGCAGCTTTTGTAAAAGAAAATACAACCCAGGTTAAAGTTGATGATCTTGACAAATATGAAAACCCTAAGGTTTCCGTATACTACACAACAGGAAGTGGCCATGGTAAAAAGACAACGTATGTTGTAGATCATGCAGTGGCAGAGAATGGGGTGGTAACCTTTGACAGCAGTGTAGCCAGGGCCGGGGATGAGATCTACACGGTTATGATCTCAAGCGACAATTATGTGGATATGACAAAAAATATCACACTGACAGGCCAGCCGATCACGGTTTCCAATGTTTCCTATTACTGGGTAAAGGGAGCGGTGGATGGATATGCACAGATTCCGGGAACAGATATTTATTATAAGGTGGCAAATGGACATCAGGCACTGACAGGAACACTTTACGGTACGGCATCTCTGTCATACGAGGAATTTTATGCGGGAGATGCAACGAGCCGCAAGTATGATTCCGTTACATCTGCCACAACCAGAAAAAGTACTGTTTTCGGAAATGCAGATGTTCAGAATCTGACAGAAAATGGCTATGAGATCGCAGGAGTAAAAAAGGTTAATGTAGCTACAGATGCAAAAACGTATGTAGAGGCGCAGATCCTTTCAGAAGCGGGAGAACTTCCGGAAAGCGGAGTATATACAGAAGCAGCAGGGATCACCCTGGGACGTACTCCGACGGTAGAGCCTGGGCAGTATAAAACACTGAATACAGATGGAACATACAGTGCTACAAAATTTAATGTAAAAGCAACTGTGACAGATGCGGAGGCAACACTCAAAACATCTTCTCGCTGGGGAGATTATGAGATTGATGTAAAAGAAACCAGCACAAAATATCTCCGCAATACAAAGAGTGATTCCGATTTTGCAGTTAACTCCGGGATTCAGGGAATGATCCTGGAAACAACAGACGGCGGAAAATATGGCATGCGTCATATGAACGAGATGTGGCTGAAGGTGTATAAGGTTGCCTTTGCAAAAGATACAGGTCTTGAGGGAAAAACCGTAAACAAGATCACGTACATTATGGCAGACGGCGCGTATGTATATGAATTTGCAGATGGTATTTATGTTAAACCGCAGGCAACAGAAGAGATGGCTGTTTCTCCGGAATTTACGGACAGCACCCATGTTAAGCTTGCAAATCTTGATAAATACAAAAATCCGAAGGTATCTGTTTTCTATACAACAGGTGTCGGACATGCTTCAGAGACAACATATCTTGTACAGGATGCAGTAACTACAGATGGAGTGGTTGCTCTGGATTCCACTGTAGCGAGACCGGAAAATGAAACCTATACAGTAAGAGTTTCCAGTGATGGTCATGCAGATGTTTCTGTTCAGCTGGTGTATGGAACGATTGCTTTTAAAGAAAATTCAGGAGTTCTTTATATCGGAAGCTCCAGACAGCTTGAAGCAACAGGCGAGAATTGCAAGGATGTAACATACGCTTCCGATAATGAAACGGTTGCATCTGTGGACGAGAACGGAAAAGTAACTGCGAAAGCAGCAGGAACAGCCGTGATCACAGCAACATCTGCAGCAGGAAAAACTGCACAGTACAAGCTTACTGTAAAAACGCCATCTGTAAAACTGAATGCATCAGCGAAGACGCTTTATGTAAAAGGATCTCCAGCTACAGTGACGCTGAAAGCAACGACCGCAGGTGTTACCGGAAAAGTAACCTATACAAGCAGTAAACCATCTGTTGTAGCTGTAGCCGCAAATGGAAAGGTAACTGCAAAGGCGGCAGGTACAGCTGTGATCACAGCGAAATGCGGAAATTATAAAGCAACCTGCAAGATCACAGTTAAGAAGCCGTCTGTAAAAGCTTCGGCTTCAGCGAAGACTGTATTTGTGGGTGGAACAAGCCAGATCAAAGTGAAAAAAACAGGCGTTAGCGGAAAAGTTACTTATACAAGCAGTAATAAATCCGTTGCAGTGGTAAGCGCAGGCGGAAAAGTAACAGCAAAAAAAGCAGGAACAGCTACAATTACAGTAAAATGCGGAAGCTACAAAGCAACCTGCAGGATCACAGTAAAAAAAGGTAGCCTGAAGATCACATCCAAAACAGCTGTAAGTGTAAAAGCAAAGAAAACAACAGCCATCAAGGCAGTTGCTACTTCAAAGGCAAAGATCACCTACAGAAGCAGCAATACAAAAGTTGCTACTGTAAGCAGCAAAGGTGTTGTTAAAGGTGTGAAAAAAGGAAAAGCTGTTATCTATGTAAGCAGCAACGGAATCACAAAAAAGGTAACAGTTACAGTGAAATAAGCATATATTTCACTTGAATATACTTGATATGTTATAAAGAACCTTTCCCAAAACTGCTTCGGGTCTGCGAAAATGCATGCCCGAAGCAGGAAAAAAGAAAAAATTCGATTTTTTTGAAAAATTTTAATTTTTTCTATTGACAAAGTACAGAAACTCTAATATAATAGCTCTTGCAGTTGAGCAACACACAAACAACTGAAACAGAATAACGAAGCGTGGCTCAGTTTGGTAGAGCGCTGCGTTCGGGACGCAGAGGTCGCAGGTTCAAATCCTGTCGCTTCGACTAACAGCTTGAGAATCCCTTGGTTGAGGGGTTCTTTTTTATGTTTGTACATCCTGGAGCTTTTTTTAGTTGATGGAATGATTTCTCTCGATCTTCATATATATTAACGAAACCGAAATACCGGAGGGACGTGCGTTGGCTGGATATCAGCGTTTTGTTGCGTATGTGTACGAGTATCGGAAAGGAAAAAAAGATGGCAGCAGCGGTTATGTGAGGGTGGAGGCCAGAGATAGGAAATGCCGTGTGGAGGTTCATCTGCGCTGCGTTGGACTGGAGCCTGGAAGTCGGTGCAGAGTGTATGGGTTTGTGCGGCAGGAAGGGCTGATGGATGGTATTTTGATCGGAAGCTGTGTTACAGGGCGGGAACGGATCGAGTGCGCACTGGAGACGGATACAGGGGATATTGGAGGCATGGGAAAAAGTCTTCAGGAGCTTGGAGGACTGCTTCTGATCTCCGATGCCGGCGGATTCTGGGGAACGGAATGGGATGATCAGCCGATCCGGCCGGAGAATTTCCGCGAGTGGAAGAAAAAAGAAACGGAATCTCGGAAGGAAACGGAGAAAATAGGAACGGAATATCAGAAGGCGGCGGAGAAAAAAGGCAGAGAGCGGGAAGAAAAGGAAGAAGAAAATCAAAAAGCTGGAACCTTGCCAGAAGTGCAGGAAAATCAGAAGGAGTCAGACAGGATCATGACGGTGGAGGAGATTCAGGAGGATGTATTAAAGACATCGGAAACCGGAAATTCATATCAGGCTCCCGGTCCGCATCCGCCGGAGCCACCGCGACCAGGCCAGCCATCACCGCATCCGCCGGAGCCACCGCGACCAGGCCAGCCATCACCGCATCCGCCGGAGCCACCGCGACCAGGCCAGCCGTCACCGCATCCGCCGGAACTACCACGGCCAGGCCAGCCGTCACCGCATCCGCCGAAACCACCGAGACCGGAGCCATCTCGTCCACTTCCGGGAATACCCTGTGATGATCCCTTTAACGACGGCTATTTCACAGACTGCCGCAAGATCAGACCATCGGACTGCAGTGCCTTATGCAGAAAAAACGGCTGTTTCTGCAGCAACCGTTTTGTCATGTACGGATATCAAAATTTCGGCCATCTTCTGCTGTGCAGAAATCCCCGGGGACAGTACATACTGGGAGTACCCGGTGGATACAGCCAGCAGGAACGGTTTATGGCCAATATGTTTGGCTTTCCCTACTTTAAGGAATGTCCGGATATTCATATCCCAGGCGGAAAGGGAGGATACTGGTACTGTTTTATTAACATCTGATCAGAAAAATTTTGGCATCCATATAAGCAAACAGTTTTGCAAATCTGCAGATCACAGCTCCATACCACGAATTTCTACTACCGGGATCGTCTGAGACAGGATATCCCGGTAGTTTTTCATTTCTTCCTCGGAGCAGGCAGAGAATCCCGGTATCAGAACTCCGTTGGAATCCCGGTAAGCCTGGAGATAATAAGCTTTTGCACCGCTTAACCACCGGCTGATCTCCTGAAAATCTTTTTCGGAATGAAGTTCCCTCACAACTGTTGTACGAAATTCATAATCAAGGTGTCCGTTCAGCAGCCATCCGGCAGTTTCCCGGATCCCATCCAGATCAGCATGTACACCGGTAAGCACATGATAGTTGGAAGGACAGGCCTTGATATCCATGGCAACCTTGTTGATCAGGTCAGCTGCTGCGAGATTTTTTACCACGGAGGGGCGGGAACCGTTGGTATCGAGCTTCACATCATAGCCCAGCTCCCTGATCCTGCTGAGAAATTCCGGCAGCTCCGGTGCAAGTGTGGGTTCACCGCCGGAAATACAGACGCCATCGAGAATCCCCTTTCTTTTTTTTAGAAAAGCCAGGATTTCCTCCTGGGAATATTCAGGCTGGGTGTCAGGCTCCACGACAAGAGCTCCATTCTGGCAGAATGGGCAGCGGAAGTTGCAACCGCCTAAGAATATGGTACAGGCTACCCTTCCCGGATAATCCAGCAGGGTTGTTTTGTTAAATCCACATATTTTCATAGGAAAATCCCCTTGTTTCTCTTATTTATGATACTACAAGCATACTCTCCCCCGAAAAAAGCTGCAAGCCTTTTTGACTGAATCAAGTAAGTTTCCTGCGGAGTTGCGAAAAGCAGTAAGCAGAGATGGGGACTTGCTCATGGAAGAAAAAAAACATATAATTTATGGGCTACACCTCCTGGGGCTGCATTGACCTTGTCAGTGCATCTACAGCAGAGCTGAAAAAACGTTACGGCTACATCTACGTGGACCGCAACGACGATGGAACAGGTACACTGAACCGTTATAAGAAAAAATCCTTCTATTGGTATAAAGATGTGATCGCTACCAATGGTGAGTCACTTCACAGATAATCTGGCTGCTTGATTTTCCGGAAAAAAGCAGATATAATGCATTCATTGACGCAGACAATGGAGTTCGCGAGAGCTTCCGCTGTCTGCGTTTTTCTGTTATACAATAAGAAAACGCTGCAGAAATTAGTGTGGAAATTTCTGTGGCGTTTTTGGCTGTGTGCGAATATCTGTTTTGCAGCAGATTGACATGGAATACCGGAAAAGCTATAATCGAACGGACAGAAGGCTGAGAGCAGTCTTAGTATGAACAGATAGAATCCCGGAGCTTTTTCCGGAATGTGAAGTTACAGGAGGAGTAAAAACGTGACAGATCAGGAACGTTTTATGAAAGAGGCAATCCGCCAGGCAAAAAAGGCCCGTGCATTGGAGGAAGTGCCGATCGGCTGCGTGATCGTGCATGAGGGAAAGATCATAGCCAGAGGCTACAATCGCCGCAATACAGATAAAAATACCTTATCTCATGCAGAGCTTAATGCTATCCGAAAGGCCAGTAAAAAGCTAGGAGACTGGCGTCTGGAGGGATGCACCATGTATGTAACGCTGGAGCCTTGTCAGATGTGTTCCGGTGCACTGGTACAGTCCAGGATCGATGAGGTGGTGATCGGCTGTATGAACCCGAAAGCAGGCTGTGCCGGATCTGTGATGAATCTTCTTCAGATTGAAGGTTTTAATCATCAGGTAAAGATCACAGAAGGGGTATTGGAAGAGGAATGCTCCGAAATGCTTTCCACATTTTTCAGGGAACTGCGGGAGAAAAAGAAGCAGGCAAAAATCCTGAAGAAGCAGGAAGCAGAGCGCCTTGCCGGGCAGACACAGTCAGAGAGAGCGGAACAGAACGAAAAGTCCCGGGAGATTTACTCTTGACAGAATCCTGTGAAAATATCAAAATAAAATCATAAATGGATTTCACTATTACAGACAGAAAATCCATTCAGGTCAAACGAAAGTCGTTGATACAGGAACGACAGAAAATGGAGGAACAAAAAATGGAACTTGAAGCTTTAAGAAAAGACATGGTAGCAGCAATGAAGGCCAAAGATAAGGTAACAAAAGAAGCAGTTTCCGCACTGATCGCAGCAGTAAAAAAAGCTGCCATTGATGAGGGATGCCGTGATGACATCAAAGGAGAGCTTGTAGACAAAGTTATCCTGAAAGAGCTGAAAACAGCAAAAGAGCAGATCGACACCTGCCCTGCAGAACGTACAGATCTGAAAGAGGAGTATCAGGCAAGATATGATATCATTGCGAAATATGCTCCGAAGCAGATGGATGAAGCAGAGATCAAGGCTTATATCGAGGAGAAATTTTCAGATGTTCTGGCAACAGGAAATAAAGGCCAGATCATGAAGGCAGTTATGGGAAATCTGAAGGGAAAGGCAGACGGCAAGCTGATCAATCAGGTAGTTGCCGGATATTGTAAATAAAATAATAGTACAAAAAATCCCGCCGGATCAGTCATAAATGACGGACCCGGCGGGAATGCTGTTTATATAGAGATCATATATTATAACCTTTTTTACGCGCGCCGCACCTCGGAATGGTCTCACAGACGTTACCTTTACAGTTAACTCAGCCCAGGCACCCTCACGGCACACAAGAGCTTCTGCTTAGTGCTGCTGCATTCCTGCCCTGACACGGTTCACAGATTCCTGTTGCGTAAGACCCAGACGTCAACGCCACTTATAAAGGGCTGCTCTGCAAGATACAAGCCTCAGATTGGCATCACCCCTGCTGTAGCGGATTGCAGGTACAGGGCACCGCTATCTCCCCGGCTGCGCGGAATTTAATTATAGACTCTGAAACCAGATTTGTCAAGGTACAGACCGAAATAAATCAGTTCATATTAAGTGTACAGTACTGTACCGCCCCGTTTTTGGTGTTGCGAAGGGTGAAGCTGATATAGGCGGACTGCTTCGCGGAAAGGTTTCCGATACGGAGCGTGGAAGAAGAAGCCCCGCTGTTAGGGGCGTTGTAATTGGTACTATACTGTGTATGGGTCCGGTTGTTGTTGAAAGAAACGCCCGTGATCTTCCAGCCATTTGCAGCGGTGCATTTCATGACAGCATTCTTCTGTGCCTTGTTGGCGTAACGAAAGGCGTTATGACCGGAGCTTTTGAATTTTCCGGCAAGATTGCCTTTTACACCTGTGATGGAGACGGATTTCAACGGGTTGACATAACGAAGCACCTTGATGGTGGAAGTATAGGTTTTGTTTCCGACCTTGAAGGAAATCTTTCCGGTTCCGGGCTTTTTAACGGCAAAACCGATATTGTAGAAATGATCGGAGTGAGTGTACGGTTTTGCACCCTTGCGGAAAGCCTCCGTGGTACTTTTGAATCTGCTGGAACCGAAGGAATCCAGTGCGATCACAGATCCTCCGCTGACTACTTTAACATTGGATTTGAGAATGTTCTGTTTAGCAGGAATATTGCTGATCGAGATCTCATCGTATCCCAGGTCCTTTCCGGATGTGGGCATATAAACGATCCGGGTTTTGGAATAATTGATCGCTGCACTGGCGGCGAGAGGAGTCATGGCGCATACCATGGCTGCGGCTAATAAAGCGCAGGATAGTTTTTTGAGAAATTTTTTCATAGGACTCTCCTTTCTAGATGAAAATTTTCTGTAAACATACGAAAGTTACTGATAATTTTATTTTACGATGAGATACAGGTAAAGTCAATCAATACACTCGCTGTTTTCGTGCTTTTTTGGCTATTGTACACTGCCTGAAAATGCTTTATAATATTATATTGTGTAAAACTCTGTGAAAAGAGAGGATACAGTAGTTGTTCTGCAGAAATACGTCAGGTGGAATATCTGTCTTATATGCAGACAGCAACAAATAAAATGTGCACATAAGAGGGCACAGAATGGAGGACGCTATGA
>OLNU01001224.1_pt1 | contig 19932 bp, 22 predicted proteins | sample 1672241 | NCBI WGS metagenome assembly OLNU01 (sample SAMEA3136663, study PRJEB25190) | human gut metagenome | biome: human gut; feature: human-associated habitat; material: faeces | place: Austria | collected 2013 | reverse complement strand
CCGGAATTCCGACTTTGAAAATCTGTTTCATATATACACCCTTAATGGACAATTTGGAAAAGTGAAGCCGATAGCTCGCCTCTGTCTTACACAAACAGCGGAGCACCAAAATACTGGAAATCATTTGAGAAATAATGGTTCCGATTGCAACTCCTGCCACACCGAGGTGAAACACAATCACTAAGAGAAGATTCAGCACCACGTTAGCCGCGCCTGCTATAACAAGAAACAAAAGCGGTCTCTTCGTATCACCGATCGCACGCAAAATTGCCGCTCCATAGTTATAAAGCATAAAGAATGGCATACCACAAAAATAAAGTCTCATATACAAAGCTGACAATTGTATTACATCGTCCGGCGTGCCCATAAGTTCCAGCGCTATCTTTGCAAATGCGACACCTATAAACGCCATGCCGATACCGCTGACTAACGCAAATGCAATCGCTGTATGCACGGTTTCTGACATCTCCCGCTCCTTCTTTGCCGCAAAAAAGCGAGCTGCCAGTACATTTGCCCCAAGGGAGATACCAATAAACAAATTAACAAATGTATTAATCAGCGCTGTGGTGGAGCCAACCGCCGCCAACGCCTGACGTCCGGTAAAGCGCCCCACTACAATAATATCCACTGCATTAAATAGGAGCTGAAGTATTCCCGATAACATAAGCGGAAGGGAAAAAGAAATCAGCTTATCCATCAGCGAACCATTACACATATCAATTTCATATTTATTTTTCTTTGTTACGGATTTCAATCTTATCACCTTTTGCTCTTTCATTTATTCCGCAACTATTATATCACAAAATTATGCCACATGACCATTTGTATTGTGGCGAAGTGCTGCTTCGTATTCTTTTAATTTTTCTTTTGCCTGTACATTCAGATTCTTTGGCACTTCAATCTGAACAGTCACATATTGATCCCCGTACATATTCTTATGATTCATCGATACGATTCCTTTGCCCCGCAGCCGAATCTTTGTCCCCGACTGTGTTCCGGGGCGGATGGTACACAGAACTTTTCCATAAAGCGTCTGGACAATCACCTCTCCACCTAGCACGGCAGTCGTAAACGGAATCATTGCTTTTGTATATACATCCATTTCTTTTCTTTCAAATCCCGCCTTTGTTCCAACTTGAACTTTCAAAAGCAGATCTCCGTCATATCCACCTGCGCTACCCGGCATTCCTTTTCCGCGTAGCCGGATTATTTTACCGGTATCAATTCCCGCCGGAATCTTAACTTTTAAGGACTTCCCGCTTCCGTTTGCTTCCGTAAGATGCACGAACTTCTCGCAACCGGATACTGCCTCATCAAAAGTGATGGAAAGATTCGCGTGAAGATCGGCACCATTTTCCCGCAGCGGATGCCTGCCAAAAGTTCCTCCAAAAATACTTCTCAGTATTTCATCCAGATCTTCTTCCTCAAAATGATACTCCCGATAGCTTCCGTCCGAATTCTCATACCCGAACTGGTCATATTCCTTTCTCTTTTCCGGATCACTCAACACAGCATAAGCTTCTGTTGCTTCCTTAAACTTCACCTCTGCCTGTGCATTTCCCTTGTTGGTATCCGGATGATATTTTTTTGCAAGCTTTCTATATGCCTTTTTAATTGTCTGCTCATCAGCAGAACGGTCTACGCCAAGAATCTCATAATAATCTTTTACAGATCCCATATCACCACCTCCTATTCATATAACTTCAAAATACCCCGTAGGACTTACCTGCGGGGTATTCATTAGTCCCTGAAGGATTATCCTTCAATGGATATATAGTGTTTCTTCTCTTCAATAGGTTTTTTCTCTTCTTTCGGAACAGAGAATCTTAAAATTCCATTTTCATATTTCGGATGAATATCTTTCTCCGTTACATGATCGCCTACATAGAAGCTTCTACTCATGCTTCCGGCATATCGCTCACGTCTTACATATCTGCCCTTCTTATCCTGTTCGTCTTTGTCAAGTCCTTTGGCAGCATTGACGGTGAGGTATCCATTCTCAAGTTGTAACTGGATCTCATCTTTCTTGAAACCCGGCAGATCAATGTCTACTTCAAATCCATTATCCAGTTCTTTAACGTCTGTCTTCATCATGTTTTTACCATGTTTTCCGTATAGAACTTTATCTACATCCGGAAATTCCGGGAATTCCGGAAAACGGAAACCATCCATGAAATCATCAAATAAGTTCTCTCCAAAAATACTAGGTCTTAACATAAGTCATATCTCCTTTCATAAATATGGAAACTATATTTTAGCACTATCGAAGTAATCCGAAGTGTTGTGTTTGGAACCTCAGGATTCAGAATTCTTTTCCTCTTCCTTTGTTCTATTTGTACTATATCACCTATAATTAGCACTGTCAAGGGCTGAGTGCTAATTTTTTCAAAAAAATTTACCACCGGCAGACAAAGATCCCTCCTATCGTCCACCGATGGTAACATCCATACATCATTATTAACTTCTTCCGCTATAGTCTTGCTTCCATCTTATATAGAATACACCCACATTGCTTTCGTCTGCTGTTTGATTCTCTCAAAATCCCACAGTTGGCTGCTTGTCGCTCTGCTAAACGGATCATTCACTTTAATCTTCCCGCCCTCGCATCCTGCAAGTACAATAAAATGACCGTTTTGTGTGAAATCGCCCGGTCCTACGCTACATATAATCGGGTGTCCCGCCTGTAATTCAGTCATAACCTGCGCTTCTGTCATATCGCTCTCATAGCAGGATAAACCCCAGTTTTTTCCTGCCTCGTTCATAAATTTCCAATACGTGTTATTTTCTTCATCCAAGTAACCATTCTCTGTGCCATACGCCGCAAGCTTCGCCGGCGTTGCCGTCATATCTCCGGTGAGTCCTGCTGCCACCATAGCCATACAGGTTGGACCACATCCACTGACCGCAACGATACTCTCCCCATAAGGCGCATACCCCCATCGTTCATCCCACTGGAGCAAAAGCGGAATTTCCCCTTTCGGTACTGCATCCAGCGTCTCTGCTGCCGGAAGATCTTTTTTCACCTCGTAGTCTTCCACAAAATCTATCGTTTCTGTATTTTTATCCAGAAGCTCTATAACCCCCTTTGGATATCCTTTCTTACCGGCTTCTTCTTTCACTCGTGCCAAACGTTCCTCGAATGTCTCAATCTTCTCTTCTTTCTTCTCTTCGGCGTCTTTCTCTCTATTCTGTTGTTCTATTTTTATTGCTGCTTCTTTCGCTTCCTCTTTCTTTGACCGGATGATAAAAACAGTACTGATAATCCCAATACAAATAACGGCTGCCGCCATAAAATACAACTGGCGCTTCACCTGCTGCTTACGCTTTGAATTATTAATTTTTCTCTTTTTGTCCATAAGCGTCCTCTCCTTGTTCAAGAGGTAATTATACTATAATATGACAGAATCCGGCAACTTAACTCTTTCTTAAATTTTCATAACGATTTTATGGGCTTTGCAGGCATTTTTTTGTAAACGTGTTGTAAACGGAACAATACATTTTTTTACTTTACAAAGTTTTTTAACATATACAATAAGAAATAAGCGGAATGAATAATCCAACACAGGTCACACTATCAAAAGCTCAAAATATGGGGTATGAGCCTTGTAAACGGTGTCACTAATCACTATCCCCCTGCTCCATAGCGGGCAGGGGAACAATTAAATAATGTATTTACCTAGGCAACTGGGAGGGCGAATCCATCCGTTTCGGAGTCTTGCGAAAGGGGTGGTGCTTATGTACGTTACATATAATGACTTATTTACATTTGTACTAATGATTGTTGCAATCATCACTCTTGTAAAAATCTTCTATGATAAACGAAAAAAGTAATCGCCCGGTCTTGGTAGGATGAGCGATTACTTCTCGTAATTAACTTCTTGCCCGGAACGGATAGGCTTCATCTATCTATTCCAGTTGTCTTGTTAAGTACATTATAGCAACTGTACTGTAAAAGTCAAGAACCGCCCCTGCGCCAACAAGATAGTGGATATCACGAACGACACATACGGACACAGAAACTTAGACGATCTGAGAATGGAAATAGAAAAAATACCATCTCCAGATTTGTTGTAAACGGTTCACATTTTTATGTATCTTTGTCTTAAAATCACATTATTAAAATTTCATTTTATTCCTCACAATTCCAGTTCTGCCGAAATTGAATTCTCTCCCCATTAATGGTAAAATCATATAAGCTGTAACTTAATCATCATGTTATTTGCCAGTCTACGATTCAACTGGCAGAAAGGATACTAACATATGAAGCTTGTATTTTTAGATGCGAAAACAATCGGCGATGACCTCGACCTCTCTTTCTTTGATCAATTCGGAGATGTTGTAAAATATTCTTTTTCTACTCCTGAGGAAGTTCCCGAACGCGTTCAGGATGCCGATGTAATTATTGTAAATAAAATTGAGATCAACGAAACTACCATTGGGACTGCCGCCAATCTTAAATTAGTCTGTGTGACAGCCACCGGTACAAACAATCTTGACAAAGAGTATCTTGATAAGCGGGGCATTGCATGGAGGAATGTTGCCGGATACTCTACGGAGTCTGTTGCACAGCATACCTTTGCCATGCTGTTCTATCTTCTGGAACATTTAAGATATTATGACGATTATGTGAAAGAGGATCATTACACAAACGATACCATTTTCACTCATTTTGAAAAAACCTTTTATGAATTAAAAGGAAAGACATGGGGAATCATCGGTCTTGGAAATATTGGGCGAAGAGTAGCTTCCATTGCAGAAGCATTCGGCGCTAACGTCATTTACAGTTCCCCGTCAGGAGCAGCTCCACAAGAGGGCTTTCATCAAGTTCCCCTTGATCTGCTTCTTGAAACTTCGGATATTGTCTCCGTACATGCGCCTTTAAATGAATATACTGAAAATCTTATCAATCTCTCTGCGTTCCAAAAAATGAAGAAAAGCGCGATTTTCCTAAATCTTGGACGCGGTCCGATCGTTGTAGAAGGAGATTTAAAAAAAGCTCTGGAAACAAACGAAATCCGCGCTGCCGGTCTGGATGTTCTATCTGAAGAGCCAATGCGTACAAACAATCCACTCCGCGGCTTTGCCGACAGCAACCGTCTTCTTATCACTCCCCATATTGCATGGGCAAGTATCGAAGCACGAACAAAATTAATGAATATTATTGCAGGACAGATCAAAGAGTTCTTCGGGCTATAAAGCCTGAAGAACCCTTTTTACATTTCCATATGCGATACGGTCAATTTGAGACTCTGTAAAGCCATTTACCTTTAATGCCTCCCATAGACGTTCCATTTCTTCTACTTTTTTAATCTCAAGAATCTCCACACCGTAAAATCCGTCAAAATCAGTGCCGATCGCCGCAAATTCGCTGCCTCCTACATTTACCATATGAGCAAGATGATCTGCCATATAGGAAATTCTTGTTTCTCCGTCTGGATTCAAAAAAGGACCATAGAAATTCAATCCCATAATACCGCCCTTTTCCGCCAACGCACGCATCATTTCATCGCTTAGATTTCTTGGATGATCACACAGCGTGCGACAATTCGAATGAGTTGCCGTCACCGGACCTTGGGCATATTCCAAAATATCCCAAAATGTTCCGTCCGAAGCATGAGACACATCTATCATCATGCCAAGTTCTCCCATTCTCTCAATTACTTCAATGCCAAAAGGCTTTAATCCTTTCTCCATAACTGCCGATTCCCTGCTGTTTGGATATCCAATGCAATTTTCATAATTCCATACCGGAGTAAGCAGCCGCACTCCTCGTTGATATAATCGTTCCAAACGCTCCAGATGCCCATTTAACACACCGCCCTCTTCCACTGTAAGAAATGCGGAAACAAACCCTTTCTTTTCATTTTCTACCAGTTCTTGATACGAGCCTGCGTAAGAAATGTCCTCTTTCCAAACTTCCATCTGATGTTCAAAATAATCAATCATCTCTTGCACATGAAGATACGCGTCTTCGTATCCATTTCCTTTGTGATAATCTTCAAGATAAGTAAAGCAGGCAAAAAACTGCGCAACCGTTCCGGCTTTCTTCATGTCCGGAATCGTTACTGCACAACCGCTTTTGTACAAATCCCCCTTTCTGTCAAGATCCATTAATTTCCACAATGTATCACAATGAAGATCAATAAATTTCATATTTTTGCTCCTTCTTACATAACTTTTTATCATTATATACTTTAATATTTAAGTATACACTTTAATATGTGTGAAAGAAAGGATTTCTTATGAAACCAGTCATCGGCATTTTATACTGTGGTTTTCTCACTCAAGGTTTCGATCGTCAAAGTATTTATGTAACCGCTTCCTATCTGTCAGCTATAGAGGCTTCCGGCGGTCTCCCCGTGATAATCCCTTACATTTCCAGTACATATGATATAGCAAGCTATACAAAACTTTGCGACGGTTTCCTATTTTGCGGGGGAGATGATATCACCCCCATCTTATTTCATGAAGAACTTTGCACCGACCGTGGGCACACCGATCAGAAAACAGATTCCTTTCATTTATCCTTTATGAAAGAAGCGCTCCGGTCACGCCTTCCCATCTTTGGTATCTGCCGCGGTATGCAAGTACTAAATCTAGCGCTTGGAGGTACTATTTATCAAGACATCTCCCTCCGGCCACAGCCTTCTTTAAACCATATGCAATTATCAGAAAACCGCAGCGATCTCTGCCACAAAATTTCTGTTTCAAACAATAGCTTGCTATTCAATTTTCTTGGAAATAATCACCTTGTAAATAGTTTTCATCACCAAGCCATCAAGAAATTAGGCAAAGACCTTTTTCTATCTGCGATCTCTGCCGACGGAATAGCAGAAGCAATAGAATATCCAAAACTTCCCTTCGTTGTCGGCGTGCAATGGCATCCGGAATGTTTGTTGGAGGACGAGTCTATGTTTGAACTCTTCCGCCATTTTATCAAGGAATCTGCCCGTGCAAAAACAATAAATATTCCATAAATTGCCAATGTGGAAACTGCCACATAGTTTCTGCATTATCCACACATACTAATGCGGAGAAAATAATCCAAAGGAGGAAAATGATATGTCTGAAATCTCTGTATTAGACCTACAAAATTTACGCCATTTAATTGGAGGATATGACACAGCGCACTGTAAAATGGCCGATTACGCAAGTCAGGCAAAAGATCCGGAAATCAAAAAACTGTTTCAGGATGCCGCTGACAGTGCAATGAAAAACAAACAGGATTTAATGAAATTCTTATAGGAGGATGAACACATGTTAGATGAAAAAACAATGGTATCAGATGCTTTAACCGGCGTAAACGGTGAACTTGTACGTTATGGTGAAATGATTCCCCAGACAGAAAACAAAGAATTAAAACAATGTCTGAAGCAGATCCGCAACCAGTGCGAAATGTCTCAGGAAAAACTCTATCAGGTTGCCAGAGAAAAAAGCTATTATGTTCCGGCAGCTAAAGCATCACAGCAGGAAATCAATCACGTGAAATCTGTACTGACCGGATTATCTATGAAATAACCCAAATCGGGGACGGAAGTTCTTTGAAAAACTCCCGTCCCCGATTGTCATTTACTTTGTCTTAATTTTCCCATTTTCCACATTTGGATTTATAAATTTTTCTTTTGCATATTCCCACAACACTTCTGATCCTTCTGCTGTGCGCTCATTTCGCTTCATGATCTGACTTAACTGTACTGCATGCTCTACCCATGCTTTCCCGTCTGTAGCCGCATTCAGCATCATAGGCTGTAAATTATCCATCGTGCGGGCAAACTTGGCTTCCTTTGTTTCTCTTGCCTCAAATTCTTCCCAAAGCTTGCGAAATCTTTTCCCTTGATCTTCCGGAAGCATGCCGAAGAGCCGATCTGCAGCCTTTACTTCTCGCTCCCGCTGCGTCTTCTTTGCCTCTTCGTCATAGGCGTAAGTATCTCCTGCGTCTATTTCTACGATATCGTGAATAAGAAGCATAGTCACCGTTTTCAATACGTCAATCTCTTCTTTTGCATACTCACTTAAAAGGATGGTCATAATCGCCATATGCCATGCATGTTCCGCATCATTTTCTTTGCGGACGCCATCCGATAAATAGGTCTGGCGCCCGATAAACTTCTCCTTGTCTATTTCACATATAAAGTCAAACTGCTGATCTAACCGTTGTAACTCCTCCTGTTTTCTATGTTCCATTATGCGCTCCTTTCAAATTGCGAATTGTAAAGTTCTGCATAAAAGCCATTTTTCTGAAGTAATTCTTCGTGATTTCCCTGCTCGATGATGTCTCCGTCTTTCATAACAAGAATTAAGTCTGCATCGCGGATCGTGGACAGACGGTGCGCAATAATAAAGCTTGTGCGTCCCTTCATCAAGTTATCCATCGCCTTTTGAATCCGTACTTCGGTACGCGTATCTACAGAGCTGGTTGCCTCGTCTAAGATCATGATCGGCGGATCAGCCAAAATCGCTCTTGCAATTGTAAGAAGCTGTTTCTGTCCTTGAGACACATTACTTGCTTCTTCATTTAACTCCATATTGTAACCGTTTGGTAACGTCTGTACAAATCGATGTACGTAAGCCGCATTCGCCGCCGCAACAACCTCTTCATGTGTGGCGTCCAATTTGCCATAGCGTATATTATCTTCAATACTCCCTTTAAATAGCCATGTGTCCTGCAAAACCATTCCGAACATTTCACGGAGCTCGCTTCGGTTAAATTCGCGAATATCATGGCCGTCAATCTTAATGCTTCCGCTATTCACATCATAGAAACGCATCAACAACTTCACCATCGTTGTTTTTCCTGCACCGGTCGGTCCTACAATGGCAATCTTCTGCCCCGATTTTATCTTCGCACTAAAATCATTGATGATAATGTGATCCAGATGGTATCCAAAATGCACATGATCAAATTCAACATTTCCTTTTAATCCATCGATATGAACCGGATTCTCCACGGTCTGATCTTCCTCTTCTTCCTCAAGGAATTCAAAGACACGCTCTGACGCTGCCGCTGTGGACTGAAGCATATTTGCCACCTGCGCCACCTGCTGAATCGGCTGTGTAAAGTTTCTTACATATTGGATGAAAGACTGGATATCCCCGACTTCGATCGTTTTCTTCATAGCCAGATATCCGCCCATAATTACGACAGCCACATAGCCAAGGTTTCCGACAAACTGCATGATCGGCATCATCATTCCCGACAGGAACTGAGATTTCCATGCAGACTGATATAAAATTTCATTATCACGCTCAAAAGTACGGATCACATCTTCTTCTTTGTTAAATGCTTTTACGATATTATGCCCGCCATACACTTCTTCCACTTGCCCATTTACATGTCCAAGATATTCCTGCTGACTTTTGAAATACCGTTGTGAATGTTTCACGATCACAGAAATCAATCCCACAGAAAGTGGCAAAATCAATAATGTCACAAGTGTCATCATAGGGCTGATACTAAGCATCATAACAAGTACACCGATCAACATGGTCACAGATGTGATCAACTGAGTCACACTCTGGTTCAAGCTCATGCTTAGTGTATCCACATCATTTGTAATACGAGAAAGTACTTCGCCATGTGTCATTTTATCAAAATAATTCATTGGCATACGGTTGATCTTCTCGGAAATCTCTTTTCGCATCCGATAAGTTAATTTCTGTGATACACCTGTCATAATGTAACCTTGAATGAAAGAAAAGGCTGCACTCAGCAAATATAGCCCCAACAACAACGACAGGATTTTCCCAATCGCAGTAAAATCAATTCCTGCCCCTCCGGAAATCTTTCCCACCAATCCGTTAAAAATCTCCGTGGTTGCTTTTCCTAAAATCTTCGGTCCTACAATATTAAAAATGGTACTTCCAATGGCAAAGATTATAACAAATGCGATTGCAATCTTATAATTTCCAAGATATGCCATCAGCTTTTTCATCGTTCCTTTGAAATCTTTTGCCCGCTCTGTGGACATTGGACCATACCCATGTCCTCCATGTCCTCTTCCTGCCATCTTAGCCCACCTCCTTCATGTCTGCTTCTAATTCCTTCTCAGACAACTGAGAAGCGGCAATCTGGTAATATGCTTCACAATTTTTCAATAGTTCTTTATGGGTACCGATACCTGCAACTTTTCCATCATCCAGTACAATAATCTGTTCCGCATGAAGAATCGTACTGATCCGCTGTGCCACAATTATTACCGTACTGTCTTTCGTCTTTTGTTTCAATGCCTGTCGAAGCGTTACATCTGTCTTATAGTCAAGGGCAGAAAAACTATCGTCAAAGATATAAATATCCGGATGCTTGGCAATGGCTCTCGCAATCGAAAGTCTCTGCTTCTGCCCGCCGGATACATTGGAACCGCCCTGTGCGATCGGGCTGTGATATTTCTTTTTCTTATGAGAAATAAATTCTTCCGCCTGTGCAATTTGAGCTGCTTCCTCCATTTCCGCTTCACTTCCATCCGGATTGCCATATAAAATATTCGATGCGATATCTCCGGAGAAAAGCACTCCCTTCTGCGGCACATAGCCAAGCCGATCCCTAAGATCATGTTGAGATACTTCTCTGATATCTTTTCCGTCAATCGTAATCTTACCTTTCGTCACATCATAAAACCGCGGAATCAGATTCACAAGCGTTGACTTTCCACTTCCTGTACTTCCAATAAATGCAGTCGTCTGCCCTGTCTTTGCCGTGAAAGTAATATCGTGGAGCACATCTTCTTCTGCGCCCGGATATCGAAACGATACATGGTCGAAAGAAACTTCTCCCTTTCCTTCCTTTTCAAATGTATCCGGTTCTTTTGGATCATGTATCAGCGTATCACTGGTCAATACTTCATCCACACGTGTAGCTGACACCGCCGCTCTCGGCAGCATGACAGAGATCATACAGATCATAAGGAAAGACATGATAATCTGCATGGTATACTGAATAAATGCCATCATATCTCCAACCTGCATTGCACCATCATTAATACTATGACCTCCAACCCAGATAATAAGAATTGAAATTGCATTCATCACGAGCATCATAAGAGGCATCATGAAAGTCATTGCACGATTGACGAATAAATTCGTTTTTGTTAAAGCTTTGTTTGCTTCATCAAACCTCTCTTCTTCATGCTTCTCGGTACTGAAAGCCCGAATAACCGGAAGTCCGGTTAAAATCTCTCTGCTCACAAGATTCAGACGATCCACTTGATTCTGAACAATCTTGAACTTCGGCATCACAATCAAGAATAACACTACAACAACCATAACAATAATTCCGACTGCAAGGGCAATGATCCAAGACATATCTACGTTCGTATGGAACACTTGATAAATACCACCAAGGGCAAGAATCGGAGCATACAGCACCATTCGCAGAATTATTACAGTAAGAAGCTGAATCTGCTGGATATCATTGGTACTCCTTGTGATCAGTGATGCTGTGGAGAACTTATCAAATTCTCCATTAGAAAATCCTACAACTTTGCGGAAAACATCTCTTCTAAGTCCTCTTCCCACACTGGCACCGACTCTGGATGCAAGAAGCCCTACAAGGACACTGGCTGCCATACAGAGACCTGCAAGCGCAAGCATCTTCCCGCCTGTATTCAGAATATAATGAGTTTCTATCGCATCTGTATCAATTCCAATCTTTTCATAAAGCTGTTTGATATAAACCGGCGCGGACTGTTCCAACATCATATCCGGAACATCATCCAGTTGTTTATATATTTCTTTCAGCATCTCATCCTTCTGTTCCGGTTGCATGGGCTGCTGAAGGTTCATTTTAAGTTTACCTGCCATCTCACTGTCAAGAGTTGATCCTGCTGCCAAAAGCATTGGTTTTGCGAGCAGCTCTTCAAGATTCTCTAATTCTTCTTTATCATCTTTCACAGAATCTTTTAACGAAAATACCTTCCCGTTGTAATCATAATCACCCTTGCTTTCCTCATACGCATCTTGTATCTCTTCTTGCTTATCAGACGGCGCAAGCATCATAAGACTGCCCAAATCTTCTTCAGAAATCTCTTCCGGAACCTTTTCATCAATTCCACTTTGCTGGATTCCTACATTTACAATATCAGAAGTATATGCCGGCAGAGATAAATCGCAGTAAGCCTGCACGATCAACACACAGATAATCGCTGTCACTGCTCCGGCATACGGCTTCAAAAATTTTAATAATTTTGTCATATTCTGTCGTTCCTTTCTAGATCATTAAATTGTTTCTTGCTTCTAACAACAATCTGCGAAATAAAAGCCTTTCTTCTTGTGACATTCCTCTATAAACCAGCTCTTCCATCCCATCCATTGACCTGTGGATTTCTTCAATGCAATCTTTCCCCTTCTTGGAAAGACAGATTCGAACCACTCTTTGATCTTCTTCATCCGGCTCCCTTACAATAAATCCTTGCTCTTCCAGCTTTCTAAGTGCTACGGTCATAGACGGAGGCGTCACCCCAATCTTAGATGCAAGTTCCTTCTGAGACAGCTTTCCTTTACATTCCAATATAAATAAAATGCCAACTTGATTCGGCTTTAATTCAAATGAAGTCATTTCCTTCATTGCTCGGTATTTCCCCAGATGTACGATTTGATGCATGAGCATAAAAACCGGCACATCGTGATCATTCTTCATGTCGCACCTCCTTTAATTAATTAGATTTCTAACAATTATATTAGTTGTATTTACCAATAGTGTCAACGTTTTTATACTTTTTTAACATTTTATATGGGCACTTTATCATATAAATAATTAATCATTTAACTATATTTCGACAAAAAAAGAAGGATGCGCTCTATGTCATCCTTCCTTGTATCGTTCTATATTTTATAAAGTGTCTGAGTCTAAAATAATGGTAAATGGTCCATCATTTACGAGGCTTACTTTCATATCTGCGCCAAACTGACCTCTCTCAACAACTTCCACCTGTTCCTTACACTTTGCAATAATGTATTCATACATATCGTTTGCCCTATCCGGCGCACCGGCTTCTATAAAGCTTGGGCGATTTCCTTTTTTACAATTCGCATATAATGTGAACTGGGAAATCAAAAGAAGTTCACCTCCTACGCTATCTAAAGACAAATTTGTCTTTCCCTGCTCATCCTCAAAAATACGAAGTCCTAACATTTTCTTTACCATCTTATCGGCAATCTCTTTCGTATCCGAATCACTGACACCGATCAGCACCATAAAACCTTTGCCGATCTTTCCCAGTGTCTCCCCGTCTACTTTCACTTCACTTTCAGACACTCTCTGAATTACAAATCTCATAATCCTATCTCCTTTTAACTTTCTTTAATAATGTAATCGTTTCTTTACGCCTCACTTACATTTCCCTTTACCGCTTTACCTGCTTCTGATTTCTTCTCAGGAAGCTGTGCCAGAATTACCGCTGCAAACATTAAAACACAGCCTGCACTCTCTCTTGCAGACAACTGTTCTCCAAGTATCAGCCAGCCTGCCAGTACCGCAAAACAAGATTCCATACTTAAGATTAGAGAAGCAATAGCCGGGTTCATATTTTTCTGCGCTACAATCTGTAATGTATATCCAACTCCACTGGAAAATACACCCGCGTAGAGAATCGGGAACCAGCCCGCAAGCACGCCTTCCAAGCTCGGTGTTTCCAGTAAAAACATAGGAATCAAGGACACCACACCACATACTAAAAATTGAATACAGGACATTTTCACCCCATCCACTTTTGGCGAAAAATGATCGATCACCAAAATGTGAAGAGAAAATACAAGCGCTCCAAACAATACATATAAATCGCCCTTTCCAATGGAAAGGCTCTCAGTAATACATAAGAAATAAAGACCGATCAGCGCAATTCCTACTGCCACCCAAACTTTCCAGCCAATTTTCTTATGTAAGAAAACACCAAGAAGCGGTACAATCACAATATAACAAGATGTAATAAACCCTGCTTTTCCTGCTGTCGTATACATCAACCCAATCTGCTGCAAGCTGCCCGCAGTGAACAACAAAAGTCCACATGCAATTCCTCCCACAATAAGGTCCTTCTTAGTCCCCGGAACTATCTCCGCACTTTCATTTTTATCATTCATTTTCTTAAATAACGCAATACATGGTAATAAAGCTGCTGCTCCGATCAGATTACGGATACCATTAAATGTAAAAGGCCCCATAAAATCCATTCCGCTACTTTGTGCTACAAACGCTGTTCCCCATATAAAAGCTGTCAATATCAACAGCATCGCATTCTTTGGTCTCATTCCTTTTCCTCCAAGTCTTCTTTTCATTCCTTTGCAGTGTCAAAGTCTATCAACACTACAGTCAATAATTGTATCATACTTTTACAAGAAAGTGTATCCCAAATGTCATTTACATTTCTTGCTTTTTCCCATTCAATTTGTTACTGTATAAATAGGAAAAACAAAAAACAGGAGGGGTTTGTATGCTGACAGAAACGTTATTAAAACAGCCCGGATTCCTGTACAAAATCGGACAGAAACATTATTATCTTGGAAAATGGATCTGCAAAGAATGTACCGAATCTGACGCTTCAGACTGTGTGATGATGTATCACATGTGCAGAAATAACCACGAAGAGCCTGACACAAATATGTATTTCCAGAAGCTCCGTGCATTTAGCGACTTCGCACTGGAGGTTCCGTGTAATCCGGCTAAAACAAAAGAAGACCTCACCGCACTGGTAGATGGTCTCTCTACCGAAGATCTTGCAAAGCTTCAAGAACAGGTTTCATTCTTTGAAGAAGATCTTGTAAAATATTGTGGATAATATTAGAAAAAAGAAACTTCGAAACTATTTTATTTCGAAGTTCCTTTTTTTCTGTCTTATTTCTTCTATTATCCATATTCTATCCAACACTTCTATCTTCATAAGCCCATGGTTAATCGCCTATTTTATCCTCGCAAGCCTGCAATCAACCGCTTCGGATACAACAAAAGATCCAGCCCATCTTCCGTACTGTTGACACACAGATCCGCTGTTTTTAGCAGTCCGCTGTACGCGCCTTCCCGATCTATAATTCCAATAGACAGCGCCGCATTTTCGAACATGCGCACATCATTTCGTCCATTTCCCATACATGCACACACCTCTCCACCGATTACATCAAGCACCGCCCGCTTCGCATCCATTGCGCTCCCAACCGGAAATGTATGCACCTTAAGATCAAGCCCTTCACACTGTGCTCTTGCTGTTCTGTGAGTATCCGCTGTCAATACATAGATAGAAAGCTCCTTGGAAAGTTTCTGTAGCCGCTCTCTTACTGCCGAACGAATGACTCCATCCTCCGCAATCGTTCCGTTGTAATCCAATAGCAACGTAGTAATCTGTAACTTTTTATATCCCGGAATATCAATGATCATTGCTGATTCTCCTTTTATTCTTTATATCTCGCCCTGTTCTTTTAAATATTCAAAGAACGCTTCGCATCCCTCTACAATATCGGCATAGGTAACGTCAAAATTTCCTGTATACCAAGGATCTGCAATCGCTCTTGGTTCATCCGAAAATTCCAGCAACATATGAATCTTCCCTTCCGGATCATCGCCTGCAATGCGCTTCATATTGCGGATATTCCACTCATCCATACCAATGAGGTAATCATATTCCTTATAATCATTCTTCATCATCTGACGCGCACGGTGCGGCAAGACAGGGATTCCAACCTCGCGCATTTTATTGACAGTTCCATAATGCGGACCATTGCCGATTTCCTCGCGGCTGGTAGCCGCGGAATCAATGTGAAACTTTGCGGCAAGGCCGCGGGTATTTACCATGTGCTGGAAAATAAATTGAGCCATGGTGGAACGGCAGATATTGCCGTGGCAGATAAAAAGCACTTTTATCATTGTTGCATAACCTCGCATTTCTTAGTTTTTCTTGGTTTTTCGGGCTTTGTAAGCCTTTGTAAATGTTTGCTTTTTGGCATAACATAGTTTTTTTCGCATAAAATTGTCAGCAAAAGGTGTAAAATAAGGTGTATGTTTTTATCGGAAAATTGGTTTTATAGAAGGCTGTGTAGATTCTGATTTGCTAATAATTGGACACATTATCTCTGTTCTAACACATACAAAAGCACTATCTTACAGCCACATAATTTATTCTAACTTAATCCACCATCCGCTTCCATCTTTATAGCCATACTTCTTCATAAAGCTTTCAAGCTGTTTGACAGTTCCAGAATTAGGCTGACGTTCTACAAAAAGTCCCTCTTCCTTTGCTGCAACCATAATCTTTTTGTCGAGCAAATCCATCATTTCACCCAAGCTTCCACAATTTCTTTTACTCTGATATACTCTTCGGATTCTTCTTCATAATCATACAGATCATCTACATTTCTTCTATCTTGTATTTTTTCTTTAGACGCTTGCTCATATGATACCATGCCCATAAATCAACTCCGTGAATTCTAAACAATGTCGCTGCTATTTCATCATCATTTCTAAGTTTACTGTAATTACGCATCTTCTTCTGATAATTCACTTTTGATTAGAATAGTGCTTATTTATACAGAAAATGAATAAAATATGCGTCTAATTTCTTCCACAACACTTTTTGTATTTTTTCCCTGAGCCGCAAGGACATGGAGCATTTCTTCCTATTTTAGCTGTTGCTCTTACATATGGCTGTTGTACTGGTTCATGCATTGGCGGATTCCAGTCAAAATCGTTGAACCAATTGTCATCACAATCAACCACTTCGTATCGTTGTTGTAATCGACTTTCCAGTTCTCTAATCTCCTTTTCCCCAACTGAAGAATTATGTTTCAATTGTCTGATCATTTTTTCTGCACTATCCGTTTTACCAAAAGCGATACATAATGCTGTTAGGAAATAGATGTATTCCTCAGAACAACTCTGAAGTTGTTCTTTATAATTCAGCAATCGATTTATTAACTGTTCATCTCCAAAGCTCTCTGCCTCATACATCCACTGTTGTATCTCTACTGGGAACTGATACAGATGCAATTCATTTCCATTTGTATTTTTACCCAACTCTGTAACCATTCCAGCCGACCATGGCGAGCATTTCTTTTCTTCTGCATATTGTACTCTGCTTCGCCCTTTTAACATTGGAAGTTCAAGATCAAGCATAATTCCGGCTATAACTGTCCATATTTCGGTAGAAAGCCCTATACTCCACGTTTGAGAACATTCTTTTTGCAATTTCATAATAATCTCATCCAAAGTGTCTCCGCTCATAATTGCTCCGACCACTTGAATCAGCAAATTCTGCGCATCATAAGGATGCATGTTCATCCGATACTGAAATGTTGTATACAATATATCTAGCCAATCACTTCTATTTGCCAAATCATAAGCTTTATGTTCAATTTCTTTCCGTGAATACTCTGCATATGGAAGTTCTTTAGCATAATCTTGAATTTTTAAAATCGCCTTGCTTGCATTTAATTCTTTCGATGCTGCATATGCTGTCCCATCTATCTGATAAATCGTATCTATAAAATCATTAAAACGACAATGCCAAAATATAATACGTAGAAAGTCTTCTTTTCCTATATGTTTGTCATATAATTTTTTATATATCTGATAGAGGCTCTCTAATTCAATCACTCCATATACCTGAATCAATTGTCCCATCCTGTCATCAAACTTATGCAATAAGTTGTACACATTTTTCCTGGTTTTAGCTTCTACTGCATCCATAAAATATTTACCATCTGTCGCAAATCTGATCTCTCCAAGATTATCTATTACTGTAAAATCAGCCAGACCCATTGCTAACGCTTTTATAAGCACATTCATATTCTGCATTTTTGTCGTTACGATTCCTTGCGGTAACTTCATCCACGCTTCTAGCTCTTCATATTCCTTTTGATCAAAGATATAAAGTAAGTATTCCGGATGTTTCAACAACACCTTAGATATCTCCTGCACCTGCTCTTCACGAGTCATAATCTCTGTGCGTGGGATACGAAGATACTTATGATAATCAGAAGCTTCTTTTTCTCCAAGATCCATCAAAAGCATATTCTGTGACTTTTCCGGCATCCCTATTGAAAGACTCTCTAATCCTTCTTCGTTAGCTTTTTTCCATGCTTCTATCTTAAGCTTTATAATATCACTATTGCCATGTAAATCATTTCTAATAGCAGCAATCTGACTCTGCAAAACATCTGTATCCATTTCAAATAATTTTTTTAGGTTCTCTGTCAGATTATTCAAAGATTCCTTCAATAATTTTACTTCCTCTAACTCTTCATGTGAAGGCAAAATCATGTGGTTCAGTTTTTGTTCTATTTTTGCAAAATCGAAAGAACTTCTCGCGTTATCCTCATTCCAAACTCCACCACTATCTTCAAGGAAATTATCACCCTTGTATTTTAACAACGTAACCTTTCGCGACTGATATTTCTCATCTATTTTTTCAATATTAATCCTATGTCGCCAATCTTCTCCAAAATCATAGATATAACGAATCCATTTATAATTTCGGAAGAAAGAATCAATTAATGTTTCTGATTCATAATAATGATTCGCCCAAGTAGCACCGTTATCACTGATATAAATTCTATCTCCAGGAACTGCGAATTCATGAAGATGCTCATTTTCCCACGAAAACAAAATCTGTATCACTTCATGTAGTTCTTCAAACGTAATTCTATTTGGAACAATCACCCTTCTCCACACCGGTGGGTGCGTATTCTCGATTATAATCTTACAAACATAACCTGCCATATAATAATTTCTCCTGCGTATTTTGACAACTACTTACTTTGCTACAACTCTGTCAATTAAAACAAATCAAATAATGTCGAGGCATCAAAAAATATGTCCTGAGGCAATTCCAATTGATACTTTTCAACAAAAGTTTTAATAAATTCAGTTGTAGGTTCTTTGTTTTCTTTGTATTCTTTCTCCAAAACTTTTTTTATTTCCTCTAATTTGACATATGCATCTTCCGCATTACTATAAATGATTCCATACATTCTTCCATACGATACGTAGATCTCATATGGTTGACTTTCTGATGAAAATACACTTACTTCCACAGCTTCATCATAAACCTCACATATTTCTAAATACGTATTCATATAATGTCTTCTTTTTTCCGAAAAAGTATTCGTCACATTTTTCCAACTTTCCATATCGCACTATCTCCTGTTTTCAAATTCTTAATTATCTTCGATAATGTACCGAACGAAAGGATTTCAACGGCCGCCCATACAGGTACTTCTCCATCATGATTGTCAAAATTATGTTTGATAAATACATCGTTAGAGCGAGTAATTTCTGACGCTACAATAGACATATTCTGCCAGTACCGTCTTTTCTCTTTAAAAATCGATGAATCTTGCAAAACAAGTGGTTCTCCGTGTATAAGCAATTCCTCCACCAATCGCACTCTCAAGGCAACCTCAATCTTAGAAATTATTGAAAAAACCAAAGCAGATAATTCCTGATCAAATTGATACAATTTTATAATATCTTCAAACTTTGTTCCCGAAACATACTTCTTTGCAGCATTATCATATAATTGAAACGAGTAACCTCTCAAACGATAAAATCCAATTGACTTTAATGCCTCCTCTACATCTTCTTGAGATGTAATCTTCATTTCTGCATCTATATAAGATTGCACTTGCTGTTCTATTGTTAATATTTGTTTTGGATATTGATACATAAAACACCCCATAAATAAGAAAGTCCCACCGGGTTGCGCATAAAAAATCAGAGGCGTGGTGGGTTCTGTTAATGTTATTATACAGTTTTCAATGTCACTGTCAAGATTGTTTTTGTGAAAATCAGCAGTCTCTTTGTTTCTTGATGTTATGCTATCATTCATCAATTCCTAATCTTCAAAACATATCTTTTGTAGTTTCTATATGTCTTAAATTCCGATCCGATCTTCCAAAGGTGTAAATAAGCTTCCTGTATAATTCAAAGTGTAGAAAATAAATGATTTTACAAAAATA
>OLNU01001221.1_pt1 | contig 19960 bp, 19 predicted proteins | sample 1672241 | NCBI WGS metagenome assembly OLNU01 (sample SAMEA3136663, study PRJEB25190) | human gut metagenome | biome: human gut; feature: human-associated habitat; material: faeces | place: Austria | collected 2013 | reverse complement strand
TTATTAATTGTATAGTAAAAATTTTTGTTTCTACTTAACTTTATATAATTAACTTATTATTAATTATATAATTTTAATTTATTCACTTAGAAACTATAATTGTTTCACGTGAAACAACTATTTATAAATATGTCTATATAAATTTACGTTTATTTTTATCTTATATGAATTATGTTATTAATATTTTACTAATGTTTCACGTGAAACAATACCTAATTACTAAATTAATATTTGTTTTAATAATGATATTCTATAATTACATAAAAGCAAGCACTTATATAGGTAAATATATATTGTTTTTAATTATAATTAATTGATAATCAATTGATTATTGAAGCTAATTTATCAAAGTTTCAATAAAAGAAGGAATGTTTCACGTGAAACATTCCTTCTTTTAACTACTTACTTATTTCTTTTAAACAAACATTTATTTCTGATATTTCTTTATCTATTTTTTTTATATTTTCAGCTAATTCATTGTTAATTTGTGCTATAGTAACAATCTTGGTTCCTAATTCCTTTATTTCATGCTGATTAAATGTATTTGTTTCTCTAAATTTAGGTGAAAATATTTCTAAAGCTTCATCTGATATACTTTTCATTCTCTCTATAATAATATTTGTCTCTATTATTTTCTGCCTATTACTATTATATTTAGAAACGCATTTTTTTCTCTCATCTGTCAGCTTTTTAATTCTGTTTTCTAAATATTCTTTAGTTTTTTTCATATTTTACTCCTAACAACTAAATAATTAGCCTATATCTGTATTTGTAATTACATAGATACATTTAACCAATATACATAAACTTATATTATAGGTTCTTTTGAAGGTAACCCTGGTTTTCTAGGATATTTTTTAGGTGTGTTTTTTATTTTCTTGATATTAATAATTTTTCTCTTTATATCTGTATCAGGTAAATTAAAATCAACAATTTCCTCTATTTCTCCACCTAATACTTTAATTGCATTTTTTCCAATATTAATTTCATTCATGCATCCATCAGCTTTGTAACAAATAAAGTAGCCATTTAATTTAATGAATGGAATACAATATTCTGAAAGTGTTGATATATTAGCTACTGCTCTTGATACACATAAATCATATTTTTCTCTGTAATTAGAATTTTTTCCTAAATCTTCAGCTCTACCATGAACCAATTCAATTTTATCCAATCCAAGTTTATTTATCACTTCATTCAAAAAGAGAAGTCTTTTATTTAAAGAGTCCATTAGAGTAATTTTCAAATTTGGAAACATAATTTTAATAGGTATTCCGGGAAATCCTGCACCGGTTCCAACATCAATCAGACTTTCATCTCCATTTAATTTAATACTTTTAACTAAAGATAAACTATCAACAAAATGCTTTTCAACAACCTCTTCAAACTCTGTAATGCCTGTTAAATTCATTACCTTATTTTTTTCAACCAACATTTCATAATATTTAAGAAATTGACAACATTGTTCTTCACTAATATTTATATCTAATTTTTCAATATGATTTCTTATAAATTCAATTTTGTCCATATATACCTACTTTTTATTTATTTTTATGCTGTTCCATATATATAAGAAGAACTGAAATATCAGCTGGTGAAACACCTGATATTCTAGACGCCTGTCCTATGTTTATAGGTTTATACAATGTAAGTTTCTGAACTGCTTCTTTTCTTAAGCTTGATACCAATGTATAGTCAAAATTTTCAGGTATTTTTTTATTTTCCAACTTTTTAAATTGAGCAACCTGCTTCATTTGTCTTGAAATATAACCATCATATTTAATATTTATATTTATTTGTTCAACAATATCTTCAGGTAAGTCTTTCTTTTCATCGTCAAACTGACTTATTTTTTGATAATCCAATTCAGGTCTTCTTATTAATTCAGCTAATGTTGTTCCTGTCTTAAGTGGAGTACTTCCAACAGATACTAAAAATTCCTGAACTTTTTTGTTAGCACCTATTGCATATTTATTTAATCTCTCTATTTCTTCTTTAATTACTTTCTCTTTATAGCAAACATAATCATATCTTTCTTTTGAAATCAATCCAATTTCATATCCAATCTTTGATAATCTAAGATCGGCATTATCCTGTCTTAATAATAATCTGTATTCTGCTCTTGAAGTCATCATTCTATAAGGTTCGTGACTTTCCTTTGTAACTAAATCATCAATTAATACTCCAATATATGCCTGTGATCTATCAAGAACCAGCATTTCTTTTCCCTGAACTTTTCTTGCAGCATTAATTCCGGCAATTATTCCTTGTGCTGCAGCTTCTTCATATCCTGAACTTCCATTAAACTGACCTGCACTAAATAATCCTGAAATATTCTTAAACTCAAGACTTGGCAATAATTGTCCATATTCTATACAATCATATTCTATTGCATATGCATTACGTACAATTTTAACATTTTCAAGTCCCGGAACTGTTTTGTACATAGCATACTGAACATCCTCAGGTAATGATGATGACATTCCACCTAAGTACATTTCATTTGTATACATTCCTTCCGGTTCTATAAAAACTTGATGTCTGTTTTTATCTGCAAATTTTACAACTTTATCTTCTATTGAAGGGCAATATCTAGGTCCCGTACCTTCAATCATTCCTGAAAATAATGGGGATCTATTAATATTATCCCTTATAATCTTATGAGTTTCTTCATTTGTATATGTTAACCAGCATGAAATCTGTTCTTTTTGTACACTTTCAGGGTCTGTTTCGAATGAAAAAGGAACTACTTTTTTATCACCAAACTGTTCTTCCATTTTACTAAAATCTATAGAACGTTTATCTACTCTTGCCGGAGTCCCTGTTTTAAATCTACGCATTTTTATACCATTCTTAATTAAAGAATTAGTTAATAAATTTGCAGCCATAAGACCATTTGGTCCTGTATATTGACAAATATCTCCATATATACATTTTGCTTTTAAATAAACTCCTGTAGCCAAAACAACTGCTTTTGCATAATAAACTGCACCTGATGCTGTTTTTACTCCTGTTATTTTTCCATCTTCAACTAAAATTTCTGCAACTTCAGCCTGTCTTATTGTTAAATTATCTGTATTTTCAAGAGTTTTTCTCATTTCTCTTGTATATTCCTGTTTATCAGCCTGCGCTCTTAATGAATGAACTGCAGGTCCTTTGGATTTATTTAACATCTTAGATTGGATAAATGTTTTATCTATATTTTTTCCCATTTCTCCACCAAGAGCATCTATTTCTCTTACTAAATGTCCTTTAGAAGTTCCACCTATATTAGGGTTACATGGCATTAAAGCTATGCTATCTACGCTTACTGTAAATACAATAGTATTATTTCCTAATCTTGCAGACGCAAGTGCCGCCTCGCATCCTGCATGTCCCGCTCCTATAATTACTACATCATATTTTTCTTCTACATGTGCCATTTTATTTTCCTCTCCAAATAGAACTTTTATTATTTTCCCATACAAAACTTACTAAATATCTCATTTACAAGGTCATCTTCTACGCTCTCACCAATAATTTGTCCTAAATATGTGTATGCATCCATTAAATCAATAGAATAAAAATCTTCAGGCATATCATTCTCTACTGATTTTATAACCTCTTCAATACTATTCTTCGCATTGATAAGTGATTCTTTTTGTCTTGCATTTGTTATATACAATTCATCATTATATTTAACTTTTCCTTCATAAAATAAATCTCTTATTTTATTTTCTAATTCATCCAACCCATCTCCTGTTTTTGCAGAAAATGTAATTACAGGTTTATTGTCAAATTCAGAAATATTTTTTTTATTTATAATTGTTCCTAAATCTGATTTATTAAGTAAAACAATTGCCTGTTTATCTTTTATCAAATTAATAATTTCTTTATCATTTTCATCTAATTCTTTCGATGCATCTGCTACAAATATAACTAAATCACTTTTTTCAGCAAGTTCTTTTGCCTTATTTACACCGATTTGCTCAACTACATCTTCAGAATCTCTAATGCCCGCAGTATCAATTAAATTAAGAAAGACACCGTTTAAATTAATGCTTTCTTCTAAAGTATCTCTTGTAGTTCCTTCTATATCAGTAACAATTGCTCTTTCTTCCCCAAGAAGTAAGTTCAATAAAGAAGATTTTCCTGCATTTGGCTTGCCTAAAATTACAGTCTTAACTCCTTCTTTAACAATTCTTCCATTATCAAAATTGTTAATTAATCTTGATAGTTCACCATTAACCTCTTCAAGAATCTTACTTAATTTATATGAATATCCATCAATGCTTATATGCTCAGGGTCATCAAGTGCTGATTCTATAAAAGCTATATTATAAATAATTTTTTCTCTTAAGCTTTTGATTTTTTCAGAAACTCTTCCATTTAACTGCTCTATTGAACTTGATAAAGCAAATTCATTTTTTGCATTTATTACATCCATGACTGCCTCTGCCTGAGACAAATCCATTCTTCCGTTTAAGAAAGCTCTTTTTGTAAATTCACCCGGCTCAGCTGTTCTTGCACCATTTTTTAATACAATTTCCAATATCTTTCTAATAACTATCATTCCACCATGACAATTAATTTCAACTACATCTTCTCCTGTATATGAATGTGGTCCATTCATAACTGAAACCAGTACTTCATCAATTACTTTATCATTATCAACTATATGCCCATAGTTAATTGTATGTGATTTTACATTAACTAATTTTTTATCACTATTTACTGATTTAAATATTTTATCTACAATTTCAATTGCTTCATCACCACTTACTCTTATTATTCCTATTCCGGAATTACCTGATGCTGTTGCAATTGCTGCTATTGTATCAACCACTTTCATCTCATTACCAAGCCTTTCAAATTAATCAACTTTTTGTCATTAATTTTTCTTTACTCAAGATGTGCAAATTAACTACACATAATAAGCCATAATAATTTAGTATAACACATATTTTTCAAAAAGAAAACGTAGCAGTTATAACTGCTACGTTTACCTATGTTATATTTTATTATCTTTTTAAGATTACAACAACATGTCTGTATGGTTCTTCACCTTCACTCTTTGTTGTAACATATTTATCATTCTGTAATGCTGAATGAATAATTCTTCTTTCATATGGATTCATTGGCTCAAGAGATACCGGTTTCTTAATTCTCTTAACCTTAAATGCAATGTTTTTAGCAAGATTTTCAAGAGTAGCTTTTCTACGTTCTCTGTAGTTTTCTGTATCTAATTTTACTCTTAAATATTTTTCGCTTTCTTTATTAATAACGAGACTTACAAGATACTGTAATGAATCAAGAGTCTGCCCTCTTTTTCCAATAAGTATTCCCATATCATCTCCTACTAAATCAATATTTACAACACCATCTTCTTCGTTGATATCCATATTAATTTTTACAGTTAATTCCATTGCTTCAAAAACTTTTCCTAAAAATTCTCTTGCAATGTCTTCAATTGACTGATTTTTTCTAGCTTTAATGACTGCAGGCTTACTTCCTATTCCTAAGATTCCGTTACTGCCTTTGCTAATAACTTCATACTCTAACTTATCAGTTGTTGTTCCTAAATCAACACATGCATTAGTTAAAGCATCATCGATATTCTTTCCTGTATATTCCTTAAAATCCAACACTTTCACCTCTATTTTTTGTTTCTTTCATTAAAGTCATTTACCATATTTACTCTAGAACCAATGCTACCGTTCTTTTTCTTCATATTTTTCATTTTAGCTTCTTCAATTATCTTTTCTTTTTCTGCAAAAGATTTAGTTGAATTTGCTTTGCTTGAAACTGACTTTGTATTTGTAGATGCAGCCTTTAATACCTGTTCTCTATAAACACCGTTTTTCTCATTTCTAGCAATTCTTTTCTGCTCAGCTTTTTCTTTATTCTTTTCAATAATTTCGTTAACATCCATTTTCTTTAAATGCATATTAATAAATATCTGCTGAATCATCATAGCTGCTGAACTTGTTACCCAATAAATACCAATACCTGATGCAAACATATAACACATATAAACTGACATCAATGGCATCATAATATTCATCATTTTCATTGAACCGGCCATTGGATTATCCTGTGTATTTGTTGCTGCACTATTTAATTTCATTGATAATGTAACACTTAAGAACTGAGTTAAACCAGCTAATACAGGAATTAACAATACTAAAATAATAGGTAATCCTGCTTTAAGCATCTGTGATGGTGAATCACTTAAGTTATAACAAAAGAAATTGTTAATATTATGAATATGATCATAAGCTTTATCAACTACTGAACTATCAATAGTATCAACTAATTTACTTAAACTAAATCCATCAACTTTTAATGTTGCTCTGTTGTATCCTGACATAACATCAATACAATTATTAACCTGCTGTGTTGTTAAATCAGAAAATGAATCTACTTTATAAGTAAAGAATTCTTTAATCTGACTTCCATTCATATTTTGTAATATTGTCAAATAATAATCTTTAACAGAACTTACATATGCCGGAATATTCATAATAACTCTATATAAAGCTAAGATAATAGGCATCTGAATAAGTAACTGTAAACAACTTCCTGTAGGTGAAACACCATACTTATCATATACAGCCTTAATTTCTTCCTGCTGTGCAAGCTGTGATGCCTGATCAACTTTATTTTTATATTTTTTCTGAATTGCCTGAATTTCCGGATTCATTACTGAATTCAATTTTGAAAATTTCTGTTGCTTAATTGTACTTGGAAGCATTAACATTCTAATTACTACTGTAAAAACAATAATACATAATCCAATACTTTCAATTCCTATAGAAGAAAAAATAAAGTAAATTGCTTCAAGTATTTTTCCTAATATCCAAGCAAATGGCATTAATATACCACTCTGCTGTGTAGCTAATAATAATTCCAATTATTCCTCCTTAAGGCACAGGATCATAGCCCCCTTTAGAGAAATGGTTACACCTTAAAATTCTCTTTATGGCTAAAAACGATCCTTTTAAAGGTCCATATTTCTGTAAAGCTTCTATGGCATACTGAGAGCATGATGGTATAAATCTGCAACAAGGCGTAATTTTCATAGGTGAAATAAATTTTCTATAAAATTTTATACATCCTATAAGAATAAAATTTATACCTTTAGATAATTTCTTTATCATCTTCATATACCCTCCCATAAATGTACCATATAGAAGTTTTTTTCATTTTCAAGTTACAAACATATTCTAAAATGATAAAAAAGCTTATTTACATGCTTTTTTCATTTAGAATTCCATTGATTTTTCCTAAATGCAACAATGCACTTTCAATTTCTTTATATTTTCTGTCCTTTGCACTTTCACGTGCAATTACGACAATGTCCAAACCACTATTGAACATTTCTTTATTTAGTCTGTAGCTTTCCCTTATTAGACGTGTCAGATGATGTCTTATTACACTATTTCCTACTTTTTTACTTACTGATATTCCTAATCTGTTACTATCTAATTGGTTTTCAAGTACATACATAACTAAATATTTATTTGCCTTTGATTTTCCATTTTTATAAACATTTTGAAAATCTCTATTCTTTTTTAGCGAGTCATAACTATTCATTACAATACCTCTTTAAAATAAGAAAAGAAAAAGGCCACAAAACTGCGGCCTATGCTGACAATACTTTTCTTCCTTTTGCTCTTCTAGCTGCAAGAACTTTTCTTCCGCCTGCTGTGCTCATTCTTGATCTAAAACCATGAACTTTTGATCTCTGTCTCTTTTTTGGCTGATATGTCATTTTACCCTTATGCATTCCGATACACCTCCTTACGCACTATAATAAAACATCATTTCAATTATAATGGCAAGTTAATTTTACGTCAAGCATTTTATTTTTTGTTAATTTTTATTATTTTTTTGATTTACTTTACATAACATTTGCGGGTAATTAACACCAGTTATCAACATTTTATTAATAAAAAGTTAATAACTCACATTATTTTTTCCTTTTACCTCCCATTTATTCACACTTTTATAAGTTATTAACATTAATAACTTTTTTTATTAATAAAATTATTGTTATTTTTTGTCGAATTATTTGTAAACCTATTTTTTATTTTATGTAAACTTATCACAAAAATTTTTCGTTATTTTTCCACAAAATCTTTTTTCTCTATTTTACATCAAAATTTTTACACGTTTATTAGTTTCTTCTTTATTATATATAAGTTGAAAACATTTTTGTTTTTTGCTATTATAATTATGTGTGTAATTTTGCGCATTTTTTTACTTTTAGAAGTTTATTTTATAAAAAATAGGAGAATTATTTATGTATTCTACATTGATTGAAAAATGGCCTGAGATTCTCAATACGTTTAAACAGGATTACGATATTTCTGATGTTTCCTTCAAAACATGGATAAAACCATTGCAGGTTAAATCTTTTGAAGACAATGTCGTAACTTTAGTTTATCAGGGTGAAACTGAGATGCTTGGTCTTCAATATATAAAGAAAAAATACCAGATTCCATTAAAAGTAACTATTGAAGAAATTATGAAAATGGAACTTGAACTTCAGTTTGTTTTACCATCTGACATTAAAGATGAACCAAGTGAAACCGAAGAACATATTACAATTAATGAATCAGCTTCACTTACAAGCAGAATTGCTGAAGCTAATTTAAATAGTAAATATACTTTTGATACATTTGTTGTAGGCTCTAACAATATTTTAGCCCACGACACATCTCTTGCAGTTGCTGAGTCTCCAGGTGGAATCTACAATCCTTTATTTATCTATGGAGGTGTAGGTCTTGGTAAAACCCACCTTATGCAATCAATTGGTCATTTTGTATTAAATAAAAATCCTAACGCTAAGGTTTTATATACTACAAGTGAATCTTTTACTAATGAACTTATTGAAACACTACGTAATAAAAGCGGTAATCAACAGGAAATGTCTGATTTTAGAGCAAAATATCGAAATGTAGATGTTTTACTTATTGATGATATACAGTTTCTTCAGAAAAAGGAAAGTACTCAGGAAGAATTTTTCCATACTTTCCAGTATTTGTATATGCATAAAAAAGCCATTGTTATTAGTTCAGATAGAAAGCCTAAGGACTTAGAAGGACTTGAAGACAGATTGGTTAACAGGTTTGAATCTGGATTAACAGTAGATATCCAAAGTCCTAATTATGAAACAAGAATGGCAATTTTGAAAAAGAAAGTTGAAGTTGAAGGTATAGATATACCTAATGACGTATTAGATTACATTTCAACAAATGTTATTTTCAATATTCGTGAACTTGAAGGCTCATTAACTAAGATTATTGCTTTTAGTAAAATCAGCAATCAGACTATTGATTTAGATTTTGCTAAAGATGTTCTTAAGGATTATATTTCACCTGAAGAAGATAACACAATAACATGTAAAAAAATTATCGAAGTAGTTGCTGATCATTTTGGAATTTCACCTAATGATTTAGCTTCTAAGAAGCGTTCTAAAGAAATAGCATATGCCAGACAGGTATGCATGTACATTTGTAAAACGCTTACCGATGAGACAAATAAGAAAATTGGATTAGCTCTTCATAAAGACAATCCATCTACCGTAATATATGGAGTTAATCAGATAAAAGAAGAAATGGCAAGAGACATAAATACTAAAAATATGGTGGAAGTTATTATTAAAAAGCTTAATACGAAGTGAAGTTATTAACATTTTTGTATTAATAACTACTATTTTGATGTTAATAACTATATTTTCAGTATTAAAATGTTATTAATATATTGTTAATATCCTACTTTTATATTTTTAAGCTATTAACATTTTTTATTAACAATATCCTCAAAATGTTAATAGTTTTTAAAATTACTCATTTGTTATTAATGCAGCCTTTTCTTTTATACATGGGGCTTAGAACTAGTTTTTAACTTATTAACATCCCCTATATACTACTGCTACTAATTATTATTTATTTATATTATATAAATTTATACATTTTTCAACACTTACACATAAAGGAGATTTTACAATGAAACTTATTTGCAAAAAAAATGATTTACTTTCAGGAGTTAACATTACTATGAAAGCCGTATCCTCAAAAACTACTATGTCTATATTAGAATGTTTTCTTATTGACGCTACTGAGGGAAAAATTAAAATGACTGCTAATGATATGGAACTTGGCATTGAAACGGTTGTCCAAGGTGAAATTATTGAACCGGGTAGTGTAGCTATAGAAGCTAAATTATTTTCAGAAATTATAAGAAAACTTCCTGATAATGATGTAGTTATTGATGTTGATAATGAATATAAAGCAAACATTACATGTGAAAATGCCAAATTTAACATTATAGGTAGAGATGGAGATGATTTTTCTTATTTACCTGAAATAAAAAAGGAAAAAAGTATTAGTATTTCACAGTTTTCATTAAAAGAAGTTATAAGACAGACAATATTCTCAATTGATGACAAAAATAATAATAAACTTATGACAGGAGAACTTTTTGAAATATCAGGTAATAATTTAAAAGTTGTTGCATTGGATGGTCATAGAATAGCTATAAGAAATATTGAATTAAATGCTGAATATGAAGATATTAAAGTTGTTGTTCCTGGAAAAACTTTAAATGAAATAAGCAAAATTTTAAATGGTGGAGTTGATGATATTGTTAATATTTATTTCACAACAAACCATATATTATTTGAATTTGATAATACACTTGTTGTTTCAAGATTAATTGAAGGCGAATATTTTAAGATAAATCAGATGCTTTCAAGTGATTATGAAACTAAGGTTGTAATTAATAAAAGAGAAATGCTTGATTGTATTGATAGAGCAACACTTCTTATTAAAGAAGGCGATAAGAAACCTATTATTATTACAATTAAGGATGGAGTAATGGAATTTAAGATTAATTCTTTCATTGGTTCTATGGATGAAGAAATTTACATTCAAAAAGAAGGAAAAGATATGATGATTGGTTTTAATCCAAGATTCTTAATAGATACATTAAAGGTTATAGATGAAGAACAGATAAATATATATTATGTAAACCCTAAATCACCATGTTTTATAAGAGATGATGAAGGAAAATATATTTACTTAATTCTTCCTGTTAACTTTTCAGTAGCAAATAATTAGTTTAGGAATAGAAAAAAATGGAAAAAATAAAAATAAAAGATGATTATATTAAGTTAGGTCAGGCATTAAAATTAGCAGGACTTGTTAGTTCAGGTATTGATGCAAAGTTTGTTGTTCAGGATGGACAAGTAAAGGTAAATGGAGAAGTTGATACCAGAAGAGGAAAGAAACTTGTACCTGGAGATACTTTTGAATTTGATGGTACAATTGTAGAAGTAGAATAATGGTTATTGAAAAATTAAATCTTTGTAATTATAGAAACTATGAAACATTAGATTTAAACGTTGATTCTAAAACTAATATTTTATATGGTGACAACGCACAGGGAAAAACAAATATTCTTGAAGCTATATATATATGTAGCACAACGAAATCTCACAGAGGTGGGAAAGATAAAGAAGTTATAAAATTTGGATGTGATGATGCACATATAAAAATATATATTAACAAAAAGAATAAAGAATATCGAATTGATATTCATTTGAAAAAAAATAAGTCTAAAGGAATTGCTATAAATGGAATTCCTTTAAAAAAAGCAAGTGAATTATTTGGGATATTTAATGTTGTATTCTTTTCACCGGAGGATTTAAATATTATTAAAAATGGTCCATCCGAGAGAAGAAGGTTTATAGATTTGGAGTTATGTCAACTAGATAAATTATATGTTTATAATTTGCTAAATTACAATAAGATATTAAATCAAAGAAATAAACTATTAAAGGATTTATATTTTAAGCCTGATTTAGAGGAAACTTTGGACGTATGGGATTTACAACTTGCTAAATATGGAAGTGAAGTTATTAAACGTCGAAGTGAATTTGTAAAAAAAATAAACGAAATAATAAATCCAATTCACAAAAAAATTACAGATAACAAAGAAAATATAATAGTTAAATATGATAAAAACTGCGATGAATTAGAGTTATATAATCAACTTGTTTTAACAAGAGAAAAAGATAAAAAGTATAAGACTACAAATGTTGGACCACATAGGGATGACTTAAGTTTTTATTATGATGATATGAATGTAAGAATTTACGGAAGTCAGGGACAACAAAGAACTGCAGCTTTATCTTTAAAACTGGCTGAAATTGAAATAGTAAAAAGCATAATACATGATACACCGGTATTGTTGTTAGACGATGTATTATCGGAATTAGATTCAAAAAGGCAGAATGAGTTATTAAATAGTTTAGAAAACGTACAGACAATTATAACTTGTACGGGTTTAGATGAATTTATAGAAAACAGATTTAAAATTAACAAAATATTTAACGTAAAAGAAGGAAAAGTTTTTGAAAAAACTATTTAACTGAAAGGAGTTACTAATGGGTAACAATACAAATGTAGAAAATGAATATGGTGCAGACCAAATACAGATTCTTGAAGGACTTGAAGCGGTACGTAAAAGACCTGGTATGTATATTGGAACAACATCAACAAGAGGTCTTCATCATTTAGTTTATGAAATAGTTGATAATGCTGTTGATGAAGCTTTAGCAGGTTATTGTAGTGAAATTGATGTACAGATTAACAAAGATAATTCTATTACAGTAAAGGATAATGGACGAGGAATTCCTGTTGGAATTAATGAAAAAACAGGTTTGCCTGCAGTACAGGTTGTATTTACAGTACTTCATGCCGGAGGAAAATTCGGTGGTGGAGGATACAAAGTATCCGGTGGATTACATGGTGTAGGTGCATCTGTAGTTAACGCCTTATCACAGTGGTTAGAAGTTAAAGTATGTAGAGAAGGAAAAATCCATTATCAGAAATATGAATATGGACATGTTGTAAGTGAATTAAAAGTTATAGGTGAATGTGATTCTGATTTTACAGGAACAGAAGTTACATTCTTACCGGATAATACAATTTTTGAAGATACTGTTTATCAGTTTAAGGTGTTAGAGGAAAGATTAAGAGAGACAGCTTTCCTTACTAAGAATTTAAAAATTATTTTAAGAGATGTAAGAGAAGAAGAACCAAAAGAAGAAATATTCCATTATGAAGGTGGTATAAAAGAATTTGTAAGTTATCTTAATGAAGGAAAGACTGCTTTATATGATGACATTTTATATTGTGAAGGAACAGTAAATAATGTTTATGTTGAAGTTGCTCTTCAGCACAACGATGGATATAACGAAAATACAATAAGTTTTGTTAATAACATTAACACTCCTGAAGGTGGAACACAGGTTGAAGGCTTTAAAAGAGCACTTACAAAAACTTTTAATAGTTATGCAAGAACTAAAAAAGTATTAAAAGATAATGAAGAAAATCTTTCAGGTGAAGATATAAGAGAAGGTCTTACTGCTATAATTAGTGTTAAGATTGAGGATCCACAGTTTGAAGGACAGACAAAACAAAAATTAGGAAATAGTGAAGCACGTGCTGCTGTGGAAAATGTTATGAGTGAACAGTTAACATATTTCCTTGAACAGAATCCAAATGTAGGAAAGATTATATGCGAAAAGGCTGTTTTAGCACAAAGAGCAAGATTTGCAGCAAGAAATGCAAGAGAAGCTACAAGAAGAAAAACAGCTTTAGATGTAGCTGCTTTACCGGGAAAATTAGCTGATTGTTCAGATAAAGATCCAAAGAAATGTGAAATTTTCATAGTCGAAGGAGATTCCGCCGGTGGTTCAGCTAAAAAAGCAAGAACAAGAGCAACACAGGCTATTCTTCCTTTAAGAGGAAAGATTTTAAATGTAGAAAAAGCCAGAATAGATAAAATTATGGCAAATGCAGAAATAAGAGCAATGATAACAGCGTTTGGAACAGGAATTCAGGATGATTTTGATATATCAAAATTGAGATATGACAAAATTATTATCATGACTGATGCCGATGTTGACGGAGCTCATATTGATACACTCATGCTTACATTTTTCTATAGATTTATGCCTGAGTTAATAAAAGATGGACATGTATATTTAGCAATGCCACCACTTTATCAGGTAACAAGAAACAAAAAAAATTATTATGCCTATAATGATGATGAGTTAAATAAAATACTTACAGAAATAGGTCGTGATAATCAGAATAAAATTCAGCGTTATAAAGGTCTTGGTGAAATGGATGCGAGCCAGTTATGGGAAACAACAATGGATCCTAACACAAGAATATTGAAACAGGTTAAAATTGACGATGAAACAATAACTGAAATAGATAAGACATTTACAACTCTTATGGGTGATGAAGTAGAACCAAGAAGAGAGTTCATAGAAGCAAATGCAAAATTTGTTCAGAACTTAGATGTATAGGAGGATGCTATAAATAATGGATGACAAGATATTTGACAGAATACATGAAGTAGATTTAAAAAGTACAATGGAGACCTCTTATATTGATTATGCCATGAGCGTAATTGCAGCAAGAGCATTACCGGATGTAAGAGATGGACTTAAGCCGGTACAAAGAAGAGTTCTTTATTCAATGGTTGAATTAAATAATGGACCTGATAAGCCACATAGAAAATGTGCCCGTATTGTTGGTGATACAATGGGTAAATTCCATCCACACGGCGATAGCTCAATTTATGGAGCTTTAGTAAACATGGCCCAGGAATGGAATACAAGATATCCATTAGTTGATGGACATGGAAACTTTGGCTCAGAAGATGGTGATGGCGCAGCTGCAATGCGTTATACAGAAGCACGTTTAAGCAAAATATCTACAGAAATGATAGCAGATATTAACAAAGACACAGTAGAATTTGTACCAAACTTTGATGAAACAGAAAAAGAACCTACAGTTTTACCATCAAGATATCCTAACTTATTAGTAAATGGTACAAGCGGTATTGCAGTAGGTATGGCTACAAATATACCACCACACAATCTTGGTGAATCGATTGATGCAATTGTAAAAATAATTGACAATCAGGTAGAAGAAAATAGAGCAACAGATTTGGATGAAATCATGGAAATTATAAAAGGACCTGATTTCCCAACTGGAGCAAATATACTTGGAACTAAAGGAATAAGTGAAGCATATCGTACAGGTAGAGGAAAAATAAAGGTAAGAGCAACTACAGAAATTGAGACTTTGGATAATGGAAAAAGCAGAATTATAGTTACTGAGCTTCCATATATGGTAAACAAAGCAAAATTAGTAGAAAAAATAGCTGAATTACATAAAGAAAAAAGAATAGAAGGAATTTCTGACTTAAGAGATGAATCAGACCAGGATGGTACAAGAGTAGTAATCGAAGTTAAGAGAGATGCTAATGCAAATGTAATATTAAATCAGTTATATAAACATACACAAATGCAGGATACATTTGGTGTTATCATGCTTGCTTTAGTAAATGGTGAACCAAAAGTCTTAAATTTATTAGAGGTATTAACATGCTACTTAGATCATCAGAAAGATGTAGTTACAAGAAGAACACGTTATGAACTTAATAAAGCTGAAGAAAGAGCTCACATAATTAAAGGTTTATTTATTGCATTAGATAATATTGATGAAGTAATTAAAATAATAAGAGCTTCAAGAAATACAGCAGAAGCAAAGAAAGCATTAATGGAAAGATTTACATTGTCTGAAGCACAGTCACAGGCAATTGTAGATATGAGACTTCGTCAGTTAACAGGTTTAGCAAGAGAAGATTTACAGGCTGAATATGATGATTTAATGGCAAAAATTGCTTTTTATAAAGGAATCCTTGAAGACGAAAATAAATTATTAGGAGCAATCAAGGATGAAATCTTAGTAATAAAAGAAAAATATGCTGATGAAAGAAGAACAACAATTGGAATAGACTTAGAAGATTTGTCAGATGAAGACTTAATTCCAAGACGTGATACTGTTGTAGCCATAACAAATTTAGGATACATCAAACGTATGACAACGGATAACTTCAAAGCACAAAACCGTGGCGGAAAAGGAATAAAGGGTATGAATACCATAGATAATGACTTTATAAAGAATTTATTTATGACAAATACTCATCATTATATTATGTTCTTTACAAATACAGGACGAGTATACAAATTAAAATGTTATGAAATTCCGGAAGCAAGTAGAACAGCAAGAGGAATGGCAATAATTAATTTACTACAGCTTCAGCCAGGTGAAAAAATAACAACAATGGTTCATTTTGATGATTTTGATGAAGATAGAAATCTCATTATGGCAACAAAGAAGGGAACAATTAAGAAGACACCGTTAAGTGCATATATGAATATAAGAAAAACAGGTATTCAGGCAATAACACTTAGAGATGATGATGAATTAATTGAAGTAAAAGTATCTGATTGTGAACAAAATGTATTAATGTTAACAAAGAAAGGTCAGGCAATAAAATTTGCTGAAAAGGATATAAGAGAAACAGGAAGATCTGCAATGGGTGTAAAAGGTATTACACTTAGAAATGGAGATGAAGTTGTAGCAATGCAGCTTGAAACACAGGGCGAATATATAACTTTCGTTTCAGCAAATGGATATGGTAAGAGAAACAGATTTACAGACTTTAAACTACAGAACCGTGGTGGAAAAGGTGTAAAATGTTATAACATTACTGATAAGACAGGAGAAGTAGTAGGCGTAAAAGCAGTTAATGATGGAAATGAAATTATGCTTATTACAAATCAGGGAATTATAATAAGAATAAAAGTTGATGACATTTCAGTACTTGGAAGAGTTACATCAGGTGTTAAATTAATGAACACAGGTGAACAAGAAGATATAATTGTTGCAAGTATAACAAAAGTAAAAGAAAGTGTTACTTTAGCAGATGAAGAAGCAAGAAGATTAGAAGAATTGCAGGAAGACAATGAAAGCGATGAAATAGAATCTGAAGGCATAGATGAAGAAACACAGGAATAATAAAGAACAGTGTGATTGACAGGTGAGAGAAACTAGGTTTTTCTCACCTGTATTAACAATAACTAAAAATACTAATACAAATTAACACAGTAAAGATTGACAAAACACATAAATTATTAATAAGTTTTAAAATAAACAGGGAGGTTATTAATAAATGAGAGAAATAGACGCTCAGTTACTGACAAAAAATATTAAGGAAATGTGTATAGAAGCAAATCATTACCTATCAGATGATATGAAAAAGGTATTTGACAATGCCCGTAATAATGAAAAATCACCATTAGGAAAACAAATATTAGAGCAGTTAGATGAAAATTTAAAAATAGCAAGAGAAGATATGATACCAATTTGTCAGGACACAGGGATGGCAGTCGTATTTGTTAAAATTGGACAAGATGTACATATAACAGGAGCAAATATAGAAGATGCAATAAATGAAGGCGTGCGTCAGGGCTATGTAGAAGGGTATCTAAGAAAATCAGTTGTTAATGACCCAATAATAAGAGAAAATACAAAAGATAATACACCGGCTGTAATTCATTATGAAATCGTTCCGGGAGAAAATATAACAATAACAGTTGCACCAAAAGGATTTGGAAGCGAAAATATGAGCAGAGTATTTATGCTTAAACCAGCTGATGGAATAGAAGGAGTAAAGAATGCAGTGTTAACTGCAGTAAGGGATGCAGGACCAAATGCATGCCCACCTATGGTAGTTGGTGTAGGTATAGGTGGTACATTCGAAAAATGTGCATATCTTGCAAAAAAGGCATTGGCAAGAGAAGCAGATAGTAGTTCAGATATAGAATATGTAAGCAAATTAGAAAATGAATTATTAGAAAAAATAAATAAAATGGGAATTGGACCTGGAGGTTTGGGAGGAACACAGACAGCATTAGCAGTAAATGTGGAGACATACCCAACCCATATAGCAGGATTACCTGTAGCTATAAATATATGTTGTCATGTAAACAGACACGTAACAAGAACAATCTAAAATTAAAAGACTAAATAAAAAGATAATTGTTCCACATCACGGTCTAGTTTATCTTTATTTACGCCATTGTAGCACGTATTTATTACTAAAATAAATTTATTGTATTAGGAGAAAAACATGGATAGAAAAATAACAGCCCCATTTGATAAAAAAATATCACAGGAATTAAAAGCAGGAGATTATGTTTATATTACAGGAACTATATATACAGCCAGAGATGCAGCACATAAAAGAATGGATGAAGCAATAAAAAAGGGAGAAAAACTTCCGTTTGATGTAGAAAATAATGTTATTTATTATATGGGACCATCCCCAGCAAGAGAAGGACGACCAATTGGATCAGCAGGACCAACTACAGCAAGCAGAATGGATAAATATGCACCAAAACTTTTAGACAAAGGTTTAATTGGAATGATTGGTAAAGGTAAACGAACAGAAGAAGTAAAAGAAGCAATTGTAAGAAATAAAGCAGTATATTTTGCAGCAATAGGTGGTGCAGGAGCTCTTTTATCAAAATGCATAAAGAAAAGTGAAGTTATAGCATATGATGATTTAGGCACAGAATCTATAAGAAAACTTGAAGTAGAAAATTTGCCGGTTATAGTTGTAATTGATTGTGAAGGAAATAATTTATATGAAATAGCAATAAAGGAGTATTGTAGTGAAGATAAATAGAATTGCATATATGGTTATGAGAAGATTTTATTATATACCTTCAATGATGCATGACATAGTATCAGCAGAAAATAGTAAAAAATACACATTTGAAGAAAGATATAATAAAGTAAGAAATGTAATCAAAAATGTAAATAAATTTGGTCATGTAAAAATAAGATGTACAGGAACTGAAAATATACCTAAAGAAAATGGCTATATATTATTTCCAAACCATCAAGGATTATTTGACTTCTTATTAATAGTAGAAACACATGACAATCCAGTGTCAGTTGTAATGAGAAGTAATTTAGAAAATGTAATATTGTTAAAACAGGTTAGAAAAGCATTAGATGGCAAATTAATTGACAGAGATGATGTAAGACAGGCAATTGGAATAATAAATGAGATGAAAGATGAGGTTTCTAAAGGTAAAAATTTTGTTATATTCCCAGAGGGAACAAGAAGTAAAGATGGAAACAATCCGGGACCGTTTAAAGGAGGAACTTTTAAAAGTGCAATGAAAGCAAAAGCTCCAATAGTACCTGTAGCATTAATAGATTCGTTTAAACCATTTGATACTCCTGGAACAAGTGAAGTATGTGTTCAAATTCATTACTTAAAGCCAATAAAATATGAAGAATACAAAGATATGAATACAACTCAGGTAGCTGATATGGTTAGAACAAGAATAATAGAAAAAATAAAGAAAGAAGAAAAAGTAAAATTCTAGAAAGTATTTGACAAATAAAAGATGCTATACTATAATAAATTTTGCACTGCTAAATTGTGCAAATTAAATAACTGATATGAATCAGGCAAGGAGAAGTACTCAAGTGGCTGAAGAGGTGCCCCTGCTAAGGGTATAGGCCGTTTACGCGGCGCGAGGGTTCAAATCCCTCCTTCTCCGGTAAAAAAGAATCTGCTAATGATTCTTTTTTTTTGCAAATTATTAATTGCTATAGTTAATAAAGTTTAATGCTAATCTATCTATATTATATATTTACCTATATTGAAATTAAATGTATTAACTATATTAACCTATGTTTAAATCAGTTATAAACATAATATAGATAAAATGGTAAATAGAGTAAAATAAATAAGATTTGTACATTGCGTATAATAACTTGGAAAATGTATATACCGAAATATACGTTCAAAATTTTATTTAGATTTATTAAAAAATGTGTTGACATTACTTAATAAAAGTGTTAATATAATTTTCGCCCGCTAAAAGGCGGGCAAATAAAAATAAAAAAATACTTGACAAGTGATGATTATTAATGATAGAATTAAGAAACTGTCACTTATGATAGTAATAAAACAAGAACATTGATAATTGAACAGCAACCATCCCTGAAAATGAATAAAAGAT
>OLNU01001196.1_pt1 | contig 20245 bp, 16 predicted proteins | sample 1672241 | NCBI WGS metagenome assembly OLNU01 (sample SAMEA3136663, study PRJEB25190) | human gut metagenome | biome: human gut; feature: human-associated habitat; material: faeces | place: Austria | collected 2013 | reverse complement strand
TGCGGTGCACATAGGTCTCCGGCACCTCGGGCAGGTCGTAGTTGAACACATGGGAAAGCTCGCTGATATCAATGCCCCGGGCGGCGATATCGGTCGCCACCAGTACCCGGGTCTTGCCGGACTTGAAATCCTCCAGCGCGGTGACGCGGGCGGTCTGGCTCTTGTTGCCGTGGATGGCGGCGGCGGGGATGCCCTGCTTTGTCAGATCCTTTGCGATCTTATCCGCGCCGTGCTTGGTGCGGCTGAACACCAGTGCGTTGACCACCGGCGGCTGCAAATTTTTGATGAGCCACGGCAGCAAGAGCTTTTTGTTGCCCTTTTCCACATAGTACAGGCTCTGCTGGATGCGGTCGACCGTGCTGGACACCGGGTCCACCTTGACAAAGGCAGGCTCGTGCAGGATGCCGGCAGCCAGCTGCTCGATCTCGGCGGGCATGGTGGCGCTGAACATCAGGTTCTGGCGCTGGGCGGGCAGCTTTGCAATGACCTTTTTCACGTCATGGACAAAGCCCATGTCCAGCATCCGGTCGGCCTCGTCCAGCACAAAGATCTCCAAAGCGGACAGGTCGATAAAGCCCTGCCCGATCAGGTCGTTCAGCCGTCCCGGACAGGCGATAAGGATGTCCACGCCCTTTTTCAGCGCTTCCACCTGCGGTGCCTGTCCCACGCCGCCAAAGATGACTGTGCTGCGCAGTTTCAGGTACTTGCCGTAGGCTTCAAAGCTTTCGCCGATCTGCAAAGCCAGCTCCCGGGTAGGGGTCAAAATCAACGCGCGGACAGCTCCCTTGCGGCGGGGCGCATTGGCGGTGAGCCGGTCCAGCATGGGCAGCGCAAAAGCCGCCGTCTTGCCGGTACCGGTCTGGGCGCAGCCCATCAGATCCCGGCCTGCCAGCACCGGCGGGATGGCCGCTGCCTGAATGGGCGAGGGGGTCTCGTAGCCCGCTTCCTGCACAGCGCGCAGCAGCGGGGCGGACAGATTCAGTTCTTTAAATGTCATGGTTCTCCTATTTTATTCTGTGATCTTCCGGCACTCGATGTAATAGCGCTTTTCCTCCGCGTGTCCCATGCTGAAGGTCTTGCGGGGCAGCACACCGCCCATCACAACGCCGCGGAACAGGTCGCTCTTGGCGAAGGGCGGCATCAAAAACGCCACGGCACCCTGCTTGCACAAAGCGCGCACAGCCGGTTCGTCATGCACATAGTCCACCTTTGCTTCCGGGTGGCGCTCGATATAATCCGAAATAAAATCGTCGATGGTGCCCACGGTCAGCGGCTCGGTGGGGTCCTCAAAGCTGAGCACATTGGCCATGTGGGGGCCTGCCAGCGTAAAGGGCTGCTTTTTGTTGCCGCCAAAGCAGCAGCCTGCCATGTTGGAATCGCTCCATGTAATGAGGCTCAGCAGCACGGTGGCACAATCCACGTTGAACAGCACCCGGTGGATGGGCTCGATCTCAATAGCTGGGGAGTGCACGTTGCACACCTCTGCCAGACACCAGCGGGCGGGGTGATTCTCTGCCTGCTCCGGGGTCAGGGTCTTTTTCAGCTCCTCCCAGCAGGCCTTTGCGGTGGCCAGCGAGTGGTTGCCGTCGCCCACTGCCAGCGTCAGCGGGTCGCGGCGGGTGGCATCGGGGTATTTCTTGTCAAATTCTTCCTGACTGCCCAGCACGGTCAGCGCGTTTTCGATCTGCGCGATGAGGGCGGGGTCCTCCACTGCCCAGCCTGCCACATGACCGCCGCCCAGCATCAGCTCGCCCTCGTATACCTTGGGCAGGCTGTCCTTGTGGGCGGCAATGGGCTCGACGAGGGTGCAGTCCGGGTCATCCGCCAGCATCATGATATGGGGCGTTTCCAGCGCAGCGCCGGTACGCACCTTCATGCGGGGCGGGATGCGGCTTTCCACGGTGCACTCGCTGGGGCGCACGGTGCATTTTTCGCCCCGGCGGTAGCTGTATGCCTCCAGGTCCACACGTCCTACAAGACCCTGCCGCACCCGGCCGCTCTGCTCGGTGCGCTCTACATAGATAAAGCCGTCCACCGCCCGGGTGAGCACATTTTTGGCGTAATCCTGCATGGTGGCGTGGATCTTTTCCACCCGCGCGTCGGCGTCTCCGTCCTCCAGATACACCTCCGGCAGGATCAGGTTCAGGGTGCTGGGTGCACCCGCAGCGGTCTCTTCTGCCCGCTGCCAGTAGCTGCGGTCACTGGTGAACTGGTCACAGGCAATGCAGCCCCACTGCTCCAGCGGCACCTGCTCCGAAGGCAGCAGGATATGTGCGGGTGCAAAACAGGTAGTCGGTTTCATAGTCGTTTCCTCCCCTCTCTATCAAAGCCGCTTCTCAGCGGAACGCTGCGGTATCGTGCACCACAACGTGCTGCACACCGGCGTCGGCAGCGGCCTGCTCCAGCGCAGCGCGGCTGTCCGCATCCAGTGCGGTGCTGCTGGTGACCAGCAGGTTTTCCATGCCAAGGGACGTACCGGTGGTGCCAAGGGCATCGGTAGCAGCGGTGCACAGTGCGTCCGGGTAGCTGACCCACAGGGTCACGCTGCCCGCAAAGCGGGTCTGCCATGCGGCGATATCAGCAGTCAGCTGGGCGGCGCGTCCCTCCCGGCTCTTGCCGCCGGAGGCACCGAAGTCCTGCTTGCGGGTGATGATATTGGGGAACTGCACCCCGGTAAGCACCACCTGCTCGTAGCCCATGCCCTGCACCTCCTCAATGAGGTCGCCGACATACTGCACCGCGCTTGCGGCAAAGGGGTTCATCCATGCCTTGCCGCCCTTGGCTGCGCTGACGTTGTCCAGCCAGAGGCTGTTGCCATCGTAGTGCACGCCCATGCTGCGGTCGGTGTACACCGACACCGGGTCGGTAAAGGCGGCAAGCTGCGCCGCCGGGATAATGCCCTCCTCCCGCAGGATGGCGGCGATATTGGCCGCATCCACCGGGTTTTCGGTGATGCTCTGGGCAGCGGCTGCCACGCCGGAAGCATAATACACCGTGCCAGCGGCGTCCTTCAGAGTGACAAGGGCGTAGTCTGCGCCCTGCTGCTTCAGCTGCCGGGCGGCGGCGCGGATGGCGGCTTCATCGGTCAGGGTGGTCACGTCCAGCTCTGCCCAGCTGCCGCCGGTAATGGCCTTGCCGTCCAGCGGCTTTTCCTCCTCCGGCTCCAGCTCAGACGCTGCCTGCGAAGCAGCAGCGCTGCTTGCCGCCGCAGAGGAGGCTGCTGCCTCGGCGCGGGAAGCGCTTTCGGCCTCCAGATCCCGATCCTTGACCACGGTATACCATGTGTGGGTGGCCCAATCCAGCACATGGGGTGCGGCAAACCATGCGGCTGCCAGCACTGCCGCCACCAGCACCACGATGCCGATGCCGCGCTTTACGCGCGTTTCCCTGCTGTAAAAGCTGCGGTTATAATGCTTGACCTTCTGACGTTTATTCTTAGCCATGGTATCCTTTCCTCCCTGTCTGCATTACAGGATGACGGAATGTCCGGTAAAGCCATAGATTGCCAGCGCCAGCACGCCGATATACACCAGCGTGATGGGCAGGCCGCGGAATGCCTTGGGGATGGCTCTGCTGCGCAGGCGGTGACGCGCCTCGGTGACCAGCAGCACCGCCAGCACATAGCCAAGGCCGCTGCCAAGACCAAAGCCAAGGCTCTGGCCAAGGGTAAAGGTCTGGGTGCGCGCCACCAGCACCGTGCCCAGCACGCCGCTGTTCAGCGCGGCCAGCGGCACGATGCGCAGCAGCTGGGCGCGGCGGGGCAGGCTGCGCAGCAGCCACAGCACCAGATGCTCCGCCAGACACACCACGGCAATGCTGGCAATATACACCAGCGGGCGCAGCTGGGCGCGGTTATCCAGCGGGGCAATGAACCGCCCGGCAACGAACGCCACCGGCGCCACCAGCACCTGCGTGATGCACAGCATCATGCCGAACAAGGCGCTGCTGGTGCGGTCGTCCCCCACCAGCTGCACCATGCGGGACACGCCCAGTGCACGGGTAAAGACAGCGTTCTGTGCAAAAATGGCCAGCAGTGCATAGCTGAAAAACACTGCCGAGCTGCTTACAACTTCCTTCACGGTTCGCGGTCCACCTCCTTCTGGTAGTGCACGGTCAGGGTATCCCGTGCTTCCTTTTTCAGATATTCCTTGCGCTTTGCAGCCGCAGCGCGCCAGATGGCGCACAGGATGCCCAGCACAATAAAGCCGCCCGCCGGCATCTTAGCCAGCGGCAGCAGCGCCCAGCGCCCCACCGGGGCACCAAACACGGTGCCAAGGCTGAGCCACTCGCGCACGATGCCCACCACGAGCAGCAGCAGCGCGTAGCCCACGGTGATGCGCACGCCCTTGGAAACAGCCTTATGCACCGTCTCCTGCACGCGGCCGAAGCGGTAGGTCAGAAGCGGCTCCACCACCAGCATGGGCAGGTAGATGCCAAGGTTCAAAAGCCCGGTGCCAAACACGAAGTTCAAAATGGGATATGCCGCCAGGTACACCACAGCGGCGCTGGCTGCGTACAAAAGTGCACGGGGCAGCAGCTTTTTTTGCAGCTGCTCCGGGGTAGGCTCCTCGTCCCGCAGGGGTACAAGGCGGCTGAGCAGGCAGGCCAGCACGCGGGAGGGCACCAGCAGCAGCGTCACCGCCGCCGCCAGCATCAGGCCGTTCTGCCCGGTGGTCGTCACGACCACCAGCGGTGCCAGACCCATGCCCTGCATGACCACCGGGTTATTCAGGAACACGCGGTCGTGATGGGCAAACTTTTCGGGATCTTTTAAAATCAGATCCGCAGTACGCTTTTTCATTCCGCAGCCTCCTTTCGTTCGGACGGCAGGCGGTGCAGCAGACGGTACAGCCGCTCCTCGGTGCGGTCAATGAGCGCGGACACACTGTTGACTGCCAGCAGTGCAAAGCAGACGCCGGTCTCGTACACGCCAAAATAGCGGAAGCCCATGGTAGCGATGCCCACCAGTGCGCCGTACAGGATGCGCCCAAGCCGGTGATGCGCACAGGTGTATGGCTCGTTGAGCAGGAACACCGCGCAGAACAGCATTGCACCAGTGTGCAGCTCGTCCCGGACGCCCTGCAGGCGGGGCATCAGGCTGCTGAAGAGGGTGCTGTCTGCCAGACCTACCTGCCGCGGGAAGAAGAAAGCGATGAGCCCGCAGGTGATGAGAAAGCTCGCTGATGCGCCGATGTGCACGTCCTTCTGGGTCCACAGCACAAGGCCGCAGGCCAGAATGACCAGCGCTGCGCCGGTGCCCATGGGGGCGGCAAACTCGCCCAGCGCAATAGCGAGGGAGTTCAGGTTCAGGATACCGCCGCTGCGCAGGGTATCCTCGATAGTGCTGCTCACCGACACGGCAGAGGCGTTCCACAGGGGCAGCGGCGTATAGGGCTGCGGGTAGCGCACCACCTGCTCCGGCCACGATACCGCCGCCACGGCGTAGCCCACGGCAGCGGGGTTAAAGGGGTAGCTGCCGTAGCCGCCAAAGACCTCCTTGCCGATGAGCACGCCCGCCAGCACTGCCACCACCAGCACATAGATGTCCACGGTGGCGGGCATGAGCAGGGCGATGATCAGGCTGAAACTCTCGTTGGAGAGATCTTTATTGGTGTACACCCGATGGCGCAGCAGCGCCACCAGACGGTCGCACAGGTTGCCGGTAAGCAGGGCGATGCCGCACAGCAGCAGCGGACGCGCCCCATAGAAATAGCAGGCCATGCACAGCAGCGGCACGCACAGCCAGAAAACGTGCTTATAGTACCGGCCGGTCTTTTGCAGCTGCCGCTCCTGCTCTTGGATCAAAGCTTCATCCATATACGGGCCTCCTTACAGGCTGGCCAGTGCGCCCACAGCCGCAGCAGGGTCGGCGGCGCCGAACACGGCGCTGCCTGCCACCAGCACGTCGGCACCGGCTTCCACGCACAGGGGTGCGGTGGCGGCATCCACGCCGCCGTCCACCTCCAGCAGGTAGGAAAGGCCGCGTGCTTCCCGCTCCGCCTTGAGCCAGCGGAGCTTGTCCAGCGCCGAGGGCATGAACTTCTGCCCGCCGAAGCCGGGCTCCACGCTCATCACCAGCACCAGATCCAGCTGCTCCAGCCACGGTGCCAACGCCTCGGCCGGGGTGCCGGGCTTAATGGTCAGACCCACCTTGCAGCCCAGCGCACGGACGGCGTCAATGGTGGCCTGAATATCATCTTCGCACTCCAGATGGAAATTATACAGGGTCGCACCGGCCTTGATAAAGGGCTCGGCGTATTGCAGCGGGTGGCTGATCATCAGATGCACGTCATAAAAGGCATCCGGCAGCGCTTTGTGCAGGCTTTTGAGCACCGGCACGCCAAAGCTGATGTTGGGCACAAAATGCCCGTCCATCACGTCGTAGTGCAGCATCTGTGCGCCGGCATCCAGCACCATGCGGCAGTCTGCACCCAGCTTGCCAAAATCAGCAGAAAGAATAGAAGGACTCACGATGGCCATAATATTTCATTACGCTCCGTTATTTTTAGCATTTTTTATCCCATGCGTTGCGCGTTTTGCAGGGTTCTGCCGGGCAAAAAATACGCGGGCATGGTTATCTTTTAGTTTACATGAAAACGGCCAAAAAATCAAACCCGCAGCCGTTTTTTTCACCGAAAAGTCGTAAATGGCGCAAAAAGTCCATTGCGCGGCAGCATCTCCATGTGCCGCGCAGCTGCCGCCGAAGGCTTGCCATTTTGCAGCAGCTTTCTTTGAAGCAGGACGATTTGGAATGGCCTCCGCTGCTTCCGGGTTGCGGCACCCAGCATCCGCTTCGTGCCTTGGGCGGCACTCGCGTCTTGCTGGCCGCTGCCCCAACAACTCCTCCCTGTTTCCGCCGCTGACGGCGGTCGTCGTCGTTGCTAGCCATATTCAGCGGAAAATAGATTTTTAATTCCGCGTTTGTCGCACTCTGCGGAGTACTCCAAACGCATTTTCACAAGAGGGGGTCACAGCGGTAAGCAGGATTTTTATTCCAACAACGCCAAAGCAGCCAGACCGCCCGGGCGGGGCAGTCTGGCTGCGGGATCTTATTCTACCGGCTTCATGCTGGCGGGGTCCTCCACCGCGCCGGGCTGCCCGACGGCGTCCGGCAGGCGCTTCATGCCGCCAGGATTGGGGGAACAGGTGGGCAGGGTGAACACAAAGCGGCACCACTCGCCCTGCTGACTCTCCACGCGGATCTGCCCGCCGGCCAGATTGACCAGCACCTTGCAAATGTTCAGTCCCAAACCGGAGCCGCGGGCGTGCAGACCGCGGGAACGATCCTCCTTGTAGAACCGCTCGAACACATAGGGCAGCGCCTCCGGGCTGATGCCCTGCCCGGAATTCCAGATGGAGATCTCGGCCTCGGGGCCCAGCTTTTCCACGCTGAAGCGGATGGTGCCGCCCGCCGGGGTAAACTTGATGGCGTTGTCCAGCAAATTATACGCCACCTGATGGATCAGGTCGGGGTCGGCGTAGACCAGCACCTTTTCATCCATGGTCAGGCCTTCCAGCTCGATCATGCCATCGTTGATGCGCTGCTCTGCGGCAAGCGCCACGCCGGTCAGGGTCTCCCAGATATTGAACATCCGGGCGTTCACCTGATACTCGCCGCTTTCCAGCTTGGAGAGATCCAGCATATTCTGGATGAGCCGTGCCAGACGGCCGGTCTCCTCGCTGACCAGCTGCAGGTAGTGGTTCTGCATCTCGGGCGGGATGGTGCCGTCCAGAATGCCGTCCACAAAGCCCTTGATGGTGGTCATGGGGGTGCGCAGCTCGTGGGCGATGTTGCCCATGAACTGACCCCGGGAGTTATCGTTGGACTGGATGTTCTCCGCCATCTGGTTGAAGGTGCGGGCAAGGTCTGCCACCTCGCCATCACCCTCCACGCCCTCCACGCGGACAGAGAGGTCGCCGCCGCCAAAGCGCTGGGCGGCATCGGTGACCTTTTGCAGCGGGTCGGTGAGCTGACGCATCAGCAGGCGGGTCAGCACGCTGGCGCACAGCAGCATCACGCAGGCAGACATGAGGAAGTTGGACCAGAACTGCTGTTTAAAGTCGGTGAGCTGCGCGCCGGAGGAGCACAAAAACAGCCAGCCGCTGAACAGGCTCTGGTCGTCGATGGTCTCCACCGCCGCGATATAGCTTTTTTCGGTCAGGGCACCGCCCAAATCGCCGAAAGCGTGGTAGTGCCGGGCGTCCGGGTCAGCCACTGCGTTGGCGCGCTGGCAGATATCCAGCGGCACGGTGGTGGTGGTAAGCTTGTCCGGGTCGGAGGCGATGAGCACATTGCCCTGTCGGTCGGTGAAAAACAGATAAGCCTCGGCGCTCTCGCCGATGATCTCCAGTTTGGTGTTCAGCGCGTCCAGCTCTGCGCCCTGCGGCATGGTCTCGCTGTTTACCAGATACTCTGCGGTGCGCTTGGCGACATTTACCACCTGATCCAGTGTTTCGTAGCGATCCTTCGCAAAATAATTCTTGAACAGCACCCACTCCGAGCAGCCCATCAGCACGATGCCCAGCACCATCAGGGTGGACACCATGGAGAAAAAGGCTGTGGAGATACTTTTACGCATTACTGACGCACCTCGAACTTATAGCCCACGCCCCAGACGGTTTTCAGCTCCCACTTATCAGAAGCCCCGGCCAGCTTTTCGCGCAGGCGCTTGACGTGGACGTCAATGGTGCGGCTGTCGCCGTAGTACTCAAAGCCCCACACCTCGTCCAGCAGCTGGTCGCGGGTGTACACGCGGTTGGGGTGGGAGGCCAGACAGTTCAGCAGTTCCAGCTCCTTGGGGGGAGCCTCCACCACCTTGCCCTTGACCCGCAGCTCGTAGCTGTTCATATCCAGCCGCAGGTTATCGAACTCGATGACGCCCTCGGTGCTCTCGGCGGCAGCGGAGGTAGTCTGGCAGCGGCGCAGCACCGCCTTGATGCGTGCCACCACCTCTTTTGCGTCAAAGGGCTTTACCATGTAATCGTCTGCGCCCAGCTCCAAGCCCAGCACCTTGTCAAAGGTCTCGCCCTTGGCGGTAAGCATCATCACCGGGGTGTTGCCCGCCTTGCGGATGCGGCGGCAGACCTCAAGACCGTCCATGCGGGGCATCATCACGTCCAGCAGCACCATGTCCGGCTTGACCGCGTTGAACTTTTCCAGTCCTTCTTCGCCATCGTTTGCCACCGTGACCTGATAGCCCTCCTTGGTCAGGTACAGCCGCAGCAGCTCGCAGATGTTGGCGTCGTCGTCCACCACAAGGATCTTTTCGTTTGCCATAAGTGTTTTCCTCCCCTTTTATGCAGGTTTTTGCTGTATCTTCAGCCCTTCCGGGCGTTTTGACAGGCTCTTTCCTTTCTATTATACGGGACAGTTATGACAAAATAAAGAAGGAAGTGTAGTTTTTTTCACATTTCTGCCCGCGCGGCGGCAAAAAGCCCCTTGGCGCGGCAGCGCCAAGGGGCTTTTGTTACGGTTCTTCTGCCGGGTCGGGGTCTACACGCCAAAGGCGTCGTCCAGTTCCTCCGGCAGGGGGTCGGGGTCTATGCCAAAGGCATCGTCCAGCGCCTCCGGCTGGGCGGCGGGGTCTACGCCAAAGGCATCATCCATGCCCTCCGGCAAGGGGTCAGGGTCTGCGCCAAAGTCAGCGTCAAAACCATCGTCTACCCACTCCGGCGGGGTATCGGGGTCAGTCGGGACAAAGGGTTCGTTGTCTACCACAGGCTTCAGGTGTTCGGGCTTTTTCCACTGGGCGTAAAGGTCTACTGTATCGCCCGCTGCCCAGTCGGTTATGGGCACGCCGTTCACCTCGTACTTTTTGCCTGTGCCGTCCGGTTCTGTGTTCCAGCCCACAAAAACGTAGCCGCCGCGCTTAAACATACAGTTGCGCAGGACAACATCCTCGCCGGGCTGGTAGCGCACGGTCTTTACCGCTTCCTCAAGGGCATCGTCTACGTCCTCCGGCAGGGGATCGGGGTCAAAGCCAAAGGTATCGTCCATATCCTCCAGCAGGGGGTTGGGGTCAAGGTCAAGAGCAACCTCCTCCATCGGATCAAAGTTTGCGTGGTAGCGCAGGGTCAGGGCTTTCTTCGCCGGGGCTCGGTTCGGGCCGGGGGTGGCGGTGGTGGTTTTCTCCCAAAACGCCACCCGGACAGGGTCGCCTGTGTAAACAGGCTCTGGGTCTAAATCGCCCGGCTTGTAATAGTGAACATTGTTCTTTTTTCCCGTTACATGGCTACTATAGCTTGTAGTTTTTTCTATGTTATCCTGCGTCACTTCCGATCCCAGTTTATTCCCGGCTGCAAGAGACTGCAAAATAACATAATCAGAATATACAAAAGTGTCATTCAACGGTTTTGGGTCGCTAACCGTATAGCTTGCACCATAATTCAAGCCTTGCTGGTAAAAAGACGTATCATTATTGCTTAAGTGCGGGATGCTGCCACCGTTTACTATGATTTTGAACGTCCCGTATTCATCTATCTCGGGGTTTTTACCAACCTTCAGAACACTGCCCGTATCCGTCAAAGCGCTGATGACCGACAGCAAATAGCGCCTGCGCTTGATGACCAGCGGTTTACCATTTTTCACCTCCGCTGCGCTGAGCTTGTACTCAATGTCTGTCTTCCAGACATCATCGCTGGTGGTTGTGGCACGGTTATCCCCTGCGGCACGTTTTGCTTCCGTGGTTGCCTTATCAATTGCTTTCGTTACCTTAGGGTCGGTCAAATCCAGCGTCCAGTCTGCGCCATCTGCTACCACTTGTTTTTCGAGGGTAAAAGAGTAGCCTACCATCGTACCGCCAAGCGTGGCAACGGGGCCCGTACCATCGTTCGTGGAGTAGCCCTTTTCGTCCTCAAACTGCACGGTGATATCATAGCCCCAAATGGCGTAAAAATGTTTGGGGGTAGCCGTAGTTCCCCAATTGACCTGCGTTACCGGCGTTCCGGGCTGGTAGAGTTCGGTTTTGCTGGTGGGTTTTTGCTTTGTGCTCCATCCCGCAAACTTCATATCGGCGTGCGTACTACCGTTAAACAAGGCATCGTACTCCGGGAGCACATCGGTCTCCTTGTACTCTTTGGTCACACTGTCCTCAGTGCCATTGTTTTCATGGTAAATAATCGTGTCGTTCCGGAAGCAGGGGTTAAAGCAGTAGCGCTGGTAGTTGCCCGGGGCATGGAAGTTGCCATCGCCACCCGTAGGTCTTGTATCCGCCTCCTGCGGTTCATCTATCAGCTGACCTTTAAAGATTTTGTACGCCTTACCATCGACCGTTCTATCCTCTGTGGTGCAATCATCGTTGCCGTTTGCAATGACCTTCACGTTTCCTTCTTCGTCTGTATCGTAGAGGTAGCCCGGCTTGGGGTTGTAGAAGCCAATTTCAAAGTTCGTTCCATACGGGAAAGTACCCCAGTAGTCGTCACCGTTCTTATAACTGAACCATTCCGACCAACTGTTTTTCTCATCCACAGAAACGTGGATGTCCAGATAACAGCCAACTCCATCTGCCGCTAACTGGTTGCCGTCTGTCTTGTGTTTAAGAGTTCCATCATAGCCAACAATGCCGTTCACATCCAGCCAGTACCACTTGCGCACAAGGTTCAGGTTGATGGTCTGGGTTTTATGGTTTGCTTCAAAATCCGCTTTGGGGGTCAGGGTGCGCGACAAATCCTCCCAGCAGCGGGTATCTTCCTCCCCCTCTGTTCCGTCAGGTCGGGGGCGCGTCCATACCTCAGAAGTAACAGCAGTTTCCAAAGGCATTCCCCACGCATTTGCACAGCCGTACTCCAAAACATAGGTTTCCTTAGGCTTAGAATTTGCGTCTGTCAGCTGCCCGGTGGCGTCATCGACCCGGTTCGTTGCCGTAACATGGGGCGTATTATTCCTGTTGTTGATTTCCAGCTTCTGCTCATACACGTTAATGGTATAGGTAACGCACTGTTTTACCAAATCAAAAGTAAAGGTAAGCGTATCGGAGTAAGTACCGCTCATGGTAGCTTGGCTGGGGTCTGTCACGTTGACAGAAAGGGGGATGGTTGCTGTGTGAAAGTCCGTAACAGCGGATGTTGCATACATAATTTCATGCGTGCTTTCATCATAATGCCACATTCCTCCGGGCGTGTGTTCCCCACCAGCTTCAATTTTATTTTTCAGCGTATACTCCACCGTGGGCGCATTTGCAATGGCTGCACCCTTTGCGTCATATTTCAGTTTCCAATTATTTGGCGATTCAATGCCGATATTCAACGTGCGGTACTGCTTCAGCTTTGCATTAACTTCCAGCTCACCCTTATTCTCCCCGCTCTCCACCGTCACGGTAGTGGGGATGGTCACCTGATAGCCATTGGTTGCAATATCACCGATGGTGGTGGTGTCCTCTGCCATGGCAACATTCGGCTCGTAGGCAAGCATTTCCTGCTCCGGCAGGGCGGCGAGCACATCGGCAAATTCCGGCGTTTGGGCAAGCGCAGTTCCACCCACCGCAAGGCACAGAGCCAGCGCAAACGCAAGGCCCAGCAGTTTTTTTGCACAATGCTTCATGGTGTATCCTCCTTGTGTGGGGTGGCTGTTTTTTGCCGCAAAAATCAAAAAAGGGGAGAGGGAACATCTCCCGTCTCCCCTTTGGGCTCAGGTATTATTTAGGTGGGGTGGGTTAGGTGGCGATGCTTGCGGTAAACTGTACATTGCCCGTGTAAGTACCTGCCTTCTCGGAAGTGCCAGTCGTTGCCGTAGACAGCTCGAACTTTAACTTTGCCTCAGCGGTGTTTGTGCCAGCCGGAACTGCCAAAATTGTCTTTTCGGTTCCGGTTGTACCGATTTTCCTGTTGAGCGTTTTAACATCGCTTCCAATCGTCGTATCGGTCAGCGTAACAGTATATTTCAACTCAACACCCTCGTCGTTCTTTACACTAAAATCAGTCGAACCCCCTGCCGGTTCCAACGTAATTTTCAAGAACTTACCACTAATAACATTCTTAGTAACAATAACTTTGGGTGCTGTACCGTCAGTACCAGTGGAAGGTGTATTAGTACCATCTTTATCCAAGGTAGTATTGACCTCTCTCTTCTCATTGACGCCTGCATCCTTACCAAAGTCGATCAATGCCGGAACTGTCCACTCATAAGCCTCAGTTACCACGTACTTAACCTCTGTCATACTCGGTCCAGACCCCTTGCTGCCAGGAAGAGAAGTACCAGTCGCAAACACCGGCATTGCGCAGACGGACACCGCCAGAGAGGCTGCGAGGAGCAGGGCGGCCGCTTTCTTCGTCAATTTCATAATCCTTATTCGGCAATGGGGCCCGCAGCTGACGGTCAGCCTTGGATTTGCCTACTCCTTTCACACCATATGGTTTGTTGATCCCCAATTCAGTTCTTTTTTTATTGTCAACACTGCCTGTCTTGCCCACCGCAAGGGGGCTCAGCCCACGGTCAGTGTCAGCTTTACGATGCCGCTGTTGGTCTTGGTGGTGCGGTCCGAAAGATAGGGCTGGCACACCACATAGGCCGGGTACTCGCCGGGGGCAAGGGCGCGGGTCATCTCCATCTTTTGCACATACAACCCGGGCGCTACAAGGCCGGACTGGAACAGCAGCTCGTCGCCGTCCTCTAAATACAACCCAAAGGCGATGTAGTAGCACTCCTCCTTGCCGGTCAGGGTAAGGGTGTACTGCTTGCCGTCATCGGTCTGCACGGTCAGGGTCTTTTCGCCCTTATAGCCCTTGACGGCCTCAATGGTGTACGCCCCGGCGTCGGTCTTTTGGATCTCAAAATAGGCGGGGTCGGCGTCCAGCACCTTTGTTACCTCGGCCTGAATGCCCGCCAAGCGCAGGTAATGGCTCAGTTCTGTGGTCTGGCCGCTGTCCACCACCAGCTTTTCCAGCGTGGTGCCGTCAAGGCTTACCCAGTCCTCGTACCAAAGGTTCTCGGCGGGGTTATGGAACTCGAACCCCTGCGTGATCTTTTTGGTCTTTGCGGGGATGGTAAAGCCGCCCCAGCCCGGCAGGGTGACGTTTTTGCTGCGGTCGATGGGGGTCTCCGGCTTGACGTACTGCGCCTGATAAGTCTCCATGGGCAGCGCGGCTGCTTCGGACGCGCCGTTGGCCGTGGCAGCGGACTTGCCGCCGGACACTGCGATGTAGCCGCCCAGCAGCAACACCAGTACCACCAGCACCCCGATGACTACTCTGCTTGTGTTTTTGTTCTCCATGGGCTCCACGCTCCCTTTCCATCAGAACAATAAAAAAGCCGCCCGACCTTGTGGGCAGCTTTGATGATACGAGCAAAATCCGGCGTGCCCTTGAAAAGAACACACCTGTGGTTTTGGACGATTCCGGTATGCAGAGTATTTCCGCAAAAAAACCGGAAGCAACCGGCTGGCATCATCCGGGAAATGCCCCGAACCTTAGCCCCTATGGCTTTGCGTCCTTGCCTTTCGACAAGTTTGCCAAAAAATTGCCCAATATTTTTAAAGATTGATACATTAGTTTTGTCGACAATAGTTTATCATACCCCCCCGGTGTCAACCGGTTTTACCGGGGTTTTGTTTATATTCTATGTTGTATTTTTCAGTAATGCGGCCGAAAACGTTTACATTTTGATGCTCTCTTTGTTTCATTTCCTTTTTTTGTAAAGTCCGGAAGAAAGTGGCTGGGGAGCCCTTTCAGGCGCTGCGCGCCGGATCTCCCAAGGGGAAAAGGCTCTTGTCCCGGTTCAAGCCGCAAAAATTGATTTCCGTGCCCCTCCCCCTTGCGCTGGCGGGGTTCAGCGCGTATAATGATAGATGTATCGTTATGCCAAAAAACGTGTAAGGAGCGTATTTTATATGAAGTTAGGTATCGTCGGCCTGCCCAACGTGGGCAAGTCCACTCTGTTCAACGCCATCACCTCCACCAAGAATGCGGAGGCTGCAAACTATCCCTTCTGCACCATCGAGCCGAACTCCGGCATCGTGGCTGTGCCGGACAAGCGGCTGGACAAGCTGGCCGAGATCTGGCAGACCAACAAAAAGACCCCCGCCATCGTGGAGTTCGTGGACATTGCTGGTCTGGTGAAGGGTGCAAGTCAGGGTGCCGGCCTTGGCAACAAGTTCCTTGGCCATATCCGCGAGTGCGACGCCATCGTGCACGTGGTGCGCTGCTTTGACGATGACAACATCATCCATGTGGTGGAGGACGTGACCAAGGCCGAGGCCGTGGACCCCATTGCCGATATTGAAGCCATCGACTACGAGCTGATCCTCTCCGACCTTGAGGTGGTGCAGAACCGCGCAGGCCGCATGGCAAAAGCTGCCAAGAGCGGCAACAACAAGGGTGCTGCCGCCGAGGCCGCTTGGCTGCAGCAGCTGGCCGACCATCTGAGCGCCGGTAAGCCCGCCCGCAGCTTCGATTTTGACCCCGCCGACACCGAGCAGCAGACCGTGCTGCACGAGATGGGTCTGCTGAGCGCAAAGCCGGTGCTGTATGCCTGCAACGTGGGCGAGGACGACCTGATGGAGGGCATCGAGAACAACAAGTACGTCCCGCTGGTGGCTGCCCGCGCCAAGGAAGAGGGCGCCCGCTACATCCCCATCTGCGCCAAGACCGAGGAGGACATTGCGGATTACAGCCCCGAGGAAAAGAAGGAATTTCTGGCCGAGATGGGCATCGAGGCCAGTGGTCTGGACAACCTGATCACCGCCAGCTACGACCTGCTGGGTCTGATCTCCTTCCTGACCGACGGCAAGAAGGAGTGCCGCGCATGGACCATCCGCAAGGGCACCAAGGCTCCGCAGGCTGCCGGTAAGATCCACAGCGACTTCGAGCGCGGCTTCATCCGCGCCAGCGTCATCGGCTACAACGATCTGGAAGCCAACAACTTCGACTACGCTGCCGTCAAGGCCAAGGGCCTGCAGCGCACCGAGGGCAAGGAGTATGTTGTGCAGGATGGCGACGTCATCGAGTTCCTGTTTAATGTTTAAAGGAGTCCACCATGATCTTGGGTATTATGGGCGCTATGCCCGATGAAGTAGACCAGCTGTGTGCAAAGCTGGAAAATGTCACCGTTGAGCCCTACGGCGGCGTGGAGTACCACAAGGGTATGCTGGCCGGCAAGCAGGTGGTGGTGTGCTGCGCCGGTATGGGCAAGGCCAATGCCGCCGCTACCACGCAGGTGCTCATCACCAAGTTCGGCGCGGAGAAGATCATCTTCTCCGGCATTGCGGGCAACATGACCAGCAAGATCGGCATCGGGGATGTGGTCATCGGCAAGACGGTGCTGTACCACGACGCCCAGCTGGATATGATCTGCCAGAACCCGCCGTTCCTGAAGGAATACACCGGCGACCCGGAACTGATCGCCGCTGCCGAAGCCGCCTGCGCCGAAGCCGGGGTAAAGGCACTGGTGGGCAAGATCGCCACCGGCGATCTGTTCGTGGGCGACAGCGAGACCAAAGCCGCCATTGAAGCCAAGTGCGCCCCGGACTGCGTGGAGATGGAGGGCGCGGCGGTAAGCCAGATCGCCGCCAAGAACGGCGTGCCCTGCGTCATCCTGCGCGCCATGAGCGACAACGCCGACGAGGACGGCCACGAAGTGCTTGTGGTGAAGAAATTCAGCATCGCAGAATACGTTGCCACCGCGACGAAGATCGTGGCAGCTATGGTGGAGAGCCTGTAAAAAACGATGTACCTGCGGTATGATGTCTGCTGCCGCAGATGATGTTTTGCTTTGCAAAATGATGTGCCGCTTCTGCGGCAATAAAGCCGCCTGTCAGGTATCACTGCCTGACAGGCGGCTTCGTTTTCTCATGCGCCGCAGCGCACATCATTCCATCATTTTTCCGTGAAAAACATCATGATCCTGCAAAGGATCACATCATTACAAAAACTGTTCCAGCTTCACCCGGCTGTCCTCCTGAAAGTCCTGCAGACGCTGCACAAGGCGCTTGGTGCCCGGGGCGGCGTTGGGGTAGTCCTTCTGGGCCTTGACGCAGTCCACCACGCCCATGCCGCTGCCCTGGGTGAGCATCTCGGCCAGGTTGCGGGTAGATTTGTCGGTCAGGGTCTTCATGCTGATGCCCATTTTGGTGTTGAACTTTGCCATGGCGCTCTGGCCCTGGGCAGTGCCGCCGCAGGCCTCGATGGCGGTGTGGGCTTCCTGATTGAGCTGGTGGTACACATTGCGCTGGCGCAGCAGTTCCGCCTTGAACTGCACATCGTCGGTCATGGGCACGATCTGCTCCAGCGTGTTCTTGCCCATCTCGGTGTTCTGCACCACAGCTTCCAAAAGGTTCAGATTGTCGTTTTTCTGATTTTCCATACAAAAAATCCCCCTTCTGGCTTTAGCTTGTGCCGGAAGGGGGATTTTATTCTGTCATTCAGTGTTCCCGGATGCAGTCGCCGCCGACGGCCTGGGCCGCCCGCAGGCGTTCGTCGCATTTTTCGTACAGTGTCTGCCAGTTTTTGGCCTGCACATCCTCCAGCCCGGCCACGCCGCAGCTCAGAGTGAAGGGCACCCGGTGCATCATGCCCACCGTGGTGATGCAGGCGTGAGGCATCTGCTCGTAGAGCAGGCGCATCTCGTCGGCCAGCTGCTTTGCGTCGGCGTCCAGGCTGCCCACCACAAAGATGCTGCCGGTCAGGCGGCAGACAATGCGGGCGGCGGGGGTGTCGAAGCTCTTTTTCCACTGGTTGCCCACGAAGCAGTGCAGCTGGTCCATCACGGGCTGGCCGTAGGTGTCCCGCAGCTTCTGGCCGTTGTCAATGGACACCAGCGCCACGGCGGCCTTGCGGCCCTGCGCTGCACACTGCTCCAGCTTGGCGGCAAACACGGTTTCCAGATAGCGGCGGTTGTACACGCCGGTGAGGAAGTCGTGGCTCATATCCTCGCGGCACAGCTCCCGCTCCCGGGGGGTCATACGCTCCTCGGGCAGGACATTGCCCGCCAGCGGGGCCGCCATCTGCAGTTCAAAGCACTTGCCGTCGGCTTCCACCTGGCGGCGCAGCACGCAGTCCACCCGGCCGTTGCGCAGCTCGTAATCCACACGCAGGCCGTCGTCCTGCCAGCCGTCACCCGGCTGTTCTTCGGTCAGGGTCACCGTTTCAAAGGCCGCCTGTGCCGTCTGTGCCAGACTGCGCAGGTCCTGCTCGGTCCATTCTTTTTTCATAATTTTTCCCCATCATCTGCGCACACAGCACTCCCATACGCTGTGTGCCATTTCCAGTTTCCCGCATCACTTCGGGAAACGCTCTGCTCATTATACCGCAAATTCCTCTGCCATTCCGTTGCAGCGGTCATGCCCTGCCGGACAGCAAATAAAAAACGGTATAATGCCGCCTTGCTTTAGCGACATTATACCATTGCATCGAACCGTTTACCAGCAAAACGCACAAATTTTTGCCGGAGTTTTCACATTTTCGTCAGATTGTCGAACATCTTCCGCTTCCAGCCTTCGGATTATACGCGGCAATACACACTGCATTCGTCGGCAATGGTTTTTGCCAGTGCCTTGGTGTCAAAGCCGGAGGCCGCACGCCAGGCCCAGTTGCCGCCCAGGCGGCCCGGGGTGTTCAGGTGTGCTTCGGCCCCGAGGCCCAGCCAGTCGTACATGGGGACGATGGCCCGGTCAGCCACCGACCCCAGCGCTGCGCGCAGCAGAGCGATGCGGACATCATCGGTCCGGATGGCCGCCAGCTCCTTTGCGGTGGGCTTTACGCCGGTCAGGTGCAGGTAAGCGGCAGCAGCAGCCTTTTCCTTTTCGGATGCGCCGTTCTCCCACCAGTCGGTCAGGGTGGTGTTATCGTGGGTGCCGGGATACACTACGCTGTTCTTGACGTGGTTGTGGGGCAGATACTCGCTGTCCCCACCGCTGAAGGCGAACTGCAGCACCTTCATGCCCGGGAAGGTGCTGTCGGCCAGCAGCTTTCGCACACTGGGGAACAGTTCGCCCAAGTCCTCGGCAATGATGGGCAGCTTGCCAAGGGCAGCTTCCAGCGCATCGAACAGCTCCATGCCGGGGCCGTTCTCCCACTTGCCGGTCTTGGCCGTTGCGCTGCCCGCCGGGATGGCCCAATAGGTATCGAAGCCGCGGAAGTGGTCGATGCGCAGCAGGTCGTAGATGCCCAGTGCGTGGCGCACCCGGCGCACCCACCACGCATAGCCAGTCTTTTTGTGGTAGGCCCAGTTGTACAGCGGGTTGCCCCACAGCTGACCGTCGGCAGAGAAGTAATCCGGCGGGCAGCCCGCCACACGGGCAAAGCCGCCGTCGGCATCCAGCTCAAACAGCGCGCCGCCCACCCATGCATCCACCGAGTCGGCAGAGACGTAGATGGGGATATCGCCCAAAATCTGCACGCCCTTGCCGTTTGCGTAAGCCTTCACGGCCTGCCACTGGGTGGCAAACTTGTACTGCACGAACTTCCAGAACCCGATCTCCTCCGCGTTTTCGGCGGCAAAAGCGGCCAGCGCCTTTTTGTCGCGCAGGCGGTAAGGCTTCTCCCACTCCACCCAGTTCTTCATGCCGTTGGCGGTCTTCAGGGCCATGTAGAGGGCGTAGTCGTCCAGCCAGTCCTCATTGGCGAGGGTGAAGGCATAGTAGTCATCCGGGAAATAGGCAGCGCAGCCATGCAGGCCCGCACAGGCTTTGCGCCAGGCCGCGTAGGCCGTGCGCAGCATCTTGTAGCGGCTGACGTAGAGGGTGCCGTAGTCCACCTCTTTGGGGTCTGTGCCCCATTTTTCGGCCTTGAGCTGGGCGGCGGTGAGCAGGCCTTCTTCCTTCAAAGCGTCGAGGTCGATAAAATAGGGGTTGCCCGCAAAGGCCGAACAGCTCTGATAGGGGCTGTCACCGTAGCCGGTGGGACTGAGCGGCAGGATCTGCCAAATCTTCTGGCCCGCTTGTGCCAGAAAATCCACAAACTTGAATGCTTCCTTGCCAAAGCAGCCAATACCGTAAGGGCCGGGCAGGCTGGACACCGGCATCAGAATTCCACTTTCACGCATGGTTTTACCTTCCTCACTTTTCAACATTTCGACAGGAACATTGTTGATTCTTATAATAACATATCCGCAGACTATTTTCCACAGGCAAAAAACGTGGTATACTGAAAAAGATGACGCTTTGAACTCCCTCAGTCAAAACCTGACGGTTTTGACAGCTCCCTCGGGGAGGGAGCCTCTGGCGTGCCCGCAAGCTTTTCGCTTTAGCCGGGAAGTTCCTACTTGCCGCAAGCGTGCAGGGACGCTCCGCTGGGCCAGAGGCAGGGAGGGGTGTTC
>OLNU01001175.1_pt1 | contig 20534 bp, 13 predicted proteins | sample 1672241 | NCBI WGS metagenome assembly OLNU01 (sample SAMEA3136663, study PRJEB25190) | human gut metagenome | biome: human gut; feature: human-associated habitat; material: faeces | place: Austria | collected 2013 | reverse complement strand
CAAAACGCACAAATCCAACCCTGCTTTTTGTATGAAATATCAATTATTCAGAATTCTATAAAAAATTACGACCGGCTCCCCTGCCCTGCCTCACGGCAGAAAATCGGCGCAACGCGCATTTCCAAGGTCAACCCACCGGACAGATTGTTATGCAGCTGCAATCCGTAACCGTCGCCGTAGAACAGCCGTATACGCTGGCTGAGGTTTTTAAGACCATAGCTTTCTTTTTCGCTGGCAATCGGTTCCTGCAGTTTGGCGTTGAGTTTTTCCAGCTCCTCCTGCGGCATACCCTGACCGTTATCCTCCACCGAAATACACATTGTCTTTTCGTCCGCCATGCGTCCCTTAAAACACAGCGTATTGTCCTGCCGGGAGGTATCGATGCCGTGAACGAAATAGTTTTCGATGATGGGCTGGAACACATTGCGGATGATGCCGTAGTCCATTATTTCGGGGTCCATATCATAGAGGATCTCCACAGCATCACCGTACCGCGCTCGAAACAGCGAGAGATACCGTCGGCTGAACGCCATTTCCTCCCGCAGGGGGATAAAGGTCTGCGGGTTGATGAACCCACGGAAAATTGCCGCTGTGTCGGCAATCAGATCCGCGGTTTCCTCGTCGCCGTTTTCATAACAGCGTGCGCGGAACATATCCAGCGAGTTGTAAAGAAAATGAGGGTTAAACTTTGCCTGCAGCTCCTGCATTTCTGCCTCGCGCTGCTTTTGCTGATATTCCTGCACACGGTCAATGTTTTCCTGCAGGCTCTGCGCCATCCCGTTGACGGCTTCCGCAATCTGGGCAAAGTCCGGCTGGGTGAAGGTTTCTGCAATGCGGTAGTCAAGATGGTTTTGCCCCAGCTCCTCCAACCCGGCGCGCAGATAGCCCACCTCGCGGTTGATGTGGTTCATGACATAGCGGTACAAGGCCAGCGACACCACCAGCAGCACGGAAACGATCAGAAAAATCATCGGCGTATGGCGGTTGGATTTGGCGATCACCTGCCAGTACGGCACCGCATAATACAGACGACTGTTCTGCGGCGTCTGCTCACAGACGGAAACCATGTAGAGCTGCCCATCGTCGCGGACGAGGGCTTTTTCCCCCGGGGCAGGCAGTCTGCCTTGCAGTTCGGGCGCATCATCGTCCCCAAGCAGAAGCTCCTGACCGCGCACAATGGCAAAACGCAGACCCTGCAGCGCACGAAATTTTTCGGACATTTGGCTCAGGGTGGTTGTGTCGTAGGCTATCAGTACACTGCCCTGCCCGCTGCCCAGCGGCGGACCGCCTGCCAACACCAATTCCCGATTGCTCATGCTGAGAATCTCAAAAACATCGGTCTTATTTTGTAAGGCATCCCGATAGGTGAAATCCTCCGGCAGCTTTTGCAGGGTACTGTTCTCGTTATAAAAGATATAGTTTTCACTGCGGGCGGCGCTGTATACCGCCACCCAACGGATGCGGTTGTCCCGCTGTGCCATACGCCGCATCACGGTTTTCAGCTCAAAGGTTTCATAGGGGGTCACGGGTGCGTCGGTCATAAAGTAGTGCTTTAACGCCACACCGTCGTCCTGTTCAAACACCGGCAGATAAACATCCCAGAAATTTTCTGCAATGCTGCTGTATTCGCCTTCCAGACGCAGCAAAGAGTTGTCCATACCGCCAATCAATTCGGCATATTGTTTTGCACAGGAAAAATAGCACGCCAACAACGTGGTAAACAGCACAACCGCCAAATAAAATCGCAGCAGCTGCCCCATGCGACCGATCTTGTGTTTTTTTATCACGGCGCACCTCCCATTTCCGCCCAGGTGACGCGGTATTTGGCAGGTGAAACACCCTTGTACTCACGGAAGCATTTTACAAAGTAGCTGGTGGAGGTGAAACCGACAGTTTCGGCAATGTCCTTGATTTTTCGGTTGGGATTGCGCATCAGAATGACCGAGCGCTCCAGACGGCAATGCAAAAGATAGTCGTTGAAGAAGATGCCGGTTTCTTTTTTGAACATGTGTCCCAGATATGCGGAGGTTACCCCACTGCCTGCCGCCAGTGTTTTGATGCACACGCCTTCGCCGTTCATGACGCCATCGCGCACATAGCGTATCATGTGCTGCACCATAGGGCTGTACTCGGCAAAGGAACAGGCAAACAAGCGTTGCGTTCCCTGCAGCAGCGCGGCAACGCCATCGCAGCCGCTGTCCACATCGGTGGGGTGAGAAATGCTCTCGCTCAGGTCATACAGCTGTTCCTGCAGGGTCTTTTGCATGGGAAATTCCTGCGTCATTACATGCAGACAGGCACGGCAAACCTTGGGAAATACCGTAGCGTCCCATCCGTTGCGGTAGAGCTTTTGCGCCAGATGCAAAAAGCCCGCCGATCCGTCGTCAATATCGGCATTGAAGAACAGCACGCGCAGCTCCTCGGTCAAAAGGTCCGCGTCAAAGCCCTGCGCGGTATCGTCCAGCCGCACAAAAACCTGCCCGTCTGCGGGGTTGGCGGTTTCCAGCGCATCACCTGCCGCATGGTAGCTTGTATGCAGCAGCTCGTACTGTGTTACCACCGTACCGAACGCCATTACGGCGTCCTTTTCAAAATCCTCGTAGGCTGCCAGCTCACTGATTTGACGGGAAAGCTCCTCAGTGTTCAATGTCTTGCCACTCAAAATCAGGGTGTAGCGGCCTTTTTCGTCCCAGAAACCCTCAACCTGGCACTGCATTTTAAGCAGCGCCGTGACCGAGGCGCGGCAGACCGTCAGCGAGCCATTTTTGCGCGGTGCCATGCAAAGCACACAGAAGCGCGGGCAGTAGAGATCCCACCCCAGCACCGATGCACGCTCGCCCAATTCCTCAGCCCCGATGGTGCCTGCCGCCCAGCGGCGCAGGGTGTTTTCGCGCAGAAGATTTTCGCTGCCGGCGCGGTTGCGATAGATGTTGTCCAGCGCTGCCTGCACAGTCTGGCAGACTTCCTCCCGTGCAACCGGCTTGAGCAGATAGTTGTCCACGCCCAGGCGGATAGCCTCCTGAGCATACTGGAACTCACCGTAGGCGGTCAGCAGAATGCAGTGGGTGCTCGGCTGCAGGGCGCGCACACGGCGGATCAACTCCAACCCGTCCATACCGGGCATACGGATATCGGTGACCAGCAGATCTATTTTTTGCCCGGCAAACTGCTCCAGTGCGCTTTTTCCGTCCGCGGCGCACAGCAGCGTGTCAACACCCATCTCCTGCCAGTCTATGCTGTTTGTCAGGATATGCAAAACGCTTTTTTCGTCATCCACCAACAAAACGGTGTACATCCGTGCAGCCTCCCTTCGCCTACCTCTTTTTTCTGTCTCTATTGTACGGTCACGGCGGTACTTCTGTCAAGAAAGCCGCGGCAAACTATGCGCAATCTGTCATACGATTCGGAATTTTTTATATAGACTTTTGCGGAGTTTCCTCCGTACAATAGAGGCAACAACGATATTTGAGGTGAACTGCCTATGAACACAACGCATCTTTCCGCTGCGATGACCGCCACCACGGCGGAACTTTACTGGGAACCGGCTGCCGAAGGTCACGCTGTATATACCATTCTGCTGGACGGCGCGGTGGTCGGGCAAACACAAAAGACCCATTTTACCGTGACCGGGCTTGCGCCGCAGCGCGCGTATGCCGTTGCAGTAACAGGCGGGACGTCTCCGGCACTGTCAATCTGCATTACCACCCCGCCGCAGCGCCGCCGTCTGGACGTGACCCGTCCCCCCTACTGTGCCAAAGGGGACGGCAAGACGCTGAACACCGCCGTGCTGCAAAAAGCGCTGGATGACTGCACCGAGGCGGACGAAGTGTATTTTCCTGCCGGGTGCTACCTGACAGGTGCTTTGAACCTGCACAGCCATATCGCGGTCTTTCTGGATGAGGGTGCTGTGCTGCAGGGCAGCGATGACCCGCAAGATTATTTGCCGCGCATCTGGAGCCGCTTTGAGGGAACCGAGCAGGAGTGTTACCGCAGCCTGCTGAATGCGGGGCAGTTGGACCATGCCGCCGGGCCAAACTGCGAGGATATTTTGCTGTACGGCAGCGGAACCATCAGCGGCGGCGGACGGGTACTGGCCGAGCGCATCATTGACTCTGAACGGGAACGCCTGAAGGATTACCTTGCTGCCAACGCCGCACTGGTTGCCACCTGCGAAAACGACCGCACCATTCCCGGACGGGTGCGCGGGCGGCTGATCAACCTGAGTAACTGCGCCCATGTGCGCATCAGCGGGCTTACGCTGCAAAACGGTGCCTGCTGGAATGTCCACATGGTCTACTCGGACGATATTTTGACCGACCACTGTGTACTGCGCTCCACCGGCATCTGGAACGGCGACGGCTGGGATCCGGATTCCTCCACTAACTGCACATTGTTTGCCACGGTTTTTGCCACCGAGGATGACTCCGTCGCCATAAAATCCGGCAAAAACCCGCAGGGCAATATCATTGATCGCCCCACAAAGCATATCCGTGTGTTTGACTGCCAAAGCCTGTACGGTCATGGCATCTGCATCGGCAGCGAGATGAGTGGCGGTGTGGAGGATGTGAAGATTTGGGATTGTGATATTTCCGAATCTTCCAACGGCATAGAAATCAAGGGTACGCCCAAGCGCGGCGGTTATGTACGGGACATTTGCGTGCAGAATTGCAGCTTTCCCCGCTTGTTGATTCACGCCGTACCCTACAACGATGACGGCGTTCCGGCTCCGCAGCCGCCGGTATTTGAGGATTTTCGCTTTGAAGGGCTGCATCTGACCGGGCTGCGCAAGGAGCACGGCACGACCGAGTGCGTAGCTCCGATGGAAATTGCCGGGTTCGAGGCTGCCGGGCACGAGGTGCGCCATGTTGTCTGTAAAAACCTCGTTCTGCCATCCGGCGCACCGCTGCTGTTTTCCCGATATAGCGGACTGACGCTGGAAAATATTGTTTCGGAGGATACGGTATGAGTCTGCAAGTATATTCGCCGCTGCACCCCGCCGTGCGTGTTTGCGGCAGGACCCTGCTGCGTGAGCCGCTGCCGCTGTTCTGGACGGGGGCAGGCGTGGAATTTATCACCGATGCCACCGCGCTGGCCTTTGACTTTGAGACGGATTTCACTACCCGAGAACAATGGATTCGTATTGAGGTGGACGGCGTGAGCCTGCTGCGTACCCCTTTGCCCCAAGGTAAAAGCCGTTTCTGGGTCTGGCGGGAGATGATGTCCGCCGCCAGGCATCATGTCCGGCTGTACAAGGAGGTGCAGCCCATGCCGCGTGACCCGCGTTCTGCCCTGCTATTGTGCGGCATCTGCTGTGACGGTGCGCTTTACCCTGCGCCGCAGCCTGCCTGCAAAATTGAGTTTGTCGGGGACAGTCTTTCTGCCGGGGAGGGTCTGGGCGGCGGTGCTTCCCTGCGCGACGGCGTATCGGCGGTGTTTTCGACCCAAAGCCATTATGCCGTAGAGACCGCCCGACGCCTGAACGCTGATTTCCGTATTCTGGCACAAAGCGGCTGGGGCGTGTATGTCGGTTGGGATAACGACCCCGCCCACACGATGCCGCCCCTCTATGAGCAGGTGTGCGGCGTGGCTGTACCCGATGCGCAGGATTTTTCCTCCTGGCAGCCGGACATCGTGGTGGCGCATCTGGGGCATAATGACTTTTTCGCCATGAGCGAGCCGCCCTTTACGGCCAAAAACGGCATGGTGTACAAGCTGCGTGCCGAATCGGACGGCAGCCCCTGCCCGGAAACACGGCAAAAGGTTGCAGACAGCACAACGACATTTTTGCACAAACTGCGCCGCTGCAACCCGAAGGCACAGCTTGTCTGGGCATACGGTATGCTGGGGCATACGATGCTGCCCGCTATCTGTGACGGCTTAGAGTGCTACCGCCGCGAAACGCAGGAGAATGTGCCGCTGGTACTACTGCCCGAATTTCTGCCGGAACAGCTTGGCTCCAACAACCACCCCGGTCCCGCCGCCCACTTGGCTGCCGCAGATGTCCTGACTGCCAAATTGCAGGAACTTTTACAGAGAAGGAGCTAGTTTTTCATGGCGCATACATCTGAATATTTCCCCGACGGCACGCCTATTTCTGAATGGTTTTATGATACGTCCGTGCCGACGCTTGCCGAGATGGGCGCACCATATTCCATCACAGAATACGGCGCACTGGACGATGGCCGCATCCATACCCGCGAGATTCAAGCTGCCATTGATACCGCCGCGCAAAACGGCGGCGGGGTTGTCATTGTGCCGCCGGGTACCTATCTTTCGGGTGCGCTGTATTTTAAGCAAGGGGTCAACCTCTATGTGGAGCGCGGCGCCACTTTGAAAGGCAGCGACAATTTGGTTGACTACGACTTGACCGAAACGCGCTGCGAGGGAGAAACCTGCCTTTACTATTCCGCCCTGATCAATGCCGACGGACTGGACGGCTTTACCATCAGCGGCCCCGGTACGATTGACGGAAACGGTCTGCGCAGCTGGCAGGCGTTCTGGCTGCGGCGGCGTTGGAACCCGCAATGCACCAACAAGGACGAGCAGCGTCCGCGGCTGGTGTATCTGTCCCATTGCCGCAACGTATTGTTTGCCGGCATCACGCTGCAAAATTCCCATTTCTGGACGACTCATCTCTACCGCTGCAGCCGCGTTAAGTATCTGGATTGCCGCATCTACTCCCCTGCCAAGCCTGTCCCTGCCCCCAGCACCGATGCGATTGACCTGGATGTCTGCACGGATGTACTGGTCAAGAACTGCTATCTGGAAGTCAACGATGATTCCGTTGTGCTGAAGGGCGGACGCGGACCATGGGCAGACACTCTGCCCGAAAACGGCATGAACGAACGCATCCTCGTGGAGGACTGTCGTTATGGGTTTTGCCATGGCTGTCTGACCTGCGGCTCGGACTCCGTACATAACCGCAATGTGGTGATTCGCAGGCTGCATATCGACCACGCCCGCAACCTGTTGTGGTTGAAAATGCGCCCCGATACGCCACAGCACTACGAATATATCACGATGGAGGATGTCACGGGTCATGTGGCAGCTTTTTTGAACATCAAGCCGTGGACGCAGTTCTATGACCTGAAGGATCGCAAGGACATTCCGCTCTCTTACGCCGACCACATTACGATGAGAAACTGCACCTGTATCTGCGATGAGGCGTTTGCCGTGGAAAACAATCCCGCACAATATCAGCTGGATCATTTTGCTTTTGAAAATCTGCATCTGACCGCCGCACAGGCGGCGATATGCTCTCTGCCCGCAGGGGTATATACTTACACAAACTGTACGGTGGAGACACCGGAAACAATGTAAAAAGGAGCTTTTTATGAAAAAGGTGCTTGTACGTCAGGAAAAAGTCACGATTCCCACCTACCCGATCTCCGCCTATGACAAGAACCCTATGTTTTTGGAAAAGCGCGTCTATCAGGGCTCCAGCGGGCGGGTCTATCCGCACCCCGTATGCGAGGGTGTTTCCGATACCAAAATTGACCGGGAATACGATGCCATCTATCTGGAAAACGATTATCTGCTTGTGATGATCCTGCCTGAGCTGGGCGGGCGCATCCAGCGTATGTACGACAAAACCAACGGTTATGACGCAGTTTATTACAACGAGGTCATCAAGCCCGCACTGGTAGGGCTGGCAGGGCCGTGGATCTCCGGCGGCATTGAGTTCAACTGGCCGCAGCACCACCGCCCCTCGACCTATGACCCTACTGATTGGAAAATCGAAAACGGTGCGGACGGTTCTGTGACGGTCTGGGTCGGTGAGACCGAAAAGATGTTCCACACCAAGGGTATGGCAGGCTTTACGCTCTACCCTGACCGCGCGTATCTGGAAATCCACGGGCAGGTGTACAACCCCACGGACCGTCCGCAGACCTTCCTGTGGTGGGCGAACCCTGCTGTGCCGGTCAACGATGCCACGCAGTCGATTTTCCCACCCGATGTACACGCTGTGATGGACCACGGTAAGCGCGCTGTTTCCAAATTCCCGATTGCGGACGGCGTATACTACAAGTATGACTACGCCCCCGGCACCGATATTTCCCGCTACAAAAATATCCCTGTGCCGACCTCCTATATGGCATATCACTCGGACTATAATTTTATCGGCAATTACGACTACGACCGCAAGGCGGGGCTTTTGCATATCGCGGATCACCATGTTTCCCCCGGCAAAAAGCAGTGGACATGGGGCTGCGGTGACTTTGGCAAGGCGTGGGATCGCAATCTGACCGATGAAAACGGACCCTACATCGAGCTGATGACCGGTATGTTTACCGATAACCAGCCGGATTTCACCTTCCTCAAGCCGTATGAGGAAAAATCCTTCACGCAGTATTTCATGCCCTACAAGCAGGCCGGTGCGCTGAAAAACGCCGGCACACAGGTTGCCTTCGGCGTGCAGGAGGGCGAGGGCGAGCTGTGCGTCACGCTGTACGCCCCCGCGCCGCTTGCCGATGCGGAGCTGCAGATTTTATGCGGTGATACGGTCGTTTTCACGCAGAATATTACGCTGGACACGGCACAGTCGTGTACCGTAACGGCCGCCGTGCCCGACACGAAGCACTACACCGTGCGGGTCTTACGCAGCGGCAAGACGCTGCTGGACTACACCCCGTGCTATGAGCAGGAGCCGATACCCGCCCCTGCCGAGGAAATTCCCGCGCCGGAAAAGCTGGAAACCACCGAACGGCTATTCCTCGCCGCCACCCATCTGGAGCAGTACCGCCACGCCACCCGCGATGCGGGCGACTATTACCGCGAAGGGCTGCGCCGCGATGCCACCGACCTGCGCCTGAATAACGGCTACGGCAAGTACCTGTACAACAAGGGGCTTTTTGCCGAGAGCGAGGGGTATTTCCGCGCCGCCATCAAGACTGCCACATGGAAAAATCCCAATCCCTACGACTGCGAACCGTACTATAACCTCGGTCTTGCACTGCTGCGTCAGGGCAAACGGGAGGCCGCGTTTGATGCGTTCTATAAAGCCACATGGGACGGCAGTATGCAGGGGCGCGCGTTTTATCAGCTTGCCTGCCTGAGTTCTTTGCGCGGCGAGTATAACGAGGCGCTTTCCTTTGCGGAGCGCTCGCTCGTGTTCGGGCTGCACAACCTGAAGGCCCGCACCCTAAAAACCGCACTGCTGCGCTTGCTCGGGCAAACCGAGCAGGCCCTGCAGTTTGCCCGCGAAACGCAGAAAATCGACCCGCTGGATCACGGCTGCTGCTATGAGATGACCCTGCTGGGAGCCGAAAAAGAATCGGAGCTGACCCGTCTGCTGCGCGGCGATGCACACAATTACATCGAGTTGGCGCTCACCTACAGCGCCGCCGGCTTGTATGAGGATGCTGTGCATATTCTGCAGACGGCACCCAAGCCCGGCGAGCCGCTGCAGCACTATTACCTGTATCTCTTTACCGGCGATGAACAGGAACTGACGCTGGCCGAAAGCGCACCGAGCCTGTACTGTTTCCCCAACCGTCTGGAAGATATCACCGCACTGGAGTATGCGGTTTCCCACGGCGGGCAGTATGCGGCCTATTATCTTGGCTGCTTGCTGCTGGATCGCTCCCGCTGGCAGGAGGCACAGGCTCTGTGGGAACGCTGTGCGGAAAATATCGCCCTGCCCACCGTATGGCGCAATCTGGCTCTGATCTACTACAATAAGCTGCACGATGCACCTCGCGCCCGCAAAGCCATGCAGACAGCCTTTGCCATGGACAAAACCGACGCCCGTGTCTTTTTCGAGCTGGATCAGTTGGACAAGACAACCAACGCACCGTATGCTGAGCGCCTTGCGCGTATGCAGGAAAACGCCGCACTTTTGCCGCAGCGCGATGACCTGTACACCGAGTACATTACCCTGCTGAACCTTGACGGACAGTACCAAAAAGCCTACGACTGCATTATGGGGCATAACTTCCACCCGTGGGAGGGCGGCGAGGGCAAAATCCCCGCACAGTATCGTTTGGCACTGATGGGCCTTGCCCTCGCTGCAGATGATGACACGGCCCTTGCGCTGCTGCAGCAGGCGCTCACCTACCCGCACAATCTCGGCGAGGGAAAGCTGATCGGCAATCTGGATAATGATCTGTATGAGATGATTGGTGAACTGTATGCCAAACGCGGCGACACTGCCCGCGCGGAGGAAGCCTTCCGCCTGGCAGCGCGCGGCGCGTTTGATCTGACCGGTGCCATGTACTATAACGACCAGCCGCCGCAGATGATGTACTATGCGGCCAAAGCGTTGGCAGCCCTTGGTGAAACCGATGAGGCCAAAAAACGCTTTGCCGCCTTTATCTACTATGCCGAAACGCACCGCGATGATGTGATGGAGATCGAATATTTTGCAGTATCGCTGCCTGATTTCCTGATTTTCGAGGGTGACCTCAACAAGAACAACCGCGTTCACTGCTGCCTGATGGAAGCCCTGGGCGCGCTGGGTCTTGGTAATAACGAACGCGCCCGGCAGGCTGCTCTGCGCGGCCTTGCCGAAAACGGCTGCCAGAGTGAACTGAACCGTATTGTGAAGGGTATCTTATGAACTACACATTCGCACCGTCCGCCCCTGCACCCCTGTTGCGCGGGCACCTGCATCTTGGCGGCAGCAACCCCAAGGGGGAGCAAATTGCCGTGACGAGCCGCTATCTTGAGCGCAACGCCCGCCCTTGGCTGCCGGTCATGGGGGAATATCATTTTGTGCGCGACAACCGTGAAAACTGGTACCGCGAGCTTTGCAAGATGAAGGCCGGCGGCGTTGATCTGGTTGCCACCTACCTGTTCTGGATCTACCATGAGGAGAAGGAAGGAAAGCTGGATTTTTCCGGCGACCGCGACATCCGCGCCTTTGTGCTGGACGCAAAGCGCGCCGGGCTGGAGGTCGTTTTGCGGCTGGGACCGTGGGTACACGGTGAATGCCGCAACGGTGGTTTTCCTGACTGGCTGCTGCAAAAGCCTTTTCCGCTGCGGCAGTCTAACCCCGAATATATGGCGCTGGTACGCCATTGGTACAGCTGCATCTACCGCGAGGTCGAGGGGCTTTTCTTCCCGGACGGCGGACCGATCGTGGCCGTGCAGCTGGAAAATGAATTGACGGATGACGCGCAGCATCTGCTGGATCTGAAGCGGCTTGCGCAGAGGATCGGCTTTACCGTCCCGCTTTACACCGTGACCGGGTGGAACAGCCGCTACGGCGCCAAGATTCCGGTAGACGATGTGCTGCCGGTGTTCGGTGCCTATGTGGACGCGCCTTGGGCAGAAACCACGCAGGAGCTGCCGCCCTCCCCGCATTTTGTGTTTGACGCTGCCCGCAATGATGCCGCTATCGGCATGGATCAAATCGCTGCAGCCCCACAGGATGGCTGGCTTTTGCCCTATGACCGCTACCCCTTTGCCACCTGTGAGCTCGGCTGCGGCCTGCAGCCGACCCACCACCGCCGCGTCATCGTTTCCCCGCAGGATGCCTATGCGCTTTCACTGGTAAAGCTGGGCAGCGGCAACAACCTTGTAGGCTACTATATGTACCACGGCGGCATCAATAAGATCGGGCGGCATTCGACCCTGAACGAGAGCCGTGCCTCCGGCTATCCCAACGACTGCCCTATCCTCTCTTATTTTGAGCACACCGCCATCTCCCCCTACGGCGAGACCGGGGATACCTACCGCCTGCTGAACCTGCTGCACCTCTTTGTCAGGAATTTCGGCAGTCTGCTGGCACCACTGCCCTATGTGCCCTCCCTCGAAAAGCCAACCCCCGACAACACCGCCGCGCTGCGCTATGCCATGCGCAGTGACGGCACGCGCGGTTTCGTCTTTGTAAACCAGTACCAGCGGCTGCGCTGTATGCAGCGTGTGGAGGATGTCCGATTCGACACCGGCACAGTCTGCTTTCCGCCGTTGACCGTGCCGGGCGGGGCGTCCTTTATCCTGCCGTTTGGGCTGGAGTTGTGCGGCGAAACCCTTACCTATGCCACCGCGCAGCCGATTTGCCGGGACGGAAACACCATCTTTTTTGCAGCGCTTGACGGCATAGAACCCTGCTACTGCTTTGGCTCTACAGCCTACCGTCCCGCTGCGCTGCCGGACACCCATCGGTTTGGTGATTTGTGCGTAGTAACACTGCCGTTTGCGCAAGCACTGTATCTGCGCAAGCTAAACGGTCAGGTCGTGCTGGGGGATGGCTGTGATGTCTACACTGCCGATAACCAGATACACGCCGTACAGCCGGGCGATTTTGCATACTCCGTCTGGAACGGAACGCGATTTGTGCAGCATAGCGAACAAAAACCCTTCTCCCCCGCCGTTCTGCAGGCGGAACCGCTGGACACGCTGCCGTTTTTGCCGCCGTATCGGCAGGAGCTGCAGCTTGGCACATCCCGCAATATCACTTGTAAACGCCTTACGGTCACCACACCCGAAGGCTTTGTCGAGATCCCCGATATCTGCGATACCGCGCAAATTTGTGCCGATGGTGTGTTGGTTGCCGATGAATACTACTGCGGTGTGCCGTGGCGTGTGCCGGCAAGGCTGCTGTACGGCCGGGATTGCTATCTTTTCCTTTCGGAATGGAAGGATGACATCTACTGTGAATTTTGAGGTGCTGTATGAAAATACTGGATCTGCGCGGAACATGGCGCTGCCGCACCGATGAAGCTGCATGCTTTACTGCCCCTGACGGGCGCTGGGAGGGCAGCCCCTTTGTGCTGCCCGGCTCTGCCTGCGAAAACGGCATCGGCACGCCGCTGCACTATACCGGCGAAACCGACCCCGACACCCTGCGCGCACCCCGCCAGCGGTACGCATACCTTGCCCCGCTTTGGCTGCAGCGCGAGGTCGACATTCCTGCCGATATTGCCGGGCAGGCTGTCACATTGTTTCTGGAGCGCGTCAACATGGCCAGTCGCCTGTGGGTCGATGACTTGGAAATCGGGCGGCAGATTGTGGAGTTATCTGCCCCGCACACCTACGACCTAACAGGAAAACTCACCCCCGGCCGACATAACCTGACCCTGCGCCTCGACAACCGTGATCTGCTCAGCTTAGGCGATATGGCCAGCGGTTACAGCCCCGACACGCAGGACTACTGGATCGGTGTGGCGGGTCGTATCGAGCTGCAGGTCCGCCCCCAATGCCATGTGGCGGATGTGCAGGTGTACCCTGCCGCCGACAGTGTGCGCGTTCGCGTTGTAACGGCCTGCAATGTCCATTCACCGGAGCGGCAGGACAGCGGCACACTGCGTTTTCAAATTGCGGACGCCGATGGATGTATCGTAGCCGAACAGCAAAATTCTGTAAGGTTGTTCACCTCCAAGCAGGTAAACTATTTCACCCTGCCTCTGCCCAACGCACACCGTTGGAATGAGTTTACTCCCACGCAGTACACGCTTGTCACAGAATTCCGGTGCGGTGATGATGTTGACTGTACCGAAACAAAATTCGGTATGCGGTGCATTGCTGTACAGGATAAGAAATTTTATCTGGACGGGCGGCAGATTTCTTTGCGCGGCACCATCGACTGTGCGCAGTTTCCGTTGACCGGCTACCCTGCCATGGACAAGGACGCATGGCTGCAGCGGCTGGGTACAGCCAAAGAATACGGGTTGAACCATGTCCGGTTCCATGCGTGGTGCCCGCCGGAGGCCGCCTTTGCTGCCGCCGATGAGTTAGGGCTCTACCTCAGCGTCGAGATGCCGCTTTGGCTCAACCGCGACGTACATGTGCCGGAGGTCGGTGACGACCCTGCCCACCGCAGCTATTTCCTGCAGGAAGCGCTGAACATTTCCCGCACCTACGGCAACCACCCATCCTTTTTATTCTTCTCCAACGGGAACGAAAATCTGGGTGATTTTTCCCTGCTGGAGGAGATTACGACCGCCGTCAAGGCCATTGACCCGCGCCGGCTGTACACCCTCACCTCCAATTTTGACCACCCGCTTCTCCCCTGTGAGGATTATCTCTGCGCGTTCCGGGCTGCCGGTCACCCGGTGCGTATCCAGCACTGTCAGGATCGCGCTGCGGAAAATACTGCACTGGACTACGCCGATGCCGTAGCCGACACACCCGTCCCTGTTATTTCTTTTGAGGTCGGTCAGTACTGCGTCTACCCCGACACGGATTGCATTGCAGACTATTCCGGCGCCATGCGGCCCATCAATTTTGAGGCAGTGCGCAAGCTGGCACAGCAAAGCGGTGTCCATGAAAAGCGGCAGGCTTACATCCATGCCTCCGGGAATCTGGCCGCCAAGCTGTATAAAGAGGATATTGAGGCAGCCCTGCGCACTCCGGATTTCGGCGGATTCGAGCTGCTCTCCCTGACCGACTACACCGGGCAAAAAACAGCGATCGTAGGTCTTTTGGATGTGTTTGGACGCAGCAAGGGGATTTTGACAGCCGACGAATTTCGGCGTTTTGCGGGGCCTGTGGTGCCGCTGTTCAAGGCGAAACGCATCTTTACCACAACGGAGTTTCTTGATGCCGCGCTGTCGCTCTATGATTTCGGTTCCGAACCCACGCAGGATCTCTGCTATGATGTCACCATCCGCGAGGGTGACGCGGTGTTTTGCCATATAAAGACACGCAAGCCGATGCTGCACATCCCGCTCTCCGGTCTTGACCATTCGGCGCAGCTCGATGTAACAGTGGCGGTAGGCACCTACAGCAACAGCTGGCGCATCTTTGTGTTTGCGGATACCCCAGATACTGTCTTGCCGACTGTTCACACACCAGCCGAATTGGAAAAAATTTGCGAAAATGGAGGCCGCGCCCTTGTGCCGCGTGAGTTGTTTCCCGAACAGATCCCCTGCAACTTTATCCCGGTGTTCTGGTCGCCGGTATTTTTCCCCTGCAAGGCGTCCTGCGGCGTGATGATCGACGCCGCACATCCTGCACTGCAGGGATTTCCCACCGGAGCCTATGTCGACTACCAATGGAAGGAACTTCTGGAGAATGCGGTTGCGTTTTGTATCCTCAAAAACGACAAGGCTGTGCAGCCCATTCTTGAAAATGTCCCGAATTTTTACGACAACACCCCCACCACACCGCTGGCCGTAGTGCATAAAGGCAAGGCAACGCTGCTGTATTGCGGCTTTGACATGACCCCGGACAGCCCTGTGGTGCGCCAACTGAAAAACAGCCTTGGTTGTTTTCTTTCTGAGAACACATAACAAAACGGTTTCTGTACAGTTTCCTGCTTGATACAATGTCTGCTATGCTGGAAATTCACTTGTCCCTGCACACTTAAAACGGAGGAAATATTCATGGCAGACTGGCTGCTATGTCCCTTGTGTAAAAGGAAAACAAAGGTTAAAATCCTGCCTGAAACGGTATTGCTGCATTTTCCACTATACTGCCCTCGCTGCAAAAAGGAAAGCATCATTAGTGTGGTTGAGGATAGGATGTTACTTGAAGAAACAGAATCATAGAGCCAAAAATGAGCCCGCATTCTGAAGTCCATTTGGACCCAACGAATGCGGGCTTTTTGTTATACAAATGTCGGTTATTTTTCATCCGGTTGCACTGCATCCAATGCCGTATTGCTTCGCGTAACACGAAGCAACGATTCTGCTAATGCGTTTTGTTTTCGCAGCAGTATGCCCTTACATCTGCGTTAAAGTGCCGATTTGAGCTATTGGAGATTTATCTTCATGGCTCTTCTTTTGTTTATATTAAATGCCGTGGTCCTCCGTTCTCCTCCCTGAATTTCAGATTAAATCTAAAATCAAAATAGGGAGTCGTAAGATGAACGATAAAATTTCAGCAGCTTCTGTAACTGTAAAAGGTCACTTTACAGTTACATGGTATGATGCCCTCGGAGCAAGGCGAAAGGGGGAATCTATATGGCGCTGAGTACTGAAGAACGCCGCAGTTATATTATAAATTATCTGCGGGAAAATGGCCGCGCAACCATGAACGAGTTGGCAGCCGCATTTCATGTAACTCGGCAAACGATTTATAACGATATAACTGTACTTTCGTGCTATTACCCCCTTACCACCAAGTCAGGACGCTACGGATCAGGCGTTTTCTTAAGCAGCGCTTTTCATCGTGAGGTTTTTTACTTGACACCCGCTGAGGTGAAAATGATAAAGCGTTACCAGCTTACAGCATCTTTAGACGATGCCATACGCTTTCGCAACATTCTGATTTGTTTTGCTCCATCAGAGCAGTAAAACAATCGCTGCTTAGCACCTTGACAACCGAATATCCAGCATAACAGGTACGTTCCTTTCCCGGCAAGCCCCAGTGGGCGGTCCGGCAAACCGGAATTGCGGCGGGAAAGACCATAATGATACGCCGGCGGCCTCCGGCGTCAGAGGGGGTGACCGCGCTGCGGTTGGAATCAGGAAGATCGTGGCAGAGTCAGTGAACGAGTGTGCCAACACCCTGCCTGTTATGTTCCCGGTGTCAGGGGTGCGGGCGGCAAATGTGGCACACATCGAACTATAAAATTTGCCGATCAAGGCAAATCGTGCGCAGCAGCTTTTTACGACTGCTGCGCATCATTTTGCCTTTATCGGGATGGAAAAACAGAGGTGTAAAACCTATGCAAACCTATCCGACAGGCTATGCGGAATCCCACCGCATAGCCGAACAGATTTTCCGGGAGATTCTGCCCCGGCACGGTATGGCGGTGCGCGAGGAACAAATCGCGCTCTGCCATGAAGTTTTGGATACCCTTTACAACAAACAGGAAACAGAGCAGGCCCGCGCAGAAGGGCGACAGCCGATGCTGATCCGCCACTTTTCCGTACACAATTTACGCCATACATTCTGTACCCGATTCTGCGAGAATGAAACGAACCTAAAAGTCATTCAGGACATCATGGGTCACGCAGACATCACCACCACAATGAACATTTACGCCGAAGCCACCAAGGAAAAGAAGCAGGAGGCAATGGCAAATTTGAACGGGAAAATCAAGATTATGTAACTCCACCGAACTTCGAAGTCACACGTGGAACAAAAACAGCCTGTCGGAACAATGCATCGGAATAATGTCAATTTAGTTTTGATATTATTCCGCATATTGTTCCGAGCCATCCTCTACAAACAAGAAAAGCCCTGCACACACCAAAAGTGGCATGTGCAGGGCAATTCTTTTATCCGAGAGGCATCTCCAACACTTCGAGAATGTAGGTGAAGAAATGGAACGCGAGGTTTCCGATTTTATCGGAGTCATGTTCGATATTTGCCATGATACGGCTCAAGGACCCGTTTTTCAGGGACTTCATGGCAGCATAGACGAGCAGATAGACATTCACATAAGTCATCTGCTCCTTGGGCTTGTAGCCCTCGTATGCTTTCAGCTGGCACTCTCTGGAAATCTTCTGAGCCAGCGAATACCAGCTGCGCAGATAGAACTGTTCCTCTTCCTGGTTCATCTCCTGCTGTACTCGGACCTGATATTTCGGATAGTTGTTGTTGACGACCTCGGCGCACTCCGTATCCTTGAACTTATTCTGGTGGTAGTACAGCCACAGAGTCGAGTTTGCCAAGTCCATGCACGTCGCAGCCAGAAGTTGTGCCTTGTCATCTTCCAGAGGCACAGTATGCGTCACGGATTCCTCTAAAGACTTGCCGTTGAACAAGTCTACATGCTTATAGGAATCCTTGCCGGCCTTTACTGTCGTATCGATGAATTCCTTGAAATCCTCGATTAGTGCCACATACGCCTGATACTGAATGTCCTCGGTAGAATCCTGAGTATCTTCAACGAAATTTTGCTCGTTCATAGTCTTTCCTTTCTCACAATAGTTGTTTTCAGCGGCAATACCGCTTGCCTGTATACTTCATGGTATGCAATTCGCACGAATGGGCAACCATTTTTGCGAAATCAAAAGGCAGGCTCAGAAAAGGGCCTGGCTTTCGTATTAGAGGTTGAAGATTCCCAGCCAGCGCCGAAACTTGATACCGAACAACTCCTGTGCCTGCTCGTAGTTCATGATAAGCTGGTTGCCGCCAGAAATCTCTGCTTCGAGGGAGTTCGGCAGCTCATCTGCAATGTATTTCAGTTCGTACCAGGGACCATCCGGCGGGTAGGTGTAAATGAGTCGGTTTTGCTTCTTGTCCACCCGGAACTTGCTCGGGTCTGCCTGCCATGCCAGTTCGATTTTCTCAATTGCAGCACGACCAATGCTCTCATCACCCATGTAGTCGTTGTAATACAGGATACGCACATAGTCCGGCAAATCGATTCCGCAAGCCTCGAAGATATCTGCAATCACACTGGACGAAGCATGGAAGATATCCGGGAAGTATTCTTTGCCATTCGCATTTTCACGCATTTCCGTCGTCATTTCATCGATGCAAACAAGCATCCGGCGGACATACTCCCCATAGAACGCGGTAGTCAGCTCCGACATACTCTCATTCACACGCTTCGAATTCTTGGCACCGCGCTCGTTGTCGATTTTAGCACCGATTCGACAGATGATAGCGCGTTTCGAGAGGTCTTTCGTCAACGAAGTGATTTTATTCGATGTAATGGATACAGCAGGATAGTTCACGAGCCTATCTGAGATACCCCATTCATCGTTCTTGATTACCCGTTCTGAATGGTTCTGGAACTGGGTCTTGGCGAGGTCGTCGATGTTCAGCGGCAGTCCCTCACAAACTCGTTTGAGACCATCGATTCTTGTGGCTGTGAAATCCTCCGTAGTGTTCATCTTAACGGTCTCACCGCACATGAGTTTGACAAGAAACTTAATAAAGGTCGTCTTGCCGCCGTTTGAGTCGCCGTAAATTACGCCGTACATCGGGAACAGTTTGGTGTCGTAATTGTTCCTTGAGGCAAAATACCGCAGATACGCCATGAACGGGGTAGCCAGATACCAGGTCATGTACTTAAAGTAGTCTTTCTTAGCCTGCTCGACATCACCGTAAAAGTAGTCCATGCCTGAGAAGAATTTCTGGATGCTCTTGATGTTCTTGGCTACCTCGCTGAGATTCGGGTTGAGGTCGATGTTCTCGTCGTTGAAGGTCATGGTCCCGGCATCATAGTCGATATGTAGTTTCGGAAGCTGCTTAACCGTCTCAGCTGCCACACGCCGAACTTCTGTATACCGTTTTCCGAAAACGCGCATTGGTTCTGCTGCTACCACGATACGATTCGCTTGTACCGGCATCTTAGGCATGATTGGCTTGACGAGTTCCTGCATCTTCTTGACATCGGCGACTATCTCGTATTCCACCTCGTCCTCAGGTCGCGCCTGTTCCAAAAAGATAAGCTTCTGCTTTTCAATGGATTGGAAGACGGGCACTTCTTTGATGTTCTCTTTGAGGTAATCTTCCTGATTCATGGTGTTCACGACCGCCTTGTAAGAGACATTGTCGGAGCAGGTCTCCTTGAAGGTCTCGAACAGAACCTTATAATGCGAAAATGCCGCCTCATCATCGAAGCAGACGATATTCTCTCGCTGGATGCCACAAAATGCCGATGCCGACATATTCGCACTGCCGGTGATGACTCGGACCCGCTTATGGTCAGCACTCTCCAAGATAAAGATTTTCTCGTGCGATTTCGTGTCCCGCGATACATACAGCTGCAAGGACCCGTCATCGAGCCGGTTCGCGAGGTTCCCTGCCGACTTAGACTTAGCGAGCCGCTGCACGCTGTCGATTTGCACCGACATGATGGCAGCGATGTCGCTGGCGATGATTTTCTCGCAGCCGAACACGACTTCCGCATACGAGAACTTGTTGATGACCTTATTCACGAACTCGATACCGGACGAAAAAGTGATAGCATAGAGTCTGTCGAACCTGTCAAACAACTCTTCCCAATTCGTTTCGACCGTATCAGCATATACCGCCTTCACAACACTCAGCGCCTGCGTGGAGATGCTCGCCTTTGCCTTCGTGGTCTTGTTCGCCACGAGTTTGAATGGCTTATCCGTCTGCCCTTCACTGTCCCCCATGTCCTCGCCGGGGTCCAAGAGTTCTTCCGGGCCGTCTTCGGTATATTCGGGGCTTTCCGATGCCATCATGTCCATGAGCGACATCTGATTTTCCAAGTCGTTTGCTTTTCTTCTTGCCATTTTGTGCCTATCCTTCCTAAACAGATTTGGGTCATTGTTTTGTTTTTCCGATTAAGTCTGATTTTAGGTATTCCTAGTTCCATTTTACCATTTTACGAGTCCCATTGTCCGGACTTCAAACTACTCGGCGCAAGTTTTATCCGCCTCAGCCGGATTTTATTCACCTTTTCTTATATCCTCTTCGCGTTTCGTTGAATTTCGTGTTGTTTTACAAGCGCCAAAAACAAGCGCCTCATTTATTGCAAATACATCCTTGCATCGCTCTTTTTGACATCCAATTCCCATTGTATGCAATTCGCACGGCTGTGCAATTGCCCACAGAGTATCAAACTGCTGGAAATCATGCCGCAGAATATCAAACTGCTAGTAAAATCGGCTCGCTTCGCCACTGAATCGCTGTATTCACAAAACAAAAAGCCGTCCACCCGAAATGATATGCTACCCCTAGAGTAGACAGAGTAAAAACAAAAGCTCTGAATACTCTGG
>OLNU01001123.1_pt1 | contig 21013 bp, 8 predicted proteins | sample 1672241 | NCBI WGS metagenome assembly OLNU01 (sample SAMEA3136663, study PRJEB25190) | human gut metagenome | biome: human gut; feature: human-associated habitat; material: faeces | place: Austria | collected 2013 | reverse complement strand
CTACAACTTCATAGCCCATTCCAATAAAAATGCGCTCAACCTCTTCCAGCGCAATGCTGTTGGGATGACGATGACCGATTCTGGATTTCTTTGCAGGTAGGGTAACATCGATTACTTCTGCTTTCATCTTCTCTTCTCTGACTGCTTCTTCCAGTTTCTGTCTGGACTCTTCAAGAAGACCTTCGATCTTAGCTCTGGTCTCGTTTACAAGCTGGCCAACCTTCGGTCTCTCCTCCGGGGAAACGTCTTTCATTCCTTTTAAGATTGCGGTAAGCTCTCCCTTTTTTCCAAGATATGCCACACGCACATCATTTAATTTATCCAGGCCTTCGGATTCTTCAATCCGTACTCTGGCGTTCTCAGCCAGTTCCTGAAGTCTTTCTTTCATATCCATGGTTCATTTCTCCTTTATTTTTATAATCTGCCAGATGAGGGGGGGGAAGGAAGGTAAGAAAATATCTACATAGCAGATTTTTTCTTTCGTAAAGCGGATTATTCAGCGCTCGCGCTCCAAGGACTTTACAATGCGAAAAACCCGCTTTGCGTATTTCCTACATTTTCGCGGCAGTCACCAAGTTCTCACCCAAGCGTGGACTTTGACTCTTGCTCGTGAAAATAAAAAAGCTCCGTCCCCAACAAAAGGGACGAAGCATATTCCGCGGTACCACCCTGATTCCTGTATATACAGGCTCTCCCGCCGCTTAACGCGCAGCTTCACGTCGCTTCCTACTGAAATTTCAGAAACGCGGCTCCGGTGCGAAACTCAGAAACTATCTGAACTTAAGGAAGCTTACAGCCGGTGGCTTCCTCTCTCTGAAAGAAAATAATTTCCTAAAAACACCTTCCTGGCTTTTTCTCTTTTATAACTATGCCACATCAGAGTGAATCTGTCAAGAGGTTAATTTGTCTGTTGCTCTTCCTTCTTTTTCTCAGCTGAAGCTTTCATCTCAGTCTTTTTCTTTCTTCCATTCTCTTTTTCCAGATATTTTTTCTTCTCTTTATTAAGCTCTTTTTCCGCCTCATCGCGCTCGCGGCTGAGCATTTCCCTCATGGATGCCTGGGCCATTCTGAACTGTTTTTCAAAATAAGCGTTGATCTCTGCTCCATACAGCAGCAGATTCATACAGATATACAGCCACAGCATCACCATGATCAACGCAGTCAGGCTTCCATACATATTACTGAAGCCTGGAAACATGTCAAAATAAATAGAAAAGAAATAGGAAAACAGGGACCACCCTGCTGCAATCAGAAGAGCTCCCGGCACCTGACTTTTAAAAGTAGCTTTACGGTTTGGAAGCATTTTATACAAAATCAGAAAGATCAGAAACAGTCCGGCAAATACAAGCGCCGTCCTGGCTCCAATGATCTTTCCGATAATTCTCCCAAGGAATGGAACGTACTTTCCTGCCATAATCTGAATCTGATTTCCAAGAACCAGAAGCAGAAGACTTGCAATAATTGCAATGCTGAACAGAAATGTATAAACAACTGCATACATTCTGGTAATCAGCCAGTTACGGGTCTCATGGACGTGATAAATGCTATTCAGTCCGTTCGTAAGGGATTGCATGGCTTTTCCTGCAGACCACAATGCCATGATAGCAGAAATCGGAACTACCGCCGTGCTTCTGCCATATACTTCTGATACAATGGTAAGCACAAAATTCTGTATATTGTGGGGCACAAATGCCCGGATGGTTTCGCTGACCATATTGTATGTTAAAGGTGTATATCGAATTATAGTCGTGAGAAACAGAATAAACGGAATAAAAGACATAATCAGGAAATATGCTGCCTGTGCCGCATAAGCTCCCACATGGTCTCCATTTGCCCTGTCCATAAAACCGAACAGAAGCTGGAGAACGCTCTGTTTTTCTTTCTTCTTATCCATATGATTGCTCCTGTTACATTTTCGTAATCATTTTTTGTATCATATCACGAAACATGCTTTCTGTCTACTTTTTCCTGGTGTTACTGTTCTTTCCGTTCACAGCAACAATTACTGTTCACTCCATAATCAGTAAACGCTTCGCGATGCACAAAAAGACGAACCTTCCTGTGACAAGCACAAACAGCAGCGTTTGCTGCGCAAACTTAATTCTCGGGTTTTCTGTGAACTTTGTTCACAAAAATACCTTGCAAAATGTCATGTTTCCCGCTTTGACAGGTTATTCCCCACCACTTCCAACGTAATATCCTTAAAAAAATAATTTAGGATTTCCTGCCAGCCATAGCCTTCCCTGGCCATTTCATTTGCCCCGTTCTGGCTCATTCCCACACCGTGTCCATACCCTTTCCCCTGAATCTGTACTGCCTTACCGGATTTCACGTTCAGTTCAAAATAGGCGCTTGGCAGAAGATTACTGCCGTTCACAATACTTCCATCTTTTTCTGTAATCAAACACCCTGCCGGGGAAAGAAATTGCCGTATTTCATATTCGCCTTCCAGCTGTATACTTTTATTCTCCGTCACAATCTCCATTCCCGTAACTGCACCACTGATATTCTTTTTAATAACCTGAAGTCCTATAAATTTCCCACTGCCTTCCAGATTTCCCGATCGTTTCTCTAAAGTTTCCCAGGGAATTTCCACGCTCCAGCTGCTCCATGGCATATTCTGGTCAAAATCACATTCTACACTTTTCAGATAAGCTGCTGACCTGTCTGCTCCCCATATCTCATCTGTGCTTGTCCTGCCTGCTGATGTAGAAAAATAATAAGCCGTGATCGGTTCTCCATTCTGGCATAGGATCTGACCTTTTGTATCCTGTACTGCTTTATTTGTTCTTTTATCTGCCCCAAAATTGTTGTAAACCTGATAATTCACGCTGTCATCTACATCCGCCCCATATTTTTCCAGACTGTTTTCCTGTATCTGGCAAACTGCATAGGTTCTGGCACATACTGCCTGGGCCATCAATGCCTGTTCTTCATAGGATGCAGGCATTTCACTTGGGACTACAGCTTCCAGATAAGCTTCCAGGGACAATTCATTAATAATCAGCAGCCCCTGCGCTGTCTTTTTAATTTCCAGAGTTCCATAATAAACAGGAGGATTCTGAGCTCTTTCAATAGAGGGAATCGCAATGCCATCAGTTCCCCCGTCCAGAAGCAGACTATCATTCTGGAGCTCCTGTGAATCCGGGGTGTAGGTATGTTCTTTTCCTTTTTGTTCTATGGTTACTGACTGGTGATAACAGGATTGCCAGGACGAGTCTGTGAGCAGAACGCGAATGGAAGGCTCTCGTTGTTGCACCTTGTTTTCGTCAGTTTCCTTTTTCTTTTCTTTCTGCTCCCTTTTGGCACTTTCTTCACTCCTCTTGTTCATTTCTGCGGCTTTTCCAAACAAAAGCAGCCAGCCCAGCAGTACAATCAGAAAATAATTCAATCCATAAAAAAATCTGGTCTTCTTCATACAAAAGTATATGAAGAAAACCAGACAAAAATATCTGTATTGTAATTATTTTCTTACGTCAAATTTATATGCGGTAAAAGACTGATACTTCTCACCAGCTTCAAGTACTGGTGAATGGAATGCTTCCACATTTACTGCATTTGGTTCAACCTGTGTCTCAAGGCAGAAGCCTTCACGCTTGTTGTAAACATGTCCATTCTTACCCTTCTCATCAATAACAAAATTACCGGCATAGAACTGCACACATGGACAATCCGAAATCACATCCATCGTAATACCAGAGGTCTCATTGTAAGCAACTGCAACCGTTCTCCGACTGCCTTTCGCGTAATTGTCAGTCACATAATTGTGGTCATATCCACCAGTGTACTTCAGCTGCTGGAAGTCTGCCTCAATTTCCTGGCCAATCTTTTTCGCCTTATTAAAATCCATAGGAGTACCCTCTACTGCTGCATATTCGCCTGTAGGAATAGAGAACTCATCCACCGGATTATAATCTCTGGCATGGATCGTAAGATATGTATCAAGAACCTTGCCGCTTCCCTCCCCTGTAAGGTTGAAGTAGGAATGGTTGGTCATATTTGCCAGTGTCGCCTTGTCACTGATTCCGCTATAGTAAATCTGCAGGGTATTGTCCTCTGTAAATTCATATGTAACAGACACCTGGAATTCTCCCGGGAATCCATTCTCGCCATCCGGGCTGATTCTAGAAAAAGTAATGGCATTTTTGTCAGAATCTGTATTCTTAACAGTCCAAATCTTCTTCTCGAAGCCATTGGGGCCGCTGTGAAGATTATTGTCATTCTCATTCTTGTCAAGCTGGTATTCCTGTCCATAAAGGGAAAATCTGGCACCTGCGATACGGTTTCCGCTTCTTCCTATGATCGCACCAAAGAAGCAGCCATTTACTTCGTACTGCTGAACATCGTCATAACCAAGCACTACATCTGTAAGCTCCCCATCTTTGTCTGGAACGCAAAGCTTCACAAGAATGGCACCGTAATCCATCACTTCTGCATATGCACCGGATTTATTCTCCAGATGGTATAAAGTAATCTCTTCCCCAGAGGTTAAGTTTCCAAATTTCTTTGCTGTAACACCCATATTACCTGCCTCCCTGTTCTAAAAAATCCCAGAATGCCGTTCCCTTTCTTTTGACGCCTAGCTAACCGCTAGGTGGGTATCCTCAACAGGACTTCTGCCTACCACAACGAGAGGTCTGACATCCGCACTGCGATATTGGATTCCCTTGATGTCAATGTAGGTTCAAAAATAAAAGGGGCCTCGCACATCCCAGGATTCATTTTTCTAAAAATAATTATACTCTAGTATATACTGTTTTTCAACAGAAAATGCACAAATTCTTTTTACTGATTTTTAACTGATTTTTAGAATCTCTTTCACAGTTGCAGGCATATCTTCTGCATCTACTACCCGGTCATGAAGTACTGGTGCAGTACGGATATCGTTGACTGCCTTCGGAACTGCCACCCCGGAAAGCTTCTCAAGTGCGTCTGCAAGCCCGAAATCATCCAGATTCTCATGTCCCTCGGAGATTGCATCCATAACACTTCTGGTAAACTTGTATGGACTTGCTGTAGAAGCAATAACTGCCGGAATCTTATCTCCGGTATCTTTCACATATTTTTTGTATACGCCAGCAGCAACTGCAGTATGTGTATCAATCACATAATCACTTGTCTTATATACTTCGCGGATAGCTTCCTTCGTCTCTTCTTCGGAGCAGTAGTTTCCATAGAAATCCTTCAGCTGGGCTTTCATCTCAGGTGTAATAGTGTATTCACCACCCTTGGAAAGATTTTCCATAAGTTTTGCACACTCCTCAGGATTTCCGCCTGTAATGCGATAGATCAGGCGCTCCAGATTGCTGGAAATCAAAATATCCATAGATGGAGAACTGGTAAGGATAAAGTCTCTCTTTCTATTGTATGTACCTGTGGAGAAGAAATCAAACAGAACCTTGTTCTCATTAGAAGCACAAATCAGCTTGTTCACCGGAAGTCCCATCTGTTTTGCATAAAATGCTGCCAGAATGTTTCCAAAATTTCCTGTAGGAACTACTATATTGATCTCCTGTCCGGCTTCGATCTTGTTCTGGCGCACCAGCGCAGCATATGCATATACATAATAAACGATCTGGGGAACAAGACGTCCAATGTTAATGGAGTTTGCAGAAGAGAACTGGAATCCAGCCTGGGAAAGCTCTGCTGCCAGTTCTTTATCATTGAACATTTTCTTTACAGCTGTCTGGGCATCGTCAAAATTACCTGTGATACCCACAACGTAAGTATTGGCACCTTTCTGGGTTACCATCTGCTTCTCCTGGATCGGGCTTACGCCATGTTTCGGATAGAATACAATAATCCTGGTTCCCGGAACATCGGCAAAACCTGCAAGTGCTGCTTTTCCAGTATCTCCGGAGGTCGCAGTCAGGATAACGATTTCATTTTTTACATTATTCTTTCTTGCTGCAGTCGTCATAAGATATGGCAAAATGGAAAGTGCCATGTCTTTAAATGCAATTGTAGGACCATGGAAAAGTTCCAGATAATATGCCCCGTCAGCTTCCTTAAGAGGTGCGATCACATCTGTGTCAAACTTCTTGTCATATGCTCGGTTGATACAAGTGCGCAGCTCTTCTTCTGTAAAGTCAGTAAGAAGGCGGCTCATTACCTGATAAGCAGTTTCCTGATAAGTCATTCTGGAAAGTTCATCCATAGAAACATCAAGTGCCGGAATCTGTGTTGGTACAAACAGTCCTCCATCTTCAGAAAGTCCCTTTAAAATAGCCTGGGAAGCGGTTACCGGTTCTCCTTTTCCTCTGGTGCTCTGGTACATTACCTGCATTTGTTATTCCTGCCTTTCGCTTATTGTTATGAGGTACACATTCCGGAATCTGTAACCTTCCGACAGTCATCCTCTCTTTGTTATCATATTTTAACTTTACAGGTATTATACATACTTCACCGTGCTAAATCAACACCCAATTTGAAAAAGCCACCTGGAATTGTAATTTCCTGGCGGCTTATATCTCTTTATTACAGAATGTTACTGTTATTAAAATATTATTTTTTCACCATCTGAACAACATTTGTGTCATCTTCTGAGGTTTCATTCTCAGTGTTCTGTGACTTAGCTTCATCCGGGTAGGTGTAAAACTCGTGAACACCATATTTAAATAATTTTTTTAAATCCGTATCAAACCAGGACACGTTCTTTTTGTCCGCAGCAGAACGCTGAACAAAGAACAGAGCTCCTTCTGAATAGTCAGTTCCCTCTAATGCCTGTTTCACAGCTTCCCTGGTCTCATCTGTTACCGTTACTTCATAAAACTTACCATCGTAAACAGGTGAAAACTGAGGAATTCCATTTCTCTGATCCAGAATAACACCTGTAATGGTATCTGGAAATTCCTCATGGGAAAGGCGGTTCATAATTACATTTGCGATTAGTACACGACCTTTAATGTCCTCTGTGCCCGCCTCTGCCTCTACTATATGAAGCAGGTTATCATAATCTGCGTCCGACATGATCTTCGGATTTGCAGACATGGATACTGCAGCTGCATCAAGGCTCGCAACTGTATCAGCCATAGAGTCCCCTACATTCAGCTCATCCACGTTTCCTTTTATCTGCTTCACGCGCTGGCCTACCATGACTCTCTCGCATGAAGTTCCAATTCTTGTTACAGATGTTCCTGCTGAAGGAGTATCTGCAACACTGGTTACCATACCGGCAATTCCGGTAGGCAGATCATACTCTACACTTCCAAGGTCAGTCCAGGCATCCGCGGATCTGTTCTCTTTGTCCGAAGCTGCATATACCTGGCTCCGTGGACCAAACTCCGCCACCTTCGTTCCAACTGCCAAAATCATTGCCAACGTGGCGCAGGCGCTAAGAGCTACAAAATTATGTACAAGAGCATTTCCATTCTTTTTTTTCTGGGCATCGCTCTTGCAAGTTGTTACATGTTGTAAACTTCTTTTTAATTTCATATTCTTCTTTCCTTGCACTTCTGTTATGTTTTGATTTCTTTTATTATTTATTCTGTAACATTTCTGTAATTTATAGGAAAATTATATTTAATAAACTCCAAAATGTCAAGTTTTTTTTGCTTTCTATAGCTTTTTTCTCTAAAAACAGGTAAAAAAAGAAAGGCAACAAGAAAGAAATAGGATGATTCATTCAAAAATCATGTAATATTTTTGATAAATTTACCCTGTTTCTATTTGTCCCCTTTTATTCTTAGGTATGGTTATTTCTCCCCTTCTTATGGATTTTATTATAGCTTTTCTTTTTCTGTTCGTCAAACCTTTTTTATCGCCGAATTCTGACAAAAAGCGCCGTTACCTTTCAAAGCAGCAAACCACCGCACAGTCTTTTTTATGAACTGATTTGCGGTGGTTTGTCTTTTTGTTATCAAATATGCTTCTTATTATAAATAAGGTTTAAACAAATCTCTCAGCGGTTATTAATTGCTGTTACAAGTGCATCAATGGAAGCACGGATAATATCCGGGTCTACGCCTGCTCCCCACGCCATAGTTCCGTCAGGTTTCTTGATTCCAACATATGCTATAGCCTTGGAACTGGAGCTGCGCTCTAACGCATGTTCCTGGTATACTTCCAGAGAATACTTCAATTCGTATGCTTTCTTCAGGGCATTGCTCACTGCGTCAAGACGTCCATTTCCCACAGCCTCTGTGCTAATTGTTTTTCCATTAAATGTGGAGGTTACCTTAGTTGTAATTCCCTCGCTCGTCTGCTGGAAGTGCACTTCATTAATGCTGTACGGCTGTCCCACATTCTCAAAAGTCTTTTTGAACAGATCAAAGATTTCATCTGGATGAAGCTCTTTATGAAGGTGATCAGAAACACCCTTGGCTGCGTAACCCATTGCCTCACGCATTTTTGGCGGAAGGTTCAGACCGTATTTTGTTTCCAGAATGTAGCCTACGCCGCCTTTTCCAGACTGGCTGTTGATACGGATAACATCTGCATCATAATTACGTCCAACATCTGTGGGATCAATTGGCAGATACGGAACTGTCCAGCGGTTCGGATCTTTTTCCTCGATCCAGTGCATACCTTTGGCAATTGCATCCTGATGGGAACCAGAAAATGCTGCAAAAACAAGTGCGCCACTGTATGGACTTCTCTCTCCAACTGTCATTCCCGTACAGCGCTCATATACCTCGCAGATGTGAGGCATATCAGAGAAGTCAAGCTTCGGATCTACTCCCTGGGAATACATATTCATTCCAAGTGTTACAATATCAACATTACCAGTACGCTCTCCGTTTCCAAAAAGAGTTCCCTCGATGCGGTCTGCTCCGGCAAGAATTCCCATTTCAGAATCTGCCACACCACAACCTCTGTCATTGTGAGGATGTAAGGATACGATTACATTTTCACGGTAAAGCATATGTTTGCACATATACTCAACCTGACTTGCATATACATGCGGCATGGAATGCTCCACTGTTACCGGAAGGTTGATGATACATTTGTTGTCCGGAGTCGGCTGCCATACATCGATAACCGCATTGCAGACCTCAAGGGCATATTCCGGCTCAGTTCCTGTAAAGCTCTCCGGACTATACTCAAACTGGAAGTTTCCTTCTGTCTGTTCAGCCAGTTCTTTTAATAATTTCGCACCTTCTACGGCAATCTTTAAAATCTCTTCTTTGGATTTCTTGAATACCTGTTCACGCTGTGCAACAGATGTGGAATTGTATACGTGAACAATAGCTTTGGGCGCACCTTTTACGGCTTCAAAGGTTTTACGGATAATATGCTCCCTTGCCTGTGTCAGTACCTGGATCGTAACATCTTCAGGAATCAGTTTGCGATCGATCAAGGTACGAAGGAACGTATACTCTGTCTCAGAAGCAGCTGGAAATCCTACTTCAATCTCTTTAAATCCAATCTGTACAAGAAGTTTGAAAAACTCAACCTTCTGTTCCAGGCTCATTGGGATGACAAGTGCCTGGTTTCCGTCACGAAGGTCTACAGAACACCATGCAGGTGCCTTGTCAATATAGTCCTTTTTTGCCCAGTCCATACAGATTTCTGGTGGAAGATAATACTGTTTTTTGTATTTGCTTACATTCATCATTTTTTATTCCTCCATATTGTAAATTTAAATTTTCTCTTTTCTGTGACGGAAGGATTCTTTGACTGCTGGGTCAGAGCTCTGTCTGATAAAGCAGCTTTATGTGGTATTAAATTCCAATGGAATTACTATCACATAAAAAAAGTCCTCCAGCTCTGCACACATACAGGTGCAAGAGACGGAAGACATACATCCTACGCGGTACCACTCTTATTTCATGAATAGAATCCATACACTTATCGGATACGGGATTACTCCTTATATCCTTTCCCTGTAACGGTGGAATCCGGCTGTGTCTACTCTCGCTTCTTCTAATCATTCGAAGTAATTTCAGACAGCTGCTCCAAGGCGAGTTCTACAGTTTCCTTCCGTCATCTCACACCACCCAATGACTCTCTGTGCTCTGGTACCTGTGTACTACTCCTTATCAAAGCATTTCTCTTATATGTTCTTTGTGGTTATTACCTTAACATTTTTCAAGTCACTTGTCAATGACTAATCGGGGCAACAGGATTTGAACCTGCGACCTCACGGCGCGCTTGCACCTTCCTTACTATACCCTATAAAGCCTTAAAAATCAAGCATTTTATTTGTTTGATAGTAAAATAATTTTGATTACCTTGATTACTTTTTGTTATTTTACTTCAATTTCTTCAATAATTTTTGTCTTATATTTCAAATCTGTTGTATCAAAAGTGTAATATTTTTCATTTACTTCTTCCGTATGACCAAGCAAAGAAGCCGCAACAGTTGTAGAGACTCCATTACATTTCAATTTAGAATTTACTGTCTTTCTAAAAGAATGAATTCCTCTATTCCTTAACCCTTGTTGCTTACATTTGTTTTTTATACAGGAAGATACCATTGGCGCATGAATCCTACCGTCTTTATTAGCGAACACCCATTCGCAAAAAAATCCATTTGTCTGTTCGACATATTTTATTGTATTAAACAGCTTTTCAATCTCTTTAGTCTTTGGGAAAACTCTGTCTTTCTTATTCTTAGTCTTATCAATGAAATACTCTTTTGTTATCCTATCGTATTTTTCAGACTTGTTAATGACAATATAATCCAATTTAATGTCTTCCCATTTGAGCGCAACTATTTCTCCTACTCTCATCCCTGTTAAAGAAGCTAACTGTACTGCATATGTGGGAATATAATCTGGTTTTTTCTCATGGTCAAGATCAAATCTCTCATGTAGACTGTTCAAATCCAAATCAGAAAAAATTTTCTGCTCTAAAGGCTTTTCTTTTTCCACACAATACTGATAGAACTGTTTTGCTTGCAAGAATTCCATAGGATCACCAACAATGGCTTTATTTACTCTTGCACTGTAGATTGTATTCTTAATATAACTGAATAATGTTTTACACGCCTTTTTGCACAGTTCTTTTTCCTTAACTGTTTTTACAATAAAAACCTTTATATCTTCTTCCGTTATGTCCTGAATATTCTTTTTTACAAATGGTGTGCCATCGAAATACCTTTTGCGATCTGTATTATATTTACATACGGTATTATGACAAACCAGAGAATCTTGGACACTACGCCAATGCTCATAGGCGTCTTTAAAGGTTTTGATCTTGCGTTCTTCTTTGGGATTTTTGCGGTAATACTGAATCACTGCTTTTTCAATGGCTGCCTTTGTAGACCTTTTCACCTGTTTACGTCCATCTTCGCAGTCCGGTAAATATGTATACCACTTTTGATTATTTCCTTGCCAAATCTTATATTGATGATTTTGTAAAATTTCCGTATTCTTCATCATCTCAACTTGATCCTGCAAATGTGGTAAGTCGATGATACCATTTTTGATTGCAAAATTCAACATTTCCTGTTCATTTGATTCAAGTCCCATTACTGCTGCATTTGTTGTTTCCTGTGTTACACAATTTGTTATTTCCATAAAAATTACCTCAATATATTCAAAAAGAGCTTCCAAGAAGCCATTACCAGTTGCAGTAATTTCTTCTTAAAAGCTCTTTGTTTTAATTCTAAAAAATTACATCATTCAAAAATCACTCATAAAACACTTCATATCACCGCAAACTTCTGAAATCTCTTACCTGTTTCTTGTCATGTGCTTTAATTTTCCTATCCAAATGTCTATCAATTTCCCTCAAAATAGAATCCGTATCTTGTGCACCATCAATATAGAAGTTATTTACATAAGTGTTTCCACTCATATTCTGAATATTTTGGATATTCTTTTCTATAGCTTTCGCCATTCCAGCATAATCAGGCATGTTTTTCTGGGTGGCTATAGTTGCATTGTCCAATAAGCCTTTCGTAAAGTTTGCATCAAACACTTTGTCACCCTGGTTTAAGAAGGTGAGCGTACCATATTGTTTAGAAAAGACAGACTCCATTCCTTTCTCATTTACTCTGTATATTCCAGATTTAGATACATAATCGGTTCCGGAAGCATAACCCTTAATATCAGTCAATCCAGACTGAGAAATCTCACTATCTGATAATCCGTAGTGCCTTAAAATAGAAGATATCGCATTAATTGTACTTGCTGTGCTAAGTCCTGCATTGCTAATTGCACCATTAATGGCATTGGTCATTTCTTCCATGTTAGAGCTGATTTTGTTGATCCACGTATCAAGATCCTCACTAAGATCAGTAGACAGCTTATCCAGTGAATCAGTCTGCTTAGAATAAGCATGATCTACAATTGTGTCATTCAGATCATCTTTTGCGGATTGCAGCTGTTCTTGCAGTTTTGCTTTTCTTGCCTTATCTTCTGCACTGGTGCTTCCTTCCAACGCCGCAATCTGTCTCTCCAGCACTTCAATATCCTTGGTTTTGTTTTTCAGTGTCTTGTCATAGTCATAGTAGTTTTTCTTTGCAGATAGAGCTTCTTTCCTCTTATCAATGACCTTGTTCAGCACATCAAATTCAGCCTGAGATTGGGATTTCACCAGTTCCAAAATAGAATTTCTGGAAGAGTATATATTTGCAGTGGTACTTTTAATATTTTCATCAACATCTTTCAACTTCTGGTTATATTCATCCTCGCCGAACTTCCCAGCGTTGTAATCGTTGATAATCTGCTGTCTTTCCTTTATATAGGTTTTCAGATTTTCTGTGGAAGCATTGATATCATCCACATCCAATGTAATTGACAATGCACCTGATTCTGTAAGAAGTCCTGTGTTCTTATCAATTTTCATATCATCAGAAATCAGAGATTTAAGACCATCCAGCTTATCACGGAACCTGTCAACCTTTTCTGCAGCTCTTTCAAACTGTTCTTCGTAATAAACACCAATCTGAGATTGCTTCAATTCCTCAATTTGTGTATCATAGTCTGCCACAGCATTTTGCGCTTCTTTGATTTTTGTCTGCATGTCCAGCCATTCTTGTGAATTTTCCACGATTGTTCCAGCCTCAACGCCATCATTTAGCTGTTTCGTCAGTTCATCAAGCTCATTCTGTTTAATTGCCCTCTCAGCCTGAGTGTTGCTTATCTTAACATCATAGTCAGAAGATTTTTCGTAATCTCCGTGAGCTTTTGCCAGGTCTATATTCTTTTCCTGATATTTACTCAATTGCTCTTGGTAGCTTAGAAGTGCTTCGTAATACGTCTTCGCATTATCAAATTTCGTAGATACAGCTTCCACTGTAGCCTGAGCAGATTCCACCTCGGCTGTCATAAGATTCTCATTAGCTTCTGCAAGAGCATTTGTGGCAATGGTTACGTTTTCTTTCTTCTTTTTACTGTCTGCTAAAGCATTATTGTAGGCGGTCAGAATTTTCAACTGCCTTGCATCAGTGATTCCAGTTGTATCAATCTCCTTACCAGCTGCCATTTTCTTTCTCTGTGCTGCTGTCAGCGTCTTACTGTTCTTATATTTCTTCTGAAGCTTTGCAAGCTTTTTGTTAGCTGTTGTTTTCTGCTTCTTAGTCGTAGTCAAATTAGCGTTTGCTTGTTCCACAGCAACTTTTCTTGCTTCTTGTTCAGCCTTCTTCCCAGATACTTGTTCGTCAACCAGACCATTCATGTAAGAAAGAGAATCCCCGGAATCATAAGCATTAAGCGCTGTATTCACATTAGACTTCATGGATTTATATGTAGAATTGGATGAATTGTAGTTAGATTTTGCCGTAGATAATTTAGATTTTGCAGATGTGGCTTTCTTATTCGCTTTGGTCTTGTTTGTCACAGCCTTATTATAATCGTCAGCTTTTTTCTTCTGGGAACCTGACATACCAGTAGAATCAATTTTCTTACCAGCTTGAACCTGTTTCTTCTGTTCATCAGTAAGATTTGTTTTCAATAAGGATTTTGCAGTGGATTTCACTTTATTATTTGCTTTCTTCTTTGCTGTAGACGCTTTCTTATTAGCAGTCTTCGCAGATTTCAACGCTTTATTATCCGATTTCTTCTGTTCCTGTACTTCAGCCAGATCCTCTTTCATTGTCTGCGCAAGAACAGCCTGAGTAGATCCACCTTTGGTAGCCGCTGTTAATCTGGAAGATATAGCATTAATACCGTTATAACCAGTAGTCAAACGATCAATCTTTTTCTCGGCTTTCTCTGTAGGCATGTTAGCCCATTGCTCAAACAACTTCTGTTGTTCATTTCTCAGATCAATAACAGCCTGTTTACAATCCTGTGCCTTGTCATACCAACTCTGATATTCTGAGATAGCTTCTGCTAAAGCCTTACCCTCATCTGTGCTAGTGTCCATATCTTCAATACGATAAGCACCGGACTGTACCAATTTTTGATATTTCTTAGGAATTGGTACATTTATTTCTCCACCATCACTATTGTAATAAGTGTATTTTTCAGCAACAGAATTGGCTTTCTTCATGTAAGCCAACTCGCCTTTGGTATTAGCTTTCATCTCATAGTTCATGGTTTTCATCTGTTTCTTCAACAAAGAGGTCTTTAATGCAGATGTGATATAATCCGTAATCTGATCTGATATTTTCTTGACCTTTTTCTCCCATGTTTCCAGCCTCGTAGCAACCAAGTCAAATGTTTTCATGGACTTTTTTGTGGTTTTTGTGGATTCTTCCGTAGCTTTGGTATGGCTCTGGGTCGCCTTGGTATCTGCATTGGTAGCACTGGTAGCCTTTGCAGTGTTACCACCGGATACGACAGATTTTTGTGCTTGCTTTACACTGATCCCACCTGTTACCATAGCATTGCCTGATACAAAAGCAGTACCGGATATATCAGGACTTGTACCGGATGCTAACGCGATTGCTCTTGAAGCAGTAAAACCATTGCTTAACAATTCCTCTGTCTGGACATGGTTGAATACAATTGCACCCTGTGGAATATTTACAAATTCGGCTCCGTTATCTCCAACTGTATACCATTTTCCGGTATGAGGATTTACGCACATTTCACGACCTAATTCGCCCACAAGAGTAGTTCCAGGACGCTTATTTCCCCAATCTCCGGTAACTTTTGCCGTTCCAGATACGTGAGCTGTACCGGCAACACTATTTGCCCCATTGGTTGGCGCAGAAGTATTTCCCCAGTTAATATGCCCTACTGCCTGGAATTGAGTTTTTACCTTAGAAATATCATTACTCCACAACACTGTACCGTCACTTTTCTTTTGAGCAGCGGCGTAAGCATCAACTTTTGTCGTATCATTATCCCAGTCAACTTCACCTTTTGCATCATGTTTGGTTTCTTGGAACCCAATAATAGCAGAATCATCTATACCGGCTTTTACCATAACTTCATTTGTAAGCTTATTGCTAATACTGTCCTGGATCGTATCAATAGAGGAATCATCTATAGATAAGGTGGCTTTTACATTCGTATCAAGCCCTTTAATCTTATCCGCTACAGCTTCCACATTTGCCTGGGCTTCTGTCGTGTCCATCCCAAGTGTCTCTTGCATCTGCAATGTGTTCTGAGCAGTTTGGAACTCCTGAAGAAGTCCAACAGCTTCTCCAATCTTACCGGAAACCTGGCTTACATCAACATTCATTACAGCTGGTGCTTCTAATTGTTGTTTCTGAGCAACGCAATACTGAATAATTGTATTCGCCTGATCTACTTCTGATGAATCCACGCCTACCTTTGCTTTAACACTGTTCATCTCTGATATGGTATCATCCAATGCAGAACATTTTTCTTCTGTTGTCTGTAAATCAGACACATCAAGATTAATCTTCAGGTCTTCATTCCCAGCAACACTACGTAATGCCTCTGAAGCTTCAGTGGCAGCTACAGCAATATCACCCATTGTCTGAATGCCTTCATCCGACCAATCGAAGTTGGCTCCAAATTCCTGCATCTCACCGAACATTGCTTGAACCATAGGCATTGAAAGATTCATACCTTCTGCAAAATCTTCCATGGTCTTCCCACCTGCTACCTGGTAGTTTTCACCAGCTTCATCCAGGACCATAAGACCTTTATCCATAGCCTGTTGGCAAAACTCTTCTATATTAAGTCCAGCTCTTTCACCATCTTCATTGTGGGTAAATAGATTGTCAATACTACTTAGATAGGAATTGATTGCATTTTCATCTGTGCTATCAACTGTATCAGGAATAAGAAAATCCAAAGAAGCTTGATAATCTTTACGTCCCACTCTACCATAAATATCTGAGTCCGTATTGTTTAAAACATCATCTATCTGCTTAGATGCCGTAATTGCATCGTCAAACATATCACCGCTCTCAGAGCTATTCTGCGCATCCTTCCACTGCTGATAAATACCAATAGATTCCATCAATGAAGAATTTAACAAATCAAGCTGACTACACTGCTCCACAATTGCGTCATTGCTTGCTAACAATCCGTCAATCTGTTCCTGAATACTCTCTGCGCTCTTACCTGTTGCATCTGTATTATCAAGAAGTTTCTGGCGTAATGCTTCAATTTGCTTGGCATTTTCCAGATATTCTTGCTGTTTCTGTGCTTTTGCAGTATTGTTTGTAACAACTTGTTCCTCTACTTTTTCTTTTGTTAATTTTTTAACATTCTCTTCATTTAGAACTAAACTTCCATTAATGAATTCAAGGCAATCTCTATAATCAGCCAGCGCATCTGAATTAAAATCATCATAGCTTACCGACACACCAATAGACTGAGAATCTAACGCCTCTTGCACAGCACTGATTTCTTGTAACAGACTCGAACTGTCCTCTTTCGCAAGATCAGAGAAAGACATCTCCACATTGTCCGCGCTATCAGCTACATTATTCAATCCATCAGCAGACATATTACTGATATAACCCAAATTTCCAAGTGCTGTAATAAGTGGTTGAATTTCACTAGCAGATGTACCGGAAATTATTCCTGCTTGTTCTGCTGCCTGAACGAGATAATTAATGGAATCCACATCACCTGAACCAACAGCAGCCTTAAAGTCTGAATCATCCATATTTAACTTCTTAATTTCTTCAGCTACAGATTGTAAATGCTTCTGGAATCCATTTTCACCCTCACCGGAAAGAGCTTGATTGAACTCATTAGCTTTAATTGCTGCAGTATTCAGCTGATCTCCAATCTCTTTAAACTGTGAGGAATACTTAGAAGCATCTGTGTTCATAAGAACTTGAACACTCTTATTAATATCATCATAATATTGCTTTGCATCTGCAATCTCGTCTGCATTTCCATTTGATATTGCGTCATTGTATTTATTTACCGCGTCTTCATATTTATTAAGCCATTCTAACGCAGTCTTCCCAGAATATTGTTGTTTATCGGAAAATAACTCAGCTTGTTTCGCCTGATTGTATAAGTCCTGATATTCAGACAGAATATCATTGGCTTCTTCCAAACCACCAGAAGCATAGTTTGACAAACTTGTCAGCACATCACTCTCGCCGTATTGTTCCTGAATAGATCTGACCTCGTTCATAAAATCATTCAGTGCATCTTTAGCAGTGGAAGCGTCTGCTGTAAACTGGATTTCAAGATTTCCAGTACCTTCCATGCCTTCTTGAAGCTTAAACACATCATCACCATACTTCTTTTTGAGCTTGGTGATTGCCTGATTAATGGCATTTGATTCTTCAGATCCATTATCAGAATACTGTCCAAGATAAGCATGGCGCTCTTTCTCCATCTGTTTCTCTGCTTCTTCAACACCTTTTTTATTCTCATTAAGGAAACGTTTTGATTCTTCAGTAGAAAGTTCTTTAAGCTTTGCAATCTGTGTATCAAGAGAATCATTAATTAAATCCAAACCTTGTACTTGGTTTCCGTAACTCTCTGTCAAAGAGTCTTGAATTTCCAATAGATCAGACTTAGCCTGGTAAGCCTCTTCTTCTGATAATGTACCATTGTCCAACGCAGTACGAAGTTCCGTGATCTTATCTATATTATCCTGTAAGGATGTATTATTTTCCTCCCAGGTATTTCCAGCTTCTTGTGCTTTATCTACAGCCTCTTCTATAGAATGCTTATATGCGGAAAAAGCACTAACCGCTGCTGCCACTCCTGCTGCAATAAGAATCAGCGGATTTGCAAGAAGTGTTGACATTAATCCAGATAGCGCAGAACTTAGAGAAACTGTTGCACTTGTAGCAACACCTTCTGCACTTGCTAATCCCATAGATGCAACCGCAGCACTTGCCTGAGCTTCTGTCATTCCTTGTCCCATCAACACTGCCACTCTTTGTGCATCTGATAAGGCTGTACTGGATAGCACAAGTTTTGTCTGAGATTCTGAAAGTCCTTTCGTGAGATTAATCAGACTTGCCATATTAGAGGTATCAAATGTTCCTGCACTCTCCGCTGCTTTTACCAACTTCAGAGCATTAGACAGATTTGAAAATTCTTTTGTTGCACTGGTAGCCATGCTTACTAACTGACTCAATGCATATGTAGCACCAGCTGTTCCAAGTCCTGCCAAAGCTCCTTTGAGTAATCCGGTCTTCTCCGTAAAGTCTACTACAGCTTTGGAACCATCCAGAAATCCAGCGTATAGGTCACGAGAAATCACGCTAGAAGATAAAGATTCCAGGGAAGCTTTTAAGGAATTAGTCTTTGCCTCAAGTCCCTCTAAGTAGAGATCAAACTTCTGCTCGCCACTGCCTTCTGAGTTAGCTGCAACATCAGTATATTTTTTTACACGGTCGTAGTTCTCCATGAGGACTCGAAATTGGTTCTGCATTCTTGATCCACCGAAAGAAATCGCGATGGCGTTTTGCTGTGCCTGATTTAATGTGTCCCACTTGGATGCAAGTGCATCTAATACATCTGAAGCACTATTATATTCCGTCATAGTTTTTCTAAGATTAATTCCCACATTTGCAAGTGTAGTCTCTACATCTGACAATTTTTCAGTAGTTCCGTCCTCGTCTACCAGCTCCAACTTACCAGATTTAATATTAGTCATACGAGTTAGGATTGACTTCATAGCAGTTCCTACCGTACTCATACTCTGCTGTGTGACTTCACCTATAGTTGCCACATAGCCAAGCAGACGATCCATAGAGATTCCTGCCTGGTCTGCCGTAACTGCAACACGAGACATAGCTTCAGCTAGGCCAGAAGAGTTAGTAGCCGAAACCAAATCGACAGATGAAATTTTAGAAACTACTGACTCAGCCGCATCAGCTTGTAATTTATATCCATTCAAACTTGCTGTAAGATATTTTGTTGCATCTTCGGATGACATGTCACCAACTTTCGAAAGCACCATTGAAGACTTAACGAGATTATTGACTTCATCAATTGATTTTCCTTGTCTTAACCAAGCATCTGCTCCTTCACTAACCTGTGTAGTAAGTGATCCCAACTCTTTTGCCAGTGCATTATAATCATTCATCATACCGTGAACCGTATTATAATTAGCCCCCGTGGCAAGCTGTAATGCAACTGTGGCATCATCCAATTCTTTGACCGTACTCACTGCATCTCTGGCAGCGTCACCAACTTTATAAATAGCATCAGTCAACAAATTTGCTGCGGTAAATGTGCTAAAAGCGTCTTTCAGTGTACTACCAAAGCTTTGGAACACACTCTGTCCCTGGACACCTGCGTTATTAAGACCATTAAGAATATTCTGCATTTCAGCCATTCCAGATGTATCAACTGTTGGAACGCTATTTCCACCATTGTTCATAGCCCCCTCTACAGAGCTTCTTAAACTATCTGTATTAACCCTCAAGTTGATTTCAACGTCTGTGATCTGATTAACAGCCGCCTGAATATCAGTTGCCATCTGTTCTGCATCAATCTTGAATTTTATAGGAAGCTCCACATCCTTCAGTGCAACTTCAAGATCCCTCTCCAAACTCTGCTTATTAACCTGAATATCAACTTGAACCGGCTCATCCCCAGTTGCTAACTGACTAATAGCAGACCTCATCTGTGATAACAACTCTTCATCATTGATCTTCACATTAATCTGAACCGCATCTTCCGAACCAGTAACAGACTGAATAGCATTCCTGATATCAGATACAATTTTCTCTGTGTTTATATCAACATCAAGATCATATGTATTTTTCACGCCTTCGGAAGCAGTCTCAATATTCTGCTGAAGTCTTTCCCGAATCTGGTTAGACATTGCTATTACATTATCAAATGCATCAGCTTTAATCCCAGCTGCCTGTTCCGGTGACATATCCTGTGCAGAGATTACCTGTGTCATGTCTTGTCGTGCCTGAGCCAACACTTCAAAAGCTCTCTTGATCTGATCTGCCTGTGTAACAATGTTATCAGCAAAATGCTCTGGAAACAAGTTTGTCATTTCGCCCCAAATACTATCAATAGACACACCTTTGCTTGCATCTCTGACAATGTGACCAATGTTATTATTCAGTAATTCCTTATAATCATCACCGGACAGAGCTTTCTTCAGATCATCTGATACATAAATCTTCTTATCTTTGAAATAGCTGTAGAACTGGTCGTAAATCCCCATTTTGCCCTGAATAATGTTGGCATTCTGAGAAACACTGTTCGCAAGATCACTCAGTCCGGAAACAAAAGCGTTACCCTTTCCACCTTGTAAATTAAATTCCTTACCATTCCAGGTCTTACTTAACTCAGACATTACACTGTTGATCTGTCCTTTAAGTTTACTGATTGCTGATTTATCCGTTATATTAAAAGAGTCAGCTAACTGCTTACTCAGTCCGGACGTATCAATTTTTGTGGCTTTCAGTCCTTTTTCAATGCTCTTTGCAAGATTGTGTGCATCGTCATTCCCCTTGATTTCAACGTCAAGTGTTACTTTTTGTTTTTTTATAGAATCAAGCTGTTCCTGGACTTTCGATAAATCCAGGTCAGCTCCAATTTGCATTACAAAATCACTCATCTTTTGCATCCTCCTTTATTCTGTTTTTTGTAAATATATTTATATTTTTCATAAAAATAAAAGATATATAAATATATATTTATGCTATTTTGTTATAAAATCATTGGGTTTTATAAGATAATAAATATAAATAAATGAGTATTATTATATTTTTATATATATTTATTTTTTAAATAAATGTATGAATTTTGCC
>OLNU01001120.1_pt1 | contig 21064 bp, 9 predicted proteins | sample 1672241 | NCBI WGS metagenome assembly OLNU01 (sample SAMEA3136663, study PRJEB25190) | human gut metagenome | biome: human gut; feature: human-associated habitat; material: faeces | place: Austria | collected 2013 | reverse complement strand
TCAACAGCATCGCCAACAAGCACGCCGACGCCATGGACAACTACCCGGAACCCAATGTGCTGCCCCGGGCGGCGGACGACGAGGAGACCGCGAAGGTACTCTCCAAAATCCTGCCCACGGTGCTGGAACAGTGCGACTACGAGACGGTGTACAGCGACACCTGGTGGCGCAAGCTGAAGACCGGCACCGGCGTGAAGGGCATCTTCTGGGACCCGACGGCCCGCAAGGGCCTGGGCGAGATCAGCATCCGCAGCGTGAACCTGCTGATGCTGTACTGGGAGCCGGGCGTAGAGGACATTCAGGACTCGCCGAACCTGTTCAGCCTGAGCCTGGCAAACTCGGAACAGCTGGAGGCGCAGTACCCGCAGCTGAAGGGCCACACCGGCCACAGCCTGGACGTGGCAAAGTACATCCACGATGACAGCATCGACACCGCCGACAAGAGCGTGGTGGTGGACTGGTACTACAAAAAGGCCCAGCCCGGCGGGCAGACGGTGCTGCACTACTGCAAGTATTGCAACGGCATCGTGCTGTATGCCAGCGAGAACGACCCGCAGTACGCGGAGAGCGGCTTTTACGACCACGGAAAGTATCCCTTTGTGTTCGACCCGCTGTTCCGCGAGGAGGACAGCCCGGCGGGCTTCGGGTACATCGACGTGATGAAGGACACCCAGACCGCCATTGACGAGATGAACCACGCCATGGACGAGAATGTGAAGCTGAGCGCAAAGCAGCGGTACATCCTGAGCGACACGGCGGGGATCAACGAGGAAGAACTGGCCGACTTTGGCCGGGACATCGTGCATGCGGCGGGCCGGGTGACCGACGAGAGCATGCGGCCGCTGCAGACGGCGGGCCTTGCGGGCAACCTGATCACCTACCGGGACGACCGGGTGAACGAGCTGAAGGAAATCAGCGGCAACCGCGATGTTTCCCAGGGCGGCACCACCAGCGGCCTGACGGCGGCCAGCGCCATTGCAGCGCTGCAGGAAGCAGGCAGCAAACTTTCCCGCGACATGCTGAAAAGCGCCTACCGGGCTTTTGCGCAGGAGTGCTACTTCATCATCGAGCTGATGCGGCAGTTCTACGACGAGCAGCGGGTATACCGCATCACGGGAGAGAGCGGCGGCACGGAGTATGTGCCCTTCAGCAATGCGCAGTTACAGCCCCAGCCCGGCGGCATGGTGGGCGGTGTGCAGCTGGGCGACCGGGAACCGATCTTTGACATCACGGTGAGTGCGGCGAAGAAAAGCACCTTCAGCCGCCTTTCCCAGAACGAGACGGCGAAGGAATGCTACCAGCTGGGATTCTTTGCACCAGCCAATGCTGACGCGGCGCTGGCCGCGCTGGACATGATGGACTTTGAGGGCATCGAGAAGGTGCGCCAGCGGGTGGGCCAGAACGGCACACTGTACCAGCAGCTGCAGCAGATGGCCCAGCAGATGCAGAAGATGGCAGCCATTATCGACCAGCAGAACGGCACCAACGTCTCGGCTGCGGCAGGTGCAGCGGCCCAGGCGGCGGGCAGCACGGGCGGTGGCGGCGGCGGGGGCACCAGTGTAAAGAGCACGACCAACAGCCTGGGCGACGTGGTGGGCCAGAGCGGCAGCAACAGCATGGCCACCCAGGCGGCACAGCGGGCGATGGACGTGAACAACCCGAATAAAGAATGATGTGCTGCGCAATGAGGATGCCCGGATGGGCAAATGATGTCTGCCCGTGGGGCAGATGGTGTGCGCTGCGGCGCATGAAAGGAGAAACGGAAATGATCACGATCATCTACGATGAGAAAGAACACGACATGATCCTGCAGGCGAGCGGGCACGCGGAGTATGCGCCGAAGGGGCAGGACATTGTGTGCGCGGCGGTGAGCTGCCTGATGCAGACGCTGGCATACAGCGTGGACGGCGGCACCGCGACCCGGGACCCGGACGGCGACAACGTCCTGCGTGTGCAGGCGGCACAGAGCTTTGACACACAGGCAAAGTTTGAGCTGGTGACGGATGGGCTGATGCTGCTGGCCCAGCAGTACCCGGAGAATGTGCGGTTTGTGAACCTGCACGCGAACGACACCGACAATGTGGACTTACAGTTGTTCGCTGCAACGGCGACGACCACTGCCTGCGGCAGAAACAGGGAGGAGCTGTTGGGGCCGCGGCCAGCAGGATGCAAGGCCCGCGCAAGGGCCGAAGCAGACGCTGGGAGCCGCAACCCGTTCGGCAGTTTGGACTTACAGCGTTTTGCTGAAGGTGCAGCAGCTTCGGGTGCAGGCGAGAGCGCGGGCGCTGCGGCGGGCATCCAGGCACCGGCGCTGCGGCCGGCACAGGAGCGCATGGCGAAGCGCAGCCACCCGGGCCGCGCGGCAAAGGCGGCGAACCCTCTCAGTGCGCAGTCCGGAGACGGGACCCTCTCACCGGCCCCGTCCGCCGATGGCGGCGCGGATGCCGGAGATTCCCCACTCCGGCGTGATACACGCCACCTCTCCCCGACCGGGGAGAGTCTTTCCTCGAAGGGGGAGCCGGGAATCAAGGAAGGCGAGACCGGCGAGGGGAAGCAGGCCGAGAAAAAGGCTGCAGACCCGGCGGAAAAGCGCCGGGCCTTTGGCCAGCTGATGCAGGGCGAGTATGCGGCGGAGTTTGAGGAAGCCATGCAGCGCGCGGCACAGGTGGCGGCGCAGAACATCCAGAACAACCCCCAGGTGAAGGCGCTGATGGATGCGCTGGGCGAGGCCTACGGTGTGGACACCAGCAGCCCGGACAGCCTGACCGCGCTGACCGACGCGGTGAAGAACGGCAAGGTGAAGAACGACGCCTATTACGAGACCCTTGCCGCCGAAAAGGGCATCAGCGTGAAGACGGCCCGGGAGATGGACCGGATGGAAGGGGAGCTGCAGCGGGCCAACGCCGAGAAGCAGCGGGCCGAACAGATGCGCGCGGCCGCCGAGCACCAGCAGCGTGTGGCGGCGGTGCAGGCGCAGTGGCAGGCGGAAGCGGAAAGGCTGCAGCAGAAGTACCCGAGCTTTGCGCTGGACGAAGTGCTGAACAACCCGGCCGTGGCGGACATGATCCGGCGGGGCATCGGGCTGGAAGCGGCGTACCGCGCAGCCTACTTTGACCAGCTGATGGAGAACCAGACCGCCCTGACCGCAAAGCAGGTGGAACAGGGTGTGGCAGCCCGCATCCAGCAGCGCGGCCAGAGACCCACCGAGAACGGCGTGCGCCCCGGCGGCGCGGCAGAGACCAAGGTGGACGTGGAGCACATGACCCGCGCACAGCGGGCCGAGCTGGCACGCCGGGCACGGCGCGGGGAACGGATCGTGCTGTGAGAATGAATTTCCCGCGCGAAGGGTGCGAGAAAGATAAAAACCTTTTGAAGGAGGACGACAAGATGAACATCTACAAGAAGATGGACCTGCAGCTGTTTGCTGACGCAAGCGCACAGCTGCAGAACACCACCGCCACCAGCGGCATGTCCGCTGAAATGAAGACCTACTACGAGAAGACCCTGCTGGACCTGGCAGAGCCTGCACTGGTGCATGACCAGTTCGGCGACAGCTACCCCATCCCGGCCAACAACGGCAAGACCATCGAGTTCCGCAAGTACACGGCGCTGCCGAAGGCCACCGAGCCCCTGACCGAAGGTGTGACCCCGGCGGGCCAGACCCTGACCGTGACCACGGTGACCGCAGACGTGCACCAGTACGGCGGCTGGGTGTCCCTGACCGACATGCTGGACCTGACCGCCATCGACAACAACGTGGTGCAGGCCACGAACCTGCTGGCAAGCCAGGGCGGCCGCACCATGGACACCATCGTGCGCGACATCCTGAACGGCGGCACCAACGTGATCTATGCGCCCAAGGTGGCCGACGGCGTGGAGACGGCCGTGAGCAGCCGCGCAGGCCTGGACAAGACTGCGCAGCTGACCGTGGACGTGATCAACCAGGCCGTGGCCCTGCTGCAGGCCCAGAACGCGGACCCCATCGGTGACAGCTATGTGGCCATCGTGCACCCGTACACCAGCTACGACATCCGCAAGGACCCGGCATGGGTGGACGCCCACAAGTACGCGGCCCCGGAGGAAATTTTCAACGGCGAGATCGGCAAGATCAACAACGTGAGGTTCGTGGTGTCGAGCGAGGCGAAGATCTGGACCGGCACCGGCTGCCCGACGGGCCTGGCGGTTTTCAGCACCCTGGTGCTGGGTGCCCACGCCTACGCTACCACCGAACTGGAAGGCGGCGGCATGCAGCACATCGTGAAGCAGCTGGGCTACGGCGACGACCCGCTGAACCAGCGCGCGTCCGTGGGCTGGAAGGCCACCAAGACCGCCGAACGCCTGAGCGAGCCGTACATGGTACGCATTGAGAGCTGCAGCGAGAGATACAGCGCCAAGGCACTGGCGAATTGACACAAAGCCGCTGGCGCGGCATGATGTGCTGCGCAATGAGGATGCCCGGACGGGCAAATGATGTCTGCCCATGGGGCAGATGATGTGCGCTGCGGCGCATGAAAGGAGAAACTATGGCAGCAAAGAAGCAGGAGGCTGCGGTGCAGGACGCTGCAGCAATGACCGAAGCTGTGCAGGAGAACGCACAGGCAGAGAAGAACACCGAGATCGTGCATCTGTTCAAGGACGGGCACCGCTACAGCGAGCCCGTTTTCGTGGGCGTGAACGGCGAGACTTATCTGATCCAGCGCGGTGTGGACGTGGAGGTGCCGAAGGCCATTGCCGAGGTGCTGCGCCACAGCGAGGAGATGGACAACGCTGCAGCGGAGAAGATCGCGGCGGCAGAGGCGGCAGCGGTGCAGCAGGCACAGCGCGTGTAATCTGACAGAAACAACGGACACCCGGTACAGCGGCACTCTGGCTGTGCCGGGTGTTTTTGCATGAAGGAGTTGATGAGATGACGGCAGGACAGGCAATTGAACAGGCCGACGAGATGCGGCCGAACAACGAATTTTCGGACGGGCTGAAACAGAACTGGCTGCGGCAGTGCGACGCGCGGCTGCGCTCCAGCGTGGTGCAGCGCAGCGTGTGCAGCGACTTTGACGCGGTGGGCGCGGACAAGGCATGGGCAGACGGCCTTGCCTACGACACCGAACTGCTGGCACCGGAGGAGTTTGGCCCACTGTACACCCACTGGCTGTGCGCGCAGATGGACCTGGCGCTGGGCGAGACGGCCCGGGCCACGAACGCGCTGCAGATGTACAGCGACTATGTGCAGGAGTTTGCTGCGTGGATGCGGCGAAAGTATCCCCCGGCGGGCGGGGTGCAGTGGAGGTATTGACGCCCTCTCACCGCTTCCGTCCGCCTGACGGCGGCGCGTTGCGGAGCTCCCCCAAGGTGGGAGCCTTGTTTAAAGGAAGGTGCAGCATGATAGATGGAACCAATTTGAACATTTTACAGGCCGGGCGGCAACTGCTGCGGGCCTTTGGCGGCGTGAACGAGACCTATGGGTGCAGCGAGGCAGAGCTGAGCCGGGAGATGAACTTTTCCAGCCGGGGATACCCGGCGCTGCAGACCCGGGCCCCGCGCAGGAAGACCCGGGAGGTGAAGGACGTGAACGGCATGTACCACCTGAACGGGCTTTTGCTCTGCCGGGGCACCACGCTGGAGTACACGCCGGACGCAGATGACGCCCGCAGCGGGGCCGTGGTGCTGGAAAATGCTCTGACCGACGAGCACAAGGCGCTGGCGGGCATGGGCACGAAGGTGCTGATCTGGCCGGACAAGAAGGCATTTGACACCGAGACGGGCACCCTGACCGACCTTGCTGCGAAGTGGGAGCTGGGGGACGAAGCCATGACCGTGACGCCCTGCGACACGGAAGGAGTACTCTACCACCCCACCGGCGTGGGAGACGCCGAACCGGAAAAGCCGGAGGACGGGCAGCTGTTTTTGAAAAGCCCCGCCGCCGCGCCCTACGGCACCGGCAGCGTGCTGCTGAAGTACAGCGCGAGAAACAAGAAGTGGCAGGAGGTGCTTTTGCAGACGGTGCGCATCCACTGCCCGGGCGTGGGCGGTGTGCTGAAGGAAGGCGACACTGTGACCCTGAGCGGGATGCCGCAGGCCGTGTGCGACGCGGTGGCGGCGGGGCTGAACAGAGAGATCACGGTGGGGACGCTGGAAGAAGATGACATCATTGCGACGCTGGTGCCCACGGAGGACACGGACCGGTATTACGGCAGCTGGACCATCAGCCGCACCGGCACGACCTGGCAGAGCCTGGACGGCAAAGTGACCGAGAGCGAAGCGGCGACCGCGCCGGTAGCCGTGGAACGGCGGGTGCCGGACTTCGACTTTGTGACCGAACAGGGCAACCGGGTGTGGGGCTGCAGCCGGAAGGAGAACACCATTTACGCCTGCGCCCTGGGCGACCCCACCAACTGGTACAGCTACCGGGGCATCGCTTCGGACAGCTACGCAGTGAGCGTGGGCAGTGACGGGGCGTTTACCGGCGCGGCCAGCTGCCTGGGGTATGTGCTGTTCTTCAAGGAGAACTGCATCCACAAGCTGTACGGCTCGAAGCCCAGCGACTACCAGCTTTCCAGCGTGCGGTGCCGGGGCGTGGCGGCGAACGCAGCGGGCAGCCTGTGCGTGATCGCGGAGACGCTGTATTACCTTTCGCCGGACGGGGTGATGGCCTGGGGCGGCAGCCTGCCCACAAAGGTGTCCGGGACGCTGGCCACCGGCAGGCTGACGGCGGTGGAGTGGGCCATGGGCGGCAGCCTGGATGCGCGGTACTACCTTTACCTGAAACGAAAAACGGAGACCGGCGGGCGGCTGCTGGTGTACGACACGGAGACGGGACTGTGGCACGAGGAAAGCCCGGCGGGCACCGAAATGGTGGGCACCGGGCAGCAGCTGTATCTCTGGGACGGCAATGCCCTATGGGCGGCAGACCCGGACCGGGAGGAGGACGGCGAGACCGAGACGCGGTTACAGTTCGAGGCGGTGACCGGCGACATTGGCATGAGCAGCCCGGACGACAAGTATGTGAGCCGGGTGACGCTGCGGCTGGATGCACTGGCCTACACAGTGGTGGACGTGGCCGTGAGCTACGACGGCGGGGACTGGGAGACGGTGGGCAGCTGCGCAGCGGTGCGGGCCGACGAGCGGATCAACCTGCCCTTTGTGCCGCGGCGGCACGACCTGATGCGGCTGAAGTTTTCCGGCAGCGGGCAGATGGTGCTGCGCAGCGTGGCCCTGACGCTGGCGGACGCAGCCGGAGGACGGGTGAGCGGCGCGGTGCCGAGACGGTAGAAAGGAGCGAAACAATGGCAAGTGTGGCGGGACTGGCGGGCATCGGCCTGCCGAAGTTCAGCGCGGACATGCCGGCCGAAGATGCCGAAGCGCTGACCAACTACCTGTACCAGCTGCAGGAACAGCTGGGGTATGTGCTGACCAATCTGGACAGCGAGAACATGAACGAGGACTTTTTGAAGAAGGTGAAGAACGCATGAGTAGACTGACGGACGCGAGAAGCGAGCTGGAACGCTACGAGCAGACGAAGCCCGCGGACTATCAGAGCAAGTACCAGGGACAGATCAAGGACGTGATGGGCCAGATCGACGGCATGGGCGACTATGACTATGACCCGGCGGCGGACACGGCGTACCAGCAGTACAAGAGCCAGTACACCCAGAAGGCGAAGCTGGCGAACCAGAACGCACAGGCGGATGCCAGCGCACGGACCGGCGGCTACGGCTCCAGCTACGGCACCCAGGCGGGCCAGAAGGCCTATGCATCGACCATGAACGACCTGGACAACGTGCTGGACGGCCTGATGAGCCAGAGCCGCAGCGAGTACAACACGAAGAAGGCCGGGCTGCAGACAGAGCTGAGCGGGCTGCAGAGCGCCGAGGAGAACGACTACAACAAGTACCAGAAGGACCTGGCGAACTGGAAGGACGGGCTTTCTTACCGGCAGAACGAATACCAGAACGCCTACAACGAGCACCAGCAGAACACGCAGGACTTTTTGAACGGGCTGTTCCAGGTGATCGGGCTGGCGGCGCAGATTTTGCCGTTCTTTTTGTAAAGGAAGGAGAACACAATGGGCGTATTTTCGAGACTGAACAATGCACAGAAGAAGCTGACCGACGCGGAGAACGCGATGCCGGGAGCTTATGACAACAGCTATGACCAGGACATCCAGGACGCACTGCAGAACATGACCGGCCAGAACCAGGCGGGCACGGGCTACGCTTCGACCGGCGACAGCTACCGGGGCGCGCTGAGCCGCCTGTTTAACAATGCAGGCGCAGGGGCCGACGCGGCCGCGCAGACGGCACAGGGGCTTTCCGGCGGGTACGGGGCGGACTGGGCCCAGAGTGCGGCGAACCAGGCGGCGGCCAGCCAGACCGGCAGCACGGCGGGCACGCTGGCGCAGGCCCGGGCGGACGCACTGACCCAGTGGCAGCAGCAGCTGAGCGGCACCAGCAGCCAGCTGAACGCGCTGCTGGGACAGGACCAGCTGGAACGCAGCGAGTACGACGGCAGCGTGAGCAACGCGGCAGACTGGCGAAACTACCAGTACGACCAGACCCAGCAGGCGCGGCAGGAAAAGAGCGATTTCCTGAGCAACGCGTGGAATGTGCTGAAGAACGTGGGCGCAGCGGCGCTGGAAGGGTATGACGCTTACCGCGGATACCGGCAGCAGGACTGGGAGAACGCTTTCGCAGAGCGGCAGTACAATGACAGTCTGACCCGGAACGAGCTGAGCGACCAGATGGCGGCACTGCAGCAGGCGGCTGCCTACAAGCAGGCCGGTTTTGATGACGCAGCAACGCAGCTGCTGGCAAAATACGGGCTGGACAGCACGATGCTGGACACCTGGCAGGGGCTTTCGCAGGTGGACCAGGATAAGCTGACCTATCTGACCACGGCAGCGGGTCTGGCAGGCAGCGGCTACGACACGGCGGCCAAGAGCTATCTGACGGCGGTGGGGCTGGACCCGAACAGCATCGACTATTACAGCACCATTGCAAACCGGCAGAACCAGAGCAACCTGAACCTGCTGAGCGGTCAGCTGCAGCTGCAGCGGAAGTACGGCACGAAGACCGGCAGCAGTAGGAGCTCGGGCAGCAGGTCGAGCGGCAAGAGCGGGAGCACCGGCACGGGCAAAGCGGCCGGATACACGCAGCCGCAGCTGAACACGATGCTGACCAAGTACAACACGATGAAGCCGACAGATGCGAGCTACGACTACTACACCGAAGTGTTGGCCAATGCAGGGCGCATCGACCGGCTGACCGGCACGGGCAACCCGGGCAAGGCGAACGGCACACCGTATGAACAGGGCATGTACAAGGCGCGGCAGCTGGCCAACAGCGGCTACAGCCAGAGCCAGATCGCCAGCGCGCTGGCAAATGACAGCGGCCTTTCCAGTGACCTGGTATCGAGCATCATGAACCAGATCGACTATGAGTGGCTCGGAACGAAATGATGAGGTGAGCATATGGGCTGGACAGCAAAAGAGATCGACGAACTGCGCAAGGGTAAGAACGGCACGGCGGGCAGTACGGCCGGAAGCAGCAGTGCACACAGCAGCACCGCTGCGGGGAGCCGGAGCACGGGCACCGGCAGCGGCTGGACACCGGAGAAAATCGACGCGCTGCGGGGCGGCAGCACCGGGAAACGGACCACCGAAGCATGGGAGAACCGCAGTGCGGGGACCAGCACCGAGACCCGCCGCGCCCGGACGAACACGGGCAGCAGCCAGAGCAGCACCGGGGGCAGCCTGGGCGGGCAGGTGCTGGCACAGATGATGGGCAGCACGAACCCGAAGCTGCAGCTGGAGGTGCCGGGCAGCGGGACCCAGAGCGAGAGAAACGGCACCCGGGGCGGCACAGCACAGCCGGAATGGCTGGGAAAGGTTGGCAGCAGCACCCCGGCGGCGCAGGTGCGTGGTACGGTGAAGCCGACCGAGAAAAAGCGGCAGCCGTATGCAGCAACCGGCGGCGCGATGCAGCTGCAGAGCGGATACGGCGCAGTGAACAGCGCACCGAATGCAGATACGCTGAAACAGACCATTGCGGCGGGCGACGGAAAACGGGTGGACTGGTATGCACGTACGGCACAAGAAGCAAAAGAGGATTTTGCCAGAAACAGCGAGCCCGACCGCTTTGATGAACTGAACCAGTGGATGGATGCGGACCCGAAACACCGGGAGCTGGTAAACCTGATCCGGGGCGGCACCGGAGAACAGCAGCCTTATGTCCAGCGCGGCAACGCGATGCAGGCACAGGACGGAACCGGCGCTATGGCCAGTGCACCCACGGCACAGAGCACCGGGAGGCGGGACTACACCGACGCGGAACTGCAGGCAAAGGGATACACGCAGACCGAGATCAACGAGGCAAAGGCATACATCCGGGATTTCGATGCCTTGCCCGCGTGGCAGCGTGCGGTGCGGCGCACCTCGAACACCATCGGCGGCATTGCGGAAGAAATTGCCGCAGGCGGCCTGCAGATGGGCGAAAATGCGGTGCAGGCCGTGAAGAACAGCAGCGTGACAAAGAAGAACCGGGATGCCCTGAAAGAAAGCCTGGCAGGAGACGCTCGGCAGGAAAAGCTGTTCAAGCTGGTGGACACGGTGGACTCCAACGGAAGCCCGAAGTACAGCGACGCTGAGCTGATCGCAAAGGGATACACGCAGGGCGAGATCGACGACATGCGCAGCCGGTATGCGGCCACCGAGGTGAAGGATGCCGTTGACCCGGAAAAGAGTGTGGGCTACCAGCTGCACAAGCGCAGCCAGGACTTGACCGGCGCAGCAATGAGCGGCCTTTCACCGCTGGCGCAGAAGGTTTTGGGCATTGTTTCCAGCGCAGGCGAGAACCTTGTGGTCGCAAGCATCGACCCCGCGATGGTACTGCCGGTGCTGAGCTTGCAGGGAGCCGGAGAAAGCATGGGCCAGAGCGTGGAAAAGGGCGACAGCGCGGGCAAGACGCTGGCAGGCGGTGCGCTGAAGTTCGGCGCGGGATGGGCCATCAACAGTGTGGGCGCGGCAGACCTGGCCAAGACCATGGGTACGGACTACGCAAGGGACACGCTGGCGGGGAAGCTGGCAGACCTGGTGCGCAGTGTGGCGGATAACGGTCCGCTGGCACAGCAGTACCCGGTGATCGCAAACGCCGTCTCGGGCGGTGTGGACAACGCCATGCAGGCCTTTGTGGAGACCTATGCGGACATGGCCATTGACGCGGCGCTGGGCGACAGTGACGCGGCACAGAACCTGTTCAAGAAAGACACCTTCCTGAACGCGGTGGAAAGCGGCCTGACCGGCGGCGCTTCCGGTGCGCTGGGCGGCGCTGTGGGCACCGGGCTGGGCAAGATGAACGCCCGGTTTGATGCGGCAGCGGGCGGACCCCTCTCACCGCTGCAGTCCGGCGATGCCGGAGCTGCAACGGAGCTCTCCCGAGGGGAGAGCCTTTCTCAAAGGAATGCAGAGCAGGAAGAAAGCGCGCACGCGGCTTCCCCTCATCAGTCGCCTTCGGCGACAGCTTCCCCCGAGGGGGAAGCCTTGAGCCCGGCGGACATGCAGGCACAGCAGGCTGCACAGGAAGCGATGGGCGCGCAGAGCACGGCATCGGCGGTGCGCAGCGAAAACCAGGCGGTGCAGCAGCTGGCCGCTGCCATGGCGGACGGGGAACTGACCGGAAAAACCATCAACCTGTTTACCCCGAATGCGGCGAACGAAGCAAACCGAGCGGCGCTTGCGGAAGAATACGGCATCGAGCTGCCGGAGACGGCGGCAAAGACGCGGCAGATGCTGCGGGAACTGGCAGCACAGCAGCAGAGCACCCAGGTTGCACCTGCAGAAACTACAGCGGCAAACGAGGAAAAGCCGGCCGGAATTGCGGAAGCAGCGGCAGCGGAGAGCCCGGCGCGGCTGGAAGAAAGCGGGCAGGGCTACAGCGTGAGCCTGAGCAACGACACCATGACGGTGCGCTTTGCCGACGGGACTGAAGCAGTGCAGAAAGTGGACCTGGAAGACCCGAAGACCCTGCTGTTTGACCCGGAACAGCTGCACCGGCAGGCGCAGGCGGAAAGCCCAGCTGCACAGCAGACCGCTGTGGAGAACACCGGGGAAACGGTGGAAAGCAGCCCGGCAGAACAGCACAGCGGGCTGCGGGAGACCTACGGTCTGACGCAGCAGAGCCGGAGCACACAGCAGCGGCAGGTGCAGCAGGAGTTGACCCGCTGGAAGGTGTCGGATGCGGCGAGCGAGACCATCAGCAAAAACATGCCGGTGGGCATTGGAGATGCCGAGCGGTATGCGGCCGCAGCCAGCAGTCTGTACCGTCTGGGCCAGATGGAAGATGTGACCACCTTTGACAAGGCCATGGAGCTGGCGCAGGGCATGAACGGGCTTGCGGTGAACACCGAGTATGTGCTGGCACAGGACGGCGGCAGGCAGGCTTTACAGCTGGCGTGGCTGCAGGGGCACGGCGAGATGGAAGCCGGGAGCATGCAGCGGGGGACCCTGGGCGGAGAACTGACCGAAAAGAGCACCAGCGGCAGCGGACGGGTGCTTTATAAGGGGACCATGCGCACGGCAAACGATGTGGGCACCCAGCTGATCGAGCTGAATGCCCGGGCTACGGACACCGACGCAGTGCTGAAGACGGTGCTGCAGGGCAATGACCGGGTGAAAGCCTATGTAGACACCGAGGTGGCACAAATCTATTTTGCGGACAGTGCCGAGGACGTGTTCGGCACCATCCTGCACGAGGACTACCACTGGTACAACTCGCTGGACGCCGAAGGCGCACAGGCACTGCAGCAGCACGCGCTGGAATTTCTGGCCAAGAGCGAGGGCTATGAGAACATCGACGCGATGATCCGGGAGAAAGCTGCGGACTATGCACAGCAGGGCCTGACCTATGAACGGGCGGCGGAAGAACTGGTGGCGGACGCCTGGCGCGGCATCTTCAGCGATGAAGCAAGCTTCAAGCGCTGGGTGGAGTTCCAGCGGCAGCAGGCTGAGAAGAATGCGGGCCGGGCAGGCACCATCCGCAAAGTGATGAACAAGGTGAAGGAACTGCTGAGCGACATCGTGAGCCGCGCAAAGGAAGTGCTGGCCAAGGACCCGGAGAACAAAGCGGCCCTGCGGGCACAGCGCCTGGCCGAAGCGGAAAAGCGGGTGCTGCAGGACGAATACTTTGCCCACGCGGAAAAGGCTATGGACAGCCTGCGGAGTGCAAAAGAAAACGCCGCAGCCCTTGAGAACAAGGGTGCGGCGGAAGGAACACGATTCAAGCTGCATGAGGACAGCGAGTCTCTGACAGAACAGATGAACGATCATCTGGGTGAACTGGAAGAAATGGAGCCGGTAGCGGAAATCCGTGGAAATGAGGTGAATTTCGGGAAAAACGCGAGGGAGAATGTTGAGAACATTGATGCTTTTTTCGATTCGATCGGAAATAAAGTGGAAAGAGAAAACTTTGGAATCGTTGAATTAAAGCATTATGGCGCGAATAAAACAGTGCGTCATGGAAATAGTGCAGCAAAGCAGGCTGCGGTTGCAGCTATTCCGGGAGTGATTCGTAACGGCAATCAGATTGGATATGAAAAAAACCGGCAAGGCAAGGGCTATGACACATATGTTTTTGCTGGGCCGGTAATTATGGATGAAACCAGAATCAACGAAGCGGTAATTGTGAACTCTTACACAAGAGAAGACGGCAGAAAAGCTTTTTATACACACGAAGTGTGTTGGTCGGATGGTAGTTATGTGACATTTGACGATGCCGGAAAACCGACAAAAAAAGAAGATACTCCCACACATCTCCCGATGGATGTGCGGAGCAGCGCTATGGCTGCTCAGGAAGTATCTTCTGACACAAGTATAGCACAGGAAACCGCCGAAAACAAGGGAAATAACGGGACGCTGAAGAAAAATGTGCGGTATCAGCTGAGCGAGACAGACGAGCTGACGAAGCTGCGCGACGAACAGCAGCAGCTGGACAAGCAGCGGCGGGCCCTGAAGGAAGAACGCAGTGCCTGGCTGGAAAGCGATGCAGTGAAGGCAATCGAAGCGAAGAAGAAAGCACTGGGCATCTTTTCTGCGGAAGCAAAAGCCTACCGGGACAGCGAAGAATACCAGAATTACCTTGCAAAGCGCAAAGACTACAATGCCCGCATGGCGCAGCTGGATGACCAGAGCGCCGCGCTGGACGACCGGATGAAAGCGGTCAATGCCCGGATGCAGCAACAAAGAGCGGCAGAGGGCAAGGCAGAACAGGCGGCGTATGATGCAAAGGCCGAAGCCTACGGCAGCAAGGCAGAATACCGCCGCGCACTGGCAAAGGAACAGTTTGGTACGACCGAGGATTTCAACCGGGCGGGGTACATCCTGCCGGACGGTCAGATGCTGAACTTTGCCCAGAATGACCGCACCCGAGACACCGACCACCGGGAGATCATGAGTGTGTTCGGCCCGGCGGAGGTAAAGACTGGAACGGAAGCCTTAAATGAATTTTTGCTGGACGGCAACGTGCGCGTGATGGCCGAGGGACCTGGCATCGACCTTTCGGCAGACACGGCACCCACCGCGCAGCAGCTGGAACAGATCCGGCAGATGGCGCAGGAGCTGGGCAGCGCACGCAGGCAGTTCACGCTGGACATCTCTACGGCGGACGGCCGGGTGGCGGCCAGCAAGGAGTACAGCGGCCGGGTGGACGCTGACCGCGTGGTGCGGGAAATCCGGGACTATTACCGGACCGGAGAGCTGGCACAGGAAAGCGGCCTTGCGAAGTTCCGCTATCAGCTGGCGGAGCAGGCCAGCCGGGACGCGAAGAAGAACGACCAGCAGACGGCGAGCCGGGCCATTGCGGACAAGGCGGCAGCGCTGGACACGCTGAGCCAGTTCTTTGGGCTGACACGGGGCGTGAAGGTGAGCCAGAGCAACATTGAAGGGCTGGCCAGCCGCTGGGCAAAGGCCAACGGCAGCAGGGTGGACCGGGCAAAGCTTGCACGGGAGACCGAAGTGTTGGTGGAGTACCTGAAGGCGGACGGCGCGGACATGGAGAAGGGCCAGGCGCTGGCAGAAACGCTGGCAGGCGAAATTCTGGACGGGGCGACCTACCGCAACAGCGAACTGTGGGACGAGTACCCGGAACTGCACAAGCTGGAATACACCGTGAACAAGACGGGACAGGCAAAGGCAGAACTGGTGAAGGCATACGGCAGTTGGAGCGCAGCGGTGGCTGAAGCCCGGAAGCACGGCGTGAGCCTGCGGCAGGCCGAAGGCGTGCGGGACGGCAACCCCGTGGAGCAGTATGACAGCGTGATCAACGACAACCGGGCCGTGGGCGGCACCAGCGACGGCGCGAAGGCGCTGTGGAAGGCAGCGGCGCAGCAGGCCGGAGTGGACGGTGCAATGAGCATGGAAAGCACCGAATGGCTGAGCGTGCTGATGAACCTGCACGACGCCATCAAGCCCGCGACGCAGAGCAGGTTTGCAGACGACGCCGAGTATGAGGACGCCAAGGTGGAGCTGGCGGGCCGGATCATCGGGGACATCCTGAACACACCGGAGATGACCGACGCCCAGGCCATCTTTGAGGGCATCCAGCAGCACAACCTGCAGGTGGCGAAAGCGGCCGCGGGCAGTGAGGAGCGGGCCGCCGAGGTGGAAAAGGGCCTGAAGGGTGTGCAGAAGGCGCAGCAGCGGGAGTTCAACCGCCGGATGTACGAGAACCGGCGTGCGGCAAACCAGAGCGCCGAGGTGCAGCAGATGACCGAACTGCAGCGGCAGAACGCACAGGCTGAAAAGCTGCTGGACGAGAATCTGGAGACCTTGGGCGTGGATACTTCCAACGTGGGCAACCTGAACGAAAAGCTGACCTTCCTGCGGGAAAGCTACGAGCGGGAGATGAAGCAGGAAGTGAAGCGCATGAAGGCCGAACGGCAGGAGATGCTGGACGAAGCAAAGCTGGAAATGCAGAAGCTGCGCAGCGAGAAAAACGAACTGGCGTGGCAGCTGCGGCAGGAAAAGCAGCGCGCGGACAAGGCGGAATACTCGCTGCTGGTACAGGAAAATGAGATCATGGAATGGGAGGCAGACAACGAGCGCAAGCGGGCAGCCTTTGAACAGAAACAGGAGCAGCGAAATGCCGTTGCCATTGAGACAGCACGCCAGCAGCGGGACGAGGACATTGCCATAGCAAAAGCGGTGGCCGAAAAGCGGGTGCAGCGGGCACGGGACGCGCGGAAGATGGACGAGCTGAAGCGCAGCATCCGGCAGAACGCGGCACAGCTGAACCAGATGCTGCTGCGGCCGTCGAAGGACAAGTATGTGCAGAAAAACCTTGTGGATGCGGCGGCACAGGTGGCAAAGCTGGCGGACATGACCATTCTGAACAACAAGGCCGTGAACCAGCTGACGAGGCTGCAGGACCAGATCCGGCAGAGCGCGGGCAGCGAGAACAGCCCCAATGCCATGACCGAAGAATGGAAGCAGACCGGCGTGGATACCCTGATCCAGACGCTGCGGGATGACCTGCAGGCGACAAAGGATGCAAAGCTGACCCGGCTGCACGAACAGCTGGCCGAAGCCGAGGCGCTGCCGGACAGCGAGAAGGCGCGGGCATTGCAGGAGCGGCTGCAGCGGCGCATCCGGGAGACCGAGAACCGCACCTATCTGCCCATGACGGTGGATCAGATGCGGATGCTAAAAGCCATCACGAGCAGCACGCTGCATGTGATCAAGAACGCAAACAAGACGCTGAGCCTGGCAAAGGCCGAGGAAGTGAGCAAGATCGCGGAAGGCGCAGCCAGCGAGGTGCGGCAGAGCAAGGGCAACCACCCAGGCGGAAAGCTGGACGGCGTGCGCAATCTGCTGACGAAGTATCAGCTGGACATGCTGGGCGGCCAGCGGGTCTTCCGGATGCTGGGCGGCTATGCGAAGAATGGCCAGATGGAAAAGATGGCCAACATGCTGAACGACGGCCAGTACCGGCAGACGAAGATCACCGTGGAAGGCGAAAAGCTTTTCACCAACGTGACCGGAAAAGAGCATGTGAAAGAGATGCAGGCCTTTGCGGGCCCGGGCGCAGACCTTGTGGACGTGGGCCTGACGGACGGAAAGGGCAACCGGGCCCCGCTGACCCACGCGCAGCTGTGCAGCCTGTACATGCACCTGCAGAACAAGGACAGCCTGAACCACCTGATGAACGGCGGCTTTGTGATCCCGGATGCAAAGCTGTACAACAAAGGTGACATTGAGCAGGCTTACCAGAAGGGACAGACCGTACATCTGGGAATGCTGACGGATGCGGACGGGACCCCGACAGCGGATAGCATCCTGCAGACGGTGGAAGCGGCCATGACTGACTATGACCGGGCATGGTGCGCGGACATGAAGGAGTTCTTCGACAACTACACCGCGAAGCTCATCAACGAGACGAGCCTGCAGCTGGTGGGCTACCAGCGGGCAACCGTGAAAAACTACTACCCCATTGCGGTGGATAAATCGGTGCTGGCGACCCAGATCGACGGCCTGAACCTGGACGCGACCATTGAAGGGAGAGGTTTCCTGAAGAACCGCGTCAAGAGCAGTCAACCCATTTTGCTGGAGGAGTGCAGCAGCGTGGTGCAGCGCAGCCTGCGGGACACGGCGGCCTATGCAGGCCTGGCAGCGCCCATCCGGGATGTGCAGAAGATTTTGAACAGCAGCGTGGAGACACAGGAAGGGCTCACCAACCTGAAGAACGGCATCATCAAGGAGCAGTGGGGCCGAGACGCGGTGAGCTACATCAACGATCTGCTGACCGACCTGCAGACCACCCAGCGCAAGCGGCCCAGTACGGCAAACCGGGTGCTGGGAAACCTGCGCGGAAACTATGCGGGTGCGGTGCTGACCCTGAACCCGGGCGTTGCCATTGCGCAGGCGGCAAGTCTGCCGACGGCAGCGGCGGTGCTGGGCGGGGATACCATGGCAGCGGTGGTGCCCTTTGTGAAAAACCTTTCGCCCAAGGCGCGGACGGCGCTGGAAACGGAGATCAGAGAGCACGGGGACGTACTGCTGGACTGGCGCAAGCGCGGCAGCCAGAAGGGCGAACTTGCCAGCATCGGACAGAGCGAAACAGTGGCCGAGAAGGCCATGGACAAGCTGCCGACGGCACTGACCGGCTGGATCAACGGCATGGACGAGATCACGGTGGCAGCGCTGTGGGAAGGCAGTAAGCGGTATGTGCGCAGCCACGCGGCCGAATTTGAGGGCGCGGACGTGACCGGAAGCCCGGCATACTGGGAAGCGGTGAGCCGCACATACCAGAAGGTGATCGAGCAGACCCAGCCCAACTACACCGTGATGCAGCGGGCGGGCATCCAGCGCAACCCCAACGAACTGCTGAAGCAGCTGACGATGTTTACCACCCAGCGCTTCCAGAACTACGGCATTTTGGCGGACGCCATCGGCGATTACAACGCCCAGGCAGAGCGCTACCGGCAGAACCAGAGCGAGGAGAACAAGGCGGAACTGCAGCGGGCTGCGGCGCAGCGGAACCGGGCCATTGTGAGCCAGGTGGCGCAGACGGCTGTGTTCGCGGTGATGAAGATCGGCGCGGATTTTCTGCTGCACCGGTGGGACCGGGAGCAGGACGAGAACGGCGACGTGACCGTCAAGAGCATGTGGCAGCGGTTCGCAAGCCTTTACACCGAGAGCTTTGCAGGCAACTTCCTCTACGGCAGTGAGCTCTACAGCCTGATTGACAACGCGATGAACGGCAAAGACTACGACGTGCTGAGCGCGGCAAGCATCAGTGTGGTGAACGATCTGGCCGGAGATGTGGAGAAGTTCTTCAAGGAGTTTCGGAAGGACACCGGCGAAATGGACGAGGGGCAGCTGCAGCAGCACCACGACAAGCTGATGCAGCGGTTCATGACCCTGCTGGAGGACGGCTTCGAAGTGGCGGGCGTACCCTACGGCAACGGCCGGAAGATCGTGGAAGCCGTGCAGGGGTATGTGGAAGACATCGAAAACCTTGCCCACGGAGGGACCTTCAGCTTCAACTCGGTGCCGCAGAGCGCCACCGGTCAGTACGACCGGCTGTACAATGCCTATGCCAGCGGCGACAGCGACGAGGCAAAGGCAGCGGTGGAAAAGCTGAACGAGATGGGGAAAGGAGAAGACGTTTACAAGCAGCTGAAGACCCGGCTGGTGAAGTACGACGCGAATGTGAAGGCAGCGGCCGAGGCGCAGAATGCGGGAGATGACCAGAAACGGTATGAGCTGGAAATGCAGATGATCGAGCAGATGAGTGATGCGCTGGGACTGCCGAAGGGGAAGCGCGGGGACGTGGTGGACTGCGTGACCGGCGCGGTGAACCAGCTGGCGGACAAGCTGCTGAAGGGCGACAACTCCAGTGCGACGGACGACCTTGTGGAAGCCGTGGACAGCTGGGACGCCAGTGCCGTACAGGAGGAGTACGACCGGCTGGCGAAGGCAGGCAAGAGCGCGACGACGCTCAAGAGCAAGATCACCGAGACGGCAAAGCCGGAGTACCTTGCGGGCAGCGACGCCGACCGGCAGCAGATGGAGACCATGCTGCTGGCACTGGTGGACGCAGACGGCAAGGCACTGTATACGGAAAAGACTTTCCAGCAGTGGAAGAAGGCGGCAGACAAGGCTGCGGGCGCGGAAACGACAGACCCGTATGCGGCGGTGAGATAAAGGGATGACAAGGCCCCGGCCGTTCATCTGAACCGCCGGGGCCTTGTGCGTGATAGAAAAAGTCTGCAACAACGACGACTGCGGCCTGCGGCGGAAACACAAAAAGTCCGCAGTGTTGCGCCGACACAATTTGTGATACGCTGGACACAAGACGGAAGGAGGGAAAAACCATGCGGGTGAAGATCATCCGAAAGACATTCAGCGGGGTGGAGTTTTGCCCGGAGATGCGGGTGCTGCACCTGGGCGGGCAGTCCAGCGCCAACGTGGAGCGGCTTTATTTTGAGCTGCCGGAGGAGTGGCAGGGCAAGAGCGTGACGCTGCACATCCAGCAGCAGGACGGCACGCTGCCTGCGCCGATCCTGCTGGACGAGAACCAGAGTTGCGTGGTGGGCAAGGCGTTCACGGCCGCGAAGTGCGGCAGCTGGATGCTGCTGGCGCTGGGCGAGGACGGCTACCGGGCACTGACACGGCCGACAAAATACGACTGCTACGAGACGCTTGCCACCGACGGCGACGCCGAGATCAGCCCGACGCAGTACGAGACCTTCGTGGCGCAGGTGCTGGCCTATGCCAACAGCGCGCAGAGCAGTGCGAAAGAGGCGCGGAACAGTGCGGCTGCAGCGAACCGGGACGCGGCCATTGCGCAGATGGCGCAGAACACGGCCCAGACGGCGGCCGCGCAGGCGGTGGTGGCGCAGCAGAGCGCGGAAAGCGATGCAGACCGCGCCGAAGCGGCGGCGGAGCGGGCGGAACTGACGGCGCCTTCGGACGGGGCGGTGCGCAGCGTGAACGGCAAGGGCGGCGTTGTGACCCTGACCGCCGACGACCTGGGCGCGGTGCCGGAAGGCAGTGGGGCGTATGTGAAGGCCGTGCGCCTTGTGGGGCAGACGCTGACGCTGACCTTCGGCGACGGCAGCACCCAGACCCTGCAGACGAAGGACACCACGAGCCTGGAAAACATGACCGGCATTCTGGCCGTGGAGCACGGCGGCACCGGAAAGGACACGCCGATGACGGCGGCCGACGTGGGGGCTGTGGAGGAGGGCAGCACAGCGTATGTGAAGAACGTTGCCCTGAACGGCCGGACGCTGACCCTGACCCTTGGCAGCGGGGAGCAGACAAGCTACACCATCCCGACCGCGACGGCGGACACGCTGGGTCTGGTGAAGGTGGGGGAGAACCTCAGTGTTGAGGAGGACGGAACGCTGAACGGTGTGGAAGGCGGTTACAGTAAGGATGAGATCGACAGCAAACTTCAAAGGCTGGAAAGGATGATGAATATGGACGGTAAACTGGTTTTCTCGGGTGCAGGCGTCTGCACTGGTGGCACCACCACAATGGCAATCCCCAGCACGGTGGACTATGCGGAAATTGTCT
>OLNU01001074.1_pt1 | contig 21960 bp, 15 predicted proteins | sample 1672241 | NCBI WGS metagenome assembly OLNU01 (sample SAMEA3136663, study PRJEB25190) | human gut metagenome | biome: human gut; feature: human-associated habitat; material: faeces | place: Austria | collected 2013 | reverse complement strand
TGGCATCCTTCAGTACCGCCCGGAAGGTGTACAGGCTCTGCTTCAGGATCTCCTCTCGGTGTGCCACAAACAGCAGACGGCAGGGCTGCCCCGGATGCTGTTTGCAGAAGCGCTTGTAATCCAGCGCGGAGATCACAGTTTTGCCGGTGCCGGTAGCGGCGACCACTAAGTCGCGGTTATAACCCCGAACGGTGCGCTCGGCATCCAGCCGGTCCAGGATTTCCTGTTGATAGGAATAGGGCAGAATATCTAGGGTGTAGATCCCGCTGTGGTCGGTCTCGCTGTATTTTTCAGCCTTCAGGGCGCGGGTCAGCCGTTCCCGCTGCCCTTCATCGTAATATTCAAACTCGCTGGAGTTCCAGTAGCTTTCAAAGGTGGCTGCAATCTTTTCGATGGTCTCCGACAGGTCCTTTCGGGTCACCTTGACGTTCCATTCCAGACCACTGGAAATTGCCGCATTGGACAGGTTGGAGGAACCAACATACGCTGTGGTAAAGCCGGTGTCCCGGTAAAACACATAGGTCTTTGCGTGCAGGCGGGTACGCTTGGTGTCGTAGCTGACCTTGATCTTCGTATTGGGCAGTGCGCGCAGCTCCTCGATGGCTTTTACGTCCGTAGCGCCCATATAAGAGGTGGTGATGATGCGTAACTCACCGCCGCTTTGCGCAAATTGCCGCAGCTCGTCTATGATGAGGCGCAAGCCGCTCCACTTGATAAAGGAGACCAGCATATCAATGCGGTCGGCGGAAACGATCTCCTTTTTCAGCTCCGTGTACATCTGCGGTTCATGGATAGCACCGGTAAACAGGGAGCTTTGTGCAATGGAGGTCTCCGGGCGGTCAAGGTCTTTTGCGCTTTTTCCTGTAGCAAGGCGCGGGTCATTCTGCTGCAAAAGCGCAAGAAGCTGCTCTGCCCGCCCGTCAACACCGAGCGCGGCAAAGTCAGCTTCCTGTGTGGTGTTCTGGATGGTGGTCACGATCTGGTTTGCCAGCTGGATCTGCGCCTCGATGCCGCCGCCGTTATCCTGTACGTTCTCAAGACCCTTCTGCACCACATCGGCCAAATACTGCGCCAGCACTTTGGCAGCCTCCGCCGTGTCGATGGGCGCAGTGGACTTGCGGGCTTCCGGAATCTCTGCAAGCTCGCGGTTCAGCGCGTTGTTGATGACTTGTTCGTACAGTCCGGGGTAGAGCATAGATGCACTTCCTTACCGTTTTCTTTTATTATAGCGCCCGGTAGAAGAATATTCAATGATCGAGAATAAACCGCATCTGATTGAAAAAAGAAGTTTTTGATCTCAGAAAATATACGATATCTGCATTGCTTTTATTAAAAATAATAGAGATCGTGATAACCATTTATATGATGCTACAATAAAAAGAGACTGATGCAGTGCAACAGTCTCTCGATAGCAATGAGGCTTATATAACGGGTGTTTTTTTATAAAAATCCGTAGCAGCGCCTCCCATTCCAAGAGTGGTTTTGATGCCAACTCCGCCATGGGATGCAAAAGAGAGCAACGCGTTCCAAAGTTCCAGAAGCGGCGGCGCAAGGCGTGCCTCGATGGTCACATTGCCTTGAAAGGCTGGAATGCGCGTTTCTTTCAACAGATAACGTGTGGTATGGAGATTATAATCCACAATATGAAGCCCTTGCTGTAAAGCCTGCAGTGCATCAGAATCGATAAGGGCATATTCTGGAAAGGCAGCGTTCCAATGCGCAATCAGACTTTGCAAAAGCAGAGTTTCCTGCGGGAAAATAGTATAGCGGCCGGACTGCTTGAAGGCGCAAGGCGACAGAAAAGCAATTTTGGCACGGGTTTCGCTGCGGGAGCGCCCAGAACGGATCAGTTCTTCAGCGGAGATTGCCGGAAAGGTGCGGACCTCTGAAACCGGGAGTGTCAATTCATGCAGAGGGATTTCCTTTGCAGATTCCAAAACGGGAGAAACTACCTGTCGAGCAGCGTCATTCAGCAGGTTGACCGTCCAGATCAAAGACTGCTTCTCCGGTGAAAAGCATAGAAAATGCGCAATGGGATGTTCCCCTTGCAGATGCATCTGCTCTCCAAATTCAGAAGAAATCTGTGACATCAGCCAGCCATACAGACGATAGGACCACGACTGTGGAATCCGCACATCATTGGGCGGAGATAAAACCAGTTGAATCTGCTGGATCATAAGATACTCACCCCGCAATATCCATAGGGATAAAGCCGACCACGAAAGCGAGCATATTTCATGGTGTGTGGGGAAATGCCATTTTCGGCATCGCGCTCATGCTTGTGGTTACGGAACATTTGTTTCATTTGTTCTACCGTCCAGCGCAGCCCCTCTTCTTCACCCAGATAGGGGTACGCCAGCGACTTGGCAAAAAAGCCGGAGCCGCCGCCAAGGATCAGGTGTGGCTGCTGCGGCAGGTTGACTGCACCGCTTGGCGGAGTGAAGTGCCTGCTATACGTCTGCGCATAATAAGTGCCAAACTGCTGAATGGCCTCCAGAAGGGACTCCTTGGTAATGCGCCCCTTCAGCACCGACTGATCCAGCGTCAGCTTGAAGCGTACCTTAGTGCCGGACGCTGCGCATTCCCGACACATGGGGATGCCGCGATTACTGCCCTTCGCAAAGGAACCGTTCACAAGTGCATCAAATTTTCCGACAAGGACCATCTGCGTATCCGGGATGGGGAGGCTGTCGGAAACTTGAATGCCACGGAAAATGCTGTTAACGGCGTCCGAAGCGATGTTTCCATCTTTCAGAGTGTGCAGATGCAGCTGGTTGACATATTTCTCTTCCGGAAAGGTGGCCCGGCGGTTTGGCGCAAGGCTGTGTCCGGTACTGCGGTCAGCCAATACCGCACTCAGCAGCCATGCGGTACGCAGCGCACCCTTGATGCTGCTGCCGGGAATGTAGGCGTGGCCCTGTGCATCACGCTGGAAGGCATGGATCTCTTTCAGCGAGTGCTCAGCATCCAGAGCATCTCCCACCTCGATCTGATAGCGCGTCAGTGTTTTCAGTTCTGCATCGGAAATGCCGCAGTCTTTGCTCAGAAATGCCCAGAGATTGGACTGCTCGCTAAGCATAAACTGCCCGTACTTGTCCACCAGATCGTGCTCGACCAAAAAGCTGAAAAATTTTTGCTCGTCCAGAAAGGAGACTTTGCCATTGCGGGTGTTGTACATGTACTCTTTTTTGGTATAACTGCTGCCATTGCCAACAAACAGAGGTGCCCATACATTCAGAGTAAGGTCAAAGATCTGCAGATGATCCTGCTGAATCATAATGTCACCCCCATAAAGATCGGTTTGGAATAGCGGTATACCGGATGCACATCCGACAAACCAACATCATACAAAGCACCCTGATAACGATTTTGCAGGACAGATCCTGCCGAAAGGGCGTACTGCGTTTTTTTCTTCAGTGGAGTTTCCACACGATCGGAGGCCATAAAGCCGCTGCGGCGCACCAGCTGGAAGGAGGCACCCTCTAATGCATTATCCAGTTCATCTGTCTGCGGCAGGCTGGTGCTCAGCAGCAGATAAGGAGCATGCTCGGCAGAAAGAGCGTGATACATCCACTCCGTCTGATCGTCAAAAGGTTCGTTCAGATAAATCTTGTCTACAATATGGAACTTTCCATAACCAGAGCTGACTTTGCCGCCGATGCCGGTAGCGCCCAGCCAATCCAGCAAATACTCCAGATCTTCATCCTGACCATCTTCGGTAAATCCGCAGATGAAATACAGTCCGCAGTCCGGCGCAAAACGGAACAGTCCAACCTGATACGGCATGGTATCCCCCTGCATGGGAACGGCTGCCTTGGTCTGCTCATAGTGGGTGCCAAAACTTTCCGGTTGCTCGTCAGGGGTGAAATGACCTTCATGCAGGCTTCTGGCGTAGCGGTCAAATTCCAACACAGGGATCCAGGCTAGCTTTTTTACCTTTTTGCGCAGGGTGGTTTCCACTTCCTCAGTGGATTCTGACGCGGCAATGGGTTTTGGCAGGTAGAATGTTTCGCCATACCAGGGCATTGTATCGCTGAGCAGGAATTTTCCCTGCCGGACCTGCGCACAAAGCTGTTCTAGGGCTTCTTCTCCATGCTGGACGAGGGTCTCATGGCAGAGGGCAGAAAACAGGGTATCTGCCCGCAGGGTTTCTTCGGAGGTATAAAGTGACAATGCAGAGTCGGCTCCTCCGAAATGAACAGCTGTGTCAAACTGAAGCTTAAACAGAAAATAGTTCATAACTATCCACCTCATCAAAGAGGGATTTCAGGTGGCTGAGATCCACCTGCGCGCCATAGCCTTCCAGCGCAAAGTTTTTCAGGCTGACACGGCCGCTGCCGCGGGAACCATGGCCGCCCAGATAATCCATCTGCAGCAGCTTCATGCCTTTGGCCAGAAGAGAAAGATCCTCCTCGACCTGTGCCGGGTCGGTCACATCGTAAACGATGCTGACACCGAACTTTGCGCCGGCGATCACACGCTCAATCTGGCGGGGATTGGCCACGGAGTTTGCACGGGAAATTGCGTTTTCGGTCTTGACCTCGGTCACACCCACATTGGAAAGCTCTTTGGCATTGGACAAAAAGGCATCCGCAAACTGCAGGCGGGAACGACGCACCGGTTCCGAGGAACCGAACAGGCGGAGGATTTGCTCGGGGTCTTTGTCGCAACTTCCGGCTTTTGCCATTGCTTCGATATCCTGATATGTGCTGCGAGCCAGCAGGGTACGCAGCTTGCCTTTCAGACTGCTGCCGGGTACGATGGGATAACCGGTATAGGGGTCACGCACCACCGGGCTGTCCACAGCACCAATGGCAGAAAAGGCAGAGGAACCGCCGATGTGCATACCAGTGCGCACTTCCAGATCGCACCGGATCAGAATTTTTCCATACATATAATTACCCCTCCTTGCTGCTAAAGTAGCAGTGAAAAGCCACCAGCGCTTCCATGTAATGAGCAAAACGGATCAGATCCGCACGGTCATCGGAAATGCCTTTGAGGTATTCCAGCAGGTTTGTCTGCCTTACAAAGGTCTTTACAGTATCATCACGATTGTCACGTCCACACTCGTAAGCCACCCGCACACGCATCAGGTTGAGCTTGACCACACTTTCGGGTCGCAGTTTCTCCTCGGTGCGGATGTTTTCCTCGTTATAGATATCTGTCACAAGGCTCAGCAGGTTGCGGATCTTGCTAGTGGTCACTTTTTTGGGCTGGCTCATCAGGCTGCGCATAATACGCTCGGCTTCGTCTACATAATCTTCCGGCACCTTTTTCGGCGTGATCTCCGGCGGCAGCTCATTCTGCTGTCCATAGCTGCTACGGCTGTTATAGCTGCCGGAACCGCTGCGGTTTCCGTTGTAGCTGTTGCTATATCCGCTCCGGTTGCTGTTATAGCCACCGCCGCCATAGCTGCGGCCATTATCATTCCATCCTGCCATCTGTGTCGCCACCCTTTCTGTTCTGATAGACATAAATATAAATTGCGGTGATGAGCTGGTGACGCTGTACGGCATCTAAGGCCCAATCCATCATGCTGTGAGAGAATTGCTCGTAAAGTTTATAATCTGGCGCATTCTTTTTGGGGGAAAGCCGCGCCAGCAGGTAAGCATACCGTGCAAGGTTGATGCGGTCGTTTTCGGCTTCCCGCAGCAGTGCCAGCAGGTTGTAGAGCATGGCGTTTCCATGCTCAGCGTTGTCCTTGCCAAAGAAGCTTTGCAGGCAGCCGACCTTTTCGGTCAGAACCTTTGTGCGGAATACATCCCACGCATAGATATGTCCCTGCTCCGGCTGCACCAGCAGATTGCCCTTTGCATCCCGGACCGCTTTGCGCTCCGGCGTGAACAGTGCCAATGCATTTTTGCCGGGCAGATGCTTGGCGGCTTCCTCCAGCGCGGCGGTTTCCTCGGCGGAAAGCCGGATGGGGTAATGGTCATCAAAGATGCCGATGCCTGCGCTGAGGGTCAGTGCGCCGCAGGAAAATGCAGTGAAATTGCTCTGGATGCGCTGTGCTGCTTCCAGCACATCGTTCCATGCGCCCACAAGGAATACATCATCGCCGCCGGCATAGACGATGCTTACATGCAAGCCCTCTAGAATGCCGTTGATGTAGCACTTGAAAAACAGCGACATCTGCCGGGAGAACGCCGAGGTGCGGGACAGGGTAACATAGTGCATCCGTTTGACCGGGTCTTTCTCGTTTTCCTGCTCGAAACCGGAGATAAATGCGTGACCGAGGTTGTCCACATCCATACGGCAGACCGCAATGCGGCGCACGCCCTCGGACTGCCCGGCCAGTTCTTCCATGCTGTTGCTGGCGGCGTAATCGCCAACATACAGGTTGGTGCTGTAAGTAAGGCCGGTGAACGGTGCATTTTTGGTATATACACGCACGACCGGCTCGCCGGAAGCCAGCCGTTTGCGGGCAGAGAACTGGTCCGTCAGGGACAGATACTCGCTGCCGCCGTCCAGTGCAGGCAGCGTACAGTCATCGGCAGCCGAGGGCTGACGGCTTACCACCAGAACGCGCTTGTTCTGGATCTTAATGGAAAGATCTACAAACAGTTTGCACCAAGGGCAGAGATCATCCTTCAGGTTGGCACTGGTGCCGCACACCTTGCATTCCCGGCCATCCGGGTAAGCGGCGGTACTGTTCAGCTGCCGCAGATCCTCTGCGGTATAGCGGTGGAACTTGTGCTGCTCCAGCAGGCGGTTCACCCGGCGGAACAGCTCTTTGTAGGGGCTTTTTTCAGCCGGGGTATTGGTCAGGTCGTTGCCGGAGCAGGGTGTCCATGCGTTGGCCAGAAACAGCTGGGTGCCGAACTGCTGCTGCAGCCAGCGGTTGAACTGCCGGTTCCACCGGGTCAGGGTATCGGCCACAGCGGCAGTGTTGGGCAGCAGCACATAGCAGTGCCCGCCGCCGCTGTAAATCAGGTTGGCGCGGGACACGCCGCACCCGGCCAGAAGCTCGTCCAGATAGTGCTCCATGAGCAGCTCCAGAAAGAACGACCGGCTGCGCAGGGAGCGCAGGGCGTTTTCGGTATGGACGGTATAAAGAAACTTCTGGATGCGGGAAAAATCAGCGGTATAGAGCAGAAAAGCGTCCTTCTGGCAAAAATCCTTCTCCTGCTCAAAAAGTGCCTTGCGCAGGTCGGTGATGTTGTTTGCCTGCACATATTCGCTGATGCACGCCGCAATGGCTGCGGTGGTCTTGGCGTGGTCAAACAGGGAAACATCCGGGCTTTCGCCGGTAAAGGTGCTGGACGGAAAACAGCTGAACTGCGTTTCCAGCAGACCCAGCAACGAGTTGATCCACTCCGGCTGCGGCTGCAGATCCGGCAGGCACTCGCTCAGCTTGCGCACGGCATCTGCATAGACGGAAGCGGAAAGCGGCTGCTGCTGCCGTGGCAGCTTCAGACTGCCGTCCTGCGGCTGCGCAGGCATCATCCAGCCGGGGTGGGAACCGTTCAGGTGGGTGAACACCGCGTCCAGCGGAAGATCCCGCCGGAAGGAACTGCTTTCGCCTTCGACCTCCCGGCGGTCTGCGGCGGCAGAAAGATCATCTGCCAGATAAACGATATAGGCCGGGGAATCGGCTGGCAGCGCCTTTGCTGCACCACGCAGTGCGGCGGCGTGGTGGTAGCGCACACAGTCCAGCGCCGGTGCCCAGCCTGCACCGGGCAAAACGCCGTGCAAAAACTGGTAGCCCTGTTCACTGTGGCTGCCGCGCTGCCCACCGGCACGGTACACCGCTTTGCCGGTGTCGTGCAGCAGCCCGCCATAGGTGGACTGCAGGGTGAGAACGTTCAAAATACCATCTCCTTTACGGATTGTGGAACAATTGCACAATAAACGGAAAACGTATTTGTCAATTTTGTAAGAGATGCTTGGAATTGGCTTTATTATAGCACATTTTGTCGCCATGCAAAAGCCGCAGCAGAGAAAATATCACAGCAGCTGCAATCGTTCCGTTCATAGAGGGACAGCCCACGGAAAACAAAGAGTTAAGGTTTGCAAAAGAAAAACTCCGCATCTTTTTTGATGCGGAGTTTTTTGTCCCCTTACGGGGATGGTACGGTCTCTACCACGGCACAAAGGCCTACGGTGTCTAGTTTTCGCCCCCTTACGGGGATGATACCTCAGAGCGTCACAAGCTAATGCAGAGGGTTCTGTTTTCGCCCCCTTACGGGGATGGTACCGAAATCGTGGTGACTGCCAACTACCGTGAGTGGTTTTCGCCCCCTTACGGGGATGGTACAACGATTGTAGGGCTTGACTGTGAACCCGAAATGTTTTCGCCCCCTTACGGGGATGGTACTGATAGAAATGAAAAGAGGTTTTGACCTATGAAGTTTTCGCCCCCTTACGGGGATGGTACATGAACAGGAGATGGCAGATGCAAGGGTACGGTGTTTCCGTCCCCTTACGGGGATGGTACTGTCTTCCAGAATATACAAGCGCTCTCCGGTTCAGTTTTCGCCCCCTTACGAGGATGGTACAGACATTGAGTCTGCATTGGATTATCTGACTGGGTTTTCGCCCCCTTACGGGGATGGTACACTAAATATATCACAGAATATCGTAAAATGGAAGAACTGAATGCCTGAAAAATACTCGCTTTATTAAAATAAAGTGAACCCGCGCGAGAAGGACAACGATAAATCCTGAATCATTATTGTGCCGTGGAGGATAGAAAGAAAACCCTCTTTCAGGGCGAGCCATAGCGGCGGAAGCCGGCAAAGGCGAAGATGCTGCGCTTCAGGGTGCTGCCGTCCGGGTAGGTGGTCTCCTGACTCTTGCGGCGGGAGCAGGCGGCCAGCGTGGGGATGCCAGCGGCTTCCAGACGCTGAACCACCCGGTACACAAAGGTGCACTCGCCCTGACAGAGCACGGCATCCGGGCTAAGGTGCAGGATGTGGTTGGCATATACCGCGGCAAGGGAGTCCAGCACGGCCTCGTTGGTGGCGGGGTCGACGGCAGGGAAGGCAAGGTCGATCACCTTGCCGTAGACCTGTGCCGCCGCCTTTTGCTCGGCACTCCACAGGGCGGACGGATGATTGGTAAAGTTGATGAGCATAGGGCGTTCCTCCTTGACATTGCAAAGAGAAAAAGCCCGTGAAATGCGGATAGTTAAGCAAGAAACTTGAAATTATTTTTTCTTAAAAATAATGCTCATTACACCCAACGCAACGAGACACATGAAAAGCGTGTACATAGAATGACATCATCTCCCCTGTCTTGTTTTGGTTTGCCCCCTTGCGGGGATTGTACTTACAGCACGGCAGGTTCCAGCGGCGATTACAGGTTTTCGCCCCCTTACGGGGATAGTACTCTACGACTACCAGATTAAGGGCTTCTTCAAGGCGTTTTCGCCCCCTTGCGGGGATTGTACTTTCTTCAATCTGCCCGAATCCGACAAGCGGAAGTTATCGCCCCCTTACGGGGATGGTATGCAGAACCAGACTTACAGTGTCGAACAGGGCCGGTTTTCGCCCCCTTACGGGGAGGGTATCGAATGGACTGAGGTGGACAGTGCAACATGGACGTTTTCGCCCCCTTACGGGGATGGTATTATGTCTACTAACGTTGTTACTTCTACCGTTCGGTTTTCGCCCCCTTGCGGGGATTGTACCGAGTGGCTTGACTATGGCGTTCTGCGTGGTATGTTTTCGCCCCCTTACGGGGATTGTACCCTAAATATATCACAAAACACCGCAAAACTGAAGAGCCGGATGGCTAGAAAATATTCACTTTATTACAACGATGTACTTTTGCGCTGAAAAGAACGGCCATAAATTCATTCAGCCTGCCTTGTGCGCGGGGCGGTTTCATGGTATGATGCAGATAATGGATCTTATAAAAAGGAGTGTTGCCCTGTGCTAAAGACTTATATCACCACCGTACCTTTGCAGGGAAAGCTGGACCCCATGTTCTATCAGCGGGAGCGGGCGGGTGCGCCCACGGCCACCTGTTTTCCCATCGTGCAGGTGATGCGGGATACCCTTGAACCCGGGGACACGGTGCAGCTGCTGGCCATCCGGCAGGAAAATGCCGATACCGCCCGCAACTATCAGCGCCTGCTGGAAGAGCTGGCGCAGCTGGGCATTGCAGAAAATCAGGTGCGTCAGCTCCACCTGCCCGAGGATCAGCGCCCGGAAACGCTGATCGGCCTGTGCCGGGATCTGGTGGATGCCCTGCCGCAGGTCACGCGGGTGTATGCCTGCATCACCTACGGCTCCAAGAGCATCCCGGTGGTCACGCTGACGGCATTGACTTGTGCCGAAGCTACCCATACGGAGTTGGAAGTAGGCGGTGTGTATTATGGTGAGGTCAAGCGGGAAAACGGGCAGGTGCTCAGCGCGCGTCTTTACGATATGGCAGCACTGTATCAGCTTGCCGGGCTGGTAGGTACTATGCGTGACAGCAAGACCGCCGAACAGGTGTTCCATCAGCTGATCTGGATGAACGAGCGCCGGGAGGACTGAGCAGCGATGAATGATGTGAAAACATGGGCGGACATTGATGCTTCGCCGCTGCTGCAGCTGCCGCCGGAACAGCGCAAAAAGCTGCACGATGCCAATGATGAACGGTTCCGCGCTTTCTGGGCGGAATGCTTTCTGACCGCACAGACTCCCGGAAGGGGAGAGGAGGCATGGAGCAGCGTGGATTTCTGCAAGGCGTTTCTGAATGCGTTTGATTTTTGGGAAGCAAAGCCGGGGCAGACCTTCAGTATGTATCTGCGCACCGCTGTCCGTCATGCACAGGCACACGACCAGCAGCAGGAAGAAATGGCTGTGACGGGTTTCGGACGCGAAACGAACCGCAAGATCAAAAAAGCGCTGGAGTACATGGAAAAGAACGGAATTACAGAGAGTGTACTCTGCCGTGACCCGGAAAAAGAACAGGTGATCGCCGATATTGTCGGGGTGGGTGTAAAGACCCTGCGGGAAGCACTGCGCAATAAGCAGTCGGTGCTCAGTCTGGACGACACTGGCGGAGAGGATTCGGCGCTGGGCGACCGGGTGGTTTCCCAAGAAAAAAGCGTGGAAGAGCAGGCGGAGCAGAGCAGTGAAATGCTGGCATGGCTGCACCGCGGCATAGGGCTGATGAACCTGCAGCAGAAGGAAAAATACGGCAAGACAGCTGGCCCGTTGTGGAGCAGCGTGCTGATGGGCTTTCTGCGCAACAACGACGCGCTGGACCCGGCAGAGGATGCGCCCGCGCGGCTGGCAAACTGCGATGACTTGCGTCCGCTGGAACAGGACAACTGTCTGTGGGACATCCTGCTGCTGCACCGGTATGTGGAATTTACAGTTCAGCCGCCCTATGCACCCAAGGCGCTGGAATGCGCTGCCGTCCATGCGCTGCTGGAACCGGGGCGCAACCCGGCACAGGATAAGACCGTGGCAGAGTTTCTCGGCGTGAGCAAAGCGGCTGTATCGCAGCGGCGCAAAACATGGCAGCAGAGACTGATGCAGATGCAGGCGGAACAGGAGGAGGTATAAGATGGAACGCAGTGTATTGCTTTTATATATGAGCCCCTTCGGCAAAAATCCGAACATTCATACCCAGACCAATGAAGCGGCAATTTTGGAGCTGAAAAAGCACAAGGAAGGGCCGGACTGTATTCTGGCACTGTGCAGTGAGCTGGTGCGCACCAGCCCTACCGTGCATCTGCTGGACGGGAAAACCTGCACCACCGTGGAGTATTTCCGGGATGTATTCCTGCCTTCGGCGGGCATTCCGGCAGAGCGGCTTGTAGTGATCCCGGTGCCGGACAGCATGGACGACAAGGCGCAGTTCCGGGCAATCTCTCTGCTGCTGGGAAAAATTGAAGCGGAAGATACCCTATCCATTGATCTTTCCGGCGGCATGCGGGACACGGCGATGCTTCTGGTAACGGCAGCGCGCTGTATGCGCGACCTGCGCAGTGTGGAGACCCGCAGGGTGATCTATTCCGAACTGCTTCCAGATGGTACTTCCCGCATCCATGACAGCAGTCAGCTGTACAGCCTGTTCGACCTCATCACGGCGATGGACGAGTTCTTTTCCACAGGTACTGCACAGAAGCTGAAAGGCTACCTGTGGAGCGAGGGCGAGAGCGACCCGGCTCTGCATACCCTGCTGGCCCGCATCAACCAGTTCTCGGATGATCTGGCGCTGTGCCGGGTGCAGGCGCTGAATGAAGACCTGAGCCAGATCGCACAGGCACTGCAGGCACCGCCCAAGGAGAGCAAAAATCTGACCAGCTTGTTCTTCCACCTGCTGAATGACCGCTTCCGCACAGAATTTGAAGGTCTGCTGGCTTCCCCCAAAAACAATCTTCCTGCGCTGGTAAGCTGGTGCGCAGAACACAGCATGTATCAGCAGGCGCTGACATTGCTGTGCGAGCAGATGCCGGCCTATGTCTGCCGTCATCTTTTTGTGCAGCCTACAGAAACTGGCTGGGCATATCTGGCGGCACAGAATCAGAATAAGGGCAAGGCGTGGGTATATCCGCTGTTCCACTTCCATTTCTGCCGCCTGACTTTGATGCAAAAGGAGTATCCCTATACAACGGATCTGCGCCTGACCCACAGCAAGGACGATGCAGATGGCAATATGTTGTTTGGCGTGGCAAATTCGAAAGAAATGCACGCCTATATGGATACGATTCTCGCTTCCGGTCAGTTGGTGATCGACCCGGATGTCCGGTGGCAGATCGAGGATGCGTCACTGTTCTACCAGCGCGTGATGCAGTACCGCAACCAAATCAACCATGCCAGTGATACGGCTTTTGGTCTGCAGAGCGACCGTATTCTTCCGCTGGACACGGCCCATATTGAGCAGACCCTGCAGGATGTGGCTGACTATCTGCAGGAGATCCGCCCCATGAAGCCGGATGTTCCGGAAGGCGTCAAGGCGCTACCTGTTACAAAGACGATTCCGGCAGGCGCAGCTCCCAACCTGTAAAATAGAATATAAGAAAAAGCAAAGCACCTCCGCTGCTGGCAAACGCCAGTGGCAGAGGTGCTTTTTTGTCCCCTTGCGGGGATAAATTGCAATTATGAAAAAGATGAGCGTGTTTGACCTGTACATGGAGTTTCCGTCCCCTTGCGGGGATAAATTGCAATGTTGCCGTTTGAGCGTTTGCCCCGTGTGTGGTAAGTTTCCGTCCCCTTACGGGGATGGTACCAACATTACAACGGTTGACAGCCGGTCTGACCAGTTTTCGCCCCCTTACGGGGATGGTACTTACGTGTGATTGATATGTCGTTGGGATACACCGTTTTCGCCCCCTTACGGGGATGGTACTATAGCTACCATATGCGAGGGATGGCGGCAGATATGTTTTCGTCCCCTTGCGGGGATAAATTGCAATCGGGCAGTGGCGTAATAGCGGCAAGGGCCGCTTGTTTCCGTCCCCTTACGGGGATAAATTGCAATGTTTGCGTATGCGTATGTACCACGAAACATTTTACACGTTTCCGTCCCCTTGCGGGGATAAATTGCAATTCGATGTGTTTCCGCTTGATGAATCGTGCTTTCCGTTTCCGTCCCCTTGCGGGGAACTCATTGGATATCAAGAAGCATGGGCAGACTACCGATGGTTTCCGTCCCCTTACGGAGTATAAATTTACTATACCACACATTGAGTCAAAAGAAAAGAACCATACACCGGAGAAGCGCGGATGGAGTAGAAATGATAAGCCATAAAGATCACCTCGATTCGGCAGAAGGGGCGTCAAAGCCCTCAATGGGCAGACCGAGGAAATACTCCTCGATGCGGTCCCAGAGCTGCTCGCTGGAAAAGCCGCTGGTGAACAGCCAACTCATCAGCCGCACAGCATCGGTGTGGCGCTGGGCAATGCGCTCCAGCAGGTGGTTGCGGTAAAAGCCGCGGTCAGCCAGCTCCAGGGTCTGGGTCTGGTTGATATAGAGGTACAGACGGCTGTTGGAGCCGCCCAGCAGGGCAAAGTGGAGCAGGTCCAGTTCCTCCAGCACGCCCAGAGCCGGGGTCAGACGCTCGCTGCTCTGGGCAGAATCGTTCACCGGCAGATAGCGGCAGGTCTCGCCGCCGTGCAGAACAGCAAAGCTCTGCTCCAGCCAGTGGAAAAACTCGCTGATGAACGGGTCCACGACGCTGTACTCTGCGCCTTCCTGCGTGGTGCCGCGGCGCAGCACACGGGTGCGCTGCAGGCGGGGTGAATGCTGCTGCCAGGACTGCACAGCCGCCAGCACTACGCGCACTGCACTGGTGGTACGGGTGCTGCTCAGGCCTGTGGCCTGCGCCAGCCGGGCGGCGGCATCCCGGTCGTAGAGATACTGGCCGCTGCGGGCAGCCTCGAAGAAGATCTCCTTCAGGGCGCGCAGCAGTGCGGAAAAACGGGCATCCGCATTGGCGTGCCACTCCAGCGTCAGCTGCATGGCGGGGGTCAGGCGCAGCTGGGCATTCAGCGGCAGCTTGTCGCTGTGGGTGTACAGCAGGTACTTGAACTGCGGGAAGGAAAAATCGTTCTGCCAGCGGCTGCTCCACAGGCGGGCAAGGTCTACGTCGTAGACTCCGGCGGCCTCATCCTGCAGGGTGGCAGCACCGGTACAGATGCAGTTGACTGCGGCGGCATCGGCGCTGCTGAGCAGAAAATACCCGTGGGTGAACAGAGGAGAGGGCCGCATGATGAAGGGCGCATAGCCGCGTGCTTCGCTGTCCTTCTGGATCAGTAGCATGGCGGTCTTGACCTTGGCCAGCGGGTCCTGCTGGTGCTCGCCGTTAGGGCTGGCAAAGATGTAGGCGAAACTCTCGGCGTCCACCAGAAGCTCGTTGCGGTGCTTGGTGGCAGTGGCCGGCTGGCTGGCGCGGTGCTGGCGGTACAGCTGCAGCACCTTGCGCATCACCTGCACCAGCTGCCAGGGCTGAATGCTGGAAAGGCCGTGCAGGCGGTTGATGTGCTTGAAGTCGTTGGCCATGTGCTCGTACACGGCACGGCCGTGGATCTCTGGGTCACGGGCGGCGCGGCCGATCTCCTGCGTGTAATCACACAGGTTACCGGTGGGGGCAAAGTGCAGCACAAGGGCAATGTCCGGGATGTCGATGCCCATGCCAAAGGCTTTGGTGGCCAGCATGATCCGGCGCTTGCCGCTACGGAAATCCTCCAGATCCTCCGCTTTGGCCTCGCCGGAAAGCTGCGCGTGGTAACGGGTCACAGCATTGCCCAGACGCTGTGCAAGGCAATGGGTGTAGAAGCGCTCCAGCAGACTGACGGTGGGAAAGTAGACCAGGGCCTTCTGCCCCTGCTCCAGTGCGGCGGTGATCTGCCCGGTCAGAGCCTGGAACTTGTCCAGCTCGTACTCCCGGCGGCCGGTCACGCGTGGCACCTCCCGGATGCACAGCTCGATGTTGCGGCGGCGCACGCAGCCCAGATAAACGATGGGGTCCGGCGACATGTGCAGGCTGCGCAGGGTCTCGCGGTACATGTCCTCCTCGCCGCCATAGGTGGCCGTGGCCGTAAAGGTGGCGGTGACAAAGGCATGCTGGTGCGGGCCGTTCAGCTGCTGTTTGCGCAGCTTGTTCACGTAGTCACCCAGAAACCAGTAGTCCGGGCGGAACTGCTTGCCCCAAGTGGTCACAATATGGGCCTCGTCCACGATCAGCAGGCCGATGGCACGGTCACCGATCAGATCGGAGATATCGCTGCGGCTCAGCAGGGACTCCGGCGAAAGATACAGGATGTCGCAGCGGCCTTCCTGCACCTCCTGCGCAATGGTCTTTTTGACCATGGGCGGGATGTCGGAGTTGATGGTGCGGGCTTTGGCGTAGCGGCGCTTCTCCATGCCCTGTACCTGATCGTTCATCAGGCCGATCAGCGGCGAGATCACCAGCGTGACCATCCCGTACTTCTCGGCAAGGTCGATCGCCGGGATCTGGAACATCACGCTCTTGCCCGCACCGGTAGATGCGGTAACGAACAGGTCGCGGTAAGTCTGCCCCGCACGGCAAAGCTCTGCCTGCTGGATGAGGTCGTCGATGATGTCCTCTTGGGTGATGGTGCGCAGCTTCTTCTCGCCGCGATGCAGAGCGTCCAGGTCGTAGACATCCAGCGGGAGAAAGTCCGGGTAACCCCAGTGCTGCTGCAGAAGGGTGCGCGCCTCCGGGCAGACTGGGCGCTCCGGCTGCATCGTCTGTGCATGCGCTCTGGAAAGCTGACCGGGAAAAGCGCCAGCCAACGCCGCAAGGCTGTCGGCAAGACCAGCCTCATCGCCGATGAAGCTGTCGGCTGAAACGCAGAGCGTTTTGCCGCGGCGCAGCTGCTGCACAAGGCAGAAATAATCGGCTTCTCCGGTAAGCGCAAAGGCAGAGCTGCTGGCGGCGGTTTCGGGAACCGTATGCGGTGCTGCGCCAAGCGATACGCGCTCGACCTGCGGGTACTGACGCAGCAGAGCGTCCAAAGGAATGCAGCAGGCGATGCCTTCCTCCGTATGCAGCAGGTTGGAGTAGACCCGCAGGCAGGGCTCAATGCCGGGCAGCGGAGTATCCTGCGGCGTTTCCGGGTCAAAGTGGCTCAGAAGGCCGGACTGCATCTCCGGCGTAAGCGTCACAGACACGGGCAGCAGCGTGCGGTAGCAGGTGTTCTGCACCAGAATGATGTGCGGGAACTCCTGCGCAAGGGTGTCGGCATGCAGGGCAAACTCCTCTGCGGTGATCACACAGGGGTTCTGTTGCAGCAGACTGCTCAGGTAGCGGGACAGGCGCTGCTGCAGCAAAACATCCAGAGAAGGACGCGGAAGATCGGCATCCTCCGAAGAAAACCCCCACAAGACAAACAGAGTATCCTCAGCAGCATGGGCGGAAAGATAAGAACAAAGCAATGTATTCATGGCAAAATCCTCCATCAGGTCAAAAAATCAGGCAGCAAAAAGGGTGAATGAGGAGCGGCGCTTCAGCATCTCCCGCAGGTGGCGTTCGGCACGCACCTGAATTTGGCGGATACGTTCCCGCGTGACGCCCAGCTGTGCACCGATCTCGTCCAGCGTGCGGCAGCGGCCATCCGGGATACCGTAGCGCAGCCGGAGCACAGTGGACTCGCGTTCGGGAAGCTGAGAAAGAAGCAACCGGACTTCCTGAACGGTCTCGTTCTCGCTCACAGTGTCCACAGGATCGGGGCTGACGTCATCCGCCAGAAGCTCCGCAAGCTCGGTGTCGTGGCTCTCGCCGACCATAAGGTTCAGGCTGGTAACGTTGAGGTAAACGAGCATGTCGCTCAGGTAGCGGCGCGCCTGCTCCACCGTGCAGGGGTGACCGCTGCCGGCTTCAGCCTCGGCAATGGCACGCCAGAGATCCGGACCATCCAGCTGCATGCAGGTGGTGCAGACGACACGCACCCGGCAGAGCGTGTCAAAATAGTGTACCGGGATGCGTACCGTAAGGCCGGTGTTGATGGCTTCGCGCAGGATGGACTGACGGATCCAGTAGGCGGCGTAGGTCAGGAAGCTGTAGCCCTGCAGCGCATCGAACCGCTGGACCGCAGTAAACAGTCCCAGAATGCCGTTCTGGAAGTTGTCCTCCTCAGTCAGGCAGCTATGGGCGAGCAGCTGCGGAACTCTGCGGGCCATCAGGTGGACAAAACCGGCGGTCTTGCGCACGAGGATCTCCTTGGCGCTCTCATCACCCTGTTGTGCCAATACGCAGAGCTGCTCGTTGGTCATGGACCAAAGCTGCTTGGAGGTAAAGTCGCTGCGGCAGAAAGAAGCGGCCTTTCTGCTGCTGGGTATAGCGGCGCTGGTATCCACTAGGATGCCAATCTCCGCCAGCTCGGCCAGAAGATGTTCTTGTTCCTGCTGAGAACAGGAGCCAAACAGCGCCTCAAAGCCTTGCGCAGACAGGTGATTGCCGTTCGTCAGCATCGGGCGTACACGATTCAAAACTGCATTATATTCCATGGTAAAACCCCGCTTTCACTTCCAACTGTAAGTGTCTTCGTTTAGTAGAAGCCCATGGATGCAGTAGAGTTAAGTCTTTTGAGAAAAAATTTATGGTTATCTTTTTGGAAATGTCAGTCAAATAAAAAATCAATGAGTTCTCTTATAAAGGTATAGAATTAAGCAGCAAGGACAGAAAACCTTGCCAAAGAAACAAACTATACAGAGCTTTTTGCGTATGATATAATAAAATTATAAATCTTAATGGGGAATATCGTTTTAGGAGGCCACCATGGAGCCAATGAAAACAACCAGCGTCAACAGCCGTGCGGAGGAGCTGTTTGTACAGCTTTTCTGTGAGGCTTTTGGCCCGGAAAAAACCGAAAATTTGCAGGTTCAGTACCCCTGCGTGGACATCTATGGACGACACCGCTATATCGATTTTGCGTTGGAATCGCCTGAAGCCAAAATTGCAATCGAGATTGACGGCGAAACCTATCATAACCCAAGCAAGGTGTCTGAGAACAAGTATGCGGATGACCTCCTGAAGCAGAATAGCTTGATTTACGACAACTGGAAAGTATACCGATGGATTTATAGCCAGCTTGAAAAGCAACCGGAAAAGGTTAAGGATGAGCTGATTACTTTCTTGGGCAGCAGTCCCATGTTCAAGGCTTTTGAAGCAGACCTTCCAGTTCAGATGGGGCAGACAATAGAGCTGCGGGATTACCAACAGGAGGCTATCGACAACCTGAAGAAGATGCGTGAGGATGGTAAAACCATCGCGCTGCTGTACCACGCAACCGGTGTCGGAAAAACAATCACAGCTGCCACGGATGCAAAAGCTGTGGGTGGACGAACGCTCTTTCTGGTCAATGCCCTGAAGCTGGCTTCACAGGCTAAGGACACTTTTGCAAAAGTGTGGCCAGAGGCTACACTGGGGGAATATACCGGAAGCCAGAAAGATGTTTCGCAGACTGTTATTTTTGCCACGGTGCAGAGCATCTCCAAGGATCTGGAAAAGTTCTCGCCTACGGATTTTGACTACCTGATTGTAGACGAATGCCACCATGCGGCAGCCAACACCTACCAGAAGATTTTCACCTACTTCCACCCGAAGTTCATTCTGGGTCTGACCGCCACTCCGGAACGCAGCGATGGCGAAGATATGCTGGAGCTGTTCCAGAACGTTGCCCACAAAATGGATCTCAAAACTGCTGTAGAGCGTGGCGTACTGGTGCCGATTCGCTGCATCCGGGTCAAGACTAACATCGACCTGACCGATGTGCGGATCAACGGCATCAAATACAATTCGCAGGATCTGGAAAGCAAGCTGTTCATCCCGGAACGCAATCAGTTGATCGTTGACACCTATCTAAAGTACGTCAACGGCAAAAAGACAGTAATTTTCTGTGCCAGCGTAGACCATGCAGCCGAAATTGCAAAGTTGCTGCGGGACAACGGTGTGAAGGCGGAAGCAGTTTCCGGGCGGGATCGTGTTGAGGTTCGGGAAAAAATCCTGAAGGACTATGAAACCGGCTCGACCAATGTTCTTTGTGCCTGCGACCTTCTGAACGAAGGCTGGGACAGCCCGCATACCACGGTGCTGTTCATGGCACGCCCGACTATGTCCAAAACGATTTATTTGCAGCAGCTTGGCCGTGGCACACGCCGCTGCCCGGGCAAAGAGGATCTGCTGGTGATTGACTTTGTGGACAACGCCAATATGTTCAATATGCCATACAGCCTGCACCGGGTGCTGGACATTGCAAAATATCAGCCCATGGCGTATGTGCTGGCACCGGAGAACAAGCGCAAGCTGGATCAGGATATGCTGTTTCAGGGGGAAAAGCCGGAGGCATGGCTGGATGTGCCAATCGATGTGTCTGACTATGAGATCATCGACCTTTTCAACTGGCAGAACAGCGTCAAGGATATGATCTCGCAGATCGAGTTCGTTCGGATGGTGGATGTGCAGTCCGAGACAGTGGAGCGTTACATCAAGGACGGAAAAGTCAAACCGGACCTTTCGATTCCCTTTGGTGATAAGCGGATGTTCCACTATTTCCGGGAGGAAAGCATCCGCAACATTGCGAAACAGTATGGCTGGGATCTCATTACGCCGCAGAATATGGCGGACAAGTTCATGAAGTTTATTGAAGCGATGGACATGAGCTATTCCTACAAGCCAGTGCTGCTCAAAGCAATCTATGAGTACATGGACACCAGCGGCAGAGTTGCCCTGCCGGATGTGGTGGACTACTTCATCGACTTCTACGAGGACCGCAAGGCGCACGGGATGATTGCAGAGAAATCCACCAGCATCTACCAGAAGGGCGGTTATACCCGGAAGGATGTGGAGAAGAACATTCTCTCTAACCCCTTCAAGCGCTTTGAGGATATGCGATTCCTGATGCGCTGCAAAGACGTGGAGACCATCGAGGTGAACCCGATCATCTTCCGCAAGCTCACACGGGAAGATTGGCTGCATATTGTGAATGTCTGCGATAAGAGCCTTGAAAAATATTATCTGCGGCTCAAAAAATGATGTGAACGCCGATAATTGACTGCGGGTGACGTGCATGATGAAAATAGTGAGAAATACGATCCGGTGTAAAAAGTGCAGGGACGTTATTGAAAGCTGCACTGTACATGATTTCAAATTTTGTTCTTGCGGATCGTGTGCAGTCGATGGAGGGCATAAGTATCTCCGTAGATGCGGAAATCCGGAAGACTGGGAAGAATTATCTGAAACGCAAAGTGTAGATGATTGAAAATTAAGCTGAACACGATCTTTGAAGCAGAAGCTCAGCGGCAAGCAAAAAAGCTCTTGACCTCTATATTAAAGGCCAAGAGCTTTTTGCAAAGATAATGCTCTGAAGAAGTAAAACAGTGAAAGCAAGAAGAACAGGTGTTCAATTACTTTGCACTTTTTGCATGCGTTGCGCTAACCAGTGATTGAGAAGGCGTTAATGGAGCAAGCCATACTTTGCCAGTTCCCTTATAAACATTTACCAGACCCTCACCGGATGCGGCAGAACCAAGCAAGGTTTTTCCGGAACGTTCAACCGTAAAGCTGAGACTGCCGGACCAGCAAATCGCAAAGCTGCCATCAATTTTTAAAACGTCGTCTTGAAGGTCGATTTCTACGATTTCCGAACGGGGAACATTGCTTTCCAGTACACATACACCATTGCCAGCAAGCCGTAGATTGAAGAGTCCTTCATTTCCGAGTGCTGCAGAAGAAAGCGAGGAGCGTGCCTGAACCTCGTGCTTGACAGTGGATTCACAGGCCAAGAACATGCCGTCTTCCATTACAAGACCGCCTGTCCAGTCACCGACATTTTCGGTCAGAAGATATTTATAGGTGGGTTCGGTCACGAGCACACCCGTTCCGACGTACTCCGGCTTGATTGCGCTTTCTTTTGTGACGGAACTTTTTACCATTTTGCCTAAGAAGTCGCCAACACCCTTCAATCCGGTGGTTGCTTGTACGTTGCCAACAATGTACTGCATTGCGCCCGCTTGGAGAACAAGCCCAACTTTTCCGTTGAGATTAGCAATGGCCTGTTTCCGTTTGACATTCATCTGGCTCATATAGTATTCTTCCATTGCATTGCAAGGCGCTACGGAGAAATCGACATTGTGCTCAACAATGGAGAAGATACCCTTCTGTTCGGTGACGATGTGACTTGTCTGATTTGCCAGATTGTTGATTTTAAACATAAGCAAAATACCCCATTTCAAAGCAGATCTCGCATTTTTGTATGCAAGATTTGGTGTCCGTAAAAATGCTTAGATAAGTAGTCACAGTACAACTGAATAACTCCTTAAAATTCAGTGTATCATACGTCAACTGAAAATACTATCATCAAACCACACAAAACATTTGAGACTTTTTTGGCGAGGGGAGAGTATAGGAGTTGAAAGTTTGGCCAGTGAGAATATAAAAAACAGGTTACTGATGCAAGTCGAAAAACTGCCGTTTGTAGCAGATCTGTAGCAAATCAAGTCTATTTAACGAATCATCGTTCTAAAAAACGAAAAGCCATCATGCATCACACG
>OLNU01001054.1_pt1 | contig 22220 bp, 18 predicted proteins | sample 1672241 | NCBI WGS metagenome assembly OLNU01 (sample SAMEA3136663, study PRJEB25190) | human gut metagenome | biome: human gut; feature: human-associated habitat; material: faeces | place: Austria | collected 2013 | reverse complement strand
GCTACTCGGACTTCTGCAATCGCGTGAAAAACGGATGGTTATTCAGTAGACATTAATATACACTACCAGCCCTGTTTCCGACGTGGAAGCAGGGCTTTTTGCATATTAGGATGAGAATTGCATTAGAAAAGTGCCTGTTCGCTTGACAAAACTTGCGCAAATATGGCAAAATGACGTTGATAGGAAAGATGCGTTTAAGCGAAATAGGAGGTAGAATGATGAAACGATGGATTTCTATGCTGCTGGCGCTGATGCTGCTGATGCTGGGCATGGCGACGGCGGAGGATGCGGCGGACGACGCTTGGGAGTACGAGCTGGTCGGGCGCGCAATAGAGCTTGTGCGGCAGATGGATGCGCAGGAGCGAGGGCGGCTGTTTGAGGACACGCTCAATATTACAGAGGTGGCATGTACAGAAACGCCGCAGCCGATTGACCGTGGAATGCCCCGGCAGGCGTTCATCAGCGTCAGCGTCAACGGCACGGACAAGTCGGCGTCGGTGTTGTTTTTTGTGCTGATGATGATGGATGCCTGCGCGGACACGGATGCGACGGACGAGACGGAAAACGCCTATCTGCGGATTGTAGAGCGCACGTTCGCGGTATCCCCGGAATTCGGGATGGACGCGCAGGAAACGAGCGCCGCCGCGAACTTGCTTTACGCCGGGGATGCGCCGGAAATGGGACTGTTGCTGCTGTCTTACGGCGAGCATGGCGTGGTGCTGGTGCGCTGGTTCGCGGAAAACGGCTGTGTGTGCCTGACGGCGATTCCGGTGGCGCATCAGGCGACCGAGCTGACAACGGACAAGCTGAGCGAATTCTACGCAGGCGAATTTGAGGAAGTTGACCTGTCCCGCGCGGCGGTGCTGGCGGAATCGGAACCGCATCAGCCGGACGAGGAGACCATCCGGCAGCTTGCCCTGCAATCAGCGCAGGAGATGCAGCACTGGGTGGCGCTGAGCGGCGAGCAGGAGGGCATTGTCCCGTGGAATACAGCGGAGACGGCGGTGCAAATCAGCATACTCGACTACGATGCGTCGCAGATGACGGCGTTTGAAGCGCAGATGCAGCAGTGCGGCAAGACGGAGACCAAGTTCCTCGACATACTGGCGATTGCGCTGTACCCCTGCGACGCGCACGATGCGAGCGGTTTGCTATATCTGCGACCGAGGGCGGGTACGCCCATTGTGGTGGCGTGGCAGGCAATGAACGGCGCGGTGGTGATGCGCAGCGTGTACGCGCCGCAGGATGAAGAGGACGATACGTGGGAGCAGACGGCGGTCATCAATGGCATCATGACGGCGCGGAAGCTGGTGGACATGGTGTCAAACGACGCTTTTGTGGATTGGCAGCAGTGGCGGAAAGAGGACACCATCAGCAACATTGACCGACTTCGCAGTGCTGACGTTTCACGCCCGACGGAAGTCTGGATTTGTCTTGACACGTTGAGCAATGAATGGGGCGCTGTGACGCTTCGCAACAATGAAATGCTGACGGTGACGAATCAGCCGCATACGCTGTCGCTGCTGCTGTGCTTTGCGCCGGACGCGCTGATTTGCGTGGAAATCTCGGGCGACGCGGAGGAAAACGACTATTCTGCCCATGTGCCGCGGGACACAAAGGAAGGAATACTGCACGACTGGGGAGACAACGCGTATTTGTGGGACACGGCGAATCTGCCAGACACGCTGGATTGGGTTCGCTCGGAAGTCATATTTGGCGACACGGCGGAGAAAATTTTGCGGAACTACATTGTGTATGACGGAGACGGCGGCGACCTGCTGAACGGCAAGGAATATCTGCTTCAAGTGAGATTAAAGCCGGAAGTGTGCGAAAGTCTGGTAATTCCGCCGGAATATGCAGATGCGGGCATTCAGGCTTCGTGGCTGTACTATCCGGCAGAGATGGCGATGAATCAGCTGGCAATCATTGACCCGGAGGAAGAGAAAAGTCAGCAGTGGATTAGCGCACACATTATGGAGTACATGCGGCGGCACGGCACTGCAGAAGGCGTGACGACGGAGGAAGAAGGCTGGGGGATGACTGTGCTGATTCCGGAGACGGGTGCGCCGGTTCAAATGCTGTGGCGGGTGCAGAACGGCATGATGCGCGCGCATGTTGTCTGGATGCCGTCGGAGCAGCTTCGCGCGTGCGAGACAAACGAGGATTTGGCGGCGCTGCTGAACGCGCAGGTGCCGGGAATTGTGCTGGAATAATCCTGCAAGGGAAATGAAATAGGAAAATAAAGAAAGGAAGAACCCCATGAAGAAGATGCTTGCAATTCTGCTTGCCCTGCTGATGATGCTCAGCGGTATGGCGACAGCGGAAGAAACGACGGATAACAACACGAACATCAGCCATATGCTGGAACTGTGCCAGCGCGTGGATATCCTCCTGCACAGCGACCGCATTGTGGCCGATTTGGTGGGCGACACGGACACCGCTATCACCGAGGAACAGAAGATTGTCAATCGCCTGCGCGCGGGAAACCGCACGATGCCATCTGCCGTCTACTATGTCACGGGCGAAACGCTGCTGACAGGCTTCATCGGCGATAACCCGGATTACACCGATACGCCGGAGCAGCGCAGGGTGCTTCAGCTGATGCCGCAGCGCATTTTGATGGAGCAGCAGGATACATATGGCAAGCAAATGCTGAACCAGATGGCGCGCTCGACGCAGTATCCCAAGCCGGACGGCGAGCCTGAAATGGGCATGTATATCGCGCTGTACTCGGATGCACTGCCGATGATGAGCTTTTGGATCAGCGACGGCACGGTGAACGAGATGTACTGCACGCCGGTGCTGTCGGACGAACTGGCGGCGTGCCAATCCGCCGAGGAAGTGACCGCGTGGTTCGCGGCGCAGCAAATGCCCGAACTTGCCTGCACGGCGGTGGATTTGGCGGGCGTTGCGGCGTATCCCTTTGCGGAGGATCCGTTCGGCGACGAGGGCGAGCCTGTGCCGTTCGAGCGCCTGGCAGAAGCGGGCAATGCGCTGGATGAACTGATTGAAAGCCGCTATTTGCAGACAACGTGGGGCATCAGCGACGAGGATGTGGCGAAGCTGGCGGCATACGCGCATGAGGGGCAGTCGCCGCGCAGCATCTACCGTATTGAATTGATGAAATCGTCGATGGCGCAGATGCTCCGCTTGACTTACCGTTCAGAAGCGCCGCAGGTGCTGTACGAGGTAACCTGCTCGTGGGCAATGGAAATGTATCGCATGGTGACACTCTTTGCCATGTACGACGAATACAACGCGGGCGTGCGGACGTTGTATCAGCAGGAAGAGGACGAGGATGAGGAAAGCGACAGCCTTTTCACGGACGAAACGAGTGAGACGGATACGCCGGATGAATCCCTGAAGACGGAAGCGGAGAATTTCCAGAAACTGATGCAAGAAATCGACGCGCGCTACTCACTGATTATGAACCAAGCCACGCAGAAACACTTGTACCTTGACTTGAACGAACGCACCAATGCCATGTATGTACTGCTGTACGATGAAGGCGCGCCGATTCTGGTGATGTCGAGCATGGAGAACGGCGTTTCGTGCCTGCATGTGCGCTATTTCCCGACGGCGCAGTTGGAAAACTGCCAGAACACAACGGACTTGATGTTCTACTTCACCGGCAACAATGTCCCGTTTGAAGTGACGGAAATCCTGCCGCAGGGTGATTTAGCGGACATGGCGGAAGCTGCGCAGTAAGCAAAGAAACGCCGCGCAAGGATTGGGCGAATCCTAAAAGTGACGGCACCGAAGGAGTGTCGGGGGCGAACGGAAACCCCTGCGCCCCAAAGCAGAATATCCATAACAAAACACCGCCGCATCGGAAGCAAAATCCGGTGCGGCGCATTTTGTTATGGGGCGAAAATCGACGCGGGCAGCTCCTCCTCCTGCTTTTCCTCCGGCTTTGGGGCGAAAAGCCCGCTGAACCACCGGCTCAGCGCACTCGGCTTCTCCACCCGCGCCACCTGCACGCTCTGCGTTCCTTCCAATAGAATGCCATTGTCCAGCAGCTCCGCGTGCACGGGAATCACGCGATATGTGTACGTTACACCGGGCTGGGCGCGGTTGTCGGTGTAGTAGAGTGTTTCGCCCGCGGCGGCGCGAAGCTCAGTCAGGATGAAGCTCTCTCCGGCAGCGTCGCGCTGAACGCGGTAGACGGCGGCATCACTGGCCTGAATGACCAGCAGCGGCTGACCGTCGTCAGAATGCGAAACGGAGAAGGATTTTGCGGACGCGGGCGCATTCCACACGTCACTCTTCTTCTTCGGCTGTGTGCCGTCGAGGAAAACCTCATTCAGGCGGTAGGCGCTCGGCGTGAGCGACGTGGCCAGCATCGGTTCGCCTCGCCACTCGATGGCCTTCTTGTCAATGTCCGCGCTGACGATGCCCTTGGGCTTGGTGAAATCGGGCTTCTTGCGTCCTGTATACCACGCGCGGAGAAAATTGCGCGCCAGTGAAGCGGGATTCGTGCCGCCAGAGACGCGGTTGGGCAGGCGGTGCGCCGCGTCCGGCTCGTCGTAGCCCATCCAGACGGCGGTGGACAATTCCGGGGTGTACGCAGCCATCCACACGTCACGGTTGCCGCCGCCGCTTTCATTGACCGTGCCGGTTTTGCCCGCGACAGGTGTCCCCGCGCTGGAGAGGCGTGTGCCCGTGCCGGAAGAAATGACGGTTTTGAGCAGACTCGTCATCAGATACGCGGACTGCGCCGACAGCACGCGCGTGCCGGTGGTTTCGCGCTCGTAGATGACATTGCCGTCACGGTCGGTGATGCGCTCGATGAAGTACGGCGCGTAGTATGTTCCGCCGTTGGCAAAGGGCGCGTACGCCGCCGCCATCTGCACGGGGGAGGTGCCGTAGGTCATGCTGCCCAAGGCGAGGGAGAGATTCGCGTCGCGTTCATCCAGTTCAATGCCGACGCTTCGCAGAAAGCGCTGCGCAGTCTGGACGCCGATGGCTTGCAGCACCTTCACAGCGGGGATGTTCAGGCTGTTTTTGAGCGCCGTGCGGACGGTCACGTTTCCGTAGTAAGCATTGCCCGCGTTGCGCGGCTTGTAAGTGCCGAAAGCGGTCGGCGCATCGAGAATTACGCTGGCACACGTCCATCCGGCGGATTCAATCGCGGGGGCATAGACAGCCAGCGGCTTGAGCGCACTGCCGGGCTGACGGCGCAGCTGGGTCGCGCGGTTCAATCCGCGGCGGGTGACGTACTTGCGTCCGCCGACAATGGCGCGCACTGCTCCGCTGCTTGTGTCCACCGCGGCGGATGCTGCCTGCACGGGCGTGCCGTCCTTGTTGTCGGCGGGAAAGACATCCGTCAGGTACTGCTCGTCCATGATGCGCTGCATGTCCGGGTCGAGCGTCGTGTCGATGCGGTAGCCGCCCGCAAGCAGCGTCTCGGCGCTCACGTCCAGCCGGGATTCGGCCTCATCCAGCACGGCATCGACGAACCAGCCGTAATCTGTCTGCACCTGCGGCGCGCTGCGGGCGGTCAGTTCCTCCGCCATTGCCGCGTCGTATTCCGCCTGTGTCAGCATATTTTCCTCCAGCATGATGGACAGAATGTACTCCCGGCGCTCGCGGTTGCTCTCCGGCGCGGATTGCAGGCTGTACGCGGATGGCGCTTTGATGGCAGCGGCGAGGGAGGCAGCCTGCGCAGGGGTCAACTCCGCCGCATCAACGCCGAACGTGACTTCTGCCGCCGCCTGCACGCCATATGCGCCCTGTCCGAAGTAGATGAAATTCAGGTACATGTCCAGAATCTCGTCTTTCGTGTACTGCTTTTCCAATTGCAGCGCGAGGTGAATTTCCTCCAGCTTGCGGGCAATCGTCTTCTGGCTGGACAAGTGGGAGAGCTTAATCAGCTGCTGGGAAATGGTGGATGCGCCCTGACTGAACGCGCCGTCGCGGACGTTGGTGAGCATAGCGCCGATGATGCGCGTGATGTCAAAGCCCGGATGCTTGTAGAAGCGCAAATCCTCCGCAGCAAGGAACGCATTTACGACGTGCTCGGGCAGACGCGACGTGTCGATGACCGTGCGGTTCTCCTTGCCGACGAGCGAGGTGACGTAATCGCCGTTCTTATCGTGAATGGCACCGGTCTGGGCGAGCGACGTGAGGCGGGACGGGTCAAGCGACTGCCAATCCGCCACGGAAAACGCCTGATACGCCCAAACCGCGCCGCCGAGCAGCAGCATCAGCAAAATCGCCCAAATCGCCGGAAGCACCCAATGCCTTTCTTTCTTCATGCCTGCCACGCCTCCCATATTTCTCTTTCCATCCTGCCCCGAAAATGAAAAAAATCTGCATGGAAATATTTTTCATCACTCAATAGAGAGACGGTTTACGAAAAAAAGCAGATATTTCGTTTTTTTTGTGAAAAAAGACTGGTCAAACGGGTGAAATTGGTCTATAATAAAGCACAGACAGATAGACGCGGCAGATGCCCGTCTGATTGAAGGAGGAAAACTGTGCGGAAACTTCTTGCGATTCTGCAAATCTTCGTGCTGATGGCAGCAATGGCGCTGCCGACAGCTTTCGCCGCCGAAGCGCCGATTATGCTCGCCGGCTTGGAAGCTGCGTCGTCCTCCAGCAGCACGGAAGCGCAGCATGACTGGGATACGAACTTATTCTTCCAAACAATGCAGGAAAAAACCGGGATTGCCTTCTCCTTTACCGAATACGTCAGCCGAGAGGCATGGACGGAGGCGAAAACGGAAATGCTGGCGGGCGAGGTTGCCATGCCGGATATGTTCTTCAAGGCGGAACTGACCCCGCAGGAGACGCTGGCGTTCTATGAAGCGGGCAAGCTGATTGACCTGCGCCCGTATCTGGCGGAGTACGCGCCGCACGTCTGGGCGCTGCTGGAAGCCAATCCGGAATGGATGGAAGCCGTTTCGCTGCCCGATGGCGCGATTATCGCACTGCCGAGCATCAACGAACTGACGCCGAACAATACCATGTGGATTAACAAGACGTGGCTTGACCGCTTGAAAATGGGCGTGCCGACGACGGCAGAGGAACTGACGGAGGTGCTTCGTCAATTCCGCGACCGCGACATGAACCAGAATGGCAGCCGCAACGACGAAATCCCGCTGTCCTTCGTGAGCATGTGGGACTTGCGCTTCTTGGCGCACGCGTTCGGCATCAATGCGGATGATTACTACCTGACGGAGCAGAATGGCAAAATCAGCGAAGTGCTGACGACAGAGGAAAACCGCGCGTTCCTGACGTGGCTGCACGAGCTGTACACTGAGGGGCTGCTGGATTCGCAGGGCTTTATGGCCATGCGGCTGGTGGAGGCGGCAACGTCCTCGTCATCGTCCTCAAACAGCAATGCTACAGCGAAATACGGCGTGTTCTTCGGTGCAACGCCGCAGGACGTGGTCGGCGTGAATCTCGCGTCGGAGTATATCGCGCTTGATCCACTGCTGTACAACGGTCAGCAGGTTTACCGTGATTTCACCGGCGACCTCTACCGCGGCACGTTCGCAATTTCATCCACCTGCGCAGAGCCGGAAAAACTGCTGCAATGGGTTGACTACCTCTACACGGACGAGGGCTTCTTGGCGGCGCAGGTCGGCCGGGAAGGCGAGGACTACGACTGGAACGACGATGGCACATGGGCATATGCCCGCACGGCGGAGGAAGTTGTCGCCATGCAGGGCACGAATACCATTTGGACAACCTCGATGCCCTCCTATGCCAGTGCGGAAATTCAGATGAAGATGGATGATGACGCAACGCACGCACTGGCAGCGGAATTGGCGCGCGTCCGGCAATGGGAAAAGCGTGCAATGCCCTTGCTCTACCTGACGCAGGAGCAGATGAACCGTGTCACGGAGCTGCAAAGCGGCATCAGCACCTATGCGGAAACGCGCATGGCGTGGTTTGTCGCGGGGGACGTGGAACTTAATGATGAAACGTGGGCAGATTTCTGCGCGCAGGTGAAGGCGCTTGGCATCGACGAGATGGTCAGCATCTGGCAAAGCGCCTATGACAACGCATGGCATCTTGACAAGTAATAATGCTTTCTGCATTCACCTGCACCATCTGCTCGCGCCTTGACGCATTCTCATTTGAAAATAGTATATACATACGCAAACCATTCAAGAAACCATCCATTGAATGAAAGGACGGAACAAACATGAATCAGTACGCCACGATGATCCGCAACCTAAAATCGCCTGAGGTGATGGAACGCCTGATGCACCTGTATGGCCGCCGCGACGGTATGCTGGTGGAGCAGACGGGCCGCTATATTGGTTTGCTCAAACGGCATGAAGAGCTGTTTCACGAGAACCGCGAAGTGCTGATGATCAGCGCCCCCGGCCGCACGGAAATTGGCGGCAACCACACCGACCACAATCGCGGGCGTGTGCTGGCGGCGGCAATCAACCTGGATACGCTGTCGGCGGTCTCCGCGCGCGACGATATGATGGTGGAAATCCACTCCGACGGCTATCCTGCCATCAAGGTGGATTTGGGCAGCCTTGATGTCGTTGAAAAGGAGAAGGGGAAAACCCATGCGCTGGTGCGCGGCGTGGCGGCGCGGATGGCGGAACTGGGCTACAAAATCGGCGGCTTCAACGCGGCGGTGACGTCGAACGTCATGTCCGGCAGCGGCTTGAGCAGCTCGGCGGCGTTCGAGGTGATGACGTGCGCCATCTTCGACGCGCTCTACAATGGCTTCACCATCGACTACAAGACGCGCGCGAAAATCAGCCAGTACGCTGAAAACGTGTATTTCGGCAAGCCCAGCGGTCTGCTTGACCAGATGGCATCTTCCGCTGGCGGTCTGGTGACGGTGGACTTCAAGCATGATGACCCCGATGTGCGCCCGATGCACTTCGACTTTGCCAAGTACGGTTATTCGCTGGTCGTGGTGGCGACAGGCGGCAATCACGCTGATTTGACGGACGATTACGCGGCGATTCCGGCGGAAATGAAGAAGGTGGCGGCACTGTTCAATGAACCGTACCTGCGCCGTGTGCGCCCGGAGGAGTTCTATCAGGCGCTGCCGACCCTGCGCGGCAAGGTGAGCGACCGGGCGCTGCTGCGCGCCATGCACTTCTTTGAAGAGGACGAGCGCGTGGTTCGTCAAGTGGCGGCGCTTGATCGCAACGACCTGTTCGCGTTCCTGTGGGAAATCATCTGCTCCGGTCGGTCGTCGTATATGTATTTGCAAAACGTCTATGCGAACCCGAAGGATCAGAGCCTGTCGCTTGCGCTGGCGATGGCGGAACACATGATGCTGGACAAGGATGGCGCGTGGCGCGTGCACGGCGGCGGATTCGCCGGTACGACGCTGAACTTCGTGCCGGACAAGCTGCTGGGGCAGTTCATCGAGACGATGGAGGGCACGTTTGGGGAGCATTGCTGCAATGTACTGGATATTCGTCCGGAAGGCGCGGCCGTGCTGCGGCTGGAATAATGAAATAATTTCGGCAAAATCTTGACAAGGACTGCCGCCTGTGCTATCATAACGATGGCGCGGGCGGCAGATTTTGCTGAAACGCGCGAAACAACTGCACAAGCCACTTGGAGCTTCTTCGGGGCAGGGTGAAATTCCCTACTGGCGGTACAGCCCGCGACCCTTCCGCACCGCAATGGGCAGGAAGGCTGAGCCGGTGAGACGAAAGTCAATTCCGGCGCCAACAGTATAGTCTGGATGAGAGAGGAAAGCTGGAAATATGCGCGGAATTTCGGCGAGTATGCCGAAGTTCCGAGATGTTCCGCCCCTGAAAAGCGAACCTGCTTCAGGGGCGTGCATATTTTTAAGGAGGCTTGTCCTATGACAAAGCAGAAAACCCGTTCCAATCTCTCTGTCCAGTACATGACGCGCATCGCCATTCTGGGCGCACTGTCCGCCGTCCTGTTCCCGCTGGAAATCCCGATTGTCGCGTTCTACAAGCTCGACTTCAGTACGCTTCCAGCGCTGCTCGGCGCGTTCTCGATGGGTCCGCTGCCGGGTCTGGCGATTCTGCTGATTAAGGACTTGTCACGTCTGGCGTATTCGTCGAGCATGTATGTTGGGGAGCTGGCGGATTTCATCATGAGCGCGGCGTTCATCCTGCCCGCGTCGCTGATTTACCGCAAGCACAAGACGCGCAAAACCGCGCTGGTCGGCATGGCGGTCGGCACGCTGTGCATGATTGTGGTGTCGGTGCTGGTGAACTGGAAGATGATGATTCCGTTCTACATGACCGCGTTCCACATGGACATGGAAGCGATTATCGGCATGGCGCAGAAGGCACTGCCGTTCGTGGATACGGAATGGAAGGTGTTGCTGTATGTGACGGCGCCGTTCAATCTGCTGAAGGGCTTTGTGCTGAGCCTGCTGACCTTTGTGCTGTATAAGCGGCTGTCGCCGATGCTGCACGTCCGGAAGTAAAGAAAATAAACACGCGGACACAGCCTGAAAGCGCGCACAACTCAATCGCGAAAAAGGGTCAAGGGAGGAACTCCCTTGCAGAGTCCAGAGACAGCGTCTCTGGTGGGGTCAAGGGGCAACGCCCCTTGCGCCTCCTTATAATAGGAAGGAACATAACTATGAGAACACATTCTCCCAATGAAACACGCGAACTGGCGAAAAGGCTGGCGAAAGAGCTTCGGAGGGGGGATGTGCTTCTTTTGTGGGGCGATTTGGGCGCGGGCAAGAGCGAGTTTACGCGCGGACTGGCGCAGGGGCTCGGCGTGACGGCGACTGTCACCAGCCCGTCGTTCACCATCCTCAACGTCTACGATGACGGGCGAATTCCCCTGTACCACTTCGACTGGTATCGGCTGAACAGCGTTGAGGAGCTGTACGAAATGGGCATGGAGGAGTTCCTCGGCGGCGACGGCGTGGCGGTGGTTGAGTGGCCCAGCCAGTGCCCTGAAGCTATCCCGGAAACGCACCTTGCCATCCGCCTGACCCCGGTGGACGAAACGACACGCGATGTGACCATTACTCCGATGGGCGGATTCCGTGAAATATCCTTGGAGGAAAAACAATGAAGCTGCTTGCTGTGGATACATCCGGGACGGTGTGCGGCGTGGCGATTTTGACGGAGGACGGCATTCGCCATGAGTGCGCCGTCATGAACCACAAGACGCATTCGGTCAACCTGCTGCCCATGATTGATAACGCCTTCCAGTCCACGGGGCTGACGATTCAGGACATGGATCGCTTGGCTGTCGTGGTCGGGCCGGGGTCGTTCACGGGCGTCCGGCTCGGCGTGAGCACGGTGAAGGGGCTGGCGCACGGCGCGGGGAAGCCCTGCGTCGCGGTTAACGCGCTGGAAGCAATGGCGGCGGGCATCAGCGGATTCAGCGGTGTCGTCTGCCCGATTCAGGATGCGCGCGCTGGGCAGGTGTACGGCGCAGCGTTCTCCGCGGGAGAAAATCGCCCGAATCGGTTGATGGCTGACACGCCGATGAAGGTTGAGGACTATGTGGCGGAAATCAGCCGCTTCGGCGACCGCTTCCTATTCCTCGGCGACGGTATGCCTGTGCATCGGCAGAAGCTGCAAACCCTGCTGGGGGATGCTGCCACGTTCGCGCAGCCGCATCAGGCGTTCCTGCGCCCGGCAGCAGTGGCGTACCTTGCGTCGCTGGAGACGGAAACGGTTGATTACCTGACGCTCATGCCGCTCTACCTGCGCGCCCCGAACGCCGCGCTCAACAAGAAGCTGACGGAGGGTCTCCATGCCTGAAATCACGATTCGTCGGATGACGATGGACGACGTGGACGGCGTGTATGCCGTGGAAATCGGCACGTTTGTCGATGCGTGGAGCCGCGACGCGTTCGTCAGCGACATGAAGAATCCTGTTGCACGCTACCTCGTGGCGGAGCAGGAGGGGAAAATCATCGGCTATGCGGGTGCGTGGGTCATCCTTGACGAGAGCCACATCACCAACATCGCTGTGCTGAAGGAACACCGCGGGCAAGGGACGGGCAAGCGCCTGACGCACGGGCTGCTGCAATACCTCTCTAACCTCGGAGCGGCATACGCGACGCTGGAAGTTCGCCGCAGCAATGAAATCGCGCAGAACCTCTATAAGTCGCTCGGCTTCGTGCAGCTTGGCGTTCGCAAGCGCTACTACGCCGACAATGGCGAAGACGCGCTCATCATGGTCTGCGACCACATGCCGGCGGCTGACCCGGATTTCACGGAAGCCGAAACGGTATTTGAAGAATAAGCAATGGCGCTCGTCACATGACGGGCGCTTTTTTTGAAAGGAGCAGCTTATGGCGACGATTCTGGTGACGCACGGCATCCCGGCAGAGGGATTTTCGCTGCTTTCGGGAGAGAAAATCGTGATTCCGAAGCCGCTCATGCAGTTCTCAATGGACGAACTTGCGGCGCTGATTCCGGCGGCGGATGCGGTCGTTGCGTGCGGCGCGCTGCCGGGTGAAATCATCCGCAGGGGGAGAAAGCTGCGCATTATCGCGGGCTATGGCGCGGGCTATGACGGCGTGGACGTGCGCGCGGCGGCGGAATGCGGCATACCGGTCACGAATCTGCCCGACACCGTGACGGACAGCACGGCGGAGCTCGCCATCGGGCTCATGCTCGCGGTTTCACGCAGAATTGGGGAAAACAGCCTCCGTGCGCGGGAGGAAGCGCCGGAAAACCTGTTCGGCATGGGCAAAAACATGGGGCGCAGTCTGCGCGGGCAGACGCTGGGTCTCCTCGGCTGTGGGCGCATCGGCAAGCGGACGGCGGAAATCGCGGCGGCGCTCGGAATGCGCTGCATCGGGTACAGCCGGCACGGGGTGAATCATCCGCAGGTGGAAAGCGTGACCCTGCCGGAACTACTGGCGCAGTCTGACGTGCTGTCTCTGCACTGCCCGCTGACGCAGGAGACGCGCCGACTGCTTGACCGTTCTGCGCTGGCGCGAATGAAGCAGGGGAGCATCCTCATCAACACGGCGCGCGGGGCGATTGTGGACTGCGACGCACTGGTGGATGCGCTGGAATCGGGGCATCTGCGCGGCGCAGGGCTGGACGTGTACCCGGATGAACCGCACATTCCGCCGCAGCTGATTATGCTGCCGCAGGTTGTGCTGACCCCGCACATCGGCACGAACACGCAGGAGACAAGGCAGCGGATGGCGGAGGAGTGCGCACGGCAAATTGCGGATGCACTGGCGGGAAAACGACCGGCGCATGTGGTGAATGGGGTAGAATAATGCCAAAATTAAAACAGCAGCAGGGGCGACAAGCGTCTCTGCTGCTGTTTTTGTGAAGTCAAAATAGCGTGTTCAGGCGATAGCACGTTATTTCGTCCATGCGTCAAACTCTTCATCCGTCGCAAGCACGGTGTGTGTGCCGCCGACGGAATGTTCCGTTCCTTTGGCGTAATCAATGCCACTGGTGGCGTAGTTGTAGGTTAGGGCGACGCGGTGCTTTTCCACCACGGGGTTGGGGTGGGGGATGGCGGACAGCAGACTCTTGGTGTACGGATGAATCGGGTGGGAGAAAATCTCCTCCTTCGTACCGGATTCCACCATGTAGCCCAAATGCAGCACGCCGATGCGGTCGGATATGTACTTCACCATGCTCAAATCATGTGCGATAAACAAGTAGGCGCACTGCGTTTCCTCCTGAATGTCCTTCATCAGGTTGACCACCTGCGCCTGAATCGACACATCCAATGCGGAAATGCACTCGTCAGCGATAATCAGCTTGGGGTTCATAATCAGGGCGCGGGCAATGCCGACGCGCTGACGCTGACCGCCGGAAAACTGGTGCGGATAGCGGGCAGCGTGCTCCGGCGAAAGTCCGACTTTCTTAAGCATTTCGCTGATTTTCTCCTCGCGCTCCTGCCGATTGGCGAAGCGGTGGTGGATGTCCATGCCTTCGCTGATGATGTCGCCGACCTTCTTGCACGGATTCAGACTCGCCATCGGGTCTTGGAAAATCATCTGCATATCCGAGCGGAGCATACTGCGCGTGTCGCGGTCAAGCGCGCCGGAAATCACCTTGCCGTTGAAGGTGATGCGACCGTCCGTCGGGTTGTACAGGCGGATGATGCTGCGCCCGATGGTCGTCTTGCCGGAGCCGGATTCGCCGACCAGCCCGTAGGTTTCGCCCGGATAGATGTTGAAGGACACGCCGTTGACGGCCTTGACCGTATAGGTGCGGGAGACAGGAAAGTGCTGAACAAGATTTTCTACTTTCAATAGCGGCTCGCTCATAGATACTTGGCAGCCTCCTTCTTCGCCCGTTCAAGGCGCTCCTTCAATTCCTTCGGCATCTCAAAGGCGGGTGCGTCCGGGTGGAGCAGCCATGTGGCGGCGTAATGGGTTTCGGAAACTTTGAACAGCGGCGGTTCTGCCTTCTTGTCGATGACCATGGCGAAGCGGTTGCGTGCGGCAAAGGCATCGCCGACCGGTTCATGCAGGAGGTTGGGCGGACTGCCCGGAATGGAGTACAAGCGGTCATCAGCCGTCTCCAAATCCGGCATGGCGGACAAAAGACCCCATGTGTAGGGATGGCATGGCTCGTAGAAGATTTCCTCCACATTGCCCACTTCGACGATTTTCCCAGCGTACATCACATTCACATAATCCGCCACCTTCGCGACGACGCCAAGGTCATGCGTGATGTAAATGACGGACAGGTGCATTTTCTGCTGAATCTGTTTGATGAGGTCGAGAATTTTGCTTTGGATTGTCACGTCCAGTGCGGTGGTGGGTTCGTCGCAGATAAGAATGTCCGGTTCGGCGGAGAGCGCAATGGCGATAACGACGCGCTGCCGCATACCGCCGGAAAGCTGGTGCGGATAGTTGCGGAAGCGCTTTTCGGCATCGGTGATGCCCACCAGTTCCAGCAGCTGCAGGGCTTTCGTGCGCGCCTCGTCCTTCGGCATGTGCTTGTGCAGCAGCATGCCCTCCATAATCTGCTTGCCGATGGTCATCGTGGGGTCAAGGCTCGTCATGGGGTCTTGGAATACCATCGCGAGGCGCTGACCGTTGTATTCCGTGCGCAGCTGCTTTTTGCTCAATTTCAGCAAATCAACGGTTTTGTCCTGTCCGTGCCCGTCATCGTATGTATACAGGATTTCGCCGCTGTTGATGGTGGCGTTGCTGTCCAGCAAGCCGACGGCGGCTTTCATCGTTACGGATTTTCCCGAACCGGATTCGCCCACGATGGCGACGGTTTCGCCCTTTTGCAAATCCAGATTGATGCCGCGGATGGCATGTACCACGCCGGCGTTCGTGCGGAAGGAAATATCCAGATTCTTGATTTGCAGAATAGTCTTTGCTGACATCTTGAATCCTCTCCTTTCACATGTCTTCCAGCTTGGGCGCGAGCGCCTCGCGCAGTCCGTCGCCGATGAAGTTGAAGCCCAGCATCAGCAGCGCCAGCACCAGAATCGGCGGAATAATCTGATACGGCAGGGTAGTGATGTTGTTGAAACCGTCCTCAATCAGCGTGCCGATGGAGCATTGCGGCAGCACAATGCCGACGCCCACGAAGCTCAGAAACGCCTCGGTAAAGATGACAGTCGGGATGGAGAACATCACCTGCGTGATAATCGGGCCGATGGTGTTGGGCAGAATCTCCTTGAAGATAATGTGTCCGCTGCCTGCACCCAGTGTGCGGCTGGCGAGAACATACTCCTGCTCCTTCATCTTCAGCATTTCTGCGCGGGCGATTTTGCTCATGCCAATCCACTCGGTCAGCAGCAGCGTTACAATCACCAGACCGATGCCTTTGGGCATAAAAATCGCCAGCACGGACACAATCACCAGCCGCGGGATACTGTTGGCGATTTCGACGAAGCGCTGCATGATGCTGTCCACACGTCCGCCGAAGTAACCGGATAACAGCCCGTAGCTCATGCCAATGAGCATATCAATGATGATGGTGACGAAGGCAATCATCAGCGATACGCGCGCACCGTACCACGTCCGTGTCCAGAGGTCGCGGCCGAGGTCGTCCGTGCCGAAGAGAAACGTTTTATCGGCATAAATGTCGTCGTAAGGTTCGCCCGTCACCATCTCGTGGATGGCAGGTACACGCGGGCTGATGCCGACGGCGGCCTTCTTGCGTCCCTTGGCATTGAGCGCCGTGACGATTTCGTCATACGCATATCCGCTGAAAAGCGGCGCGACGAACGCCAGAAAAATCATCAGCAGTACCAGAATCAGCCCAATCATGGCGCGCTTGTTGCGGACGAAGTGCGTTGCGACACCCTTCCAGTAGCCTTGGGAAGCATAGTTGGTGTCGGCCGCAATGTCTGCCTGCTCCAACTGCGCAAAGTCCCCGGCGACCGGGACGTATTCCGCTGCCTGCACCGGCGGGCAGGTTTCTAACTGTTTCATTCGTTTGCACCTCCCTTAGCCGATACGCGAATCCGAGGATCCAGTGCGCCATAGAGAATGTCTACCACCAGCATGATGCCAATGTAGAGCGACGAATACAGAATCCCCAGCGCAAGCACATAGTTGTAGTCAACGCCCTCGCCGGCAATGGCATCCACCATCAGCTTGCCGATGCCGTTGATGCCGTAGATTTTTTCTACGACCAGCGCGCCGGTCAGCAGATCAACCACCAGCGGTGCCAGCACGGTGACGATGGGAATCAGCGCATTGCGCAGCACATGCCGCCGCACCAGCCGTCCGCCGTATAGCCCCTTGAATTCTGCCAGGCGAACGTAGTCGCTGTCAATCACTTCCACCATTTCGTTGCGCGTGAAGCGCGCAATGGTGGACATGGTAAACAAACTCATTGACACCACGGGAATGACGGAAGAACGCAGAAAATTCGTGCTGTCAAAGAAATAGGGGAGCAGGGGAATCTGATAGGCGAAGTTGTACTGCAGGAAGATTAGAAACACATAGGAGGGAACGCAGACGCCCAGAATCGAAAAGACAGTGCAGAAGTGATCCAGAAAGCGTCCACGATGCAGCGCCGCGCAGATGCCCAGCAGCAGCCCGACCAGCGTGCCCAGCAGCACCGACAATCCACCGATGCGGAAAGAGTTGGAGACGCACGTTGCCAGCACCGTCTTAATCGGCGCGCCATTGTACAGCGAAGTGCCTTTGCCGAAATCACCTTGCAGCAGTTTCGTCAAATAATTCCAGAATTGCGTTAGAATGGGGTCATCCAACCCTAATTCCGCGCGCTTGTTGGCAATCTGCTGTGCGTTCATGCGCTCTGAAGGAAATGGATTGCCGGGCATGATGCGGACGAGCAGGAAAAGCAGAAAGACGATAATCAGCAGCGTCAGCAGCGCCATGCCGATTCGCTTGAGCGCGTATTTTGTCATAACAATCCGTCATCCCTTTTCAAATGTTTCCAGATGCAAGAGGCAGAGCGGTCTGCCTGAAAAGAACCGCTCTGCCTGAAGATTTCGATACGATTTTAGATTGGCTCAGCCTCTTCTAAAATCGCACACGACTGATTACTTGATGACGGCACTCTTATACACGCGGTTCAGCGCGACAGGATGGAAATCAATCCCCTCAACGCCCTCAGTAATCAGGTTTGCATTTGCCTTGGTGAACAGCGGCGCAATGACAGCTTCCTGCATGACGAGGGTTTCCGCCTTGAACAGCGCCTCCCAGCGCGCGTCGTAATCGGAGATGTACGCGCCCGTGGTGCAGTCCGTAATCAGCTGATCGTATTCCGCATTGCTCCAGAAACCGTAGTTGTTGGAGTTGTTGGTAATCCACATGCCCAAATAGGTCAGCGGGTCGGCATAGTCCGGGCCCCAGCGGGTCAGCGCAATATCGTAGTTGTCATTCTGCATCTTATCCAGACGCTCGGCCTTGGTCATCGGCTGCAGGTTGATGGTCACGCCGGGCAGATTTTCCTCTACCTCGTCGCTTGCGCAACCTTCGACACCGAGTCACCTTCATTGTTGCCGTAAATCATGGTGAAGGTGAACGTATCCGTTTCCAGCTCCTCCACGGCCGCGTTGAAGTATTCAACAGCTTTTTCGGGATTATAGCCGCAAATGTCCGCAAAGGCATCCTGATCGGCGGAGAAGTCCGCACCAGTGGTTGCACTGGCAGCAAACTGCGGCGGAACAGCAGTGTAGGTGGCAAGAGAACCATCCATGACGTAGCCCTCTACCAGCGCTTCACGGTCAATCGAGTTGGAAATAGCAAGACGCAGGTTCACATTGGCGAGCATACCGCCCTGCGCGTTGTTTTCCGTCTGGCTGAAGGAAAGATACCACATGTAGCCTGCACCGGTAACGGCAAGGCTCTTGGCGAGCGAGGCATCCTTGCTGGCACTGGCAACCTGATTGCCGCTGATGGTAACAACATCCAGCGCACCCGTCTTGAAGGCGGTCAGCGCGTTGTCGGACGAGCCGACGACCTGATACTTGATGCCTGGCAGCTGCACGCGGTCAGCATCCCAGTAATCAGGATTCTTCTTCAGCGTCAGGTTCGCCGTGCCGGGCGTGTAGCTTTCCAGCACGAAAGCACCGTTGGAGAGGAAGGTTTCCGGGCTGGTGCCGTAAGTGCCCTCCTCCAGGCTGGTGTAGAACGCTTCGTTGATGGGATAGAAGGTGGGGAAGTACATCAGCGAGGGGAAGAAGGAAACAGGAACCTCCAATTCCACCACAAGCGTCTTATCGTCGGGGGGCGGAAACACCCAGCGTTGCAGGATTAGCGCCGTCGTAGATAATCGCATCAGCACCCTTCACGCAGCCGACGGAGGTATCGAAGATGTAGGCATATTCGCCGGCTTCCTTGCAGATACGACGCCATGCGAACACGAAGTCTGCCGCGGTTACAGGCGTTCCGTTCGACCACTTGGCATCACGCAGGTGGAAGGTATACGTCTTGCCGTCTTCCGAAAGGTCGTAGCTTTCTGCGAGGGCGGGAATGGCAGCACCGTCCGCATCCATCTGCATCAAACCGTCGATGCAGTCGGGAATCACTTCAAACGACTCGCCGTCGGTTGCCAAATTCGTGTCCAGAGACATGACGTTCGTACTGAGCATAACGCCCAAGTAGCGCTCCTCGGCGCTGGCAGCCATGCCGCAGCAGGACAGCACCATCATCAGGGACAAGCACAACGCAATACACTTTTTCATCCGGGTTTCACCCTTTCTGTATTTTGAAATGCAGGAACGATACACGAAACTTGCATTTCATGGACGAATCATATCATCGTTTCAAAGAAAAAAGTAAAGGGGCGATGAACAAAAAAACAGGAAATGTGCAAAGCAGAGGAGACAGAGGGAAAATAAGAACAAGAGAAAAACAATGAACTGTCCAGCATAGTGTGGACAGCAAAAAGAGGCCTCCTGCCGTAAAATAGAAACTGCGACAGGAGGCAATTCGTATGGCAAGAAAGTACGAGAAGGTTGAGCAACTAACGGCGATGGCGCAGTAGTAGAACCATCTGGAATGACATAGTTCCCAAACCATCGCGTCGGACGGCTGTTGCTGCATTAAAGCAGGATTCAGAAAACCGGCCTAACTCAGACCAATTTGCGTATCAGATAGGGGAGAGGGGCGGAGAGGGAGACTTGGAGAAAGCATCAGAAAATCTGCTACAAAAAGTGATATACCGATAAAAGTAGAAAGCGATTTTAAGAGTAGCAGAGTAACATTTATTTTCAGATGCATGTGATTTGTATGTGCAATGCGTGTGCGTGCGTACATGCGCGTGTGCTGAATGCGGGGGGGTGTATAAAAAGTGCTACTTTGATATTTTGATACACAAAAGGCGGCAATCTGTTGAAATAAGCGAGTTTCTTATTGAAACAGGTTGCTGTGTCTTTCGAGAAAAGTGATACATGGCAAGGGAAAAACGTGACACGCTCAAAAACAGCAAAACAGATGCGGAATTGTCTGGGTGGAAACAGTGAAGATGCGCTGACTGGCAATGAAACTCAAAGCGGCACATATGGGCGCAGGAGGCCGGAAATGGTGCGCCCAGCGCCAGCAAAGTCGAACCATGCAGATATTGGGAAATAAATTGCCCGTAAAACACAAAAAAAGAAGTGATTTTACAATCACTTCCAACGTCTGGGTGAGAAGATTCGAACTTCCGGCCTCTTGAACCCCATGAAAAGCATTCGACGAGCCGCAAACCCTTGCACCACAAGGCTTTGCGGCACTTTCACAAGTGCCTAATAACCCCGAAATAACCCCGAACTCATGAACGGAACGATTTTAGCCCCTGTGCTGTGTATGCGGTTCAATGTCAAGGCGACAATAAGCACAGGAGGTTTGCTTGATGAAAATGATGATGACGAACGAACTGCCTGCCGAAATCATGGAGAACGGCATTCACTACACCCTTGTGGGCGACTACTACTTTCCTACTTGTATGCTGGCGGACAGGTCGCCCAATGGCAAGTGGGCATCCCTGTATGAGCGCTATTTGCAGGAGAAGCATCCACACGAGTATGTCAGGCTGATTTGGGCGGATGAACTGGCGGCGCTGCTGGAATCCGTGCAGAAGGAGTGCGAAGAGCGGGTGGAGGTGCTTGTTCGGGAGATGGCGGAGGTGGAAGGCGTGGATGAGGAGATGAAGGAAAATGAGCAGATGGAGTGGGTGCGGAGGATGGAGATGATTTGCGGAAGGGCGGAGGAGATTGTGCGAGGGGAATTGATGGGATAATAGAAGAAGAAAGGAACGGCAGCAGGGACGTGGGAGTTCCTGCTGCCGTTTGGGGTGGATTATAATTGCTGTTGTGGAAAAACGTATATATTCGGCACTCACTCATTGGAGAAACGGACAGCCGATGCAGAAGAAATATTGAAAAAACGGATGAAATATGATACAATCATCATGGAAAACGGGGCAAGGAGGATTTCGGATGCTTGCAAGAAAGATTGAAAAGCAATTTCGGTGCTTCCATGAAGCGGACGACAGCTTTGACCAGATTTTCGAGACTTATTCGCCTTCGACCGTAAGGAAGGTGCTGTGATATGGCGGTGCAGAAGAAAAAGGAGCTTGCCCTGCGCAGTTCTGCTGCAGAATATCTGACCTTTGTCGCCGCCACCGGCGAGAGCGACGTCAGCTTCGAGATGCGCTATGAGGATGAAAACATATGGTTGACACAGAAGATGATGGCAACATTGTATGACGCAGGGCTTTCCACCATCAATGAGCATATCAAAAAGATATATTCGGACGGAGAATTGACCGAAGCGGCAACTATCCGGAAATTCCGAATAGTTCAAACAGAGGGTTCGCGGCAGGTCAGCCGCGAGGTGGCTCACTTTAATCTGCAAATGATCATTGCCGTCGGCTTCAAGGTCAATAATCAGCGGGCCATGCAGTTCCGCAAATGGGCGGGTCAAATCGTGAAAGACCATACCATTCAGGGCTGGACAATGGACGTAGAGCGCCTGAAAAAGGGGCATATGTTTACGGACGAATACTTCGAGCGGCAGCTTGAACAGATTCGGGAAATACGGCTGAGTGAGCGAAAATTCTATCAGAAAGTCACAGACTTGTACGCAACGGCGTTTGATTACGATAAGGACGCCAAGACGACACGCCTGTTCTTTCAGACAGTGCAGAACAAGATGCACTTTGCCGTCCACAGGCATACGGCTGCGGAGCTCATCGTGGAGCGCGCGGATGCCAGCAAGGAGCATATGGGGCTGACTACATGGGAGAATGCGCCGAATGGCAAGATTTTGAAAACGGACGTGACGGTAGCCAAAAACTATTTGAGCGAACAGGAAATGCACTATCTGGAGCGCATCGTCTCTCTTTATCTGGATTATGCGGAATTGCAGGCGGAGCGCAAGATTCCCATGAGCATGGAAGACTGGGCGAAGCGTCTGGATGGCTTTTTGGAGTTTAACGGAAACGAACTGCTGACAGGCCCTGGCAAGATTAGCGCGGAGCAGGCCAAGCTCCATGCGGAAACGGAATATGAAAAGTATCGGATTATCCAGGATCGCCTGTACGAAAGCGATTTTGACCGTTTCCTTATGTTGGAGCAGGAAGTGAATCACAAACCATGAAAATTTTTTACTGAAACTTGATTGTGCAAACATATTAAGGCAATCCCGCACAAAGAAAGAACAGCCAAAATGTCGGGAAAGAGGTATAATAAAGAGGTGAAGAAGCAATTGACAATGAGCCTAATCAGCGACGAGCTGGGGCAGGCCTCAACGAAGAAGAAAGAGTTTCTGGGAATCATGGAGAAACTGATTCCGTGGTCGCAATGGGTTGGGATTGTGCAGCCGCACTATTACAAAGGAGAGCGCGGCAATAAGCCCTACGACT
>OLNU01001052.1_pt1 | contig 22244 bp, 18 predicted proteins | sample 1672241 | NCBI WGS metagenome assembly OLNU01 (sample SAMEA3136663, study PRJEB25190) | human gut metagenome | biome: human gut; feature: human-associated habitat; material: faeces | place: Austria | collected 2013 | reverse complement strand
TTTCTTTTCATATAACCGGAAAGTTTTGTTTTCCGGATTATCCCGACCAATGTGCAACATTGTACTTGGTTAGGATATCGTCCCCCGCGCCCTGTGGGCGAAACAGGGGGACGATATCACCTGGGAGAGTTTACTCTCAGATCGTCTCCAATGAAGTTAGAGAAATTCCTGAAATATTGGTATTATTAGCCTGACAGCCCCTACGGTCTACGAAAAAAGCCGCCCGTTTTAAACAGCGGACGGCTTTTTGCATATTCGAGTGATTTTGAAACGTGACACGGAACGCGCGCGGCATTAGCGGGAATCAGTCGTCCTTCCTGCGTCGGAAGCAGAGCAGCGCGATCAGAGCGGCGGAGGCAACCGCCAGCAGCATCCACAGCGCGGGCTGGGTTTCATCGCCGGTCTGGGGCAGAGAGAACACAGACAGCACAGCGGAATCGGAGGTCACGCTGTCGCCCGCTTCATCCGTGACCACGCAGCGCAGGGTCAGCCCGCTTTGCGCCAGCGTGACCTTGGAGAGCTGGTAGCTGTTCTGGTTCGCGCCGAGCAGATCTACCCATCGCCCTTCGGCGTTCAGTTTCTGCCACTGATATCGGTACGGCCGCTGACCGCCGTCAGCCGAAACGACAAACAGCGCGTCCTGCTTTTCGACCAGATTCAGGCTTTCGGGCTGCTGGGCGATATACAGCTTGGGGAACAAGGAGAGGCGAACGTGGTTATCCGCATCCGCAAATTCCGCATAGTCCTCCTTGGAACTCACGTTCAGATCCAGCTCGTCCAGACGGCGGCCCGCGGTCAGTGTTTGGAGCGGAATATCCATGGAGTAGCCGTAGTCATCCTCCATGGCGTTTCGGAAGGTGTGGCTGAACAGGGTCTGCCCGTTGTAGGAGGATGTGAGGGTGGGCACCACGCGCGATCGCGGTTTGGTGTTGCCGCTTCGGTTCAAAATGCTGACGCGCACATAGGTTTCGCCTTCCCGGTTAAAGAGCTGGGCGCTCAGCATCAGGTCGTGGGAATCGGTATTCACAATCTTGTGCGCCATCTCCGAAGTCAGGCGCATCAACACCGGATCGTCGTTCGTCGCGTCTGTGGTCAGGACCAGGGCGTTGGAGAGCGGGCGGCCGTTTTCCGTCAGCAGCGCGCCGAATTGCTTCGCGCCCACCGTCTGAATGATTTCCGCCGTCAAATCGACCTTGCCGTCCCAATCGGCGGGAATCAGCAGCTTGGCCTTATAGCTCTGGGTGTCGTCCGGCATCAGCAGGGTGGTGCGCACGTTGCGCTGGGTGGTTACGCCGTTGCTGTTGGTGCTGGTAATGTTCCAGCTCTCGCCGTTCAGCGGGTCATACATGCCGTCCACCCGGCGGATGGTGTACAAGCCCGTTCGCTCTATTTTGGAGCCATTGGCGGCGAGAAACTCATTGGTGCTTTCCTGCGGCCGGGCGCAGTCGATATGCAGGGTCTGAATGATTTGGTCCCCCTTCTTCACCGCCACGTTCAGCCCGGAGAGCGGCAGGTTGCCCGTGTTGCGCACGGAAAGAATCAGGTCGATGTAATCCCCGGCGCACACACAGGGGTCGTTGGGCACGGCGGCCTGCAATTCAGCCGACATCACCAACCGATAGGTGAAATAGGTCAGGGACTGGCGCAGGTAGGAGCCGTTTTTGTTGCCCAAATCCACCGCGTAGTAGCCCGCGCCCGAATCCTGCAGCTTGACGCTGGAGGGGCTTTCGCCGAGCTGCACCAGCGTAAAGGGATCGCAGATGGTATCGGTATCCGGGTCGTAGCGCACGCAGCGCACCAGATATTCCGCTTTGGCGTCGGGCACGACGTTGGTATTGGGGGTCGAGCACTCCGTCCAGTACAGATAGATGCCGCCGCCGAACTTGACGGTGTCAAAGCGATCCGCGTTGACCTCGATGTCGTAATCGGTCACGGTCACGGGTTTTTCCGGGCTTTGGGGCGACAGCGTGACGCCCTTCAGCCGGTGGATGAAACCGCCCTCGTCTGTCTTCACCCTGTCCAGATAGAACAGGGTATCCTTGTCGTTGACGCCGTTGATGCGGGTCACCACTTTGAAATTGACGATGTTGCCCTTGGCCAGCTCCTGCCGCTCGCTCTTGGGCTGAGCTTGCCGCCTGTCCCTGCGAATGCGGGCGAGCACACCGTCCGTGCCCAGAACATAGAAGTTCATCTTGTCGTCTTCCAGCGCGCCTGCGGAAACAGCCGTCGGCTCGCCCACGTGGTAACGGGCGATCTCCATGTTGCTTTCAAAATAGGAAGGCTCCAACTTATGGCTCTCGAGCTTTTTCTCGTCCGTATCGTAGAAGTGAACCTGCCCGCTGATTTTTGCTTCTTTAGAGCGGACATAGGTGTTGACCATGAACACGGAGTCCAACCGGGTGGGATGTGTGGCGGTTAAAAGCACCTCCGGCATGGTGTGGTAGTTGCGTTCGGTGGAGCCGGATACGGTGGAGCTGACAGCATCGGTTTCGTGATAATACACCACTGCAAGGGAGCCGTCTTCCTGCTTTTGCATCAGCACCGACGCGGCGCAGGCCGCATTCGGCGGGTTGACCTCGTCTTCGGGGGTGCGCTTTCCAAACTGGCCGCTCAAGATGGTCAGGGCGCAGAAAGTGCTGTCAGAATCCCGGCTCGACTCTACGGTAAAGTCGTAATCGACAAACCATTCCTGATAGGCCTTGTTCGGGCTGGTGTTGTTGCGCTTGGCGTAGGTGCCGGAGTCTATCCAGCCCACCTGCCCGCACTGGGTCGTCTCCAGATTACACCAGTTGACCCGCTCCCAGTCGTTCGGGCCCATGCCGGGCTGAATCCAGAACAGATAGGTGGTGCCTTCCAACACGACATACTGGAAGTCGCCCGCGGAACAGTCGATTCGATCAAACAGCTTTTGCGTCGTGGTGGGCTCCACCCCGCTGGCGCCTACTGCCTTTACTACGCCATTGGCGGCGGCCAACGATGGCGCTTCCGCGTATTTGTAATCCCGCCACGACGAGCTTGTCGTCGTCTTGCCGGAAGCCGTCAGCGCTATCGAATCGGACGAACTCAGCGGGAGGTTGCCCTCCCACAGGGTGGTGCTCCATTTTAGGAACAGGGCGCGCAGGGTCACGCTGAGGCCGATGCCGATTCGAGCCTCGGCAGAAACCTGCGGCGTGGTGAGGTGGATGATGGGGTTGATGTAGCCGTAGCCGCGGAGCGACACGGAGAGCACATCCTTCAACCCCAAACCGATGGTTCCGCCCAGCTCCAGCCGGAAGCTGATGGTCATGCCGCTGTCATAGCCGATGACAGGGCCTTCCTTGACCTTCAGAAGCCCGTTTTCGATTTCGGCTTTCATGTTCAGGCTGATGCCGACGCCGAAGCTGGCGCCCATGCTGAAATCGATCCCGGCAAAGAAGGGCACGGGGCCGATGGTGAAGGTTTGGGTGAAGCCCGCCTCAAAGGCAAACGTCGCGCCGCCGTTTCCGCGCAGCTCGAGGGATTGGTCGCTGCGGCGATACAGCCCCTGCATGGCCGCAAAGGGCGTGATATGCACGCCGTAATCGCCCAGCAGCTTGGGGGAGGTGGTGGTGTTGACATTGCGATATACGCCGGCCGCCGCCAGCAGCTTATCCGCGGCGGACTGCTTGTCAAACTCTTTGATCGCCCGCTCCTGATCCTGCGTGTCGTCGGTTTTCCAGGTCATGCTCTCCGGAGCGAAGTCGTAGCCCCAGGAGAACATGCCCATGCCGGAGGGCAGAATCATAAGCGTGGGATAGTTGCCGGGGATGGAGAGGGAAAGCGTACTTCCGCTGATAAAGGGAACATCGCCCGGAATGGTAAAGCCAAAACCGCCCGAGCCGCTGGTGAAGGAGAACAGCGCGCTGTGGTCGAAGAAGGGCTCGTCCACGACGGCCTTTTCGATTTTGAGATGGGTATCGAAGGTATATTCCTGTCCGTTCGTTGTGAGCTTGAAGGAAACCTTGGCTTCCGGATGCAGGATGCGCAGCCATTCTTTCTCGAAGGTGAACACCTTCTTGTCGCTGTCGGCCGCGGTAAACGTCTGCTTGACGGATTGGAACGCCGTGCCCGCCGCGTCGGTGGGGTAGCGCATCTCCAATTCGCCGCTGCCGGCGCAGGAAAGCTTGACGGAAAAGGTGTGTTTAAGGTTGTTCTTTTTGGAATAGTAAAAGGAACTTTCCTCGTTTAGAATATCCCGGCCGTTGAAGCAGGCCATGACCAGATACGGGGTCTGATCGTCCTTCTTCAAATGGACGGAGACGGATTCGCCGCCGCGGATTTTGACGGTTTGAATCTCGTGGGTCTGGTAGCCGTTCGCGGTGACGCGCAGACCCAGCTTCATATCCGTCTTTTCATCCGCGCCCAGATCGGATACCCAAAACACCGCCCGGCCGTCGGGTTCGGTGACCACGTCCTTGGTGCGCTTGGAATCCTTGTTGTTGACCAGATGCACCAGCGCGCCGGACAGGGGCTTTTTATCCGAATCATATACCGCGATGCAGATCTGCTTGGTGGAAATAACGGTCACGTCAAAATCAATCGCGTCGGCCGCGTTTTCCGAGATTTCCAAAGCGCGGGCTTTGTCCATTAAACCGGTGACGCTGTTCGTCTGCGCGAACAGCATGCTTTCGTTGATGGGCGCGGCCAGCATGCTTTCGCTGCACTGGCTGACCCGCGCGGTATAGTCGGAGTAGTTGGCGCTGATGGTCAGGATGGCTTGCCGAATCTCTTCCTTGGCCTCCATCATGCGGTCATAAGCGCGGGCGCGGTCATAGGCGGAGGCGCTGACGTCCTGATAGAGGCGGATGCCGTTGAGAATCGCCATTCGCCCGTCCGAAAGCTGCTCTTCATAATAGGTGAGCTGATCTTCCAGCTCGCGCAGTTTCCATTCCAAGGTGCTGACATCGGCTTGGAAGGTGCTGCCGGACAGGCCGGAGGCCAATTGAATGTAATCCTGCGCCGAGCCGAGCAGGCTGCGCAGCTTTTCCGAGAGAAACCAGTCGGTCCACTGCCACATTTGCAGCGCGTTCATCGAGGCGGAGGGGCTCATGCCCTCGTGCCACGTGGCTCCGGTCTGAGCGTCGCCCGCCAGCGCTTTCAGCGAGGCGATGTCGGCGTAGTGCAGGACGGGCACAGCCGTTTCCGCCAAGCCGGGCATCGCGCCCAGCAGGATTGCCAGCGTCAGCAGAAGGGAGAGCAGCCGTTTCATCATAAGGAAACCTCCTATTCGTCGTAAAACGTCAGCCATTCCGGATGGGTTTCAATGTCGTATGCTTCGCGCCACTGGCTGACCAGCTCCTCCAGTCGGCGGGTTTGTTTGTCCGTCAGCGCCGCCTGTGTCAGCAGGTCGTGCTGCTCGTCCGTCAGCGCCAGCGGGCCGGCCGGTTCGTCCGCCGCGTACAGGATGATGTGAACGCCTGCCGACGTGACCACCGGCTCCGATACGTCCCCCGGCTTTTCAAGCGCCAGCGCCGTGCTTAGAAACGCTTCGTCCCACAGTTGGGAATCGGCGTGCAGCAGATACCCCGCGTCCTCGGGCGGAACGGAGGTGTCATAGGAATAGCGCTGCATCTGGCTTTCAAAGCTCTCGCCCGCGTCCAGCGCCTGATAGATGGCGGCGATCTGCGCCGACGCGGCGTCCGCGTCCGGCAGCGCCATCACGATGTGCTTGATCCGCCGGTAGCCCTCCGGGATGTAATAGGTCTGCCCGCCGCTCAGGAGCACCTCCTGCTCGAACAGGGGGATGTCGTCTTCATAGCGCGCCCGATAGACGGATACATATTGCTGCTCGTAGTAATCCTGCACCTCCTGATCGGTCACGGAGATATCCCCGCAGTACAGGGCGATGAGCCGCTGGTTTTTCAGCGTCAGCTCCGCCTCCTGCCGGTATGCGTCCAGCGTGTAGCCCATATGGGTCAGAAAGGCGCTGATCTGCTCGTCGGTCGCGTCGGGCGTTCCCGACCGAATCGCCTCGGCCATCTGCTGCCAGGCAGCCTCGTAGGTCTGCCGCGCCTGCTCGTCCAGCGCCTGCCGGGTCTGCTCGTCGATCTCCGCCTGCCCTTCCTTGCGAAGCTGATTTTCCAGCACGCCCAGCCCCACAAAGCGCTCCAGCACGCTGTCGGCCAACTGTTGCTTTTGGGCGGCGCTCAGGCTGATGCCCGAAGATTCGTAGAGCTGGTAACCGGCGTTCAGGGAGTTTTGCACCGTCTGCACATCGTAGGTCACCTCGCCGACCCGCACAACCCCGTCGGTCTGCTCCGCCAGCGCGGGGCAAACCGCCAGCAGGCCGCACAGCAGCGCGATCCATCCTCGTTTTTTCATGGCTGTCCTTCTTTCCGATATTGTTTGCTGAGCAGCGAAACGCTCAGTTTCAAAACGTCCATCTGGCTTTTCAAATAATACTCGTCCTCAAACAGCGCGTAATGCACCGCCGCGCGGACAAAGATGAAGATCAGGGGCGTGAGCACCTCGCAGGGGATGCCGAGGTGCGGCTCCATCTGCCGGGCATACGCGGAATAGCGCTCGGTCACCCCGGCAAAAAATCGCTTGCCGTGCTCGATGTATTTGGGGTGCGTGTAGACCTGATACATCAGCCGGTATTTTTTGCCGTGACGCTTTGCCGTCCAATAGGGCACCTCGTCGATGAACCGTTGAATATCCTGCGGGCTGGTGGGGGCGAGCCGCATGAAATCGTCCTCCACCTTGCTCATGCAGTAGGCGGTGGATTGCACGATCAGATCGTCCAGCGTGTCGAAATAGGTATACAGGCTGGCCTTGGACAGGCCGCATGCGTCCGCCAGCGCCTGAATCCCCGTTCCGGTCAGGCCGTTTTCCGCGTAGCAGTTGAAGCAGGCTTCCATAATTTCCGCCTTTTTTCTCTGAAAGGCTTGTTCGTCTCGTTCTCTCATATCATCCTCGTGTTTATTGGCTGATCGTCTTTATTGGTTGACCAACCGTTCGTTCTATCAAAGAATAACACAAAAAAAGAACGCTGTAAAGGCGTGTCGGGTATAAATTGTATAAAAAACAGAGATGTTTTTGCGGCGAACAGCTGATTTTTGATGGGGACAGTCAATGAGTATATTCGAAATTTCGTACAAATTCTGATAACGGGCGCGCAATGCGCGCCTGACTCCTTCAGTCAGCTTCGCTGACAGCTCCCTCGAAGAGGGAGCCCTTTTATCAGGTTATTTTCCGTCTAAGCAATAAGTTGCGCCGTACCCGTAGGGACGCGCATTGTGCAGAATTTGCTTTTTGCTCAATTATTGCATTTACTGAAATAGAGAAAAAACGCCCGAAGCGGCGGACAAGCCGGGAGGAAAAAGAGGATGAAGATGGATTTCAAGCTGGAAAGCAGGCAACTGATCTGGGATTATCTGCTGCTGACGGTCGGCGCGCTGCTGACGGCGTTCGCGTTCGCGGCGTTCTTTGTGACCAACGACATCGCGCCGGGCGGCGTGACGGGCATCGCGACGGTGCTTTCCAGCGTGACAGGGCTGAACGTCGGTCTGCTCAGCTTTTTGATTAACGTGCCGCTGTTCGCCATCGGCTGGCGGCGCGTCGGCGTTCGCTTCGCGGTGCGCTCGTTCATCTCGATGCTGCTGCTGTCGCTGTTCATCGACCTGATGCCGGAGTTTGATCTGGCGGGGAACATGATGCTGGCCGCCATCTTCGGCGGCGTGACGATGGGCGCGGGGCTGGGCATGGTGGTGCGCGCGGGCGCGACGACGGGCGGCACGGACATGGCCGCGATGATCGTCCACGAGCACCTGAGCATGTTCACCGTGCCGATGGTGCTCTTTACCATCGACGGAATCGTCGTCGTCGTCGCGGCGCTGAACTTCGGCGTGCAGGCCGGTTTGTTCGCGCTGATCGCGCTGTTCGTTTCGACCAAGATGATGGACTCCGTCATCAAGGGCTTCAACACGGCGATGCAGTTTCTCATCATCAGTCCGAATCAGGAGGAGATCGTCCGCCGGATTCACACGGAGATGGATCGCGGCTGCACCCGGCTGGAGGCGACCGGCACCTATGAGGGGCGCAAAAACGGCGCGCTGCTGTGCGTTGTCCCCCGGATGGAGGCTTCCCGCCTGAAAAAGATCGTTTCCGAGTGCGACGCGCATGCGTTCGTCACGGTCTGCGACGTGCACGAGGCGCTGGGCGAGGGATTCAGCTATCGCCACATTTCCTGACTGCCTGCACAAAAATGCGCGCAATGTGTGAATCACCGTTTACAAAACAGGGCGGATGATGGTATAATCATTCTTGACACAAAGCGTTCCCCGATTCGGGAACGCCAACCAACAACTCAGGAGGAATGTATCATGAAAAAGATCCTTTCCGTACTGCTCGTTCTGGCCGCGCTGCTTGCGATGGCCACCTCCGCCGCGCTGGCCGCCGAGATTGCGCTCGTGACCGACGTTGGCACCATCGACGACGAATCCTTCAACCAGGCCTGCTGGGAGGGCGTTAAAGCCTATGCCGAGGCCAACGGCAAGACCTATCAGTACTATCAGCCGGGCGCTGACAGCACCGACGAGCGTCTGAATTCCATCGACCTGGCCGTGTCCGAGGGCGCGAAGGTCGTCGTCTGCCCGGGCTATCTGTTCGGCGAGACTGTCGCGCAGGCGCAGGAGCTGTACCCGGATGTGGACTTCATCGCGGTTGACGTTTCCGCCGGCGATCTGGGCGGCGTGGATGCGCAGCAGAACCTGTACTGCGCCGTGTTCGGCGAGGAGCAGGCGGGCTACCTGGCCGGCTACGCGGTCGTGAAGGACGGCTACACCAAGCTGGGCTTCCTCGGCGGCATGGCGGTTCCGGCCGTGCAGCGCTACGGCTACGGCTTCGTGCAGGGCGCGAACGCGGCGGCTGTTGAGCTGGGCACCCCGATCGAGATCAACTACACCTACGGCGGCCAGTTCTTCGGCGACGCCAACATCACCGCCAAGATGGAAGGCTGGTACACCACCGGCACCGAGATCGTCTTCGCCTGCGGCGGCGGCATCTACACCTCCGCGGTGGAAGCGGCGCTGAAGAGCAAGGCGTATGTGGTCGGCGTTGACGTTGACCAGCACTACATTGGCGAAAAGGCTGTCGCCGAGAACGGCTACAACCCGTTCGTGACCTCCGCCATGAAGGGTCTGAAGGAAGCGACTGTGTCCGCGCTGGGCAAGTTCTTTGACGGCACTTGGGCGGACATCGGCGGCAAGGTGGAAACCCTGAACCTGCAGGCGGGCGACTATGTGGGTCTGCCGACGGCCGAGGCTTCCTGGGGCTTCAAGACCTTCACGATGGACGAGTATAACAAGCTCATCGAGGATATCCGCTCCGGCGCGCTCACCGTGTCTGCGGAGATCGCGGATCACCCGGCTGTGGACGCCAGCGTGACCGTCAACTACATCGACTAATCTCCGATACATCGACGAATCCCCGATAATCGGAAACAGAAGCTCCCCGCTCAAAAGGCGGGGAGTTTTTCTGTTATGCGGCAAATGAGCAAATCTGAAATTTAGGGCAGATTCTTATAACGGCCGCGCGATCAAAGACATGCCGTCCCCCGCGGATGCATACAGTGAAGGGCAGGGAAAACCGAGGGAGGGATGAGTGTGGAGATGACATTATCCCGCGAGACGCTTTGCTTTGAGCGCCTCGCTTTGGCCAGAGAGGAACAGGTGAGCGTAGAGGGCGAGGCGACGCTGCCGGGGAGCATGCGCGACGCGGTGACGGTGCTCAGCGTGCAGGCGCAGGCCTATCTGGAGGACGCGCGGGCGACGGCGGGCGGCATGACGCTGCGCGGGCACGTGAGCTTTCAGGCGCTGTATACGCAGGGGGATTTGACGCGAATCCGCGCGATGGAGACGACGTGCGACTTTGAGCACAGCATCGACGCGCCGGAGCTTCAGCCGGATATGCGGGTGAACGCGAGCGTCGCCGTGCAGGAGACGGAGGGGACGGCGGCGAGCGGCCGCATGACCCTGCGCGCGCTGCTCGATCTTCAAATCGAAGCGTTTGAAACGACACGGCAGGCGCTCGTGACCGACGCGGCGGGCGACGCGGACGCGCTCAGAACCCGGATGCAGCGCGTCGCCTTCTGCCGGACGGCGCCGCTGGGCGAGGAGAAGACGCTGGTGCGCGAGGAATTTGATCTGCCCGCGCGGCTGGAGGTCGGCGACGTGCTCAGCGCGACGGGGGAGGCCGCCGTGGCAGAGCTGACGGGCGGTGCGGGGCGCATCGGCGTCAGCGGCACGGTGGAAGTGCGCGTGCTGCACAGGCCGCAGGAAGCGGGCAATCCGCTGGTGATGACCAGCCACGAGCTGCCCTTTGAGCTGAGCATCGACACGCAGATCCCCGACGGGGCGCAGATTCACGCGCAGGCGGAGGCCATTGACGTGATGGCGGACTCGATGGCGGATGACAAACGCCGGACGCTGCGCGTGGAGGCGGAGGTGCGCGTTCGCCTGAGCGGCTGCGTGCAGGAGGAAAAGGAACTGCTCGAAGACCTGTACAGCGTATCGGGCGACGCGCTCATCCCGCAAAAAGAGCGGTTTGACGTGCACGCCTTCGAGGAGAGCAGCGACGTTCGCGAAAGCATTCGTCTGCCCATCGCGCTGGCGAAGGATGCGCCGCCCATCGGCACGGCGCTCGCCGCGTTCGCGCAGCCGACGATCACGGCGGCCACGCCCGCGGGGAAGCGGCTCGACGCGGAGGGCGTGATGGCCGTGACGCTGATCTATCTGCCGATGGATTCGGATATCCCGATGGCCATACACACGCGCGAGCCGTTCGCGATGACCTTCCCCATCGAGACGACCGAGGATGCGCAGGTGCAGGCGCGCGTCATCGAAGCGACGCCCGGACCGGCGACCAGCGACCGCGCGGAGGTGCGCTGCGTCGTGGGGCTGCATGTTGTCAAGCACGGCGTGCGCCCGCTCGACGCGGTGATCGACGTGGCGCAGCAGCCCGCCGCCCGGCAGGAGCGCGGCTTCGTACTCGTCTGGCCGGCCAAGGGGGAATCCCGCTGGGAGACGGCCAAGCGGCTGCGCGTTGCGGAGGAAGAACTGCATCCCGCCGGAAAGGGCGCGATGCTGGCGTTTCGAAAATGACCCCGAGGGCGCGGACGCGCCCTTTAGAATGCAGAAAAAAGCTATTCTCCCCCCTTTTTCGGGGGAGAATAGCTTTTTGTCTACGGTCTGAAAAGCGGGTCAAGCCCACTTTTTTTAATGCGGCAGGGCGGCTTTCAGCCGAATCAGCCCCACCGCGTCCGCAATGAACCAGCCAATCGGAATCGCCAGCCAGATGGCCGTCACGCCGAAATGCGGCGCGAACGCATAGGCCAGCGCGACGCGCAGACCGAGCGAAATCACCGTCAGCACGACGGACATGCCCGCCCGCTCAAGCCCGCGATAGATCGCGTAGAGCAGGAACAGCAGGCCGATGCCGACGTAGAACACGCCCTCCACGCGCAGATAATGCACGCCGACGGCCAGAATCTCGCGCTCGCCGGGGTCGATGAACAGCGTGAGCAGCGGCCGCGCAAAGAGAAAGACCAGCGCGGAAACGACGGCGCAGAAGGAGAGCGAAAGCAGCGCCGCCTCGCGGATGCCCTGCTTCACGCGCTCCGGCTTGCCCGCGCCGGTGTTCTGCGCAACGAAGGTCGCAAAGCCGTTGGCAAAATCCTGCGCGGGGGAATAGGCGAACGAATCAATCTTCACGCCCGCCGCGAACGCCGCCATTGTTGCGACGCCGAAGCTGTTGACGAGGCTCTGCACGAGCAGAATACCGAAATTCATAATGGATTGCTGCACGCTCGTCAGCACGCTGACGCTCGCGATGCGGGAAAGCAGCGGACGATCCAGCCGGAAATTCGAGCGGCGCGGGCGGAGTTCGGGGAGGCGGAAGAAGAAATACAGCGCAATGCCCGCCGCGGAAAGCCCCTGCGCGATTACCGTCGCCAGCGCCGCGCCGGCAACGCCCCGACGCAGGACGAGCACGAACAGCAGATCGAGCGCGATGTTCACCACCGTGGAGAGCAGCAGAAACAGCAGAGACGCAAACGAATTGCCGACGCTGCGCAGCGCCGCCGCGAAGAAGTTATACAGAAAGGTGAAGAAAATGCCCGCGAAGATCACCCGCAGGTAGCTTGTGATATCCGGCACGGCCTCCGGCGGGACGCGCAGCAGCACGATGAACGCATCGAGCAGCGCGTAGCTGAGCACCGTCAGCAGGAGGGACAGCGCCGCAATGAGACAGAAGGCGTTGGTCATCGCGGTCTTGAGCTTATCCATGTTCCCCTCGCCGTAAAGCTGGCTGAAGACGACGCCGCTGCCCATGCACAGCCCGAGGACGAGGCTTGTGAGCAGAATCATCAGCGAAAACGCGCTGCCGACGGCTGCAAGGGCGACGTTGCCCAGAAAGCGGCCGACAATCAGCGTATCGGCGACGTTGTAGAGCTGCTGAAGCAGGTTGCCCGCGATCAGCGGCAGGCTGAAGCGAATCAGCCCGGCGCGAATGGAGCCCTGCGTTAAATCCTGCTGCAAAGAAAAAGCCTCCCATAAAACATGCTTCCGAATCTCCATTATACAGCGAAAACGGAAAAATGGAAGATGGGATTTGACGAAAGCGGCGGCGTGCGGTACAATAAGGCGCGAAAAACGGAAAGGGATGAAGCACATGAACATCAAGGCGGCGATTTGGGATTTGGACGGCACGCTGCTCAACACGCTGGACGATCTGGCGGCGAGCACGAACGCGGCGCTGGCGGCAAACGGCCTGCCGACGCACACGACGGACGAGGTGCGGATGTTTGTCGGCAACGGCATCGGCAAGCTGATCGAGCGCGCCGTGCCGAACGGGCGGGAAAACCCGAAATTTCAGGCGGTCTACGATGCGTTTGTCGCGCATTACGGCGCGCACAGCCGCGACCGCACAAAGCCCTACGACGGGATTCTGCCGATGCTGGACGCATTGGCCGCGCAGGGCGTAAAGCTGGCGATTGTTTCCAACAAGATTGATTTTGCGGTGAAGGCGCTGAGCCGCGATTATTTCGGCGAGCGGATGCAGGCGGCCATCGGCGACGACCCCGGCCGCAGAAGGAAGCCCGCGCCGGACAGCGTGCTGGAGGCCATGCGCCAGTTGGGCGTGACGCGGGCGGAGACCGTCTACATCGGCGATTCGGATGTGGACGTGGAGACGGCGCGCAACGCGGGCGTGGCCTGCTGCGCGGTGAGCTGGGGCTTCCGCTCGGTGCAATGCCTTCGGGATGCGGGCGCGGCGCGAATCGCGGCCAATCCGCAGGAGCTGCTGGCCATGCTGGAGGCGCTGTGAGACCGCCGTATGACGCGGCGCTGGTGCTCGGCGTGGAGCTGGACGCGGACGACGCGCCGACGGAGGAGCTGGCGCGCCGGGTGATGGCGGCGGCGCGGGCGTATCGGGGCGGCGCATGCGCATCTCTGGTGCTGTGCGGCGGCTGCCTGCCCGGTCACAGGCGCTCGGAGGCGGAAGTGATGGCGCGCATGCTCGCGGCGCTGGGCGTGCCGAAGCGGGTCTTGATCTGGGAAGACCAGTCGAGGGACACGATGGAAAACTGCCGCAACGCCGCGGCGCTGCTGGGCGGAACGGGGCGCGTTCTGGTGGTGACGAGCGATTATCACCTGCGCCGCGCGGTGATGACGGCTCGGCGCGCGGGGCTTCGCGCGGACGGGCTGGCGGCGAAGACGACCGGCGGGCGCGTCGGGAAGCGGCTGATGGAGGCTTGCTACATCGCGGATCTGCTGCTCGGCTGGCAGGACGAGGGCAGGGCGCGCCCCGCGTGGACATACCGCCTGTTTGCGCGGGTGTTCGGCGAACAGGCAAAAAAATAAAGCGCGAAAAAAAGATGCGCAAAAAAAGAAGCGAAAAAAATAAAGCGCGACGAAGCGAATTGTCGATTGCATATTGACAGGGGCGGCGCGCGTGGTATAATAAGGACAACTGAACAGCAAGACCTTTGAGAGATCTTCAGGGCAGGGTGCAAGTCCCTACCGGCGGTACAGCCCGCGAGCCGTTTTGGCCGATTCGGTGAAACTCCGAAGCCGACAGTATAGTCTGGATGGAAGAAGCGATATCTCCTTTTTTTCATGGTGAAGAAAGAATCAGCCCCTGATCGCTCTGCTTTCAGGGGCTTGTTTGTCAGAATCTAAAAAAAGAGGTTTTGTGTATGTCTCAGAAAAAGTCAAGCGGCAGCGCGGTGTTTGTTATGACCCGCTGCGGAATCCTCGCGGCGATGGCCGTCATCCTGTATTACATCGAGATCCCGGTCGTCGCGTTTTACAAGCTGGACTTGTCCACGCTGCCGGCGATTCTGGCGGGCTTTGCGATGGGGCCGCTGCCGGGCGTGGCGGTGGTCGTCATCAAGAATCTGGTGCACATGCTCGGCACGAGCACGGCCTGCGTGGGCGAAATGGCGGATATCATCATGTCCAGCTGTTTCATCATTCCGGCCAGCCTGATTTACCGCCGCCGCAAGGACAGAAAGAGCGCGGTGCTCTCGATGGCGGTCGGCACGGTGCTGATGACGATTGCGGGCGTGCTGGTCAACTACTTCATCCTGATTCCGGCGTATCAGACGCTGATGAACCTGCCGCTCGAGGTGATCGTCGGCATGGGCACGAAGGTCTGGAGCTATATCGACAACACGGTGAAGCTGGTGATTTTCATTACCGCGCCGTTCAACATCCTCAAGGGCGCTGTGCTCAGCGTGGTGACGTATCTGCTCTACAAGCGCGTGTCGCCGCTGCTGCACCAGAAGAGCGCCAGATAAGCGAAGTATAGGTGAGTCATTTGCTGGAAATCCTCTGTAAAACCGAAAAAGACATGCAGCGCCTCGGCCAAAGCCTTGGCGCTTGCATGCGCGTGGGCGACGTGGTGCTGCTGACGGGCGAGATGGGCGCGGGCAAAAGCGTGCTGACCCGCGCGGCGGCGCGCGCGATGGGCGTGGAAGGGCCGGTGCCCAGCCCGACGTTCACCATCCTCAACATTCACGAGGGGCGGGCGATGCGGCTGTATCATTTTGATCTGTACCGCCTGTCCGACGCGGACGAGCTGTACGGCATGGGGCTTGACGAATACATCCCGGCGGAGGACGGCGCGAGCTTCATCGAGTGGCCGCAGATGGCGCAGGAAGCCATGCCCGAGGACGCGCTGCACGTGCATATCGCCTATGCGGAGGACGGCGCGGCGCGCGTGGCGACGCTGGAGGCCGGCGGCGCATTTGACGAGGCGAGAATCGACGAGATCAAGCGGAGGCTGGAGGCAGACGATGAACATCCTGATGATTGACACATCCGGCCCGGCATGCGGTGTGGCCATCATGGCCGATGGCAGGCTGGTCTACGAGGCGGAATTGACGCACAGGCAGACGCACAGCCAGCGCGTCATGCCGATGGTGGATACGGCGCTGCAAATGAGCGACATGAGGGCGGTGGATATGGACGTATTCGGCGCGGTGGTTGGCCCCGGCTCGTTCACCGGCGTGCGCATCGGCGTTTCCACGGTGAAGGCGCTGGCGCACGCGGCGAATAAGCCCTGCGTCGCGGTGGACGCGCTTGAAGCGCTGGCCGCGAACGTGACGGCGTTTGACGGCGTGGTCTGCCCGATTCTCGACGCGCGTGCCCAGCAGGTTTACGGCGCGATTTTTAGGCGTGGCGAGCGCCTGACGGAAGACGCGGTGGAAAAGCTGACGCTGTTCCTCGACCGCGTGGAGGCGACGGGCGAAAACGCGCTGTTCCTCGGCGACGGCGCGCCCGGCTTTGAAGCGGCGATTCGCGAGCGGCTGGGGGATAAGGCGCATTTTGCGCAGCCCCAGCACAACGGCCTGCGCGCGGGAAGCGCCTGTGCGCTGGCGGCGCGGCGGCTTGAAGCGGGCGAAACGCCGCTGGATTACATCACGCTTCTGCCGCTGTATCTGCGCACGCCGCAGGCCGAACGCGAGCGCGCCGCGCGGGAAGGAGCAAAGCATGGCTGAGCCGACGATCCGGCCGATTTGCGAGGCGGACGTGAAGCAGATTCACGAAATCGAGAAGGCCTGCTTTGCGATGCCATGGTCGGAGGAATCCATCCTGCACGACGTGAAGGAGAACGTTGTGGCGCGCTGGCTGGTGCTCGACGACGGAAACGGCGGGGTGCTGGCCTACGCGGGCATGTGGTTTGTGCTCGACGAGGTGCACGTCTGCAACGTGGCCGTCCGCCCGGACTGCCGGGGAAAGGGCTACGGCAAGCGGATTTTCACGGCGCTGATCGACCTGGCGAAGGCGAACAGCATGGCGATGATGACGCTGGAGGTGCGCCGCTCGAACACGGTCGCGCAGAACCTGTACCACGCCTGCGGGATGCTCGACGTGGGGTATCGCAAGCGGTATTACGAGGATAATAAAGAGGACGCGCTGATTATGTACTGCGATTTCGTCTACCCGGAGCAGAGCGAAACCGAGGCGTGACGCGCCCGGCCGCGTAAAAGCAGCATACAATTTGAGGGGCGGCGCGGTCAATCGGCGTTGCCCCCTTTTCTTTTGGCGGAAAATGGAGTACAATATTAGAATCCGAAATAATGGGGATGACTAGGATAAGGAATAGGGGCGAAGGGATGCAGCTTGAAATTCGCGGGGCGACGGTCGATGTGACGGTGAGCGGGGATTCCGGGCGCGGCGTGCTGCTGCTGCACGGATTCATGTGCTCGGCGCAGATGATGAGCAGCGTGCAGGAAGCGCTCTGCGGTCAGATGCGCGTGGCGGCGATTGATTTCCCCGGCCACGGCAAAAACGGCAGGAGCGCGCCGCCGCCGAAGCCGTGGGGCGTGCCGGACTATATGGAAATGACCGCCGAGGTGATCCGTCGGCTGAAGCTCGCGCCATGCGACATCGTGGCCCATTCCTTCGGCGCGCGGGTGGCGATTCTGCTGGCGGCGACATACCCTGAGCTTGTGGGGCGGATGATTCTGACCGGGGCGGCGGGCATCAAAAAGCCGAAGACCGGCGGGGCGACGGTGAAGCAGCGCGTCTACAAGGGGCTGCGCGGCGCGGTCAACCTGATGGATAAGACGCACCTGTTCGGCAGTCTGCCGGAGCGGGGGCGCGAGGCGCTGGTGCAGAAATTCGGCTCGGCGGATTACAAGGCGCTCTCCCCGGAGATGCGCAAGACATTTGTGAAGATCATTTCGCTGGATTTGACTGACGAGCTGCCGCGCGTCAAGGCGCCGACGCTGCTCTATTGGGGCGCGGAGGACACCGAAACGCCGCTTTGGATGGGCAAACTGATGGAAGAGAAGATCCCCGACGCGGGGCTGGTCGTGCAGAAGGGCGCGGGGCATTTCGCCTACCTCGAACACAATCAGGCGTTCCTGCGCATCGCAAAAAATTTCCTGCTGGAGGGTAGAGCGTGAAATTCCTTTTGACAATCATACAGGCGGCCGGGCTGGGCTGCGCGAGCGCGGCGGCCGGGCGGCGGGTGCTGCATTATTTGCAGCTTGAAAGCTACCAGCTACCGGGCTACGTCAAGAGCGTGAGGCGCAACGCCATGCGCGCGCTGATTCCGCCGATCGCGATGGCGGCCGTCGGCGTAGCGGCGCTGCGGCTCAGCGGCCTGACCGGGCTGGCGCTTTTGCTGGAGGCGCTGACGGCGGCGCTGCTGGTTTGGCAGGCGGCGAAGGAAAAGACGAAGAAGCCTTTTGTCGCAACCGAGCGCGTGAAGCGGCTGCTGGCGGTGCATGTCGCGGCCAACACCGTGCTGGCGCTGGCGCTGCTGACGGTTTCCCCGGTGCTGGGCTATCTGCTGCCCGCCTTTGAACCGGCGCTGCTGATGCTGGCGGCGCTCATCGCCGCGCCGATGGAAAAGCACATCGCGGGGCAGTTCATAAAGGATGCGCAGGCGAGGCTGGCCGCGCAGCCGGACTTAATTAAAATCGGCATCACGGGCAGCTACGGCAAGACGAGCACGAAATTCCTGCTGCGCGACATCCTCTCCGTGAAATACAACGTGCTGGCTACGCCGTCGAGCTTCAATACGCCGATGGGCGTGACCCGCGTGATCCGCGAGCAGCTCACGCCCGCGCATCAGGTGTTCATCGCCGAGATGGGCGCGCGACATGTGGGCGACATCCGCGAATTGGTGGAGCTGGTGCACCCGCAGATGGGGCTGATTACCTCTGTCGGCCCGCAGCATCTGGATACGTTCGGCACGATCGAGCGCGTGCGGGATACGAAATACGAGCTGATCGAGGGGCTGCCGAAGGACGGCACGGCGGTTTTCGCGCGGGACGGCGCCATCTGCGAGGCGCTGTTTGAGCGCTGCCCGCTCGAGCGAAAATACAAGCCGGGGATGCTGGTCGATGCGAAGAACGTCGCCTGCGGCCCGTGGGGCACGCGGTTCACGCTGACGGACGTGCAGACCGGCGAGGAAGCGAGCTGCCAGACGCGGCTGCTCGGCGAACATTCGATTTCCAACCTGCTGCTGTGCTGCACGGCGGCGCGCGCGCTGGGCATGACGCTTCAGGAAATCGCGCTGGGCGTTTCGCGCTGCCAGCCGGTGGAGCATCGGCTGGAGCTGCTCTCCGGCGGCGCGGGCGTGAGCATCATCGACGACGCATTCAACGCCAACCCGGTCGGCGCGCAGTGCGCGCTGCGGGTCATCCGAGATTTCCCCGGACGGCGGATCATCATTACGCCGGGCATGGTGGAGCTGGGCGGAAACGAGGACGGATTCAACCGCGCGTTCGGCGAACAGATGGCCGACAGCGTGGATATCGCGATTCTGGTCGGTAAAAAACATACGCAGCCCATCGTAGACGGGCTGACGAAAGCGGGCTTTCCGCAGGAAAACATCCATGTGGTCGGCAGCCTTGAGGAGAGCACGACCCTGCTGCACGGCATGATGCGGTCGGGCGACGTGGTGCTCTATGAAAACGATCTGCCGGATAATTACAGCGAGTGAGGAGCGTGTAGAGAATGAGTAAAATGAATATTGCGGTGTTCTTTGGTTCCCGCAGCTGCGAGCATGACGTGTCGATCGTTTCCGCGCTGCAATGCATCGAGGCGACGAAGGCGGCTGGCTTTAACGTGACGCCGGTGTATATCTCCCGCGACGGCCTGTGGTACACGGGCGAGCCGCTGGAAAACATTGAAACCTTCCGCGAGTTTAACCCGATGACCAAGGGAATCACCCGCGTGACGCTGGATGTGACGGCGAACGCGGGCGACCTGTGGGCATGGCCGCCGCAGCGCGCGGGGCTGTTTGCCAAGGTGCCGGCGCCGCTGTGCCATATCGACTGCGTGATCCCCGTGTTCCACGGCTGGCACGGCGAGGACGGCACGATTCAGGGGCTGCTGGAGATGGCGAACATCCCGTATGCGTCCTCCGGCGTGCTGGGCTCGGCTATCGGCATGGATAAGATCGCGATGAAGCAGATTCTGCGCGGCGCGGGCTTCCCGGTGCTGGATTTTGTATGGTTCACCCGCGAGCAGCTCAAGAAGGAGCGTCAGGCCGTCATCGAGCGCGTCGAGAAGGAGATCAAGTACCCGGCGTTCATCAAACCGGCGGCGCTCGGTTCTTCCATCGGCGTTTCCCGCGCGAAGAACCGCGAGGAGCTGGAGCGCGCGCTCGACGTGGCCGCGTCGTATGACCGCCGGATCCTCGTCGAGGTCGGCGTGGTGCATCCGGTGGAGATCAACTGCGCGGCGGTGGGCTACGGCGAGGACGTGCGCGCCTCCGTATGCGAAATGCCCGTGCCGAGCAGCAACGACACGTTCCTGGATTTCTGGCAGAAGTATCTGCGCAACGCGAGCACCAAGGGCGAGGACAGCCGGGGCATGAAGTCCCTGAGCCGCGTCGTGCCCGCGCCGATCGGCGACGAGCTGACCGGCCGAATTCAGACGATGACCTGCGACATCTTCAAGCTGCTGGATTGCTGCGGCACGGTGCGCGTGGATTTCATCCTCGACCAGAACGATATGCTCTTTGTCAACGAGCCGAACACGATTCCGGGCTCGCTGGCGTTCTATCTGTGGAAGGCCAGCGGCCTTGACTTCCCCAAGCTCATCGAGAAGATGGTGGAGGACGCGCTGCGCGCCCACGCGGACAAGAACAGCAGCGTGTTCGCCTATGATTCCAGTATCCTCAAGAAGGTTGCGGCGGGCACGAAGGGCAGCAAAAGATAAAAACAGAGCTGCTGTGCCGGGTGCACAGCAGCCCTGTTTCGTGAATCAATAGCCCAGCGATTCGTTGATCAGAATAACCTGCGTCCGCTTGCCGTTGGGCGCGCGTTCAAACGACGCGATAACGTGGCACATCGGCTTTTCACATTCGGCGGGGTTGCAGCGGCCAGTCTCGGCGCACGGGTTATGGAGCTGGAACCGGCGCGCGTTGAGCGGGCAGGAAACCTCCTTGATGCGCTTGACCGCCTGCGCATAGCCGCCGGAAACGATCTTGTTGCGGCCGATGAGCACATAGACCGTGCCGGGGCCGTAGCACATGGCGGCGATGCGGTTGCCGGTGCCGTCGATCTGCACCATCAGCCCGTCCTCCGTGACGGCGTTTGCCGAACAGACGTAGAGCGGCGCGTTCATGGCCTCGTGCAGCAGCGCGGGGCGCTCGGCCGGTTCGGCCTCCCAATGCCACAGAACCTTGTGACCGGCCGCGCGCAGGAGCGTTTCAAGCCCCATCTGTTTGGCCGTCATGCAGCCGCCGAAGCCGACGGTCTCCCCGGCGGGCATATCGGAGAGCAGGTAATCCGCCGCTTCCTTCGCGGTTTCAAAGACGACGGCCTCAAAGCCGCGCCTGCGCAGCGCCGCGGCTGTTTTTTCGAGTTTTTCCATGACCGGATTCCTCCCTGTTGTTGGTTTCACTCATTATATCAGCTCGGGGAAAAAGAAAAAAGGGTATTGACGAAAAAAGCGCCAAGGAGGCGGATGGAACGTGCTGGATGAATGGATGGAGCAAAAGGTGGACGAGGCCTGCGAGGTCGTTCCGGCGTATGTCAATCCGCGAAAAATCCGGCTGGCCAGCTCGCACATCGGCTGGCGGCTCTACCTCTACGGGAGCAGCTTGAAGCGCGCGGTGAGCGGCTTTTTCGTGCACATCCGATCCGAACAGGACATGGATATTTTTCTGCGGGAGACGGCGGAAAAGAGCGATACCACCATCCTGCGGATCAAGCGGTTTCTGCGGGAAAAGGCGCGGCTGCTGGCGGTGCTCGACGACGCGGGCATGCGGCTCCGCTTTGCGACGACGCTGTATCTCTTCGGGCTTGCGGCGCTTGGAACGCTGGCCGTCGGCGGCCGGGAAATGGCGCTCTGCGCGCTGGCGGCCTGCCTGATGCTGCTGTCCGCGGCGATGGAGCTGGGGTATGAGCCGATCTGCGCCGGAATTCGGCAGCGATATCTGTTTTCCGTTGGCCTGCGGACGCTGGCGCTGACCGTGCCGCTGGCGGATTATTTTGGAAAATACCTGATGGCCGGGGTGGCGAGCAACGTGGTGCTGCAAAGCCTGATGATCGTCATGCTGGGGGTGCATCTGGCGCTGTTTTTCGCGCTGATCTGCTTCAACAGGCGGCAAAGCCCGATGCTGCGGGCGCTCAGCGGCGTGCTCGGCGTGTTCCCGGCGCTGACCGCTTCGGCGGCGGCAGCGCTGGCGGTGGCGAACCTCGCCCAGCCGGCCGGAATCGCGGCGGCGGCGCTGCTGCGGGCGCTCGGCGCGACGGGCATGTTTCTGGGCGACAGGCTGATGGCCGCGAACGCGCTGGGCGGCATCCGGCTGAAATATGAAAGCGTTTGGGAATGGCTGCTGCTGTGCGGCGGGCTGACCCTGATGACGGTCGGCGCGTGGCTGACGGCTGCGCCGATGTGAACCGAAACGGAGGATAAACATTTGGAACGCATGGACAGAATCCGCAATTTCTGCATCATTGCCCACATCGACCACGGCAAATCCACGCTGGCGGACAGGCTGCTGGAAAAGACCGGCGTGTTTGAAAAGCGCGAGATGGTGGAGCAGGTGCTCGACTCGATGGAGCTGGAGCGCGAGCGCGGCATCACCATCAAGAGCAAGGCCGTGCACATGCAGTATAAAGCGCAGGACGGCGAAACCTACACGCTCAACCTGATCGACACGCCCGGCCACGTCGACTTCACCTACGAGGTCTCCCGCGCGCTGGCGGCGTGCGAAGGCGCGCTGCTGGTGGTGGACGCGACGCAGGGCGTGGA
>OLNU01001038.1_pt1 | contig 22586 bp, 19 predicted proteins | sample 1672241 | NCBI WGS metagenome assembly OLNU01 (sample SAMEA3136663, study PRJEB25190) | human gut metagenome | biome: human gut; feature: human-associated habitat; material: faeces | place: Austria | collected 2013 | reverse complement strand
TTGCGTCCAATTAAGTATTTAGAAGAGCTTTTAGAAGCTTAAAAAGTAGAAAAAAATAGAATTTGCAGTTGCTAACCATTCATGCGTTTGTCGTGAGCGGTAAGTTATATCCTTGACAAGACAAAATACGACTGGTAATATTATATTACTTACGGGAAATTTTATATTTTGATAAAAAATGGTAAATCCCAACAAAAACAACAGATAAAATGCTAAAACAGCATAAAGTCCACAGGGAGTGAAGAGGGAAAAGATGTATCAAAAGAAATCACATGGTTGGTATAAACATAAAGACTTTATTTTGCTTGACTTAATATGCATGTTCGGTGCGTTTATTTTAGCATACATAATACGAAATCATAATTACATTGATTTTTTCAGCAATCAGATCTATTGTAACACATTAATTTTTCTATTATTTGCAGATTTGATCGTGATCATACTGTTTGAAAGCTATACAGGTGTCCTTCGAAGAGGCTATTACCGGGAATTAAATATGCTTATCAAGCAGATCATCATTATAGAACTTGCGGCAGGTCTGTATCTGTTCACTGTAGATGACGGCAGAGGCTTTTCAAGAGCGGTTCTGTATTTTACAGGTGTTATTTACGTCATCTTATCTTATGCAGTCAGACTCCTTTGGAAAAAACATCTTATACGTATGATGGCGGAAAGAGGAGAACATTCCCTTTATATCGTAACTTCATCAGATGTGGCAGAATCTGTAATACAGTCTATTCGCCAGCATAATTATAACCGCTATGATATCAATGGCATTATCATAACAGACTGTACCATGTTAGGGAAAGAGATTGCAGGAATACCGGTAGTGGCAACGATTGAAGATGCTGCAGGATACATTTGCCAGCATTGGGTTGACGAGGTACTGATCAACGTTGGAGATGAGCATCTTTATCCACAGAAACTTTACGAAGAACTGATAGAGATGGGAATCGTTGTCCACGTAAATCTTTCAAAAATACATAAAACTCCAGGACAGAAACAGTTTGTGGAAAGAATTGGAGATTACACTGTGATCACCACAAGTATGAATTATTCCACAGACAGACAGGCCATGTTGAAAAGATTGCTGGATATAGCCGGCGGACTTGTAGGCTGCGTACTGACCGGTATTATTTTTATTTTCATTGCACCGGCCATTTACATCAGTTCTCCCGGTCCGATCTTCTTTTCACAGACCAGAATCGGAAAAAACGGAAAACCATTTAAGATGTATAAGTTCCGAAGCATGTACATGGATGCGGAAGCCCGTAAAGCAGAACTGATGTCCCAGAACAAAATGAGCGATGGCCGTATGTTCAAGCTGGATTTTGACCCACGTGTGATCGGAAACAAGATCCTGCCAGATGGGCGAAAGAAAACCGGCATTGGAGAATTTATCCGAAAAACATCTCTGGATGAGTTTCCACAGTTCTGGAATGTACTTAACGGATCCATGAGCCTGGTTGGAACCCGACCGATTTTGCCTGATGAGTTGGAACAGTATGAACTTCACCACAGAGCCAGAATAGCCATCAAACCAGGCATTACCGGTATGTGGCAGGTAAGTGGCCGAAGCGATATTACAGATTTTGAAGAGATTGTCCGGCTGGACACAGAATATATTTCCCAGTGGAATATCGGACTGGATATAAAGATTTTGTTTAAGACTGTTTTGGCGGTTTTGAAGAGAGATGGAAGTTGTTGATGACATTTGGAACGGATGAGTAGTGTTTATAAAAGCTCTATATAATCCTGACATGTAGCTTGTTTTGCAAAAAATAAGCTACATGAAATATAATTAGATAAGTTATAAATATAAAATAGAATGATACAGCCCATGAATTGTGGACGTGCAGATAGATATAAAAATAAAGGAAAAAACAGAAACCGTATGAAAAATAAGTTAGCAATTTCTATGTTTGGCCAAAAGCGACTGAGCAGAGAAGGCGGAATTGAAATTGTTGTAAAAGAACTTTGTACCAGAATGGCCAGGGACGGTTGTGCAGTTACCTGTTACAACAGATCCGGTCACCATGTAAGCGGTGCAGAGTATGATCAGAAAACCGAATATGAAGGAATCCGTCAGAAGTATGTCCCGACCATTGAAAAGAAAGGCCTGGCTGCTGTGAGTTCTTCCGCTTTTGCAGCACTGTACAGTGCGTTTGGAAAATATGATGTAGTACATATCCACGCCGAAGGACCAGCTTTTTTCTCATGGCTTCCCAAACTGTTTGGTAAAAAAGTTGTGGTTACAGTACATGGCATCGACTGGCAGCGTGAAAAATGGAAATCCGGATTTGGATCCAAATTTATCCGCCAGGGAGAAAAGAATGCTGTGAAATATGCAGATGAGATTATTGTTTTGAGCAAAGGAGTTCAGGATTATTTCAAAGATACTTACGGCAGAAAAACACATTTCATTCCCAATGGAGTGAACAGGCCGGAAATCCGGCAGGCGAAACTGATCACAGAGAAATTTGGATTAACAAAAGATTCCTATATTCTGTTCCTTGGACGTCTGGTACCTGAGAAGGGAATCCGGTATCTGGTGGAAGTATTTAAAAAAATCGATACCGATAAGAAGCTGGTCATTGCCGGAGGCTCCAGTGATACAGATTCCTTTATGCAGGAACTGAAAACTATGTCAAAAGACGATAACAGGATTATCTTTACCGGATTTGTGCAGGGAGAGATGCTGGACGAATTGTACAGCAACGCGTACATTTATACGTTACCCTCCGACCTGGAAGGTATGCCATTAAGCCTTCTGGAAGCAATGAGTTACGGCAACTGCTGCCTGGTTTCAGATATCCCGGAGTGCGTGGAAGTTGTGGAAGATAAAGCAATGATCTTTAAAAAGTCAGATGTGAAAGATCTCAGAGAAAAACTGCAAGATGCCTGTGATCACCCAGAAAAAGTGCTGGAACTGAAAAAACAGGCATCAGATTTTATCTGCGCGAAATATAACTGGGATAAGGTCGTTGAAGAGACGATGAAATTGTATGGGAGAAAGTAGAAGATGAAGGTTTTAATGATAAATAATCTCCTCTAAGTGAACGCAGGTAGTGAGATGTACATAATGAAAGTGCTTGAAAAACAGCGTATTTACGGTAATTTTCAAGAGATGCTAGGAGCTGTAAGAGCAGTTTTAATCTCGCTACCTAGGTTCAGCAACAGCAGATGAAATTATCATAAGAACTTTCAGTATCACTACCTGCGTTTGTATGGAGCACACTGGTTTATGAACAATACATTGGAAGTGCTTCATCTGAACAGAGGTAGTGAAACAAATAAAATCACAGTACGAAAAAGAAAGTAAGGAAGTTGGAATATGCGGATTTTACTTGTAAATAAATTTATATTTCCCAAGGGTGGAGCGGAAACGTACACATTCGATGTAGGAAAAATGTTAGAAGAACATGGGCACGAAGTCCAGTACTTTGGTCTTGAAAATGAAAAAAATACAGTAGGAAATCGAATCGGTTCATATGTAACGAATATGGATTTTTCTCAAGGAATAAAGGCAAATTTAAATGCACCTTTTCGCATTATCTATTCAAGAGAAGCACGCAAAAAAATTCGTGCAGTTTTAGATGATTTTCAGCCAGATGTAGTGCATCTCAATAATATACAGTATCATCTGACCCCTTCTATTATTCTGGAAATTAACAAATGGCGTAAAGAAACAAAGAAAGAATGTAAGATTGTTTACACGACACATGACTATCAGCTTGTTTGCCCCAGCCATGGGATGTTTGATGTAAACATGAAGCCTTGTGAACTATGTTTGGATGGTCATTATATTCATTGCTTTCAAACTAAATGTCTAAAAAATTCCAGAGCAAAGAGTTTACTCGGAACGTTGGATGGATATATGTGGAAATATAGTAAGGCATACTCGTATGTGGATGCCTATATTTGCTGTAGTTATTTCCTTAAATCAAAGTTGGACACGCAGAAAAGATTCCGTGATAAAACTATCGGTTTGCATAATTTCAAAAAAGAAATGCCACGATTGGATAACATTCAAAAAAGGGGTTATGTGTTAGAGTTTGGACATCTTTCACGAGACAAAGGAACGGATACTTTGCTTGAAGTAGCCAAGAAGATGCCCAATACCGAATTTGTGTTTATTGGCTATGGTCCGTCGACTGATAAAATGAAGGATATTCCAAATGTGAAGTATCTGGGATTTAAGACAGGAGAAGAACTTTATCGCATTATTGCTGAGGCTGCAATCAGCGTTTGCCCGTCTGAGTGGTATGAGAACTGCCCGTACTCCGTTATGGAGTCTGTACTTTTGGGTACGCCTGTTGTTGGATCTAAAATGGGAGGCATCCCCGAATTGATTGAGCCGGGTAAAACCGGAGAGTTGTTTGAAGCGGGTAATGTGGAAGAACTTATGAAGGCGATAAAGAAAGTTCTTCAAACACAAGACGTATTGGAAAGATATACAAAGAATTGTAGTCAGGTGAAATATGAAACGACAGAGAGCTACTATATAAAACTGATGAAAATTTATCGAGGAGAAAAGAATGTGGAACAAATTTCTTCGTAACCCACTTCATATTGTCAAGGATTATGAGCTGAGAAAACTGCTTTGGCAATCGGGGGGGGGCACAGAGGTCTGCAAAAAATATTTGAAGTTCAGAGATACCATTCCTGAAAAGCTGACATTTCCAGAAACCCAAGTGGATGAGCCTATTTGGTTATTTTGGAATACAGGGTTGGAGCAGGCACCTGAGATAGTGAAGACTTGCTATCAATCTATAAAAAAATATGCTGGCAGACAAGTTGTTTTGCTTACAGAAAACAATGTGCAGAACTATATAAATATGCCGGATTATCTGAATGAGAAATTAAAAAGCGGAGTCCTTCCATTAGCGATTTATACAGATTTGATGCGTGTAGCATTATTGGAGCATTATGGCGGGACATGGATGGATGCAACAATACTGCTAACAGATGAAATCCCACAAGAAATATTAAATAGTGATTTTTTTGTGTTTCATAATTCACTCGGCGAAATTGATAATCCCGTATTGTATCCGGTCTGGTTTATCCACGCTAAGCGACATAATAGAACGATTTATGAGATTCGTAATGTTCTATTTGCCTACTGGAAACGAAATAATCATGTACCAGAATATCTGTTTTCAAATATTGTAATCACACAAATAATGAGGTCATCACCAGAGGTTGAGAGAAAGATGCCTTATTTGAATAGTGACTACAGCGAATATCTGGTTAGAGTATTGGGAGATAAATTTACAGGGGAAAAGTTTAATTGGATTAAGCGGCTTACTGGGATACATAAATTAACCTATAAATTAGAACCATCTATTGATAAGGAGGAAACAGTTTACCATTATCTGGTGCGGAATCTATGAGCCTTTTGAATAGTAGTTTCTGCAAGATAAAGGGAGACAATTAAATTATTATGCTGAATGACTACTATCAAAATATTGGCATGAAGGGCTTTATTCAAAGATATGGAATTGTGAATGCCGTCAAACGAGGGGCATTTATGTTTATCAAATTGCATCTTGTCAAGGATTATGAGGTGCGGAAGGTATTGTGGCAGGAACGAGCTTCTACCAAGATAAAACCATATTTAAAGTATAAAGACACAGATGTTGAGGGGCTTAGCTTTCCCGAAAATGATGTAGAGAATCCGATCTGGATATATTGGAACAAGGGAATTGAACAGGCACCAATCATTGTTCAGAAGTGCTATGAATCTGTATGTGAATATTCCAATCAAAAAATCATTTTGCTGAATGACCAAAATCTTGCAGATTACATTCGATTGCCAGATTACATTGAAAAGAAAAAGGATGCTGGACAGATTCCGATGGCTGGATATGCGGATTTGATGAGATTTGCATTACTGGAGCATTATGGTGGAACATGGATTGATTCAACGGTATATCTTACAGATCCAATTCCAGATATGATTTTAAATAGCGATTTTTTTGCAGTACGAAATTCACTGCTGCTGATAGATAACCCTGTGCTATATCCTGCATGGTTTCTTCATGCAAAAAAGGGAAACAAAACAATTCGAGAAATAAGAAATGTTGCTTTCGCATATTGGCTCAAAAACGAACATGTAATTGAGTATCTGCTGCCAAATTTGATTATAACATTGGTGGTGAAGAGTAATCCGGAAGTTGAGAAAGCAATTCCCTATATGAACAGTGATTATAGTGAGTATCTTGTTAAGGTTTTAGCTGATGATTATTCAGAAGAGAAATGGAATTGGATTAAAAAGCTTACAGGTATTCATAAGCTGACATATAAATTATCACCGGACATTGAAGCAGAAGGCACATTTTATAAGGCGCTGATTAAAAACAGTATAGAATAAATATTGCAAAGTGGGTTGGAAGAAGTATGGGAGCAATTGAATTAATAAAAAGCGATTTGTTTCGTTATGCTGGAACAACATCATCTAAGGCATTTATTAAGACATATGTTAAAGAAGCTGGTTTTCGCTTCTCCGTGGCATTTCGGTTGGTAAATGCTGGGGGGGGGAAAACTGCTGGGAGCAATCCTATGGAAACTGAGAAATCACCAGCAGATTCAGATACTTCGAAAAACGAAAATTGGATATGGACTATATATTAGCCATGGAGGACCTGTTGTTGTTAACCCTTCAACAGTTATTGGAAATAATTGCAATCTTTCTCAATTTGTAACGATTGGCTCAAATGAAGGAAAAGCAGCAGTAATAGGAGATAATGTTTATATTGGCCCTAATACTTGTATAGTTGAGGATGTATGTATTGGAGATAATGCTACGATTGGTGCAGGAAGCGTTGTTACCAAGGATATTCCATCAAATGCAACGGCGGCGGGAAACTATGCAAAAGTGCTGAATTTTAATAATCCGGGTAGATATATTCAAAACAGATATTTGGAATAGTGATTCGAAGAGTAGAAGAGGAATATTATGAAAAACATATTGTTTGTGATGCCATCGTTAGGTAGTGGCGGAGCAGAAAAAAGTCTTGTGAATTTATTAAATCTTATAGATTATGAAAAGTATGCAGTGGATTTGCTGCTTTTCAAACGAGAAGGACTGTTTTTGTCTCAAATTCCTAAGGAAGTACGATTATTACAGCCTACAGATTCACTGCAATATGCTTATAAAATTGATAGAGGGATGTTTAGCTCAGCTTCAGGTGTTAAAGCTGGAATTCTAAGAGGGACAAGTACATTTATATGTAAATGTCTTTACAAGGAAAATGCAAGACAACAGAGATGGATAAAATTCTATAAACGGTACTTGTCCAATTTGGAAGAAGAATATGATATTGCTATTGGATTCTTAGAGGGCGATGCATCATATTATGTGATTGATAAGGTTAATGCAAAGAAAAAAATACTTTGGATTCATAACGATTTCAACGAAATAAAGAAATATGAAGATGCAAAAATTTACGAGAAGTATTTTCAAAAAGCAGACAGCGTTGTAAGTATCTCTGATAAATGTGTGCAGATATTAAAACAGAATTATCCTGCCATGGTAAATAAATTTTATTGTTTGCCCAATTTAACATCAGGCTCTTTATTGAAAAAAATGTCGGAAGAGTTCGAAGTATCAGAGTTTGAGAAAAATCAGTTTAATGTTTTGTCAATAGGCCGTTTAACAAGACAAAAGGGCTATGATTTTGCAATCGATGCAGTGAAAATCTTGAAAGAAAAGTATTCAGATATTCATTGGTGGATTATAGGAGCAGGTGAGCTTGAAGAGCAGCTAAAAAAACAAGTAAAAGACAATGAACTAGAGGAGTATATTACATTTCTGGGATTGAGAGCAAATCCATACCCGTATATTAGGAGTTGCGATTTGTTAGTACAGCCTTCCAGATGGGAAGGAAAATCAGTTGTTTTGGATGAAGCAAAAATACTGGCAAAACCAATACTGGCAACTAATTATTCTACAATTAAGGATCAGTTGAAGGATAAGAAAGAGGGACTGATTACTGATATAAGTCCTAATGCAATAGCAGAAGGAATAATTGAACTTAGAGAGAATCCTCAATTGTATAACTCCATTCAGTGTTACTTGGATAAACATGAGTACGGTAATGAAAAAGAGATTCTACAATATTATGAATTGCTAGAAAAACAAGGTAACTAGTGTGGATATGAAAATATAAAAAAGAGGAACAATCGTATGAGGGTTTTGTTTATATCAAAAAGCATTCATGATGTATCAGGGGCAGGAGTAGGCTCAAGAATGCATTTGAATGTATTGAAAAAATTAGTTGGAGAAGAAAATGTATATGTAGTGGATGTTGGGGTATCTGAGACTGCCTGCAGAGAAGAAAAGTATATTGCATATGGAAAATATCACGGTGTTTTAGATCGACTGAATAGGTGTTTAGAGGGAAACACATATTTATTCAGTAATAAGATTATAGGTGATATATGTCAATTGATAAAAAATGAGAGTATTTCTTTTGTTTTTGTTGATGATTCTTACTATGGAAATTTAGTAAAAACGATAAAAGAAAAATGCGATGCAGTGGCAGTTGTCACCTTTTTTCATGACGTCAAGGCAGAGTTGTTTAGAATTTGGATAAAAAACGCACCATGGTACGACAAAATTGATTTCAGAATTGGATTGACCCAGGAAAAGATCAGCACGACACATACAGACGCCAATATCGTCTTAAACCAAAATGAAAATAAGTTACTAAAAAGATATTATAATGTGGATGCGGACTTTTATTTTCCTGTATGCGTATCGAAAAATCACACGCAACAAATGGGCTTGAATCCATATTGTGGAAATAAAAAACACATTCTATTTGTTGGCACATATTATTTGCCAAACATTCAGGGCCTGCATTGGTTTTGTGATACGGTATTTGATAATGTCAAAGAGAATTATGATATATGGGTAATCGGAAAAGGATTAGAAAAAGTACGAGATGAGTTTGATGACGATGATATCCATGTGATTGGGTTTGTTGACAGTTTATCAGAATACTATAGTTACGCAGATATGGTAATAGCACCCTTAACAGATGGTGGAGGTATGAAAATAAAAACTGCAGAGGCAATCTCCTATGGAAAGATGTTTTTAGGGTCTTTAGAAAGCCTATATGGATACTGGGAGGAAATTCCAGATGATTTGAAAGGTAAAGTTGTGTTTAAATGTGATACAGCGGAAGAATATCTGAATGCTTTCAACAAGATAGATGAGAAGCCAATCTGCAAGAAAAATGAGGAACTGATCACGCTTTATGATCGACTTTATTCTGAAAATGCAGCTTATAATATCATGAAAGATATTGTCGAAAAAACAACAGGAGTAAAACTATGATTATCACAAAAACACCATTCCGTATGTCTTTTTTTGGCGGCGGAACAGATATGGAAAGTTTTTTTAGAGAAAACGGTGGAGCTGTTTTATCTACCACATTTGACAAATATTGCTATGTAAATGTACGCCATTTACCGAGGTTTTTTGACTATTCTACGGAATTGTCATATTCAAAGACGGAGCGTGTGACAAACATTGATGACATTCAGCATCCTGCAATTCGTAATGCAATGAAAATGTTGGATATGCATGAGATTCGTCTTACCTATGAGGCGGATCTTCCGGCACGCTCTGGTTTAGGTACTTCAAGCTCCTTTGCAGTTGGAATGTTAAATGCTTTTTATGCTTTGAAGGGCAAGTACGCAGACAAGAAGAAACTGGCAGATGAAGCAATTTATTTGGAACGGAATCTTTGCCAGGAAGCTGGTGGTTGGCAGGATCAAATTGCTGCATCTTTCGGTGGGTTCAATCGTATCAACTTTAATGCAGACGGATATGAAGTCCTGCCGGTTATTATTTCACCAGAAAGAAAGAAGCAGCTTAATCAGAATTTAATGATGTTCTTTACTGGGTTTACCCGTTTTTCTTCTGATGTGCAGAAAGCAAATGCAGCAGGAAAACAAGATAAGACTGCTCAGTTGAAAGAGATGCTTGCTCTAGTTGATGATGCTGAACGTGTTTTGACGGATAAGAATGCGGATCTTGATGATTTTGGCAGAATGCTGGATCACACTTGGAGACTAAAACGTCAAACTGGATCGGCTGTTTCGACGAACAGTATTGATGATTTGTATGCCAAAGGCGTGGCTGCTGGTGCGTTGGGTGGAAAACTTCTCGGCGCCGGCGGTGGTGGATTCCTCGTATTCTATGTTCAGCCTGAACGTCAGGATATGGTGCGTTGGGCGATGCGCGATTTGATGCATATTCCGTTTGCGTTTGAAGACGGTGGTACAAGGGTGATTCATTATACGCCGGAGACATACATTCCGAAGGAGTAAGAATTTTACAGATATTGAATTTCTGGCGCTTAATACCAGCCTATATGTGTATTTGTATGGCGCCAGTAGAAGTGAAGCATGTAGTGATAGAGGAACTGTATCATTGGAAAAAATGTGATAAGAGAAAAGAAGTTTCTAGATTTGATATTTTTTCTGGATTGATGTTGGAACGGAAAGAGTATCGGTCGTTGCTGCAATACCGATTCAATCGGGGGGGGGGCAAAACTTTTGCTGAAGATTTTGTTTCCTGGGATGGAAACGCTTTATATTAATACACCAAAGATTGGCCCCAGATTGTTTATTCAGCATGGATTTGCAACAAACATTAGTGCAAAACAAATTGGGAGTGATTGCTGGATTAACCAGCAGGTTACCATAGGGTATACCTTTGCACCAGATCCCCCGATCATTGGGAATGGAGTTCGTGTTTCTGCTGGAGCAAAGGTGGTTGGAAATATCACAATTGGCGATAATGCAATTATTGCTGCAAACGCAGCAGTAGTAAAAGATGTCAGAGAAAACGAAGTAGTTGGTGGTGTTCCGGCAAAAACCATTGGTGAAAATGTGGAACATAAATTGTATTTTGGCGAGAACGAAGGCATACGGAAATGATGCTGTGAGGTAAAAGCATGAAGGATTTAATGAAGCATCTAGATATACTAATTAGTAGATATCCAGTTTTAGAGGAATCAAGGCAAGATATTGAAAAGGCATATTTAGTTCTTGAAGAGTGTTACAGGGAAAAGAAAAAAGTTCTAATAGCCGGAAATGGTGGGTCGGCAGCAGATGCGGAGCATATTGTCGGGGAATTGATGAAGGGATTTAAACTTCCCAGAAAACCTGATATGGGGTTTGCCAGTAAGTTAATTGAAAAAGATGAAGAACTGGGACGTGTTTTGGCGGAAAATCTTCAAGGTGCACTTCCAGCTATTGCATTAGATGGTCATCCGGCGCTATCAACAGCATATATGAATGATTGTGAACCATTACTTTGTTTTGCGCAGCAGATTAATGGCTACGGGACAGAAGGAGATGTGTTTTTAGGCATATCCACAAGTGGAAATAGCAAGAACATCTTGTATGCAGCGGTTACTGCACATGCAAAGGGCATGAAAGTAATTGGGTTGACAGGTGCTAAAGATAGTAAACTTGAGACTTTGAGTGATGTATGTATTAAAGCTCCTCAGACAGAGACTTATATGATCCAAGAATTACATTTGCCAATATATCATTGCTTGTGTCTGATGCTTGAGGATAGATTTTTTTGACATTTATAATTTGTGGAATGCGAGGTGAGATTGTTGCTAGATTTAAAGGTTAAAAAATCATCGATTCTCTTGGCTGTGTACTTGTTTTCAATGTTTTTGCCTGGATATTTTTCAAGCCCAATTATGCAAATGGTATCAAATATAATGATGGTTGGAGTAGCAATTTATCTTTTTTCAGTAAAATACAAGCCGTCGCGCTTTATGATACTAACAATATGCTATTTTGCATATTTAATCGTAATAACATTTATATATCATAATAAGGCAGCAGATATCCATTTGATTATTTCGAATTTAAAAATTGTATTTATGCTTTGTGTTATTGAGTATTTACTTAAAAGAACACCGAATAGCACAATCAATATAATGTTTTTTATATTGATAACATTTGTTATAATTGACTTTGCTTCAATAGTTTTATTTCCGAATGGGTTATATCAAACAGAACAGATTTGGAATGAGTGGTCATCTTCACAAGAAGCACAATGGATATACGGAAATAAAAATAATCGGGTCTATTGGTATGCGGTATTATCTATAATCACATGGCTAAGATACGTCTTTAATAATAAAAGTAAAGTGATGGTTTTGATAACATCTGGAATTTCTATTGTTGCTATGATGTTGGTCAAATCAAGTACTGCGACAATTGTTGCTATTCTTGTTAGCGTGGGTTTTTTTTATTTAACATATAAAAAGCAAACAAATATAAATATGAATTCATACGGTATTCTAGTAATTTATGGATGCATAACGGTTTTGATTTTATTGGGGTCCACTTCGTTACTGAAACCATTTGTTGAAGGCGTATTACATAAGGATATGACATTTACAGGTCGTAGTATAGCCTGGGAGAGAGTATTGTTGTTAATTGCTAGTAAACCCGTATTTGGTTGGGGAGTAGTTGATGGTGAAACGGCAACGGGACTTTTGAAAAGTATTGCTTTTGTAAATCCGCATAATCAGTTACTGGATTGTCTTTGGCAAGGTGGTATTATACTTGTATTTATTTTAAGTTTAATAATGATTACGATAGCTTCTAATATCACTAAAATTCCGAATAGATCTAAAAGAACAGGAATTCAATTTGTTTGGATAGGATTGCTAATGGATATGATTTTTGAAGTGTTGCTTGGTACGGGGGCAACATGGATTTGGTTGTTATTAATTAATCATTTGTATGAATTTGTATATGAACGAGAGGTTTCATAGAGTGTAAGGAGATAAGATGAATAAAGTAAAGAGACTGTTAATGACAATTTTGACATCAGGGATAGCAACAATATTGAGTTTTTTGATTAGCTTTATCTTAACTCCGTATATTACAAATAAACTTGGCGTTGAGGCATACGGATTTGTTACATTAGCAAAGAACTTCACTCAGTATGCTACTATTATTACAATTGCTTTGAACTCGTATGCAGCTAGGTATATTACGGTTTCATATCATAATAATGATATGGAAAAGGCTCAAGAATATATTTCTTCTGTATATTATGGAGACGTGGCAATTTCAGCAGTCATTATGATCGTTGCCGGCGGATTTATTTTATTTTTAGATAGAATACTTAACATCTCGTTAGAACTAGTTACTTCTGTAAAAATGCTTTTTCTTTATGTTTTTCTTGGTTTCGTTTTGACAACTGTTGGTACATCTTACACGGCAGCGGCTTATATAAAAAACAGATTAGATATTGTAGGAATTTTTCGAAGCCTCTCTTATATTTTTGAGGTCTTGTTTTACGTTATTGTATTTACTTTTTTCACCCCAAAAGTTTGGCAAGTGGGAGTGGCCATCTGCGTAGCTCAGTTGGTGATATTCGGAGGTGATTACTACATCTATAAAAAATATACACCGGAATTAAAGATAAAACGGAAAAACGTTTCGTTTAAGGCAATAAAAAAGTTAGTGGTGAATGGTATTTGGAATTCCATTAATAGTCTTGGGAACACACTGAATTCAGGGTTGGATTTGATAGTGACAAACCTGTGGTTGTCTGATTTAGCAATGGGACAAATTGCAATAACAAAAACAATTTCAAGTATTTTTATGAGTTTTAATCAGTTGTTAGCACAACCTTTTCAACCGCTACTTCTGAAGAGTTATTCGGATGGAAATAAGAATAAACTTGTTTCGGAATTAAAGCTTTCAATGAAATTAACGAGCCTGTTTTCAAGTATCGTTTTCGCCGCTTTTTTTTCTTTGGGAAAAGTTTTTTATGCCCTTTGGATACCAGGACAGGATATTGATTTGATATATGTGCTGACAGTTATCACGATGCTTTCTTCCGTTATCGAGGGACCGGTATATCCTCTATATTATATATACACATTGACTGTTAAAAATAAAATTCCTTGTCTGGTTACAGTTGTAGGTGGAATACTTAATGTGGCAGGAATGGCAATACTAGTAAAATATAGTTCGTTGGGTATATATTCTATTGTATTAACAACAACGGTCATTATGCTATTTATCAATCTTGTGACGAACCCGATTTATATGACACACTGCTTAAAAATAGAATGGTTTACATTTTATCCTACGCTTTTAAGAACGATAATTTCTTGCACTTGTATGACAATAAGTTTTACTTTAATTGCAAAAACATTGAATCCAAACACATGGGTGTCATTTGTTTTAACCGCAATCTTATGTGGCGTTATAGGGTGTATAATACATTTGGTTTTTGTATTTTCACGTGATGAAAAATCGAGGATTTTAGTCATTATTAAGAGTAAAGAAAAATAATGTAAAAGATAAGAACGATGTTACATAGGGGAGAAAGGGTAGAATGATATCAACAAGAGAAGAATTGAAAAATGTAATTGAGCTTGAAAAAAAAGGATATTCAAGAAAAAGTTTAATTCGACGATATTTGCGCGAATTAAGAATTTGTGAATATTATAATAATTGTGCGGGGGGGGCATAACGAAACTACTATTTAAACTCCATAATCATTATAGAAATAAAATAGGTCTACAACTAGGGTTTGAGATTCCACTGAATGTTTTTGGAAAAGGGCTACACATATTTCACACAGGAAATATTATTGTCAATGAAAATTCATCGGTAGGAGAATACTGCACTATAATTGGAACAACATGTTTAGGCAGTAAAAATGGTGGAAACGGCCCTTCAATAGGGAATCATTGCGAATTGGGGATGAACTCAGTAGTCATTGGAAATGTTCGAATCGGAGACAATGTTTATATTGGAGCAGGGGCAGTAGTAACTAAAAGTTTCGAACAAAATGAAATTTCGTTAGTGGGAGTTCCGGCTAAAGTTGTGGTACACAAAAACTAAGAGCATTAAACAAGGAAGGAATAAAAAAGTATCATATATGATGTTTAATAAATTTATGCAGAAAAATCCACTGAATGTGTGTGGTGGTGGGGGGGGTACGGAAACCTAGATCTTTTAAAGATATCACTTGCACTCCTTATTGTCTTGAGACATATCGGGCAGAAGTTTTTTTGTGCGAATACATTCTGGCATGTGTATATAATCAATACAATTAGTACAATTGGCGTTACATCCTTTTTTATAATGTCTGGTTTTCTTTTATTTAAAAAAACGGTCAATAGGGAGAGACTAAGAAAACAGTTTTTGCGTATTCTGAAACTATATGGGTGTTGGGCTGTTATTTATTTGCCACTTAATATTTATAATTACTTAAAAGACGGAATAAGGTTTCCTGTTGCATTAGTAGATTTTGTCCAAAAAGCACTTTTTGATGGAACATTTTACCATCTCTGGTATTTGCCATCATTGATTGTGGCTATGTATGTAGTGTATGTAATGAAAAATAGAAAATTTGCTTTAATGCTATTAACGACTGTATTAATGATTATTGGAATTCTCACGGATACGTATGGTGTAAGTTTCCCAAATTTGTACTACAGTATATTCCTTACTACCCGAAATGGTTTTTTTATGGGTTCTTTTTTGGTTGCAGTCGGAAAATGCTTGGCTGATTATGAAAGTAAAATAAGAAATATAAGGATTTTGAAATTAATCCTACCAGTCGCTATTATTGTTTTATATGTAGAGGGAATTTTAGTAAGTAAAATTGATAGTGAGTGTATAATCAATATTACCTTTACTACCGTCATTGCGGCAATTGTATTAGTAGCATTTATGATTAGTCTACCTCAAATAGAAGCAAACAAGAATGCAAGAAACATAAGTACGGTGATATATTTATGCCATCCATGGATTATTTTTGCCGTTGGTTCGTTAGAACATTTTGAAATTGCGTGTAATGGATGGGTTAAAGTAGTTATTAGCATGATAATGTCGATTTGTACTGCATTTTTAGTGGTGAAAATGTCAAATAAATTTAAAATAATACGAAAATTCATTTGATTTGCTTGAAATGAATATGTAAATGGAGATTAGCTTTATGAAGACAGTAATAATGGCCGGAGGGCGAGGAACTCGAATATCTGAATTATTCCCTGATATTCCGAAGCCTTTGATTCCGATTGAAGGTATTCCGGTTCTTGAACGAGAGCTTATCTCGTTGAGAGATCAGGGATTTAAAGATATCATTATGACAGTTTCCCATATGGGAGACAAAATCATGAACCATTTTGGAGATGGTTCTAAGTTGGGTGTGTCAATCCAGTATTACAACGAAATTACACCTCTCGGAAACGCGGGTGCACTTTTTAAGCTACGAGAGCAACTAGGGGAAGCGCCGTTTCTTCTTTTGAATGCGGATGCCGTTTTTGATGTTGATTTCAACCGCATGGTAAGATTTCATCAGGAACATAGTGGATTGGTGACGCTGTTTACTCATCCGAATAACCATCCTTACGATAGTGGACTCATCATAGCGGAAAAGGATATGTCGGTTCAGTCTTGGCTGGCAAAGGAAGATGTTCGCCCGACATATTATAAGAATAGAGTCAATGCAGGTCTGCATGTGATTGATCCTAAAGTCCTTGATATGGTGGCAATTGATGCAGATAAAATTGGCACTGTGGACAAGACGACAGGGAAGACTGTAAAAGTTGATTTGGATCGTCAGCTTTTGAAACCGCTGGCGGGAACCGGTAAGATGTTCTGCTATGATTCGCCAGAGTATGTAAAAGATATGGGAACACCTGACCGTTTCCATCAGGTAGAAGAGGATTTCAAAGCAGGAAGAGTATCGGCTAAAAATCTGTCAAACAAGCAGAAAGCTGTGTTCCTCGATCGGGATGGTACAGTCAACAAATATGTTGGGTTCCTTAGAAACATTAATGACTTTGAGTTGATTGATGGCGTGGCAGAGGCAATCAAGAAAATCAATGCGTCCGGTCATCTTGCAATTGTAGTCACAAATCAGCCTGTTATTGCTAGAGGAGAGGTGACGTTCCAAGAACTGGAAGAGATCCATAATAAGATGGAAACAGAACTCGGCTTGCAGGGAGCTTACCTTGATGCAATCTATTATTGCCCTCATCATCCACACAAGGGATATGAAGGTGAAGTACCAGAATTGAAGATTGAATGCGATTGTCGTAAACCGAAGCCGGGAATGCTGCTAAAGGCGGCGGATGATTATAATATCGATTTGAGCCAGAGCTATATGATTGGTGATGGTGAGAACGATATTAAAGCTGGATTAGCGGCCGGATGCAAAGCAATTCTGGTTAATGGAGCCGGAACAGATGCTAAGAACGAAGATTTTGGACAAGCTGACACACTGTCTTCTGTACTAGAGTTCGTAGACAAGTATTTGCAGTGAAGATAGCCTAGAATGATTTTTGGGGTTTGATTAAATTGTGAGCACAGTAAGGAGAGAATATTAACACAACATTACTTATCATGGCCGCCGGAATCGGCAGCCGTTTTGGAACAGGAATCAAGCAGTTGGAGCCAGTGGATGATGCTGGACATATCATCATAGACTACTCAATCCATGATGCGATTGAAGCAGGCTTCAACCATGTAGTATTTATCATCCGTAAGGATATCGAGAAGGAGTTTAAAGAGGTTATCGGTGATCGCATTGCCTCCATTTGCTCTTCTCATAATGTAACTGTTGACTATGCTTTCCAGGATATTAACGATATTCCTGGTACGCTGCCGGAAGGTCGTACAAAACCTTGGGGAACCGGTCAGGCTGTGCTTGTAGCAAAGGATGTAATTAAAACTCCGTTCATCGTCATTAACGCAGACGATTACTATGGCAAGGAAGGCTTCAAGGCTGTTCATGAGTATCTGGTGAACGGCGGAACGTCCTGCATGGCAGGCTTTGTGCTGAAGAACACTCTGTCCGATAATGGCGGTGTGACTCGCGGTATCTGTAAGATGGACGAGAAGGGAAACTTGACCGAAGTTGTAGAAACCAAGAATATTGTAAAGACTGCAACTGGAGCAGAAACAGACGGAGTGGCTGTGGATGTAAATTCTCTGGTATCTATGAATATGTGGGGCTTGACTCCTGATTTTTTGGATGTGCTGGAGAAGGGCTTCAAAGAGTTCTTCGAGAAGGAAGTTCCGGGCAATCCTCTGAAAGCAGAGTATCTGATTCCTATCTTCATCGGTGAACTGCTGGAACAGGGTAAAATGTCTGTGAAAGTTCTGAAGACCAACGACACCTGGTACGGCATGACCTACCATGAAGATGTCGCAGCTGTAAAGGACAGCTTCAAGAAGATGCTGGAGAACGGCGTGTATAAGGCTGACCTGTTCAGTGACCTGTAAACGATGATGAAAGAATCGATTGATTTACTCGGAAAGATCATCACAAACATCCTGACTGCTCTGTATGAGCCGTTTGGGTTTTCACTCCTGCTTTCCTTCCTAGCCATGTTTTTCTATCTATATGCTTATGAACCTCAAGAAGCCGGCAAAGGCTGGAAGAACGCCATAGTGACATGGTATCAGAAGTTTAAAGAGAGCGTGTTCTTTCGGAAACTATTCTTCTTGGCCTTTTTGACTTCACTTATTCTGTTCCGAACCCTGTTAAACCGTCAGCTGTGGATGAATCCTTTATCCGATGTCATGGGCGGCTGGGGCATCTGGGAGACTGTGAATGGCGAACAGAAGCTAACAACGGAGTGCATTGAGAACGTAATCATGATGGTACCGTTTTCAGCGGTAGTGATGTGGACATTCGAAGAAAAGATAGGAAACGGCTGGAAGAAGATACTGTGGCAAAGCGGTAAAAAAGCATTTATCTTTTCGATAAGCATAGAGATGTTGCAATTATTGCTTCGCTTGGGAACGTTTCAGCTATCAGACATCTTCTATAACACAGTCGGCGGAGTGATAGGCGGATTGATGTACTGTGGGACCATGAAGGCAAGAAAACGTCTGTAAAACTGTATGGCCCAGGCAATGTCATTTAGCTAGATGTTCGAGAAAACGTTCGATTTGTAATTGAGTTTTTTCAAAAGTACCAAAAAAGCTATTTATGAGGCAAAGCAGCAAAAAAAGAGTATACGAAATAAACGGATTAAAAGAATAAAAATAGTCCGCAACATAGAGGATATTCGGTTAAAAAGGCTTATCGAAAAGCAAAATGAACTGCACCAATACCGCGTAAGGGGCGTGAAAATTGGCGCAGTTCTTCCTTTACAGCATGAACGTATTTAATTATCAGGTGAATGATATTTTTTTCTGTTCTTGAATCATGCCAAAAATATTTTCTTGCAATTCTTAAAGCAGAAGAAAAATCAACCTGATAATGGTACTTATTTTGAGATTGGTGTTGCTGTTCTATTTCAAGCTGCTGTTTTTGCTTTTCAAGGGCAGCTTCATTGGCAAAAAAATGCCGAAATTATAGAGAATGAGATTGCCATAAATTTCCTGTTTTAAAAAATCAGGCTTTTTGCTGTGCAGGTAAAGTGAAAGGAGCTCCCGGGGGTCAGGTACCGTTAACAAAGTGCGAAAATAACTATTTGAACACGAAAAATGAAGCAATAATGTTATGTAAAAGGAATGAAATCAAAAGTGAAGAGAAAAAAAGTATACTTCATAACAGTTGTTATTGAATTTGCTATATGCATGGTCGGAGTTATATTTGGAAGCCGATTGGTATTTCAGCGAATCTGCAAAAGAAGAACTACTCCATGGTCAGATTTAGGTACTGCAGACGATGATGAATATAGAATTCTCATAGATGCATATAAAATAAAAAATCAATCAAATGAAACTGTTATGATACAAGCATTTGATAATACAAAACTGATAGGTCATTATTATGAAAGAGAAAAAGGTGCGCCTTTAATTGTGTTTTTTCATGGATTGTGGGGGCACAGTTATTTGGATGGCGTGCCAATATATAGAATTACACAAAAACACAATTGGAATCTTCTACTATGTGACTTACGCGCACAGGGAGATAGTGAAGGGGAATTCTCAACATTAGGAGTGCTAGAAAAATATGATTGTCTTGATTGGGTAGAATGGGCACAAAATCGCTTTGGAGATAAAAATCCTATTTTTCTTATGGGAGTTTCAATGGGAGCATCAATTGTGATGATGAGCAGTGATTTGGAGTTGCCTGATTCAGTATATGGAATTATTGATGACTGTGGTTTTACATCTACATTGGACGTGATAAAGCAGAATAAAAACAAGCAAATATCAAAATACATACCCAAAAATCTATTTCCTACTATGCTTAATGTGCTTAAAGTAGGAACAAAGATTTGGGGGAGTTTTGATTTATCAGACGCAGATGCGTGTAAGGCTTTAGCACATACCGATATTCCTCTTTTAATCATTCACGGTGACGAAGATATGCAGGCACCTTTATCTATGGCTTATAAACTATACGATAGTTGTAATGGTGAAAAGCAGTTATATATAGTTCATGGGGCAGATCATTCAGAAAATTATAGAAAAGACCCGGGAGGATATGAGAAAATTGTAACAAAGTTTATTGAAGAACGCATTGAAAGAAAGGATGACTAAAATGAAAACAACATTACTTATCATGGAGCTGTCGGTAAATAACGTGAATATTCGTGTGCGATGAAATCGCACTTCCGGAAATTTGGGAATCAGATGTCCGGAAGTGGAAATCACCTGTGTAATCATGCGAGTTTACTCGCGTAATGCTTTATCCAAGCCATATACCTCACGCATTGATTTATCATGTTCAGCATCTATGCTTGTGATATTTATTCGGTAACTGTCATGAGCAATACGGTCAATGATTGCATCTGCCAGAGGACTATCATCACCACCGAGTTGGTCATACCATTCCTCGAATTCATACTGGGAGCAGAAAATCGTTGAAGATTTCTTGCGTCTCCGGTGGAGCAGTTCGAAGATATCCCTCTGTTCTGAATCAGTTGGTTTCAATAGAAGCCATTCATCCAGAATCAGGACAATGGGATTGGCATACTTAGCCATGACTTTTTTGTAGCTGCCATCTGTCCGTGCCATCTCCAGATCAATAAGCAGATCAGGGAGACGGACATACCTGGTATTGAAACACTGCTTACAAGCCTCCATGCCAAAGGCACAGGCCATATAAGTTTTACCGCAGCCTGTAGCACCGGTGATAAAAAGATTCCGGTGTTCAGATATATATTCGCAAGTTGCAAGCCGGTTAATAAGATTCTTGTTTAGTTTGCGCCCGGAAGTGTAATTGATATCCATGATATTTGCTTCCGGCTGGTCGAATCCAGCATTACGGATCAGGCGTTTCTGACGATTATTTTTACGATTGCTGTATTCAATGTCCACCAGCATACCAAAGCGATCCTCGAATGGTACTTCTTTAAATTTAGAATCTTCCAGCTGGTTGCGAAATGCATCTGCCATAGTAGTAAGGTAAGCGCTTAAATGGTTCCTTCCGTGCTTAGTTGAATTTAACGTGAAAGAGTTCTCCGAATAGCACTTTCGCTTTCAATAATTCAAAACTGTTTCGCCCATACATTATTCGTTTTATAACTTTGATTTTATTTACACTGCCTTCTGCTAAGCCATTATTATACGAATATATAATTCCATTTTTTACAGCAGTTAAGTCCTTTTTTATGCCATTTATAAATGTTTGAAGTTCAGGGATATCGTATTTTTGTGCTTCATTGATCCATTCATCTAATTTTGCAGGATTATTAGAAAATAGGACATTACAAAACTCTTTGGTTAATGCATACAGCTCACTTAATAAAGGATATTTTTTTAATACTTCCTGATACTGTTTGGCTGTGATTGTACCGATATCCTCGAGTTTTTTATAAACCAACTGGCATAAGGATTTTCTTTGCACATATTCAGAATGCGACTTCTCTGTTTCGTTCTGTTCATACATTCGTGTTCTTTCTTTTTGCATAAACATTCGTAACGAAGCTACACTGCCTGTATATCCCTTTTTACAAATAATATCATGTATTTTAGGGTAAGTTAATCCTTTGCTTCTGAGTTCTATTACTTCCCTTTCATATGGAGCTAATTTCCCTGGAATTCGAACATTATAGTGTCCATTCGTAATTGAAAAATCAGGATTTAAATAATTTTGTATGGTTTTATAGGGATGATGCATTAGAGTGGCAATCTGCTCAATGGGATATCCCGCCAAGGCCATCTGTCTTGCTTCTTCTATTTCCTGTTCTTTTTGTTTTACTGCCAGCTGATGTTGCCGTTCCCTGACAATTTCCTTGCTTTTAGGAACTTGGTCTTCTGGAATAGCAAGATATTTTTGGATTGTTTTAGGCGAAGAATGTAGCAATAACGCTATATCCGATATGGTCAGTCCTTCCCTGCGTTTTTCATGGGCGAATTTTATACGCAATGGCCGGTTTGCAGTGTTATATAATGCTTTCATTTCATCCGTAATGCTTTCTGTTAATGGTATTTCAACCCTTGTGATTATTCCGGGGCTCTTTGAGCCACCTGTCCGGACTTTGAGAGCCACCATTCCGGAGAATGAGAGCCATATATTCCGGTAATTCAGAGCCACCTTATTGGGCTCTATTACATATATTTCCTTTATACTGTAAATACACACCTTTGGTGTGAATACA
>OLNU01001014.1_pt1 | contig 22907 bp, 16 predicted proteins | sample 1672241 | NCBI WGS metagenome assembly OLNU01 (sample SAMEA3136663, study PRJEB25190) | human gut metagenome | biome: human gut; feature: human-associated habitat; material: faeces | place: Austria | collected 2013 | reverse complement strand
ATTTTTGTCATTCATACATATTTCTTAAATTTACCCCATAATTAATGTTAACAGATTTTATTTGTCTGTAAAGTATATTATGGAGGACAATGTATTCATATTAGAGATTACTTCGGGGATATGCTGCATATTGACAACAATATTCCTGCATTATTCTGCTATTCCCAAGGGCAGCAATAAGAAAAACTATCAAAAAGGATATAATTTAGTAAAATTAGCCTCTCTTATATTAGGAATAGCCGCTTTGACCTTTGCAATAACAGGAGGTCCAACGCAGATATATGGCAAAAGTAATTTCATTCACCTAATTCTGCCAGTAGAAACATTGCTAATATTTTGGGTATTTATATATCCAATTTACGAAAAAGAAAAACTAAAAAACTTCCTCAAGCATCAAGTCTTTTACACATCATTACTCTTTGCAGCCAATGCTATCTACATATTTGTAGCCCATGGAGGGCCCGGCGAGTGGTTTTACTATATATTAGTATCTTGTTACGTAATACAATTTGTCTTTTATACAATTATTTATATACACATCACCAAAATTTGGCTAAGAGGGAAAATCTGGGAAACAGGCAACTTAAAGAAATATCCTCTCCGTACATGGGCGTCGGGTTTCATAATATGTATAATGGGAATCATAGCAGAAATCTTTCCAAACCCTATTTACCTACAGATATTCACCTTATGCTACACCATATTCTTTATTTCATTAGGCATACAGTATCATAATTATAGCATAATATCTCTAAATGAGCAAGTTACCAAAGAACCCGGGATATCCCCTGCAAACAAGGTAGAACAACCTCATCCTGAAGAAAAACGACATGGACAGAACAACGATATCATCAGAGAAAAACTCAGGGCATGGGAACAAAACAAAGGATATATGAAATTGGGAATTACCATTCAAGACCTAAGTCGTGAAATAGGTATAAACCGTACATATTTGTCAAATTACATAAACGAGACCTATCAGACAAACTTTAACGGATGGATAAACGACTTACGCATAGAAGAGGCGAAACAGAAAATCATGCAATCCCCCGAAATTAACCTAAGTGACCTGGCAGAAGCCGTAGGATTTGCCGATCAGGCACACTTCAGTAAGCAATTTAAACAAAAAGAAGGTATCCCCCCTTCTATCTGGAAGAAAGAGCATCGCCCTCCAAAGGAAAAGATATAAATTTCACACTTTTGTCAAAAAATACACAATTATATACAAATAGACAAGCAGTAGCGCTGTTTTTAGGGTTAGCTTTGCAAAACAAATAAAAAAGCGAAAAGAATAATAAAGAACATTATTAATTATCATTCATTAATTTTTAAAAGTATGAAGAAAAAATTCTATGGAGCCCTCGTATTAGGAAGCGTGCTTCTTGCAGGGGGAATGGTGTCTTGCTCTGATTACGATGATGATATTGATAGCTTGAACAACCGCGTTACAGCTGTTGAACAGACAGTGAAGGAACTTCAAGACAAAATCAATGCTGGAGCTGTAATTACAGATGTACAGACTGTCGAAAATGGAGTAAAGGTTACTTTGAGCGATGGCAGTTCATTTACATTGGTAAATGGCAAAGATGGATCTGCTGGTTCAGTAGTAACAATGGGTTCAGATGGCTATTGGTACATTGATGGCCAGAAAACAGAGAATCCTTGGAAAGGTGAAAAAGGAGACAAAGGTGACAAAGGTGATCAAGGTGACCCGGGAACTAGTGGTACAACAGCACCTAGCAAATATTACGTACCTAACGAAGATGGTTATTGGTATGTAGTAAATGTTGCTGCTGACGGAACTGAAAGCGCACCAGAAAAGACTGATTCAAAATGGGCTCCTGAAGGCATGATGACTGCTGCATGGGATACTCAGAACGAAGTTTTGCTGGTTTCTGGAGTTAAAGATCATGAAGGAGTTCTGAGAATTGATCTGGGTACCAAACTGAAAGGATTGGTATTTACTCCATCATTGTATTTGGATGGTGTAGAAGGAACTCGCTATCCGTACATCAGTGGTAACTATAAGGAAGCTACTGGTGAAGCTAGTGGTGAAGCTTCAACAGGTGCAACTTTTACAATTCCGGGCAAAAATACATATGTAGACAAAGCAGCAGCTGCATATATCATCGGTGCTAATGATACCGTAGTTTATCATATGAACCCGACAAGTGCACAGGTTAAAGATGCAGACTTCCGCTTCCTCTACAATAATCCGGAATGGATAGAAAAGACCCAGACCCGTGCTAACGGCGTAACTGTAAATTACAACAATTACAATGAAAAGACTGCCGAAGGAGATTTGAAGGTTGGTTACCAGATCACAAATCCTGAATTATTGGAAAAACAAGATGCCAAGAAGATTTCTGTAATGGCATTGGAAGTTGAATTGGGCAACGATACTACTATCACTTCAGACTACGCTGCAATCGTTCCTGCCGTAAGAACTTTAAAGGCTATTGCATTTAAAGAAAAAACAACTGAGATGTCAGACGGATATGACTTGTACGACACTGGTAAATCGGCTGTTGAAAACAAAGCTAGTGTAGCCGTACAGTACAATGGTGGTTCTATTAATCTGAGTGACTTGCTGAATATCCACTATATACAAAATGACTGGGTAAAAGCATCTGATGATACAAAGCATGAGGTAATGTCATACGAACGTGCTAAACAATTCGGTTTGCATTTCGAATATGAAATGTTACCTTATACAACAGGAACAAACAATACCGAAGAGGATAAATATGGTTATGTTGATAAGTTGACAGGTGTATTTACTCCTTACTATGTAAACGAAAATGGTGAATCTGTAGCTTGTCCGGATGACAAGACTTCAACAACTGGTATTTCTGCTGTAGGTCGCGAACCTGTTGTTATTGTTAAATTGGTTAACGAAAAGAGTGAGGTCGTTCTGGCTGGATACATCAAGATTGATATCGTTAAGGAAATCAGTACTAAAGAAATCACTGTAAAAGACTTCACTAAACCTTATGTATGTGACGGCTTTGTATGTGGTATCACTTGGGATGACATGTCTGGTAAGATTATCGAAGAACTCCATATGACAAAGGATGACTTCGTTAAGACTTATGAACTGAAAGATGAACAAACATACATTAAAGAAGGTAATGAATTTGTTGCAGTTCCAGACAATAAGTTTGGAGTAATGACTGTAAATAAAGATTTGAATGTTTCTACGACTAACGATATTGTTGTATGGACTGCAAACATCGGTCAAATGGATGCTGTTTATAACGAAACTGGACATACAGTTACATTATATGCTTGCTTCCAGTCAAGAGTAGACAAAGATCACAACTTAGTATACATTGGTTTGACTACTACAGTTCTTGACAAACCAGAAGTAACATTCGGCGAAAAGATCAAAGAATACTGGTATCCAGGTAATCAGGCGGAAGTTGCTAAGAGAGATACAGTTCGTATGAACGTTCCACGTCCTACTTCTGAAGGTATCACCAACAAAGAAGTTCTTCTGTATGCTAAAGATTTGGATGATAACTTTAAAGGAAATAAAGTTGTAATTACTCCAACTGCAGCTTCACAAAATGAATATTACGATTTAGCAAAATTAGGAACTAAATACCACTATGAATTTGCTAAAGAACAGCCAAAGATTGGTGAATATCAATTAGCTTGTGATGCAATAGATCCTACAAAATTAGTAGTAAGCGGAACAACAACAGTAATTGCTCAGATAAGCGATGATGGTACATTGGAATATGAAAACAATCCGACCGCACAAGCTATTTTGAACATTTATGGACACAATGACCCACTTTGTTATGCAAATGTTGAAATTGCAGCTACTTATGATGATTGTGAGTTAGCTTTGGGTAAAGATGCCTTCAAGGTACGTTTCTTACGTCCTGTAGATATTTTACCAAACAAGGAAGCTAAAGGATTTATAGATGCTCAAGCTAACGGTTCAAGTATTTGCTTAGGTGACCTGTTTACATTACAAGATTGGCGTGATCAGATGTTGATTACAGGAACTAGCGGAAATTACACTAGCGTAAAAGAAAATGGATGTGATTTATTCGCTTATTATCTGTTTGAAAGCATCACAGTTGATCTTGAAAACGCAGAATGTGACCTGACAGGTAAATGGGAAGCTGTTAAGAATGTAACTAAAGAATTGGAATTGAATGTTAATGGCAATCCAGCTAATGAATCTGTAAGAGTATTAGTTGATAAAACCAATCCAACTAGCATTCTGAACACAACTAAGATTACATATAAGAACAACGAAGGTAACGTTCAGAAATTCAAATTGAGAATCCCTGTAGAAATTAAATATTCTTGGGGCACACTGAAAGCAACAATTGAAGTACCAGTTGCTTCTACAATTGCTAATGATTAATCTTTCAAGATTATACAATAAAAGAAGGTGTACCTTTCTGGTACACCTTTTTTTAAATCACTAAATTATGAAGAAATTAGTAAAATCTCTTTTATACATATCTTTTATTATATGCTGTTTCAACGCATGTAACAACAAGAAAGACACCCAAAAAGAGGAAACTGTTAAATCATGGGGAGAGGCAAAAGCTGAATTTGTTTCTGAACTCTCATCATCCGATACAGCTAATGTAAAAACGATGGCAATAAAATGCATGGATTTATTAAAATCTGACAGCATCGATCAAGCATTAGACATACTATATACAGTGGAAGGTACAAAATTGCGTAAATTATCTGAAGAAGAAAATGCCCGATTAAAAAATCGTTTTAAAATATTCCCCGTCATAGATTATAAATTTGAAGGGATGACATTTTCTACTCAAGGAAATAATGATGTAAAATTTACCTATTATTTCTCTAAATCAGAAAATCCTCAAGATGCGCCTAAAGCTTTAGGCTTGATGTTTAATCCTATAAAAATAGACAATCAATGGTATCTTACCATGAAGAATATAGGACAAAGCAGTCAAGAGATGCAAAATCGTCCTACAGATAAATCTGTAGCTCCTGCTGAAATAACATTCTAAAAAGAATCCAACCTTAAAATATAACATTATGAAACTAAGAAGAAACCTTACAGCCGTTATGCTTGGAATAGGCATGACTTCCGTATTCGCACAGACTAATACAAGTCTGCAAATTAAAGAAGAAGGAAAGACTGAATTTGTTCCTCACTGGTTTATGCAAATACAAGCCGGTGCCGCACACACCCGTGGTGAAGCTAAATTCGGAGATTTGATTTCTCCAGCAGCTGCCATCTACGGAGGTTATCAGTTTACACCGCTTTGGGGACTGCGTGCCGGAATTAGTGGTTGGCAGGCTAAAGGAGGATGGGCTGCCGATAATCAGCTTTACAAGTACAATTACTTGCAAGGAAATGTAGATGCTACATTGGATTTGAGCAATCTGTTCTGCCGCTATAATCCTGATCGTTTCTTCAATGCATACTTGTTCGCAGGTGTCGGCCTGAATGGAGCGTTCAACAACGATGAAGCTGTTGCCTTAGCCAATAAAGGCTATGAACTGCGTTACTTATGGAAGGATAATAAGATTAGTCCGGTAGGTAGATTTGGATTAGGTACTAACCTGCGACTGACTTCTCATCTCTTCTTCAATATTGAGGTGAATGCAAATGTACTGTCGGATAAGTTTAATTCGAAGAAGGCTGGCAATGCAGACTGGCAGTTTAACGCTCTGGCCGGATTTACAATCAAGTTCGGAAAGACTTCGCGCAAAACAGAGCCTGTATACTATGACCCGGCTCCACAACCGGCACCTGTTGTAAAGGAAGAACCAAAACCGGTACAAGAGCCTGCTCCAGTAAAACAGGAAAAGGTCAGCATGACAGAAAATGTTTTCTTTGCTATCAACTCGTCTAAGATACGTACAGCAGAAGAACAGAAGATTGAAAAGCTGGCAGAATTCATGAAGAACCATGCGGACTGCAAGGTTACAATCTGTGGTTATGCAGACAAGCAAACAGGTAATGCAAAGATCAACGAACGGCTTTCTAAGGAACGTGCAGAAGCTGTGGCTGCTATGCTGAAAGAAAAAGGTATCGACAGCCGGCGCATCGTAATAGATCATAAAGGTGATACGGTACAGCCATTTAGTACAATGGAAGAAAACCGTGTAAGTATCTGTATTGCTGAATAAACGGAACCCTTTAATTCTTCATAACATGTAAGGAACGTCACTCTCCTATTCCCTAGGGAGAAGATGACGTTCCTTTTTTAGTTTTTGTACACGATGATGCTTTCCGAATGATGAATAAATCACTATCTTTGCGCAAACTGATAAATGTCAGGAAATACAAAACCATATATACACATGAAAATAGAAGATAAACTGACTGCCTCCGTCATCAACGGGGTAAAAGAATTGTACGGTGCAGAAGTGCCTGCCAAAATGGTACAATTACAGAAAACCAAGAAGGAGTTTGAAGGTCATCTTACGCTTGTGGTTTTCCCTTTTCTGAAAATGTCGAAGAAGGGACCGGAGCAAACAGCACAGGAGATCGGTGAATATCTGAAAAAGAACGAACCGGCTATCGCAAATTATAATGTCATCAAAGGATTCCTGAACCTGACTATCGCATCGGATGTATGGGTTGAACTGCTGAACCGCATTCACGCTGATGCTCAATGGGGCATTCAGAAAGCTACCGAAGATGCTCCGCTGGTAATGATAGAATATTCATCACCGAATACAAACAAGCCGCTGCATCTGGGACATGTCCGCAATAACTTGCTGGGTAACGCACTTGCCAATGTAATGGCTGCCAACGGAAACAAGGTCGTAAAGACAAATATCGTAAACGACCGTGGTATCCACATCTGTAAGTCAATGCTTGCATGGCTGAAATATGGTAACGGAGAAACTCCTGAATCATCAGGCAAGAAGGGTGACCACTTGATTGGTGATTATTATGTGGCTTTCGACAAACATTACAAGGCTGAAGTAGCTGAGTTGATGGAAAAAGGCTTGAGTAAGGAAGAAGCAGAAGCTCAATCACCACTGATGCAGGAAGCTCGTGAAATGTTGCGTAAATGGGAGGCAAATGACCCTGAAATCCGCGCTTTGTGGAAGAAAATGAATGACTGGGTATATGCCGGATTCGATGAAACGTATAAGATGATGGGAGTTAGTTTCGATAAAATTTATTATGAATCGAATACCTATCTGGAAGGTAAGGAGAAAGTGATGGAAGGACTGGAAAAAGGTTTCTTCTACCGGAAAGAGGATAACTCTGTATGGGCTGATTTGACTGCCGAAGGACTGGACCATAAGTTGCTTCTTCGCGGTGACGGTACTTCTGTTTATATGACCCAGGATATCGGTACTGCCAAATTACGTTTTCAGGATTACCCCATCAACAAGATGATTTATGTAGTGGGTAATGAACAAAACTATCATTTCCAGGTACTTTCTATCTTGCTCGACAAATTGGGTTTTGAATGGGGCAAAGGATTGGTTCATTTCTCATACGGTATGGTAGAGCTGCCCGAGGGCAAAATGAAAAGTCGTGAAGGTACAGTAGTGGATGCGGATGATTTGATGGAAGCAATGATTGAAACTGCTAAGGAAACTTCTGCTGAATTAGGTAAATTGGACGGTCTGACCCAAGAAGAAGCCGACAATATTGCCCGTATTGTTGGTTTGGGTGCTTTGAAATATTTTATCCTGAAGGTGGACGCACGTAAGAATATGACTTTCAACCCGAAAGAATCGATAGATTTCAATGGCAATACAGGACCTTTCATTCAGTATACGTATGCCCGTATCCAGTCTGTATTACGCAAAGCGGCTGAAGCAGGTATCGTTATTCCCGAAATCATTCCAGCAGGTTTGGAACTGAGCGCAAAAGAAGAAGGTTTGATTCAGATGCTGGCTGATTTTAAATCGGTTGTCAAGCAGGCAGGCTCAGACTATAATCCTTCCATTATAGCAAACTATGCATACGATTTGGTGAAAGAATACAACCAGTTCTATCATGATTTCAGTATTCTGCGTGAAGAAAACGAAGCGTTGAAAGTCTTCCGTCTGGCATTGAGTGCCAATGTGGGCAAGATTGTGAAGACAGCAATGGGCTTGCTGGGTATTGAAGTGCCTGAACGTATGTAAATGGCAAAGAAACAGAAATATTATGTAGTATGGAAAGGTGTCAATCCGGGAGTTTATGACTCCTGGACTGACTGCCAGCTACAGATAAAAGGTTATGATGGCGCACAATACAAGTCATTCGAGACCAAAGAGGAGGCGGAACACGCCTTGGCTTCTTCCGCTTTTCATTATATAGGCAAGAATGCTGTTAAAAAAGAAGATACTCCTAAACAACTTCCCGAGAACTTTGATATGAACTGCCTGGCTGTGGATGCCGCTTGCAGTGGAAATCCCGGACCGATGGAATATCGGGGCGTTTATTTGCTTACGGGACAGGAGGTTTTTCATTTCGGTCCTGTTTATGGAACGAATAATATTGGAGAGTTTCTTGCCATTGTCCATGCCTTGGCATTGATGAAGCAGAAGAATATCAGTATGCCTGTTTACTCGGACAGCCGTAATGCGTTGAGCTGGGTGAAACAGAAGAAATGTAAAACTAAACTAGAGCGGACTCCTCAGACGGAGAAACTTTTTCAAATGATAGAACGAGCCGAAATTTGGCTGAAAGAAAATAAATATACCACACCTTTATTGAAGTGGGAAACCGACCGATGGGGAGAGGTCCCGGCTGATTTCGGACGGAAATAATAAAGAACTGAAGATATGAAAAAGAGGATTGCTTATATCAGCTTGTACTTTTTTACGGTCTTACTGATATTTATTCTACAGAAACCATTATTCATGCTCTATAATGGTTCCATTGAAAAAGGATTCGGGTTTGCCGATTATATGCAGGTAATGATTCATGGCGCCAGTCTTGATGCCGCTACGGCGGGATATCTTACTGCATTTCCATTCTTGTTGGTACTGATAAGTATTTGGTTTAGGAAATTCCCTTTGAAAAAAATACTTTACGGGTATTATATTTTGGCTGCCGCGCTTATTTCTATCATTTTTGTGGTAGATATGGCATTATACACATTCTGGGGATTTAAACTGGACGCATCTGTTTTTCTTTATATCGATTCACCGAAGGAAGCTTTGGCGAGTGTTTCCGTCGGATTTATCTTGCTGAGGGTTCTTGCCATCTTGTTACTCATAGCCCTGAATAGTTGGGTCTTGCTGAAAATCACGCCTTCCGTTTTGACCGCCACCCGGAAACGGATAGCGGGAACTGCGGGAATGCTGTTATTAGGAGGTGTGCTTTTCATCATTATACGTGGTGGTGTAACGGAATCCACTTCTAATATAGGGCAAGTATATTTCAGCAACGAACCTTTCTTGAATCATTCGGCGGTCAATCCCGATTTCAGTTTGTTGTCTTCTATGGGTAAATCCCAGGATTTTGCATCAGAGTTCAATTTCTTTGATGAAGAGAAGCGGGCTGCATTGTTTGACGGACTTTATCCTACAACAGATGGGGATAGTATTATTCAAGTCCTGAATACCAAGCGTCCCAATATTCTTATTATTTTGATGGAAGGTTTTGGAGGTGCTTTTGTAGAACCTTTAGGTGGTCTTCCTGATGTGACACCCCACTTTAACCGTCTGTCAAAGGAAGGGGTCTTTTTTACAAACTGTTATGCCAATAGTTTCCGTACCGACCGTGGAACAGTCTGTACTTTCAGCGGTTACCTTGGATTGCCTACGGCATCGGTAATGAAAATTCCTGCCAAGAGCCGTACGCTGCCTGCTATAGCTGAAGGATTGTCCAAGGCGGGTTATAAAACAGATTTCCTGTATGGAGGTGATATCAACTTTACCAATATGAAGAGTTATCTGCTGAGTACCGGTTATCAGCGTCTTACAGCCAATACAGATTTCTCATTGGCCGAACAGACCAGTAATGCCTGGGGAGTGAATGATGATATTACTTTTGAATATTTATATAATCAGTTAAGAAACCGGAAGGAAGAAGGGCCTTGGCATACTGCGTTTCTGACACTTAGCAGTCATGAACCTTTCGAAGTTCCTTATCACCGGCTGGAAGATAAAATTCCCAATGCCTTTGCTTATACAGATGAATGTCTGGGTAAGTTTATTGACCGGTTGAAGCAGACTCCCGCATGGAAAGATCTTTTAGTTATCTGCCTTCCCGATCATGGTTTCTATTACCCGCGTGAGGGGTCTAATGCGATGCCTCGTTTTTATCATATTCCCTTGTTATGGTTAGGTGGAGCGGTAAAACAGCCTATGCAGGTGGACAAGATTATGAATCAGACCGATTTGGCAGCCACTTTGTTGGGGCAGCTTGGGCTGGAACATACTGCATTTACGTTTAGCCGTAATGTATTGGGAAGTGATTATAAGTATCCTTTTGCCTTTTATAGTTTCAATAATGGGTTCTCATTCAGAGACAGTACAGGGGTGACGGTGTTTGATAATAATTCCGGCAGTATTCTTTTTGATGAGCCTGAAGCTGACGAATCCCGTCTGGATAAGGGTAAGGCAATATTGCAAACCGTTTATGATGATTTAGGGAACAGATAGTAAAACTTGGACGCGGACTATATGAATCAGTATGGAATTCATATAGTCCGCGTCCCAATCGGTGCAGAATCTGCCGGATATAACTATTTCCGTTTCTCGTTGAACTTGTACATGATTACCGTATTGCGTAAGTCGCAACTTCTGTAATCTGTATGGAAGACCTCTTCCAGCTGATACTTTGCATTGTAATTCTTTAAAAACTCCTCTTGTGCATTTGCAGAAAGTATGACATACCCTTCTTGCGGATTTTCCAGTGTGAAATTCCGCATTTGGTTATTCATATAATAATTTGTACAATAAAACCGTATCATTCTGTCTGTATATGAATAAACGACTCCTTCAGGCACCTGTTTTCTGATATCCTCTGCCAGATGCTTATCGGATTTTACAGCTAGTATTGTTGGCTGATATACCCCGTCTAAAGCGACAAACAGGCAAAGAACACAACCGGTGATTCCATAGAGGAGTGACCCCGTACTACTTTTTTTGATAACCAGCCTTAATGTACAGATGGCAGCCACTACCGGCAATACTATAATCAGCCATTTGGAAATAGAAAAGGACGTGCTTTCCAAAGCTTGCATAAACGCTATGTTTTCGGCAGCATGACGTCCGTTGCCCCATATGCTGTCCGGTATCATCTGACAGCGTACAGCAAAAAACACCACGGTGAGTAACAAACAGAGCGAGGCGAAGATATAAGCCGATATTTTGAACACTTTCGCCCCTTTTTGCATTAACGCCTCCAGATACTGGGCAATCAGTACAGCCATAAATGGATAGATAGGCAATAAATAGACGCTGCGTTTGCTTTTAGGAATACAATAGAAGACAAAAATAGCGATAATCACTATCCAGATAAACAGCTGTATGGGGGATTGTGAGCGGATGTTATCCCAAACCTTCCTGATGCGTCCGGTGAAAGAGTTTCCTGCGGGCAGCAGGTGCATTTCATTCCATTTCAGTCCGAATAGTGAGATAAGCAAGACCAATGTCCAAGGTGTCCACCCCCATATAATGGTCAGGAAGTTATACCATAAAGGGTTGTGATGCGACGGGTATGACATTTTGCCGACAAAGCGTCCGGTGTTTTCCTCCAGCATCAGGTCCATAAACGGCTGTCCTCCCTGTAGCCAGGCCGCATAAAACCAGATTCCCAATGGAATAAGGGAAAGCAGCCCGATTCCGAATAAGGAAAGGAAAGTCTTGCCGAATGAGCGTCCCCGTATCAGCTGGTAAATACCGATACACATACAGGGGAATATAGAACCCACAGGTCCTTTGGTCAGCGTGCCGCATGCCATCAGCACGACAGCCGTCCAAGGTATTCCCTTGCAGCCTTTTTCGTCCCAGCGAAATAGTAAGCAAAGTGAGATGACGATGAAGGAAACCTGTAGCATATCCAGCCTGCAAGCCACCGCCGCCCGGTGCACTTCGAATGAAGTGAGCAGTAAAAGGGAGGTAATGAGTGCTGTCTTTGTATCCTTATAGCGGGCTACGAATCCGAAAAACACGAACTGCATAGCTAGAAAAGCGATAGCGGACGGCAGACGGGACGAGAATTCGCTCACCCCTCCGAAAATGGCGGAAATAGCTGCAATAGACCAATACAGGAAAGGAGGTTTATAGGCGATGTCTGTTCCGTAGTTCAAAGGCAATATCCAGTTGCCGCTTTCCAACATCGAGTATGCCACAATTGCTTCGCGCGGTTCCCCTTTAGAGTAAAAAATAGTTTCTCCCAAAAAGGGGATTATTACAAGTGTGCTTAGTAAGGCTATGAACCAAAATGCTTTTTTCTTGTCTGACATATATTTTTCGGTCTTTTATATTTACTGTCGCAAAAGTACGAATAATTCTTTAGTAATACCTAACTTTGCATTTTAAATCAATGAAAATGAATAAACTGAAACAGATACCCGAGTTCCTGCGATTTGTAATGGTAGGCCTTTTTGCTACAGGGCTGCACTATGGCATTTATTTTGTCTTGCAAAAATTCATTCAGGTCAATGTAGCCTATACCTTGGGATATGTGCTGAGTTTTGTTGCCAACTTTTATCTTACGGCTTATTTTACTTTCGGGCAGCCTCCTTCCTGGAAGAAAGCTTTTGGCTTCGGGGGGGCACATCTGACAAATTATCTGATACATATCGGATTGTTGAATCTCTTTCTGCGGTTGGGTTTTTCCCGTCCGTTGGCTCCCATCCCAGTGTTTCTCATTGCCATTCCGGTAAATTTTTTATTAGTGAGGTTTGTTTTCAAACAAAAGTAATATCTTTGAGGAGTCTTTATGATAGTGAAGAATGATATGAAGAAAGTGACTCTTTTGATTCCGGTATATAATGAGGAAGCGATGCTGCCCACTCTGTATCAACGTTTGATAGAGCTTGTCAACCGCAATGCCGTTTATGAGTGGGAAATCCTGTTTGTCAATGATGGCAGCAGCGACACTACGCTGGAATGCCTCCGCCGGCTGAGGCAGCAGGACAAGCGGGTGAATTATGTCAACCTTTCGCGTAACTTTGGTAAAGAGGTAGCCATGCTGGCGGGTTTTGATTACGCCACCGGCGATTGCTGCGTTGTGATGGATGCTGATTTGCAGGACCCTCCGGAACTGGTAGACCAGATGCTGGAATATTGGGAAGAAGGATATGATGACATTTATGCCAAACGGCGTACCCGTGGCGAGGAAAGCTGGTTGCGTCGTCAGTTCTCTCTGGCTTTTTATGGTATACTTCAGCGGATGAGCCGTATTGATATTTTGCCCAATGTGGGCGATTTCAGGCTTCTGGACCGTCGTTGTGTGCTCACGTTGCGTCGTCTGCGCGAATGCGAGCGTTATACAAAAGGATTGTTTTGCTGGATAGGCTATCAGAAGAAAAGCATTGAATTTGATCGCGGAGACAGGCTGATGGGCCATTCCTCCTGGAACTTTCTCAAGCTGTTGAATCTGGCTGTCGAAGGGATAACCTCTTTCTCTATCGCCCCTTTGCGCATCGCCACGGTATGCGGAGTGCTCTGTTCAATCTCCAGTTTTATTTATGCCATTTATTTTCTGATAAAGACCGTGCTTTATGGTGATGAAACGGCCGGCTTCCCCACTTTGATCATTGTCATGCTCTTTTTAGGTGGCATCCAGCTTTTCTCTTTGGGAATTATAGGAGAGTACGTGGGGCGCATTTTCAAGGAGACCAAGGGCCGTCCTACCTACATAGCCTCTGATTATAACGAGGAGAAGTTGGGGTATGACCGTTAAGGAAGGCAAGACGGTGAAACCCGTCCCACCTTATTGTCCGGTAGCTTTATTGACAGTCTTGTGCTCTTTTACCAGATACTCCGCACTCTGCAATGTGGAGAAACAGTATTTTTTCATCATGTAGAATGTACTGTCCTCCCCTGTTACAAGTTGCAAGGCATTTCCTTGCTTCTTATATTTGAATTCCTGCCGGTCATGTGGAGAATAAATATATAGGTGGGTTGTATCTGTAGCCGCTATCAAATTATCGGCGGAGAAATAGACATACGGGCGTTGTTCTGTTAACAAATTTATGCCGAAGTCGTTTTGGGTATAACTCATGTTCAGCAGTCCGAGTAAAGTCGGTGCCACATCAGTCTGGCCGCCCGGCTCTTGTCTGATTTCGGGCTTGATGCCTTTTCCGTAAATCATTAGTGGGACATGGTTGTAGGATTGTGGTATTTCACAGTCCGGACTTCCTACCAATTTCCCATGGTCACCCAGCAAAACAAAGATTGTATTTTCAAACCAAGGTTGTTTGCGTGCTTCTTGCATGAATTGCCGGATGGCCCAGTCCGCGTATTCCACAATCTGATCTTCAAGCTTTGTGCTGTGTGGTTTGAAATAGTCAGGTATCACATACGAGGGATGGTTGCTGATAGAAAGCAATACGGTAAAAAAAGGTTGTCTTTCTTCTGCTCTTTTGTTCAGAATGGGCAAGGCATATTGATATAGGAAATCGTCTTGTACACCAAAGCTGTTAACGACTTTATCCTTTGGGTAGTTTTCTTGTGCATATATTTCATCAAATCCGTTAGTGCGGAGAAAAGCGTTCATATTATCGTATTGTGATTCGTGCGTCATGAAGAACAGGTTCCGATAGCCATTATCCTTTAATACGGTGGGCAACCCCGAATAGACAGGTACCACTGCTCCTTTCATGGCATTCCGTTTCATGATGGCAGGGAAAGAGTAGAGGGTGGCATACATTCCGTGGTTGGTATGTATGCCCGCTGAATAAAAATGGTCAAAACTGAGAGATTCCAGATAAAGGCTGTCTAGGAAAGGAGTCAGTTTTTTGGTAGATCCGAAATGCTCCATCAAGTTGGCCGACATCGATTCCATGAAAATAAGAACAACATTCTTTTGTGTAGGGACGGCTGTGCATTTCACTTCACGTGCAATGGGGGAGATGCCTTCTATTCCTTTTCTTTGCAATATACTTTGCATATTGGTTATTGCCTCCTGTTCCGGCATCAGGTGAAGATAGCGGTTTTCCTTACGGTTATCATCCAGTGTGCTGGTAAGTAGATTAAAGACAGGATTAACCCCTAGCTGATTCAGGAATGGATCGGTGCAATAGTATGCTTGACTTACTCTGATGGGGTTATATCCCATGCGTCCCCGTATTCCGAATAGACAAAGTCCTATACAAACAGCACCGGCGGCGAATATACATAGGCGGTTTATCGGGCTGATGGAAGTGGATTTCGAATTGATGAGATGATAGAAATAAGAAGATAACCGTAGTACACTTCCTGACAGCAGAAGAATAGATATCAGTCCTAGAAAAATAGGGAAATAGAATGATGTCTCACCCAATACCATTCCGGCAGTAGTGGCTCCATATCCGAACCAATTGTAAATGGAAGAATTGATTGTTTTAAAAAAATAGGAGAAATAAGGGATGTTGGCTGCCGAAATAATGAACGACAGTGAATAAAATAGGATGAAAAAGATAGAGATAAATCTGAATACCCACTTGGAGTGATAGTTGCAGAGAGCGGTTATCCATAAAATGACTAATGGTAACAGCAATATGTAGCAAGCTATAACATTGTCAAACCATAGCCCTTTTATAAATGCAGTGGCTTGCATGAGAAAGTTGTTTTGTATATCGGGAGGAAACTGATAATCTATTGAGGTGAACAGGACAAGCCGGAACAGGAAGAAAAAAAGTAAAGCAACTATATGTATGATTAATAAGTAAAGTAAAGAAAGAGTAAACTGTTGGATAAGCTTAGCCTGATTCTTACATGCTGTTACAGATTGCTGCATGAGTGGACGGAGATATTTCATTTGTTTTAGTAAAGTTTGCATTTGTTTGAATCAATTCGGATGATTGACAACAAAGGTAAACAGAATTTTAGAAATATCAAAAGAGGGTATGCCAAAAGTAAAATAGGCTGCCAATTTGTTCACTTTAGGGGCAGATATGTGAGTCCGCCCGAAAATATGGGCAAGCAGTTTCCGTTTCTTATCCTATTTCTCGGGAAGGAGTAAGGCGGTCTCGTTTCATAGTCAGAACAAAAGGACAGAATAGCCGTGCTATCCGGTTGAGGCGCTCCAGACGTCCGTCTTTCTGCGTTCCGTTTAATTTCTGCCGGAGGAGTTCCCATAATTGCAGTTTTACCCGGTCTGTTGTGCTTAGTTTGGCAATGCGGTTGTAAAGCATTCCCCTTCGTATGCACCGTTTGTATCTGCTCAGGTGGGTAAGGTGTTGTTCCATAATGCGGACTATCTCAATATCTTCGCTCTTACCCCCTCCGTTGTTTTCAGCTTTGACGGTAACTTTCTGGTTATGTTGTCTGAAGTAGTTCAGTACTTCATACCTTTCTATAATGTCTCCTTGCATTGCCATATAAAACCAGAACAGCCAGTCGCCGCTGTAACGCATTTGCAGGCATTGTTCCATATTTTGGGCATTTACCATGCTTTTTCTGAAAATGGCCGAGCTTGCATTGGCTATATAGCTGCGCCAGTAAAGGTTATGTTCGGCATAAGTTTTCCCATTGAACACGGCGTATGGAGGTATGGCAGATTTCCATTTGTTCATGTCGCAACTCAGCACATTACCGTCTTTATCAATATACTTGGAACCGGCAAAGCATACGGCGGCTTGTTGGTATTTCTCCATTAAAGGAACTACTTTCTCTAAAAAAGTAAGCTCACACAAGTCATCGGCTTCGGCTATCCATATATATTTTCCTTTGGCTAATTGCATGCCTTTAAACCATTGTTTAAATGGATTTCCGGTGTTGTGTTCGTTTAATAGAATATGGCTCACTTTGGCATGGTTTTGATAGACCGATAATACCTCTTCGCTACCGTCTGTTGAGGCATCATCAAGTAAAATCAGTTCGATATTCTGATAGGTTTGTTGCAGAATACTCTGAATTCGTAGATTGAGGTATCGTTTATAATTATAATTAGGTACCACTACACTGACCAAGGGGAGTGCATTCATGCTCTATTGTTAAGTTCGTTCCTTTTTAATTTTACAAATATAACGTTATATAGTTAAATAAACAAGTTGCTTCTTTGTTTTTTCTTTCAAGAAACAGGAATTGTGTTGAACTTTTAAAAAGAAACGATAATTAACATTTTAGTATGCAGTCTTTCTTGTACCTTTGCATTATACACTACATAGCATTTGCTGTATTAAACTAAAAATTAAATTAGACATTAGACTATTGTTTAAATTCAATTAGTATGAGAAAGAAAATTCTTTTTATTATTCCGTGCATTCCTTATCCGCTGGATTCGGGCGGTAATCAAGCTTTCTTTAATATGGTGGAATATCTGCGTCATAAGATGTCCGTATCTGTATTGCTTTATCCTGAAACAGGGAGACGTATGCAAGATGTAGAGTCATTGAAGAAAATTTGGGATAATGTGGATTTCTTTATTTATACTCCTAAAACTAAAACTGTCAGATTACCCAAAATTAAACATCCTTTTTATTATAAATGGCTGCAAAAGATACATGCGTCTGTAACCCGTAAAATGAACCGGCAACAGATATGGACGGATGAAACAGGCGAAGTTGTGGATTTAGTACGGGGAAAGAGTACTTTGTTCAGCTCTTGTTTCCAGCCGTTAGACCAGGGGTATGTGGAGTATGTTTCTCAGGTGGCTCATTCAGGTTTTGATATTATTCAAGTAGAGTTTTATGAACTGTTGTCATTGGGATTCTTGTTGCCTGAAAATGTACAGACTATTTTTGTGCATCATGAACTCCGCTACATCCGTAATGAAAAGGAGATTACTTTGTTCAGGGAACAGACTGCCGGTGACAGGATGTTGTTTCATATAGCAAAGGATTTTGAGCGCAGTGCATTATTGAAATATAAAGATGTTATTGTTCTGACTGAAGTAGACCGTAAAATTATGGAGGACTTCATAGGACGGAAAGACCATATCTACACTTCTCCGGCTGTGGTGCAAGTGGGTGACAGGCTGGAACAGCCTTTTGTTCCGGTCCAAAGCGGACGCCTGACTTTTGTGGGAAGTGAGGATCATTTTCCCAATCTGGATGCCGTGGCATGGTTCTGTCACGAAGTGATTCCGCATCTGCGTAAACGTCATTTTTCGTTTACATTGCAAGTAATTGGTAAATGGCGTGGAGAGTGTATCAATCGTTTGCAGTCCGAATACCCGGAATTGAAGCTGGCAGGCTATGTGGAAGATCTGGGCTCTTTTTTAAAAGGCAGTGTTGCTGTTGTTCCAATACGTATCGGTAGTGGTATGCGTATGAAAATATTAGATGCTGTATTGTCAAAAGTACCTTTTGTAACGACGGCAAAGGGTGTGGAAGGTATTGATTTTAAGGATGGTGAAGATTGCTTGATTGTTGATGACCCTGCCGGATTTGCAGAAGCTGTCATAGCCTTGTCAAGTAATCCGCAGTTGCAGAGACAGTTGGTTACCCATGTGGAAGACAGTTTGCGGCAAGTATATAACCCCGGACAGATGCAGGAAAGAAGGCTTGCCGTGTATGAACAAATATTAGGGGATAAAGTGGGGTAATCTTGGGTGATTATTTCTTTTTTGTTACCTTTGCGGCATTATATATAATTGATAATTATGCTGAAACAGTTCTTTAGTTTGTTGAAGCGGTATATTCTTCCATACCGCAAATATTTGACATGGGCATTGATACTGAACTTTCTGTCGCAATGGCTTAATGTGTTTTCGTTCATGGCGATTGTGCCAATTTTGAACATTCTGTTCAAAATTGATACCAAGTCTTATGAGTACATTCCTATGGATATTCATAATTTGGATAAGGATGTACTCATAAATAATGCCTATTACTTTGTGAGCAATTTTGTGGCTACAAATGGTGCGTTCTATACACTTGCCATGATGGGAGGAATACTTATCTTTATGACTATGTTGAAAACTGCCGGTTATTTTGCTTCTGCGGCTGTCATGGTACCTTTGCGTACAGGTATTGTCCGGGATATCCGTATTCAGGTTTATAATAAAGTGTTAAGTCTTCCTTTGAGTTTTTTCTCAGAAGAACGTAAAGGAGATATCATAGCCCGTATGAGTGCGGATGTTACGGTGGTGGAGAACTCGTTGACCAGTTCCATCGATATGCTTATCCGTAATCCTATCGCTCTTTTGGTTTGTTTTGTCACTCTGTTTTCGGTAAGTTGGCAAATGACGCTTTTTGTTATCTTTATTTTACCTCTGACAGGTTGGATAATGGGGGTTGTCAGCCGGAAGCTGAAAAGACAGTCCTCTACAGCACAGGCGCAATGGGGAGATATTATGTCCCAATTGGATGAAACATTAGGAGGTTTAAGGGTTATCAAAGCGTTTATAGCCGAAAGCAAAATGTCTGCCCGGTTCTCTAAAACAAACAATGACTTCCGCGATGCAATGAACGAGATGATTATCCGGCAAAGTTCAGCCCACCCCATGAGTGAGTTTTTAGGCACTTGTGTGATTGTGACCGTGCTGTTGTTTGGCGGTGCTTTAATCTTAAATACAAACTATGCTCCGATGGATGCGGCTACTTTCATATTTTATCTGATTATCCTTTATAGTATCATCAATCCTTTGAAAGAATTTTCAAGAGCATTTTATAATATTCCGCAGGGATTGGCCAGTATGGAGCGAATTGATATGATATTGAAAGCGGAAAATCATATCGTAGAGCCGGAGCAGCCTTTGCCATTGGACGCTTTCACAGATAAGTTAGAGTTTAAAAATGTAAGTTTCAGCTATGTAGAAGGACGTCCGGTCTTGAACCATATCAATCTGACTGTTCCTAAAGGAAAAACGATTGCGCTGGTGGGCCAGTCCGGTTCCGGAAAGTCTACTTTAGTGGACTTGGTACCGCGTTATCACGATGTATCGGAGGGTGCATTGCTGATTGACGGCAAGAATGTGAAAGATGTATCCATCCACAGTTTACGTTCTCTGATTGGTAATGTAAATCAGGAAGCTATTCTGTTTAATGACACCTTCTATAACAATATTACTTTTGGTGTAGAGAATGCCACTATGGAGCAAGTAATAGAAGCTGCCAAGATAGCGAATGCACATGATTTCATTATGGAAACGGAAAAAGGATATGACACGATGATTGGTGATCGTGGAGGGCGTTTGTCCGGTGGTCAGCGTCAGCGTGTCAGTATAGCCCGTGCAATTTTGAAAAATCCTCCTATCCTTATATTAGATGAGGCTACTTCGGCTCTTGACACAGAGTCCGAGCGTTTGGTTCAGGAAGCGTTGGAGCGTTTGATGAAATCGCGTACTACTATCGCTATCGCACATAGATTGAGTACCATTAAGAATGCCGATGAAATTTGTGTACTTTATGAAGGCGATATCGTAGAAAGAGGAACTCACGATGAACTGATAGCCTTGAATGGATATTACAAGAAGTTGAACGATATGCAGTCTTTGTAAAGTGGAGCAAATAAAGAAATTGGCAATTGTTATTCCTGCCTACAAGGGGCGTTTCCTTAAGGAAACGCTCGACTCAATTGCAGTTCAGGCCCATAAAGATGAGTTCGTGTTATATATAGGTGATGATGCAAGTCCTGAAAGATTGGATAAGATTGTGGAATCTTATCAGAATAAGGTAAATCTGGTGTATCATCGCTTTAGCGAAAATATGGGGGGCAAAGATTTGGTGGCCCATTGGGAGAGGTGTATCCAGCTGTCTGCAGAGCCGTTTATCTGGCTTTTCTCGGATGATGATTTGATGCCGGCTGATGGTGTGGAACGTGTCATGGAGGTTTTGTCGCGCCCACACCATCAGCGAGGATATTTTTTTCGTTTTCCATTAGCTGTCATTGATGGTGAAAACAAGCGGATACGTGCCAATCGTCCTTTGGAAGAAGGAAGTGTGTCTTGTTACCGGCTGCTGCTAGATAAGTTACAGGGAAAGATAGATTCGGCTGCCGTAGAGTACGTGTTCAGTCGGGAGATATGGCAGTCGGCAGGTGGTTTTGTTCATTTTCCTATGGCTTGGTGTTCGGATGATGCTACGTGGGCTGCTTTTGCCCGTCATGCGGGGGGTGTTATTTCTTTGCCGGGGCAGCCTGTATGTTGGAGGAATGTTGAAGGTGCAAACATCAGTAACTCTGCCGGTCATGACAAAGATAAATTGCACGCTACTATTCTTTTCTTGAGATGGATGAGGAATATGTTTTCCGATTATGTGGATGATCCGGAACTGATTAGTGCATTGCAATGCTATATCCATACCATCCTTCGTATTTCATTGCATAAACATTATAATATATGTGGTTTGTGGGGGGTATCTATGGCTTTGGGAAGATTTAATAAAAGGGCGGCCTTTACTACGTTTTTCAGGAATTTTAGGTTGTTCTCTTAATTTCATTTATGCAGCCGCTTGCGATTTCTCAAGAGTGCCTGTATTTTCATAAAAAGTTTGGGTGCATATATGCCCTCACTTCATATTTCTGTCCTGTATGTATAGTCAGATGTATATCTTCCTGTCATATATTGTTTCACTTTTTTAAAGAAGGACATTGGGGAGTTTTTCATCCGTAAGGAATTGTGTGGTTTTAAAATCAGATTCATCCTTAAAATATCTTATCCGCATCCCTAAACATTTCTTGCTGTATGGTTAAGGGCTTTCTTCCTGTTTGTTTTATCTCCGCAAGCCTTTGGAGTTAACTCCATAGTCTTGGGAGATAACTCCAAAGCTTATGGAGATAACTCCAAAGGCTATGGAGATAGAATAGATGCATATAAAAAGGTTTAATCTGGAGATAGAAAAAGCTTATGCAATAGGGCTGACTGCTATACACATCCATTCATTCCCTTATTTATTGGAAGAATTTATAGATAGCCTGTATTATTGATTGTCTTTTTTTTCTGCAAAAATATCACAATTTCGCTTGCAAATTCAATGTTTTTTTGTATATTGCCAATCTACTCCTTATAATCTCTGTTTGAGATATCTTTGTTTGTGGAATGAATACTAAAATTGTTTGGCGTTTAATTGTTTGGCATTTAGTGGAAAATGACATGATGGAATTATAAGATTGTTCATTGTGAAAATGAGAAAAGTATACTAACTTTAAATGTGATAATTATGAAAAAACGAATTAGTTTATTAAGCCTTTGTTTAGGTTTATTCATTGCTGCTTGTACAGACAGTAGTGGTTTTGAGGATTTACAGAATTTCTCGGAAAAAGAGGTTATGCCACGTGCGGCAGGTGACGGAATTTATGATGTGTTGGGTTATGGATATGATATAACATCAGACTACTTGGGAGAAGCTTCTGTTCGTCAACCGGTTTTAGATGTAGAAGCATTTATTAGAGATAATAAGGGACGTTTTGATAATCCTTTTATTGGAACTATAGAACAAAAAGTTACTGCTGGTGAGGATGCATGGTCTTTTCTTCAGCAAACAATAAGTAATACAAATTTTTCTGGTTCTGTAGCTGCAATGGGTAAGTCTGATACATCAAAAGGATTTTTCTCCGGGAGTATTACTACAGGATTTAAGTCTGATTCTAAATATTCATATTCTTCCAAATATTCTTTTGCGCGAGCGGAAGTTATAAAGAAACAGAGACAATATCTTTTATATACTAATGCTGAAACCTTATCACGGTATTTATCTTCAAATTTTATAGCGGATTTAAATAAATACTCAGCTGATGAGATAGTTAGAATGTATGGAACTCATGTACTGACTAAAATAACAGTGGGTGGTTCCTATAGGGCCTATTATAAATCTGTTATTGTAGAAGAAGCCAATCGCACAGATGAAGGAGAGACACTGCCATGAAAACTTTGGAAGGCGCGCTGGTCGCGC